>VFSW01005894.1_pt1 | contig 18066 bp, 19 predicted proteins | sample 5358111 | NCBI WGS metagenome assembly VFSW01 (sample SAMN11554181, study PRJNA540505) | mine drainage metagenome | isolation source: sediment from site ElyBrook_90M | place: USA: Ely Copper Mine, Vershire, VT | collected 2017
CGTCTTCGCCTTTCAGCTATGCCTCTTTGACGTTTATGGCGAGTGCCTGCAGGATGTTGCCCGTGTTCTTGCCGTCGCTTTTTATCTCTGCGAACGAGAGCGTGTAGCTTATGCCGCTCGCCGCAAGATAATCAGGGTAATCGAATTGCCTCCCCTCTCCCGTGTCGAATGCTTGCGGCAGGACGAGCGTGCCGACGGCGCGCACCTCGTCGCCATAGCTCACATTCGCATGCGGCGGCGCCTGCACGAGCACGCCCGCCCGCACGGGGATCGTAGGAGTTCCGATAACCACTTCATGCACGCCGTTGTCGCGGACATCCGGCTCGCTTGCTACGGTGCCGATGAGCGTGACGTGCTTGTCCAATTGCGCGGTCAAATGCGAATCGCCCGTCAGCACCGCCGTATCCATCCGTGCAATGCCTCCTGCAAAAGAAGCGAGCGCGACGGCAATAACAGTTAAGGTTTTTATTTTTCCTCTATCAAGGAATCCGCACAAAAACGCGGAGCATGCGAGCAGAATTGCGAAAAGAGAATACGCGATCCCTATCGATAAGAATGAGCGCGCAAAAACTCCCGATAGAAAACCGACAACGACCGCCCATAAAAGGCGTGACCCCATCATAGGATGATTGTACGTCGTGAAACGGTAAGGATCACATAGGTCGGTCCTTAGCGGCAAAGGACCGACCTATGTAAAATTTAATCGCTAGATAGAGCCTCAATGTCCTGCTTCGTCGATCGCCTCATTTACGAGCCGGTCCGCTTCAGCGTTTTCTTCGCGCGGGACGTAAACAAATTTTATTGTGGGGAAGCTTTCTGCCATCAAAGCGCGGACCTTCGCCCACTGCGGCTTGAGGCTCGGCTCCTTCAGCTTCCAGTTGCCGGCGAGCTGCTCGGCGACGAGCTTGCTGTCGAGGCGCGCCTCGACGGCGCGGCCGGCGAATCCTAATCGCTTCGCTTCGGTGAGCGCCAAGAAGACCGCTTCGTACTCTGCCCAGTTGTTGGTCTGCTTTTCACCGAGAAACTTTTTTATTTCGGATACTACCGTACCACCTTCGAGTATGACGGCGCCCGCGCCGGCCGGACCCGGATTGTTGCGCGCGCCGCCGTCGGTGTAGACGATTATCATTTCCGGTATCTTGTCCTGCATGCTACGCGGCAGCAACGGTTTCACCTGCCTTGCGCGAGAGCGTGCGGTACGCATGCGCCGCAGCGATGACCGAGACCGGAACCGTCACAAAAAGCCCCACCAGGAGGAATATCGCGCCGACGATATTGATGGCGATCGCAAATACCACAAGAAGCAGGAGTTCCAGTCGGCTTCCCTTGGTAAGCCGCGCGCTTTCCTTCATCGCGCTGATAGGTCCGAGATCGCGGTCGATGATCAGGAGCTTCACGAAGATCCACATCAGCATCAGGAAGATGCCTGGGATGACGAGCAGCAAGAAGCCGATGATCGTGGAGATGCCTATGAGGAAGACCGCGGCAAGATAGCTCCAGTACGGCCTCGGGTGCCAGAGGTCATTGAGCTTCAGGGACGCCACGTCGTCGTGGGCCTTGAGGAAGAACGCGACCATGCCCATGTCGACGAGGACCGAAAGCGCGATCGTCGCGAGCTCGATCAACGGATACGCCGATGTGCCCATCATGCCCCGGCTGAGACTGCTCATCCCCCAGAGGATGATGAGAACGAGCGCCGTCGCTCCGATGAGGAACCACGGCCGCTTCTTGAACGTTTCCCACCCGAACTTGATGCACGACGTTGCGGTGAATGTATCCATATGCCCATCAGGCTATCACGGCCTCGCGGCCTCGCACAGGGGAGCTACGCTGTGCCGGCTCGGCTGGCAAGACGTCGATGATGCGCAGCGCCAGGCGCGCGGGAGAACGAAAATTGTCGCGCTCAAGCGTCGCGAGCAATGAAACCAGCTGGCCGATGAGCGGCAGGTGCGAGAGGTCTTCGGCCCGACGGAAGAAATCGAACGCGCGCATCGAAGCGCCGGTTTCCGGACACGAGAGCATGAGTTCCAGGTGATTCTTATCTTTGCCGAATGCTTTCATCGAGACGATCGTGACGGGCGCGATCTTGAAGACCGGCTTGGGATTGCCTGCGCCGAAGGGCGCGATGCGGGAAACATCGCGCAGCAGGGGCCATGATATCTCGCGCAAGGCGACTGTCGCATCGTGCGCGGATGATTCCGGCTCAACGCCCGGCACGAGCGCGGTTTGCAAAGCGGCAGCCGCTTGCGAGAGATCATCAGCGAGCGTGAGGGCTTTCTCATGTGAAACTGCAAAGCCGCCGGAGGCGTTGTGCCCGCCGCACTCGATGAATGATTCGCGCGCGGCAGCGAAGAGATCGGGCAAGGCGATCGCCCCGTCTGACCGGCACGAGCCTTTGAGATTGCCGTTGACGTCGCGCCCCCACATGCAGACGATGCCGCCGCGGTCGTTCATGAGGGAATTGGCTGCGAGTCCGAGCAAGGCCGGCTTCCATTCGACATCGCCGAGAACGACGATGCGGTCGTTTTCCCTGTAACGCTCGCTGACGCGCTTGCGCGCACTCTTCACGATGCCGGCGACAATCCCCTTCCGGCTCGCGTTCAACCCCTCGAGGCGCGCAGCGAGCGCATCCGCCTCCGACGCATCGCGCGTCGTGAGCAGGCGCAGCGCGAGATCGGGCTCGTCCATGCGCGAGGCGGCGTTCACGCGCGGGGCGATGGAGAATCCGATATCGTTCTCGGTGAGTTCGCTCTTCTTCAATCTCATGATGTTGCATAAGGCATCGATGCCCGGCCGTGAGGACTTGCGCAGCACGCTCAATCCCCAGAACGCGAGCGCCCTATTCTCACCGGCCAAGGGCACCATGTCGGCGACGGTGGCGATGGCGACGAGGTCCAAGAGCCACTTCTCCCATCCCTCAGGAATAGCGGTGAAATTCTCGAGACCCCGCTTCTTCCCTTCGGCCAAAATCGCCTGCACGAGCTTGAATGCGACAGCCGCACCGCAAAGACCGGAGAAAGGATATGGCGGGCGCTTCGGATTCAATATCGCCAATGCCTCGGGCAGCTTGCCGGTTATCTCATGATGGTCGGTGACGATGACGTCGATGCCTTTTGCATTCGCGAAAGCGACGCCGTCGAATGCGACGGTGCCGACGTCGACCGTGACGATGAGTTTCACTTTGCGCTCGGAGAGCTTCGCTATCGCCTCGGTATGGAACCCGTACCCTTCGCGGTCGCGATGCGGCAGATATACTTCGAAATTCCCGTAGCCGATCTTCGTGAAAAAATCCGAGAGTACGGAGGCTCCCGGTATCCCGTCGCAATCGAAATCCGCGTAGACCGCGATGCGCTCCCCCGCGCTCATCGCGTCGAGCACGCGCGCCGCGGCCTTGTCCATGTCCGCAAGGAGAAACGAGTCGTGCGTATGCGCGGCATAATCCGGCGAGAGAAAAGCCGAGACAGCTTCCGGCGACTCGACGCCGCGCCGGGCGAGCAGAGAGCGGACTAGCTCGGAGATCGGTTCTGCTTCCATCCGGTCGATTGTAGCACTATACTTATCCCCATGAACGGCTGCATATTCTGCAAGATAGTTTCAGGAGATATCCCTTCATATAAGGTATACGAGACGGGTGAAACGCTCGCCTTCCTTGATATACATCCTGTCGCGAAAGGTCATACGCTCGTGATACCAAAAAGCCATTCGCGCAATATCATGGATATTCTTCCTCAGGATTGGGCGCATGTCAGCGAAACGGTACGCATCGTCGCGATAGGACTCGAGAAGGCGCTCGGGGCCGACGGCGTGAATCTGATGATGAACAACCGCGAACATGCGGGACAGGTCGTCGACCATCCGCACATGCATATCATTCCGCGCTTCAAAGGAGACGGACTCACGCAATGGCCGCATGGGGCATATGCGCAAGACGAAGCGCAGATAGTTCAAGAAAAAATACGCTCCGCACTTTCCTAATTCAACGCATCAAGACCGGGCAGTGTCCCGTTGAGGAGAAATTCGAGCATCGCTCCGCCGCCGGTCGAGAGGAATACGTTGGAGCCGAAGGTGGCGCCCGAGTCCTCGATGACCGCTATCGTGTCGCCGCCGCCGATGACCGCGCGGTCGCCGCTTTTGGATATCAAGTCGGCGATGGCATGCGTGTAGGACGTGAACCCGTCCTCGTAGAGGCCCGTCGGCCCGTTCCAGAGGATGAACTTCGCCGATGCGATAAGGGACGCGATCGCGGCGACGGAGTCCGGCCCGATGTCGACTATCTTTTCGCCCTCAGCGACGTCTTCTGGTTTCTTCACGAATCCCTGCTTGTCGGCGCGCTCGACGGTGACATCGACGGGTGCCACGAAATGCGGGTTGCCGAGCACCGCCTCGTCGGGCAGCTCTTTGGAGATGAGTGAGACGCCGACCGGAAGGCCTCGGGCCTTGAAGACGTCGTTGGCCAATGCGCCGGTAATGAAGAGATGGTCGTAGGTAGCGAGAAGCAGCTTTATCAGAGGCGACTTGGTCTCGAACTTGGCACCGCCGAGGATGGCGAAGGAGGGATGCTCGGGATTGCGCGCCCTGGTCAATATCTCGACTTCGTCGCGCATGAGTATTCCTGCGTAGCTCGGGAGGTACTTGGGGATTCCGACGATCGACGCATGCGCGCGATGCGCGACCGAGAACGCGTCGTCGACATAGATCTCGCCGAGGGCGGCTAGCTCGCGTGCGAAGCCGTCGTCATTCCCCGCTTCGCGTTCGTCGCGGCGGAGATTTTCCAAGAGGAGGACTTCGCCTTCGGCCATCGCGGAGACAGCCTGATGCGCCGGCGTCCCCAGGAGATCCGCCACGTAGACGAGCTTGATCTCCGCTTTCAGCGCGCGGGCGACCGGCTCGTTGGTCTCTTCGGGCTTGCGGCCGATATGCGAGAGCACTATCGTGCGCGCGCCCGCTCCTGAGAGGAACCGCAGCGTCTTCGCCGCCTGCTTCACGCGGAAGATATCCGAGACATTCCCGCTCTTGTCGAGCGGCACATCGAGGCCGGCGCGCACGAGGACGCGCTTGCCTTTGAGCTCGGAGAGCGGGACGTCATAAATATCCTTCATCCGTTCTTGAGGGGTTTCACCAACGCGGATAATTTGTCGGGGTCCGCGCTCGCGCGGCCGACGAGAAGCCCGGCGACGTCGCCGTCCTTGAGCATCGCTGCCGCATTCGTGTCGTCTATCGATCCGCCGTAGAGGATCTTCACCGCCATGCCTTTCTCTCCGTAGAGGCCGACGACCGTCTTCCTGATGAATATCGCCATCTCGTGCATATCGCGCGGACTCATCGCGGTCGTCGCCCCTATCGCCCAGACCGGCTCGTAGGCGATCGTTACTTTCGGGATCTTGGCAAGGACGACGTCGGCGAATCCTGCTTTCAGCTGTTCCTTGATGAGATTGAAATGCTCGCCGTCCTGCGTGCGGACCGTCTCGCCGACGCAGAGGATGGGGCTCAGCGACAAAGCGACCGCAGCGGCGACCTTCTGGCGCGTGTCGTCGTTGGTCTCTCCCATGGCGCGGCGCTCGGCGTGGCCCACGATGACGTAGGTCGCTCCCGCGTCCTTGGATTGCGCCATCGACATCTCCCCGGTGAAAGAGCCGGCGGCTTCGGCGTGGGCGTTCTGCACGGCGAAGCTCAGTTTCTTGCCCTTGTAGGCGCTGCGTAATTCACGCAGGTAGATCGCGGGCGGGGCGACGATGATCGTCACGTTCTTGGCGTTATCGGCGGCTTTCTTGGTCGCTTCGAGCAGTTTCTTGGCTTCCTTGAAGCTCGGCGGATTCATTTTCCAGTTGGCGATGAGCAGTGATTTCATGGTGTCGATTGTAGCATGAGACCCAATCTTGCATGGCCCTTGATATTTATGATACCGTTCCTGGACGGACACTTTTGTTGTGTCCTTTTTTATTGGAAACGCGGCCTAAAATCTAAAATATGGACCTTCTCATCGACACGTACGGCACGTATATCGGCTCTACCGGAGAAAGGATCGTATTGGGCCTGCCCGCGAAAGATAAGGACGGGAACAAGAAACGGATCAAAAAGGAATACCCGATCCGCCGCATCAATAAGATCGTCATCCTGCGGCCCTCTTCGATATCGACCCATGCCGTGAAGCTCGCGCTCGAGCACGAGGTCGACATCGTGTATCTGGGAGCCTTCGGCAGGCCGGTCGCCAGGATCTTTTCGAGTGATTCGAAAGGCCTCGCGACGACGCGACGCGCTCAGCTCGAAGCCTCGAACGACCCGGCGCGCGCCCTCGCGCTCGCCAAAAGCTTCATCACCGGAAAGTGCAAGAACCAGATCACCTACCTCCGGTATCTCATGGCGAAATGCGGAGCGGATTTCGAGAAGGCGATTACGCAGGCGGAGACAATGTATAAGACGATAGGGACAATCCGTCCGGGAGAGGGCGCACGAGACCAGCTTCTTGGCATCGAAGGGTTCATCGCGGAAAAGTATTGGGGTTGCTTGAAGCAGCTACATAGATTTCCCGGACGAATCCCGCAAGGCCGCGACAAATTCAACAGCGCCATCAACTACGGCTATGGCATCCTCTACAATGAGGTCGAGCGCGCCTGCCTCTACATCGGCCTCGATCCGTATCTCGGCCTGTATCATAGCGAACGCTACGGCAAGCCTGCGCTCGTGCTCGACATGGTCGAAGAGTTCCGCGTGCCGGTGGTAGATTCGGCCATTTTCCCGCTCTTCCTCGGAAAGAAGCTCAGCAAGCGCGGCGATTTCGAGAAAGTGAGCAAGACAGAGTATCGGCTTTCACCCGAAGGAAAAGCAAAAGTGGTCGAAGTGGTGTTCGACCATCTGAACAAAAAGGTGAAGTGGAAGCGCCGGGAACGATCCCTCAAAGATGTCATCCAGGAACAAAGTCAGACATTGAGCAGACATTTCCTCGGCACCGAACCGATGTATGTGCCGTTCGATTTCTCGACCCTGCTATAGCCATGAACAGGCTACTCTCGGGCACGGTGGTCACATGGCGCACAAAGAACATGCGGAAAATGAAGCGAGCGGAGGCGTGGTGCGCGGACTACGGCCTCAGGCCGATACACAAGGGGCTTCATGCGGGATCATTGTACGAGAACGAACGGATCGCGCTTGAACGGAAACTCAAGAATCTCCTGACCGGCAAGCACGAGAGATACTGCATACTTGTGCTGTGTGCATCCTGTCTAAAAAGCTTCGGCGCGGCATATGAAATTGCGGAAATCAAAAGGCAATACGAGATCGTGTGAGTCAAGGAAATCTCCCAGAAAACCCTTGTTTTACTGGCCCCTGCATACATAGGTCGCACAAGGGTGGTTGTGCAACTACTATGCAGCAAGGACAGGCTGCTATCGCAACTCAGACTTCTAATAATGCAGCCGCAGTAGCTGCGAATCCATATAGCCTTCAACCAGGTGAGACTACAGCAGCGTATAACGCGCGTATTGCTGCTTACAACGCATCGAAGACGCCGCCTTCCACTCAGCCTACCCCAGAACAGCAAATCGTCGATACGCCAGATGCCGGCAATCAGTGGTATTACGGCTCTCAAGGCAATAGGATTCAGGCACCCATCGGACAGACTCCGACAGGTTTCTCTGCTACGAATCCTACAATCGCTCCGACGACTGCGGTCGTCGCTACAGCAGTAGATTCCGTTGGTAATACTTATACGCAATATGCAGATGGCACTTACGGAAAGACCAACGCGCTTGGTGTCTATCAGGGGGTCGCTCAAGCTTCAGATTTCACGAACGCGCAGCAAGGACAGAGTCTTTTGCAGTCTATAAATCAAGTCGCCAATGGAACCTATCCGCTCACGGCTAATCAGCAAGCGCAAGTCGATGGCATCAAGGCACAATTTCAAGAACTCATTACGCAGCAAGAAACCGCCAATGCGAATCTCACCGGCGGCACGACCGTCGCAGAGAACCTCTACGGCATGGGCGACTCGGTTTCCGGCCTTGGGGAAATAAAGGGAACTGTCGACTCAGGCCTCTCGAAGATCGCCGACCTCAACTCCAAGATGGTGAGCGCCATCGCTACGATGGAAGATGGTTTCCAGACTAATGATATGACGATGCTCAAGGACGCTTACGATACCTATTCGACAGGCGTCAAGGACCGTCAGACTGAGATTGATAATCTCCAAGCAGCCGCTCAAAAGGCGCTCACGGATGCACAGACCGCACAGCGCGATAATGAGACGCTTGCGCTCACTAAGATGATGGACGATAACACCATCTCCTATCAGGCGAAGCAGCAGGCGCTCGCGCAATCGACGCTCGATGAGAAGACGAAAAATGATTTGCAAATGCGACAGCTTGCGAATCTCACCTATCAGCTCGATGTTCGCAAAGAAGGATTTGCAGAGAGCCAGGCTGCTGCGGCAGCCGCAGGTACGGAGCTGAGTAGCAGTATTCCTACAGTACAGATGAATTCTTCTGGAGTTCCTGACCCTGTAGCGCAGGCAAATCTTCTCAACTCATTGCCAGGAGGACCGACGGGGGAGCTCGCGACACAGGTCAAAGGATTGGCGAATTATACTCTTGCCCCGACAGACTTTACGGTACGGTCCCTCAAAGGAAGTCCGCAGGTGACTCGCGCTCAGATGGTCGCACTTGCTCAGCAATATGACCCGTCATATAGCGATACGCAGTTCCCGGTTCGGCAGGCATTTCTCAAGAACCTTACGGGAGGCGGTATCTTGAATCAGAAGACTATCGCGCTGAATACCGCATCTTCGCATCTCGCGACGCTCGCTGCGTCGATATCGAAACTCGGGAATGTCAATTTCAATCCTTTCGGCCTGACTAATGGAATCAAGAACGCCGTCGGCGGCGCGATCGGAACGATTCCTACTTCCGGCGCGAAACTAACGGTTGGTGCCGTTACTGGAGAGCTCGCGACTGCATTCAAGCAGGCCGGCGCAACCGATGCTGAGATTGCATCTCTAGGGACTATCGACCAGAATTCGTCTCCCGCTAGTGTCCAATCCTATATCACTAATGCTACGGACCTCATGGCGGGGAAGATGCAAGCAATCACCGATGCATACACTTCTACGATGGGTAAGGCACCGGACGCGTCCCTTATGAGCCAGAGCGCGATGACAGCACTTTCAAATCTCAAGAACGAAGGTTATAAGATAGATGTCCCCGGCGTCCAATACACCGATAAGGATGCTTACGTCAAGAACGACCCGGATGCCCAGGCGAATATGCAGGCCGCTACGCAGCAGTTACAAGCTGCGGGCTTGCCGCTGACGCCGGAGAATATACTTCAACTTGCGCAAAGCCAATAATCTTATGCTCACGCCTTCACAGATAGCCCAAGCAAAACAATCCTCCGGCCTCGGCGGTGTCCCTACCGCATCATCTTCGATGACACCGGAGCAGGCTGCCGCATGGATCGGAGGGGCATCAACTGTCGCGGCGCCGGCGCATCCTGACTATGCTGATTCGACCGATACTTCCTCTCCTATAACGCAGGGTATCGGTAATTTCGTGAATGATACGGTAGCTAATGCTAAGGGTGCTATCGCCAATGCCGGTACAGAGATCAGCAACGATGCTGATACTGAATCCGCTAAAGCTGCGACTGCTACAAATCCGCTCGCGAAAGCGGGTGATACTGCACTCGGTATCTCGCATGTCGCAGGAGACCTCACCGGTGGCGCAGCCAGCACTCTGCTCGCTCCGATCACGACAGCTACCAAGAATATCTCCGGCCTTATAAGCAACAGCCCAGTCGTTCAGAAGATCGCACAGGATTTACCTGATTTCACAGCGAAACTCAACGCCATCACGACAGCACATCCCGAGCTCACACATACCCTCTCTGACCTCTTCAATGTCGGAACGAGCGTACTCGCTCCTGAAGCCGCTGAAACGAAAGTCCCGCTTTCAGACACGATTGATAATGGAATTGCATCAGGAGCAAACGCAGTCAAGACGGCAGCTAACACAACCGCTGATAGTGTCGCTGCTGTCGGAAATTCAGCGCTTGATACTGCTAAGAATGTCGCAGGCGCCGCGAAGGATGTCGTGACACCTGACCCCGATGCATCATTTGAGAAGAATCTCAATAAAGCATTCCCTCCGAATAAGAAGGAAATCCAACTCGGCGATCAGCGGACGACTGCCGCGAAGACCGTATTCCAGGATATCATCGCGAATAAGGATACCAACGGGATTGTTGATGCAAATGGAGATCCGAAAGACCCTAAGAACTACACCTTCCAAGACACTATGGACGCGCAGGACGCGCGTATGCCGCAGATTTACAAGGATTATACGAGTAAGCTCTCAGGTATCGATAAGAGCAAATTCGATTCATCAATCACCGATACGGTGGTCAAGACGATGGATAATCTTGATACGCAGATCGCCAAGGAAAATTCTGTCCCTGACCGTCAGGCAATGGTGAAATTGAAGTCTGAGCTCGGCGGACTTCGTGATACTTCGCCGCTCGGGATGCAGGATTACCTACAGAAGCTCGGTCAGCGGACTCGAGCGGTCAACGGCGTTCTCTCACAGGAGCAGATACAGACAGCAAACCTCGCTGGCAAGATCAAGGCCGGGCTCGATAGTGCAGTCGAATCGACGGGGGATACCGGATATAACGAAGGCCGTTCGCTCTACGCGGCGCATAAGACCATGCAGGATGCATTCGTCCGAGGTGCCTTGAAGGAGGTACGTGCCACTCCTGGCCTTATGGATAAGCTCACCACGCTCGGCATGACTGGCGAGGGTATCCAGTTCCTTCTTACGCACAATCCTGCATCACTTATCACTATGGCGGGCGTGAAGGGAGCAAATAAGCTCATCAACTGGTTCAGGTCTCCAGAACGAGCGCTTGGGAATGTTTACAAGATATCAGACAGCATATCGAAGACGCCGAGTTCCTTGAGTCCCCAAGCGACCGCTGCGCCTACTATAAAGTCTACGACGAACATACCGGATAGTATACCACCTGCACAAGAATCTGCAAGCAAATAATATGCTAAAAAACGGCCCCCAGAATATGCGCAGCAACTACAACGAGCTCATGAACAATATTGAGTCTGAGGGACGTCGCAAGGCTATTGCAACGCTTGCCAAGAAGCACAACATCTCTCTCGAAGAAGCGCAGCATCGCCAGGCATTGCGTATAATCCAATCAAAAGCCAATAAGAAATAATCTTTCTTTTATGACCCAAGCTGAACGACTACAGGCCCTCAAAGAATCCCGTGATCCGACCGCGCGTATGGCGCGCTACCTCAACGACCGCGCGATGGCAGAAGCTATCGCCAAGATGGATATCACCAAAGGTGAGAAGGGTGATACCGGTGAGAAGGGGGATTCGATAGTCGGGCCACAGGGCATCCAAGGCAAGCAGGGCGAACGCGGGCTGCAAGGGAAGCCCGGCGATACCGGCCCTCGAGGGCCTGCGGGAGATGATGGTAAGGACGGGAAAGACGGGAGAAATGGCAAGGACGCTCTTCCTGTCCAGCCGCAGACAATCATTGATGCTGTCTTAAAAGAACTTGCTGCTGGTCTAACACTCGAGCCTAAACATATCAAAGGGCTTGGGGACAAGATAAAGAATCTCGATGATCTTATTGCCTTTCTGAAGGCGGGCGGCTTCCGTGGAGGCGCCGGCACCCCAGCAGTGGCGGGGGGTGCGCCATTCGCCGAAACAGTCTCGGGGCTTATAAATAGTGTCAATAAGACATTCACTGTCCCGACTACCATCGTTGCCGCTCAAGCACTTTATCTGGCAAATTCAGTGTATCAACCTGTGGTAGACTTTAGTGTATCTGGGACAACGATCACTATGACCGTAGCTCCCGACATCTCTCTCGCCGGCCAGCCCATGTGGTTGTTGCACACTTAAATATGAAATATCTTCTCTGGATACTCCTTACGTTCATAACCGCCTTCGCGCTTCTCGAGGTGCCGAATGCATCTGCGGCGATCACGTTTCCTGTGAATGGCGGGACCGGATCCTCCACACTGACCGGAATCCTCGTAGGAAATGGCACCTCACCTGTAAATTCGCTTATTGTCGGTTCTGGTTTGAATCTCACAGGAACGACGCTCAGTACTACAGGCGGTTCTTCTGCCTCCTCTACCCTTCTCACCGACAACAACACCTTCCAAGGTATAGATAATTTCACTAATGCTTCCTCTAACTTCTCTGGTACCTTGGGGGGCGATTCTCTCGCGACGATATTAGCGAGCGCCTTCAGCACCACCTCGGCGAATTACTGGCTCACATTGAATACAGGAAACGCTTTTTCCACGACATCAGCGAACTATTGGGGAGCGAATACCTCTACAAATTGGAATGGTACCTGGCAGACGTTCTCGCCAGCGCATTTCCTAACTTCGACTGGCATAGAATCGACATCCACGAACCCTTTCATGGCGACATACTTCGTCGCAACTTCAACCACGCAGGCATCATCATTCCCCTACGCCTCATCGACCGCGATGACCGCAAGCGGTACGGTATTCGCCAATAACTTCTACGACACTTCCTTGAGCGGCAATACGTGCGTGAGCGAATCGAGCAGCCTCATCGTAGGGAGCACCTATTGCGTGACATCAGTGGGTGCCACATGGCCGCTCGCATCTTCAGGTGGTACGAATCCTATAATCTCCTCCGCTACCTCGTCAGGCTCTTCGGCAGGCGTGCTTTCAGCCGCCGATTGGACGACGTTCAACGGCAAGCAATCTAATCTCTCTCTTGCCGCAGGCACCTACGTCGATGGCGATGGCTGCACGTATGCTTCTTCTGGTACGCTCCTGAACTGCAACACCGCGCTTCATTCAGGCACCGTCACTTCCGTCGCCCTGAGCGCCCCGTCGCTATTCTCGGTATCAGGCTCTCCAGTCACCACGAGCGGAACGCTGACCCTTGCTTATAACGGCACCGCGCTTCCCATCGCCAACGGAGGCACTGACCAGACCTCTTTCACCGGCACCAATGCGCTGGTGAACTTCGACGGCACGCATCTGTCGTCGCCGTCAACGAGCTACACGCTCTCATCGTCGCTTCTCACTGCGCCGAATGCCTCGACGACGAATCTCACCGCCAACCTTTCGCAGGTCGTGGGAGACGGCAGCGGCGCATCGCTCATCACTCCGCTGCGCGGATTGTCAGTGACCTATGCGACTTCGACGGCGTGGACAGGTTCATCGACCGTGCTCGACATCGGCGTCGCGCCGTTCGGCATGACGATAAACACCGCACGTTGCCACACGGATGCGGGGACTCTCAACGTCCAGTTGCAGTACGGCACGGGACCGACCAAGCCCGCGATGCTCTTCGCTTCATCGACCATCGGCCAGCAGACGCTCTCAAGCAGCAACACTCCCGCGAAGGGTAATGATATCGAGGTGCAATTCGGCACACCTGCAAGCTCTCCGACCACGGTGAACTGCACGTTCAGCGGCCCGCAGACAAGCACTTAGCATGAAGAAGTACCTCGCCATACTGCTCGGATTTCTGCTGTCGGCTTCTCCCGCATATGCCGCAATCGCTTATGATAGTAGTGCATCTTATGTCGCGGATACCGTATCGAGTATTACTTACTCCGAGACCAACAGCGGGAATTTTGTAAATATCTGCGTCGAGGAATATGTAAATCCGGGAGCGGTCGATAAGATTACGTCTGTTACATATGGAGGCATGACCGCAACGGCGGTGAAGAAGATACAAGTTGCGTCGTATCTGTTCTTGCAAGACTATGTTGTGCTTAATGCTCCGACTGGAGCCAATAATACGATTATAACTGCAAGTTCTTCCATCAACGAGATCGCAGGGATGACCGCTTCGTATTCGGGAGTTGATACGACGACGGGATATGACAATGAAGTATCGGGTAGCCAGAATAACGTCACTTCCCTTTCAGTGGCACTGACGCCCGGACATGCGAATGACTGGGTGCTGACGTGCTTCTCCGACAATGGGAATACCTTCAGTTCGACCATACCAAGCGGCGGTGTCGCACGACAGACGACGAATTGCGCTCTCGATAATTGCTGGTCTTACTCTGACACGAACGGCACTGTGGCGCAGTCATCAATAGCGTACGGGCAGAATCGCAACGGGAGTGCCTCTTCCGGCCGCTATCTCTACCTCATCAATCTTAGTATATTCCCCGGAGGAGGTGCTCCTACCGCAACAGCAGTATCCCCTTATTTCAATTCATTTTGGTGGTAAAATCGTTATATGCAACACGATATCTTCTTAGAAGGCGAGGGTGACAACTGGCACGAGCGCAACAAGGATGCCATCGCCTCCAAGCCTGACGACCTGCTGACGAAATATCTCCTGTCGCGCGATTTGGAGGGCAAGAGGATACTCGATATCGGATGCAGCAATGGGCATTGTCTGGTTCGTATCGGAGGTGAGCGCTATGGCATCGACCCGTCGGCCTCCGCGATAGCCTCCATACAGCCTCCCATACATGCCGAGGTCGGCGTATCGCACGATTTGCCGTATCCGGACTCATTTTTCGATATCGTCGCCGTCTCATTCGTCTTTCACTGGCTCGACAGGTCGAAGCTGCTGAAGACCGTCAGCGAGATTGACCGCGTTCTGAAGAGCGGCGGCACGCTCTGCATCATGGACTTCTATCCCGACGCTCCGCACAAGCGCCGTTACCATCATCGTGAGGATGTCGAGGTGTTCACCTACAAGCAGGATTATTCCAACATCTTCGTCGAGAGCGGCTTGTACGGAGTAGAGTCCAAGAGGTTCTTCATGCACCCGGAGTCAGGCACGGACGCCGCGATAACGGATGGCGACAAGGGCGGCTTCTTCGCGGCACTCAGGAAGCGGGATGCTTATCCGTTGCGATGAGATGATATGCAGCCGACCGAGGAAATGACACATACGTGATATGAACGACGCACTCTTAGCAACAATTAAGGACCAGATAGAAACGTCCATCCGTGTCGTTGTGAACGGAAAAATTGACTCCATGCGGAAGGAACTTGCCGAACACCTGCATACATAGGTCGCACAAGGGTGGTTGTGCAACCGGTCTTTGTGCGGGATGAACATGACCGTGTGACGGATCATGTGTACGATGCACACTTGCACGTCCGCTTGCGGATAGATCGCCTTGATCGCGTCAGGGAATCCTTTGAGCCCGTCGACGCAGACGATGAGCACATCGTCTACTCCGCGATTTTTTAGGTCGTTCAAAATTCCCCTCCAGAATTTCGCCGACTCGCTCTCGCTAATCCCCACGCCCATGACTTCTTTCATGCCGTCCTGGTTGACGCCGAGGGCGATGTAGGCGACCTTCGAGACGATCTTGCCGCCGTCTCGTACTTTGAAGTGAAATCCGTCGAGGTAGACGACCGGATAGCATGACGAGAGCGGACGGCTCTGCCACTCTTTCACCAACGGGAACACCTTGTCGGTGATCGTCGAAACGCCGGGCTGCGAGAGCTCGACGCCATGATGGCTTTTCATGTACGTGGCGATGTCGCGTGTCGTGAGGCCTTTCGCGTACAGCGATATGACCATCGCTTCTTTGTCGTTTGAGGCGACTTCGTACAATGGGCTTGCCGCAGGATTCTGTCTGCTGGCAAGTTCCGGAACGGTGGGACGGCGACCCTGCTTGGTGGCGCGTACCGGCTGCTCTTCGACTTCTTCCGGTTCCTCGATCTTCTCGACGACCGATGTGCGGGGCAGGCTCGCAAGCGTGGAGGCAAACATTTCCTGCGCGAACGCCGCCGCGTCTTCGGGCGTGCGGAGGGCTTTGAGACGCTCCTGATATTGTTCGGGGGTCAATACATTGGTGGTTTTCATGTTTTTTAGTGGTTAATCGCTGATGCGCGTGTGCACGGGCCGGTGCCCGGTGGGGCACGATACCATCGAGAAAAGCCTTGATTTAGAGGCCAAGATAGGTTGACATATGGCTTCAATCGTGATACCATTATTATCAGTAAAAGATCGTTGAAATTCAAGGTTCAAACGTGAGACGAGTGCTTTGCCGATCTCTGTGGAGGTCTTCAAAATACTCGTCTCATTATGAGACAGTCGCCACCCGACGACTCGGGTATCACCACAACGGAGGTATGCGATGGAAACCATCGTGAGCCGCACCTTGTCGGTACACAAGGAACACGAAGTCCTTCTCAAGCTCGAAGCGGCCGGCCTGTGCGACGATCTCGCCCAGCGGGTCATCGACTCGAAAGATAACGATCTCGCCAAGAAGGTCGTGCGTCTGATCACCAACGGCGGCTTCGAGCCGTCGACGAGTCAGAAGCGCGCCCGCGAGATCATGGGCCGGAACTTCTTCGGCGTCGAAGAAGCGATCACGCACTTCGGGGTCAACCCCACGAAGCAGCAGTCTGCCTATCTCGCCGAAGTGCCATTCACCGAGGAAGTGCTCGCGTCCTGCAAGGACACGCACGTTCTCGTCGCCGTCTTCCCGATGTCGGTCCTCGACATCCGCGGCGCTTGCAAGGACCAGAGCCTGTTCTACAACCAGGACTGGTACAACAAGCAGGCGTTCGCCAAGGATCGCGGCGAAGTCGGCTGGCATCTCGTCTGCAAAACTCCGGTCAAAGACTCCACGTCCAAGACTTGGGACGAGCAGCAGAAACTGCTCGGCAAGGACGACGAAACGCCGAGCGTCCGCGTCGTGGTCTACACCATGATTGGACACTTCAGGGCAACCGGCGAGCGCCTGTTCGAGAACATCTACGTCAGGTGTTCCGATCTTGACTCGGGCGGCAATCGCGTCAACGTCGGCAACTTCGACGCCAAGGGTCTCTACGTCGACATCATCTGGGACGACTACCGCTACGACTACCTCGGGTTGGCGTCTGCCCGGAAGTAACCTGGAATCTTGAGGGCTTGTCCCTCTTGTCTTCTTGAACCTCCGCGCAAATTTTTTCTGTAACAACAGGAGAAGTTTGCCGGAGGTTCTTTCTTTTTATATATGCTAGGATTTATTCATCTCGCTAATGCAGGCTGGGTCACGGTTCAGTCTCGCGGGATGTCTCGCCTTTGAGATTCGCCAGAGTGCCGGAGGGCTACGGTTCCCGGCAGAGCGCGGTTGAGGATGATGTACTTCTTGTCCGTTCCTCGCGGAGGTGTTCTCGCAAGAGGACTGCTCCCGCATAAAATTCAGGATCGAGAGGATATAGGATTGAGGGTAACCCATCGGCAAACCTCGAGATCCGGTGCCTCGTACGAGCGGGTGATGGACGGGAGCGGACAAATATCTTGACTCGGACGGCAATCGCGTCAACGTCGGCAACTTCGACGCCAAGGGTCTCAACGTCAACAACAACTGGGACGACAACCGCAACGACAACCTCGGGTTGGCGTCTGCCCGGCAGTCATCTCCTCATGCGAAGCGCCCGCACACAGCGGGCGCTCTCGTTACCGCTCCTTAATTGAGCGTATCCAGCCGCCGAGCTGGCTTCCTATCTCATCCATGTCGGATTCAATGGCGATGTACTTTTTGTTGTCTATCGCCTTTACATCCTTCATGAGCCGGACGAGTACGCGCAGCACGTTAAGCTGCACACTTGCTTTCTGAAGAATAGGCAGCTTGTCCTTCAAATTGCTTTGGCTAGCAAAAAGAATCTGTTCAATAAGTGCAAGTAGGCCGTCCTCGCACCGCTGCCACAAGGTGTATCTGTCCTGCTTCGCCACGTCGAGGCGGTAGCCGTAGAACACGCGGTAGAGGTCGTATGATTTTTTAAAAATCGGTATGTCGAGTTCGCTCATATGAAGATTTACAAAAACTTATATCCGCTAATAATTTCCGCAGAGAATCTCTTTGCGGCATGGGAAATTTTCAAACGCGATAAAAGAAATAAGCCAGATGTTGCCGAGTTTGAGCAGAAGGTTGAGCAACATATCTTTCAGCTGCGCCGCGACTTGCGGGATAAGATCTACAAGCACGGCCCATATTACGGATTTTGGGTTCACGATCCCAAGCGCCGTCGAATACACAAAGCCATAGTGCGAGACCGCGTTTTGCATCACGCGATTTTTAGAATCATCAATCC
>VFSW01005895.1_pt1 | contig 18064 bp, 17 predicted proteins | sample 5358111 | NCBI WGS metagenome assembly VFSW01 (sample SAMN11554181, study PRJNA540505) | mine drainage metagenome | isolation source: sediment from site ElyBrook_90M | place: USA: Ely Copper Mine, Vershire, VT | collected 2017
AAGCATTAAAGCGGCAATCCCTACATAGCCTGATTGCTCGTTAAAGTTACATGGTCCCCAACAATTATTGTAAACAGGTGAGCCATAAAATTGAGGTGCCAAAAATACAGGTAAGGCCTTTAAAGAAAGGAAAAAGATGTTTGGTTTTGATCGCAAGATATAGGTAGCTGATTTTGAAAGCTCCGATAGAAACAGTAAAAAAGCATGGGCGATGCAATCATAAAGCCTACCACAAGGCTTCCGATAAGAAGACTGAATTTCTTTATGACCTGGGACAAAGGTCTTTTGTCTTTATATTGAAATGCTAGCAGAGTGATTACATAAATCATTGCAGCTAACAAAATATAAGCCGATGTTTCAGGATGCCCGCCAAGGAACTGTACGCCTATTATAAGAGCAAGCCATCCGGCATATCGTAATCTTCCTGTTTTTATGAATTTATAGGACAATAAAAACAGCCACGGCAAAAAGACGGAAACATTAGCTTGAGGGTGATTCAACCATACAATGTTGAATGCACAAAACATAAAGCTGATACCTGCAAACAAGGCACCTAAAAATTCGATACCAAGGGCATCTGCAAATAAGAACATACCAAACCCAGCAATAAATAGCCTTATGAATGCACTGGTTGCAAAGGCATCTTTAAAAGGAAACGTATAGAATACAATATTTATAGGATACAAAACAGCAGATTGGGCATCTGCAATAAAAGGCATGCCCGTCATTATATAGGGGTTCCATAAAGGTAAATGCCCATTCCTTATCTCCTGTCTTGCATAAAACAGGAATGGATAAAACTGCATAGTTTGATCAAGAATAGTTGGATCTGGATTTTCAGGGTGTTCAAATCCAGCAGGTGCATAACTGCTGAACGGCGGGTACATATACAAATTATCTGTGGATGAAAGTACCCTGCCAAGGAATACAACCTTATAAAAATAAATGATAAGCAAGGATATCAATATAACAGCGGTAATAAGTTTTTTATATTTCATATATTATCATAAGCTATATAAAAGATACTTTTAGTCAGTTTTACACAATGGTGATGAAAAAGCAAAGATAATGTCTTACAAGGTTTTAGGATTTAAAAGATCGCTACCTGTCTTTAACCCGGAAAATGAATTTGAAAGATAGAGAAGTTTGTATTTAGGCGGTTGATAAGATTTTATTTATCATGGATACAGGCAAACAGCGGACATTGCGTGCAACAGGATACGATTCTTTTCCAGGATATATGATAAACCCCTGTTTACATGATAAATCCTCAAAAGCGTTCCAGAACCCTTTTGAAACCTTCGGGCTTGAGGAATATTTAATCTCTACGGCTATCGGTTCGTTTTTCCTGTTAACCAGCAGCAGGTCTATTTCAGCACCGGCATTTGTCCTGTAGAAATATACACCCCAGCCGTCAGGCAGTGTTGCTATTATTTGCTCAATCACAAATCCTTCCCATGAGCTGCCGAGGGACGGGTTTGAGTTGATGTCCTCAAAATATCTTAAGTGTAAGAGTGCATGGAGCAACCCAGAATCGCGAATATAAACCTTTGGCGATTTTATTAACCGTTTTTTTATATTCAGATGATATGGCTGTAGCTGCCGTATTATGAAAGTATCCTCCAGTATGTCTAAATACCTTCTCACTGTCGGTGCTGATAAGCCGATGCTGTTTGAAATCTTGTTTGCATTCCAGAGCTGCCCGTGAGAATATGCAAGCATTGTCCAGAACCTTCGTAATTGCATGGCCGGTATATGTATGCCTAATTGAGGTATGTCCATTTCAAGATATGTCCTGACGAATGACTCTCTCCATGAAAAGCTGTCATCTTCGTTTTGAGATAGATAACTCAACGGGTAGCCGCCCCTTACCCATAGCTGTTTAAAGTGAGGAAAACCTGTTTCAGGTAGAATAAAAGGGGTCAATTCATGGTAAATTATTCTCCCGGCAAGGGTGTCTGATGCATGTTTTATCAGTTCCGGGGAAGCAGAGCCAAGGATGAGAAAGCGTCCTGCAGACTTTTTCCTGTCAACCAGTGCCCGCAGAAGGGCAAAAAGCGACGGCATTCGCTGTATCTCATCGATAATAACGAGCGAATCGGTAAATTGTTCAAGATATAATTGCGGGTCTGACAATTTATTCAAGTCAGAGGGCAGCTCTAAATCCAGATAAACGGTTTTTTTCCCTACACGGGCTTTTAACATCTTTACAAACGTAGTCTTCCCAACCTGCCGTGGTCCTATTATGCCGACAACAGGGTATGTTCTTATGGAATGCTCAATCGTTTTCTGGATATACCTTTTTATCATCCTTGTATATTAAAACATATTGTTTCAATTTGCAAGGATAATTTATAGGGTCAGGTGATACAACAAGAGCGAGGAAAATCTGTTTATTGTTTCTTATTTTTTCGCTTTGTGCAGCCGCTGGATGTCTTTGATATCGTCTTTTTTATGAGGGGCGGGAAAGGTTTATTTGTGTGATTTTTTGGACCTGCCGGTTTCCTTTGGTGTCAGTTTTGTTTTCAGCAGTCCTTTCAACTCATCCATAAACTCACCGATGTCTTTAAAATCGCGGTACACAGAGGCAAATCTTACATAGGCGACCTTATCAAGCTCCTTAAGCTCAACCATTATTTCTTCACCGATATCGCTTGCCGCTATTTCCTTTTCTGCGGCATCCTCGTATTTTTTTGCTATACGATCCACAACCTTTTCTATGGTGTCCATGCTTATCGGTCTTTTTTCGCAGGCTTTTAAAAGTCCCTGTTTGATCTTTTGCCGGTCGAATAATTCCCTTCTGTTATCCTTTTTTATGACCATGGGAACCATGTTTTCCACGCGCTCGTATGTTGTAAAACGTGAATTGCATTTTGGACACTCCCTGCGTCTTCGTATGGCAAGGCCGTCTTTCGACATTCTTGAATCTATAACAGATGTATCAATGTAACCGCATTCAGGACATTTCATGTTTTTTAAATCATATTACTGTAGATCGGAAAGTTGCTGCACAGCTTGACTACCTTCTGTTTTATCTCTGCGAGCATTGTTTCGTTATTCATGCCTTTCAATGCATCATCGATGTACTGGGCTATCAGTACCATTTCCTTCTCGCCCATGCCCCTGGTCGTAACTGCCGGTGTCCCTATCCTTAACCCGCTTGTCACGGCAGGAGGCTTTTCATCAAACGGGATTGCATTCTTGTTAACCGTAATCCCGGCTTTCTCAAGTGCCTTTTCCGCGTCCTTGCCGGTCAAGCCTTTTGACGAAACATCCACAAGGAACAGATGCGTGTCCGTACCGCCGGACACGATATCAAATCCTCTCTGTTTCATTTCATCGGAAAGCCTGGCTGCATTCACGATAATCTGCTTCTGGTACCGCTTGAAGTCATCCGACAGTGCTTCTTTGAAGGCAACCGCCTTTGCCGAAATCACGTGCATGAGAGGACCTCCCTGCATACCCGGGAATACCTGTGATTTGATCTGTTTCTCGTACTGCGATTTACTCATAACCACACCGCCCCTCGGACCCCGCAGTGTTTTGTGTGTTGTTGTTGTAACAAAATCAGACCAAGGAACAGGGCTTGGATGAAGGCCCGCTGCGACAAGGCCTGCAATATGCGCCATATCTACCATCAGGTATGCTCCACATGCCTTTGCAATTTCAGAAAAGCGTTTGAAATCGATGGTTCTTGGATAAGCTGACGCACCCGCAACGATCAACTTCGGTTTATGCTCCATGGCGAGCCGCTCGAGTTCTTCATAATCAATGGTCTTGGTGTCCTTGCGTACGCCGTAGGGTATCACCTTGTAGAATTTTCCGGAAAAATTAACGGGACTGCCATGGGTAAGATGGCCTCCATGTGCGAGGTTCATCCCCATGATCGTATCTCCGTAATTTAAGAAGGCGAAGTAGACAGCCATGTTTGCCTGGGCACCCGAATGAGGCTGGACGTTTACATAGTCCGCACCGAACAGGGCCTTGGCCCTGTCCATCGCAAGCTGTTCCACGGTATCCATATTTTCACAGCCGCCGTAGTACCGCTTGCCGGGATAGCCTTCTGCGTACTTATTCGTCATCACGCTCCCCATTGCTTCAAGGACAGCCATACTGACGATATTCTCGGAAGCGATAAGCTCGAGCGTGTTCTGCTGTCTCTTTACTTCGGAAATGATTGCATTATAAACCTCGCTATCGGTTTGTTTCAGATTATTCATGAAAAAATTCTCCTTCCTTGCATTTTCCAGATTCAGGATCTTTTCAATCCTGTTTTCGTGCCTCCCGCCCTCGAATGCCGTGTTCATCCATATATCGACATATCTCAACGCATCATTCTTCTGCATTGTCCTGCCGCCGAGCGCAATCACATTCGCCCTGTTGTGCCTGGCTGCCATCTCTGCGGTATAATCACTGTAAACCAGTGCTGCAATGATGCCGGGTTTTTTATTTGCCGATATGGACATGCCGATGCCGGTACCGCATACGAGAATGCCCTTTTCCGCCTGATTGTTTGTTAGGGCATCGGCCACTTTTTCCGCGTAGTCGGGATAATCCACGGACGCCTCCGCGTACGTACCAAGATCGATTACTTCAACTTTTTTGTTCTGCAAAAAATTTACGATTTCTTTTTTTAAATCAAGCCCCGCATGGTCGGATGCAATTGCGATCTTCAATCTTCCACCTTTCTCAATATAAGTACTCCGTTTGTTCCCCCAAACCCGAATGAATTTGACATTCCGACCTTTATGTCCTTTTTAACCGGGACATTGGGAACATAGTTGAGGTCGCATTCCGGGTCCGGTGTTTTATAATTAATGGTCGGCGGTATTTCGCCATGGTACAATGCGAGCACGGTAAAAATGGCCTCGATGGCGCCTGCTGCACCAAGAAGATGTCCTGTTGCACCTTTTGTAGAGCTTACGGCAAGTTTGTAAGCGTGTTCTGCAAAGACAGTTTTTATGGCAAGTGTTTCCACCTGATCGTTATACTTCGTCGAAGTGCCGTGTGCGTTTATGTAGTCTATATCCTCAGGATGGATACCCGCATCCTTTATAGCCTTATTCATGCACTGCACGGCACCCTTACCTTCCGGAGACGGTGCTGTTATGTGATAAGCATCCCCGTTGGCCCCATACCCTGCAACCTCTGCATACATCCTTGCCCCTCGTGCTTTTGCATGTTCATAAGACTCGAGTATCAGTATACCGGCGCCTTCTCCCATAACGAACCCATCCCTGTTCAGATCGAACGGCATGGATGCATTTTTGGGATTATCATTCTGTGAAGACAGTGCTTTCATGTTGGCAAAGCCTGCAAGCGCGAGCGGGGTTATGGTTGATTCAGCTCCACCCGCGACAACGACATCTGCCATGCCATGCTGCACATATCTGTAAGCTTCGCCGATCGAATGGGCACCCGATGCGCATGCGGTTGTTATACAAAGATTCGGGCCCATTGCGCCGAACCGTATCGCGACATAACCCGAGGCCATATTCCCTATAGTCATAGGGATGAAGAACGGCGATATCTTTCTGCCGCCGCCTTTTAAGAGCGCCCCGTGGTAGTATTCTATACTCTCGAGTCCTCCCATGCCGCTGCCGATGATAACGCCCATCATTTCCTTGTTCAATTGATCGTCGGATAAGCCGCTGTCCTTGTAAGCCATTACAGCCGATGCCACTGCATACTGTATAAACAGTGACATCTTTTTTATGTCCCTTTTTTCTATAAAGGCCTCAGGGGTAAAGCCTTTTACCTCACCGGCTATCCGTACCTCATACTGGTCAGGATCAAAACGGGTTATGCGATCGATACCCGATTCGCCTTTCAACAGGGCAGGCCATGTTCCCTCCAAATCGTTTGCGAGCGGATTGACCGTACCAAGGCCTGTAATTACAACCCTGTTTTTAGTCATTTACACCCTGGGATTTAAGATACGATATGGCGTCTCCTACGGTCTTTATCTTCTCTGCATCCTCGTCCGGTATTGTTATGCCAAAGTCCTCTTCCATCTGCATGATCATCTCGACAATATCGAGTGAATCTGCACCAAGGTCCTCTATAAACTTTGCAGCCGGCTGAACCTGCTCAATGTCCAATTTTAGACGATCCGCTATAAGCTCCCTTACTTTTTTCTCAAGTGACATAAACTGTCCTCCTTTTTTAAATTAACGTATAATATCAAATTGTTCCTCGATCTCTGCCTTTTTACCGCGTCCGAAAATACCACCTTCTTAATACATGCCTCCGTTGACGTCGATAACCGATCCGTTTATATACCCGGCATTGTCTGAAAGTAAGAAACACACAACGTTCGCCACATCATACGTATTCCCATACCGTCCCAGCGGTATGGTTTCGAGCATGCGCGACTTCATGGTTTCCGGTATACCAGAAACCATATCTGTTTCAATATAACCAGGAGCTACTACATTTATCAGTATGTTCCTGCTGCCCATCTCTCTGGCAACGGATTTTGAAAACCCTATGACACCTGCTTTTGCAGCGGCATAATTTGCCTGGCCCGCGTTGCCCATCATGCCGACGACAGATGAAATGTTGACAACTCTGCCGTACTTCTGCTTCAACATAAGCTTCAGAGCAGACCTGGTGCAGTAGAACACCCCGTTGAGATCGGTATTGATAACCTCTTGCCACTGTACGTCGTTCATTCGCAGCACCAGGCCGTCCTTTGTAATACCCGCATTGTTAACGAGGAAATCAAGTCGTCCGAATTCCTTCTCCAGGTAATCAAAAGCGGCCTTGACCTCCGATGGGTCTGCAACATTGCACTTCAATGCATACAGCTTCTTGCCTTCTGCCCCGGCCATCCTGCACATGGTGTCCGCATCCTTCTGAGAAGTACTGTAGGCAATAATAACGGTGGCATTGTACTCGAGCAGTTTTTCCGTTATAGACTTGCCGATACCCCTTGTCCCGCCTGTCACGAAGGCAATTTTATCTGAAAAATTATAACTCATAATTACTGTATCAGTACATTCAGTTGTTCGAGCGTTGCAGGATCATTGACATTAAACAATCGTACGGAGTTGTTTATTCTTTTAACGAGCCCCGTTAAAACCTTGCCGGGTCCTATCTCTATAAAGGTATCAACCCCGTTCTGAATAGCATACACTATCGTATCGACCCATCTTACCGGGCTTACCAGTTGTTTTAAAAGCATCGTTTCAATATCGTCCGAAGGATGAACCCTTGCATCGACATTGAATACGACAGGATAATCCATACCGTTCAAGGTGATACCGTTCAGGACTTGCTTCATTTCAAGAACAGCGGGTTCCATGAGGCTTGAATGAAAAGGAGCGCTTACCTCCAGTTTTTTTACAAGTCTCGCACCCTGCGAACGCAGCAGGTCTATCGCATAGTCCACGGCAATGGTATGTCCCGAGATTACTATCTGATCCGTGCTGTTATAATTTGCCACCTCGACGATTGCACCGGTATCAGCCTGTACCTGCGTTAAAATTTCTTTTATTTTAGATTCATCGAGCCCTATGACAGCGGCCATGGTTCCCTGTCCTGGTTTGACCGCGGCCTGCATGGCTTCGCCCCGTTTTCTGACTGCGTATACGGCATCTTCAAACGCTATCGAAGATACAGCAGTAAGGGCGCTGTATTCTCCAACACTGTGTCCCATGCACAGAACCGGTTCTATACTGGTTATCGACCGCACGAGTTTATAGATAGCAACACTCATGGTCAGGATCGCCGGTTGTGCGTTATAGGTAAGCGTTAATTCCTCTTTCGGTCCTTCAAACATAAGTTTCTTTAATCCCGTGCCGAGTTTCCTGTCTGCCCTGTCGTAGTACTCCCTCACAATCTCATACCGGTCATAGAGTTCTTTCCCCATGCCGGCAAACTGGGAACCCTGACCCGGAAATAGAAAGGCTATCTTCATAACAATCTACTTCGCCTCTTCATAAACCTTTTCGGCCGCATTGCTTTCGATGGTGAGATTCTTGTTCAATTCTTCAATTATTGCATCGTTCAACTTTGTATCATAGAACCTTTTCGATAATTTTATCGCATTCAATATCGCCTTCTCATTGGAGCGTCCATGTGTTATTACTGCGAGCCCGTTGACGCCTATCAGCGGTGCACCTCCGTACTCGGCATAATCGATACGTTTTTTCAGTCTGTTAAAGGCACCCCTTGAAAACAGGTATCCAAGCATACTTAAGGGTGATGCTTTGAAACTGTCCTTCAGTATCTTAGTTACCATTTCCGCAATGCCTTCGCTTGCCTTCAGTACGGTGTTACCGACGAAGCCGTCAGCAACGATCACATCGGTGTCACCCATGTAGATGTCCTTACCCTCGACATATCCCTTGTAGTTTACGGAACTTTTCTTCAGGAGTTCATGGGTAAGGGAGGTAAGCTCGTTGCCTTTTCCTTCTTCCTCTCCGTTACTGAGAAGCCCTACGGACGGGCTTGAAAGGTTAAAAAGTTTTTTTGCATAAACACTCCCCATAATTGCGAACTGGAGGAGGTAATGCGGTTTGCAGTCGACGTTTGCGCCCATATCTATAAAGACCGTATAGCCGCGGTAACTCGGGAGCACGCCTACAATGGCAGGCCTGTAAACGCCGGGCAGCTTGCGAAGCACAAACATTGAAAGTGCCATCATTGCTCCGGAATTGCCCGCGCTGACGACTGCATCTGCTTTTCCGCTGCCGACAAGGTCTATTGCAACCCTCATGGATGCATCTTTCTTTTTCCGTAATGCGTTTGCAGGGGACTCGTCCATGGTAATTACATCGCCCGCATGAACAACCTCCACACCGCTGCTTATACCCTTCAGTTTCTGTTTATCTCCGACAAGTATTACATCGATTCCCTGTTTTACCGCTTCATTTGCTGCTTTTATTTCTATATCGGGACAGAGATCACTACCGAAAGCATCAAGCGCTACTCTCATAGTTGTTTATATTTCCTTTACCTCGACTACCTCTTTACCCGCATAGTGGCCGCAGGTCGGACACACATGGTGGGGTTTCATGAGCTGGTGACACCGTGGACATGCAACAAGCGAGGGTGCACTCAGTTTGTGACTCGATCTCCTCTTTCCCGTTCTTGCTTTGGAATGTTTCCTCTTCGGCTGTGCCATAGTTACTCCTTCGTTATATTTTTATCTTTGCCAATTGACTTTTTAAGGAACTCGGTTCCTTCTTGTTTTTACATTTATGTTCCGGATGTTCATTCAGGTTTATACCGCAGTACGTGCACAATCCTTTGCACTCAGGCTTACAGAAAGGATACAGAGGTAAACTAAGCATTATCTGTTCGAAAACAACAGCTTCGGGATCAAACTCGTCATGAACGTAGAATTCTGCATCAAGTTCTGTTTTGGCAATCGCATGTTTTGTCTGCCCGTCTGTGTCATAAGGCTCAAGCACTACAGAAAAATTGTTGTCGATCTTTTTATGGAATGACTGAAGACACTTTACACACCTCAGCACAACATCCGCATGTACACTGCCTTCTATCGCAACAGATTTTTCATAGTGCATATGTATATCGATCGCAGACGTCAGATCTCCATGGAGAGATTCCACATCAATATTTGAACCGCCGACCATATCCATAAACCATGCATTGTCCTTTTTTATGCTTAACTTTTTTCCTTCTTTTGGAATCTCTCTAATATTCATAAAACATCAAGCCTGTTCCCGCTTTTATGATTTTTACTCCTTCGGTATGAGAATAAAACAATCCCTCTCTCAGATAAGGTATTCTAAATCTTATTGAATATCTCTTTGCTCTTGTCAAGTATACTACACGAACTCAACTACGCTGCGATGTGTCCCGGTGGTGGTAAGATTTTATTACGGCACATTCTCTACCCTGAGTTTTAGTTTGGTGTTGCCGATAGTTATGATATCGCCGGTTTTTATCTTCGTGGTCGTGATACGCTGCCCATTGATATACGTCCCATTCGTGCTTGCAAGGTCCCGTATAAAATAAGTGTCCCTTGACCACGTCTCAACAACGGCATGCTTTTTGGAAATATTCTGGTCGTCAATGATAAGATCGCCGTCCGTTCTACCTATGACCACTCTCCCGCTGATAAACTCATAGGTGGTGCCTTTTTGTCCCCCGTCTATAATATCAAGGTATATCCGCTGTTTGTAGGGCAATTTGAAATCAACATCATCAGGCCTCTGAATGCGTGTTGTCCCTTCTGCAGATACTTCGTCCTTCAGGAGGATGGTTCCAGCCGGTGCATCCGGCATCGAATCCGGTGTTTCAAATATGGTGACAAGCAGCCTTGTATTCCCTATGGAAATCTCATCCAGGTGTTTCAATTCCTCCTCTTTGATCTGCCGTGTGCCGATAAAAGTGCCATTGGTGCTGTCGAGGTCTTTCAGAACAATTCTTCTGTCATGGAGTTGTATAAGGGCATGCCTTCTCGATGCCTGCGTATCGTTCAGGACCATGTCTGCATTTTCACGGCCTATGGAAAAGTCTGGTTTATCGACCTGAACGGTTTTACCCATATCCTTGCCCTCGAGAACCGTTAAAGAAACCCTCAGTCCCTTTGGTACCTGTTGCGGTGCGTTCGTGATTCCCATGAGCGTGTTACTGGATAAAGATTCCGAAACTATGGTACGTTTGCACGACGGGCAGGTAATACCCTGTTTGTCGAAGCTGTCGATATCAAAACTGTTGCTGCAATAAGGACATTTTATCTGCATATAAAATCACCCCTTTTGTTTCTTATGAAACGAATGTCTTCTCAGATTCATTGTTGCTTCATCAATAATCGTATCAACATGAGAAATTTCCGAAAGAATATTCCTTTTTGCCGGCGGCATATCCTTTATCGTATTCCCCGTCCTTTCCTTCGGCCTTGTATGTGCCCTTATAAGAGATTCAACCACATCACCGGCCTTCTTATACCGCTCTTCTGGCTTTTTGGAAAGTGTTTTTAATAAAACTCCGTCTACGTGAAGCGTTAATGCAGGGTTGTAGGAACTCGGTGGGTTTGGAGCTTCGTTCAATATCCTATAGGTCACTGCATGCGGGGTATCGCCATGGAATGGTTTCTCTCCCGCTATAAGATAGTATATCATAACTCCGAACGAAAAGATGTCCGTGGTTGAGTCAAGAGTCCCCCCGAGTATCTGTTCCGGAGACATATAGGAAGGTGAACCTATGATACCCGAATCCTGAGTCGAGGATGCATCGAGGATCCTTGCAATACCGAAATCCGTTATTTTCGGAATATAATCCTTTGTGATCAATATATTGTCGGGCTTTATATCCCTGTGCACAATACCCATGGAATGGGCATAATCGATACCGTTCGCAACACCTTTTATGATAGGATATATCTCATCCATGCTTAACTTTCCTTTTTTCTTCCGTAACGATTCCAATGACTCGCCTTCCACATACTCCATGACGACAAACGGGAGGATGTCTTCTCCGTAATCGTATATGGTGACGATGTTCTGGTGATTCAATATCCCGGCTGCCCTGACCTCGGTAAGCATTCTCCTGGTTAACTCTTCTCTTTTTGTAGTATCGAGAGAATTAGCTATCTCTATTGTTTTGAGTGCAATCTTCCTGTTAATAACAGGATCGTGGGCAAGGTAAACAACACCCATTGCCCCCCTGCCGATTTCTTTTTCAATTTCATATCTAGAGATTTTATTTAGAGTCATGGCATAGTTTGTATATTACATTTAATCTAAACGCATGTCAATTGCTCAAAAATATACTGTCCGCCGTAAATTGTGTCAAAAATGATACGGCATGATGCCCGGGGTTAAACAATGCCCCACGGCTTCGGCATGAAGATATCATTGAACCTGTCAAGGGCATATCTGTCTGTCATCCCTGCTATGAAATCCGTTATGCGTCTTTCCATGGTATCGTCGGCTATGTTGAAGCCTGCCTCTTTTTCAAAGAGGTCCGGGTGAGTTTTATAGTGGCTGAAAAGTTCATGCAGGATCTTTTCACATTTAAAGAGATCCCCATGAACAACGTCGCTATCATAAACAGCCGCATACAAAAAATCTCTCATCGCATTCAATGCGAACAGCACTTCATCCGTTATTCCGATGGTCTGATAGTCTATAGCCTGTGTAGCACTGATAACGCCCTTTATCATTGTATCGATACGTTTGGAATAGGTGCTTCCGAGTATTTTCACGGCCTTTTCCGGCAGGTCGGCATCTTTTATGACGCCGGCGCGTATTGCATCATCCACGTCATGATTGATATATGCTATGATATCCGCAAGCCTCACGATCCTGCCTTCAAGCGTGATGGAAGTAACATCGGGAGATGTTGTTATAATAGGACCTTTGCCCTTAGAATGCTTTGCAATACCGTCTCTGACCTCATAGGACAGGTTCAGACCCCTGCCTTCCCTTTCAAGGAGTTCGACAACGCGGAGGCTCTGCTGATAATGCCTGAACCCTCCGGGATTAAGCTTGTTCAGAACAGACTCTCCTGCATGACCGAACGGGGTATGCCCGAGGTCATGTCCCAGGGCTATTGCTTCTGTAAGCGCCTCATTGAGCGTTAATGATTTTGCGATCGTCCTTGCTATCTGCGTGACTTCCAGCGTATGCGTCAGTCTGGTCCTGTAGTGGTCCCCCTTCGGCAAAAGCAATACCTGTGTTTTATACATTAGCCTTCTGAAAGACTTGCTGTGAAGTATTTTATCCCTGTCATGCTGAAATATCGGACGTACGTCACATGCAGGTTCCTGAAGATTCCTGCCCTTAGAATTTACACTGAGCATTGCCTTTGGGTGCAGGATTTGTTTTTCCTGCTGTTCTAACATTTCCCGGATAAGCATAGGTTTATAGTACCATAGTTTTTAATATACAGGTAGCGCTATTCAAGGATAATCGTTAGCGAAAGCATGTATTTTTTTTCACCGGTGAATCTGCTCTCGGAAGATTGTGTTACAATGCCCTTTTATTTCCCTATTTCAAGGCAGGCGGCGGCTGGGTTATCGCCACACTCAGGTTGGCCGCAGAATCATAGGGGTTCAGCATGTCCCTTGTCAAAAACAGGTTTGTCGTGCCGTGACAGTTTTGACATGCAGAAGGCTGTCCTCCTCCGTTCTGTGGTGTAATGAGCTGCAGGTTATGCGGGGATGTTGTCTGCCATGTAGGAACAGAATCAAATCCCGTTAATAAATCGGCACCAAAGTAATCGAAGGTATCCCTCGTTATGGGATAATGCCTTACTGTTGTGTATAGGTAAGACTGTGATGGAATCGTGTTGAACCCGATTCTGAAGTCCGTTACCGTCATGCCAACAGAACCGACATACTGATCCCCGGCAAACATGCTGGTGTAGTTATAGGTATTTGTGTACGGCTGGGCATGGCACACCGTGCAATTAAGGGCTTTCATCTGGGGTATGTTGTGTTCTGCTATGCCGGAAGTGCCGTTGGTGACATCCGTATGACACAAACCGCATTGCGGCATCTCCTGTACGTCCCACATTGTCGTGTATGTTATACCGTCTCCGTGTATGCCGTTACCGTGACAATCTATGCATTGCATGCCGTTTGTATAATGAAGATCAGGTGCCTGTCCTGACAAGCCGAGGAACTCGTCCGCTTGATCTTTATGACACTGAGCGCATGTCTCCTGCATCGGGGGAATCGGCATAAAAGTATGACCCGAGATAAGTCCGCCGGTAAGGGGTTTTGCCACATGGCAGTTCCCGCATGATGCATGGCATCTCTGGCAGTCTGTCTTATCGGGTGTATCCAGATTATTATTGTAAGGGCAGGAGACCTTATTCAGGTAAGATTGCTCTCCTGCAAGGGTATAATGGAGACTTGTTGTGTAACTCTGGACAATGCCTGCATGACAATTTGCACATACGGTGTTGGGGTTCAATGACGGGTCGTTTATCATACCCGCGTGTGCCTGCTGCATCGATGTACCTGAGGGATCGCCTTTATGACAATCGACGCATTGAAGTATACCGTGGGGAGAATTAAAAAAGTTCTGGGTAACGAGGAAATCAACGGGATGTATTGAGGGGTCGGCATTCTGTAACATATTCGCATTAGTATGACAGGATTTGCATGTGTTCGCTGTATTCAGCTCGCTCGTACCGCAGCCAGCTGTAATTAATACAATTGAAATAAATAGTAATATCTTTTTCATACAACCTCCATGTATTGTACTCAGTTATACTGTTTTTTTAAAAAATGCAAATTATATTGAAGGCTACCGGTTAACCCGGAAAAAGCAATAAAAAATTTGATTATTCGTTCAGGGGTATCCAGCCAAAGGCGTGATCGTGCGTCCTCTTGTAGGGGCGAGCCTTGGTCATCCGTATTTGAATTATTATTATTGGGCAGGGCAAGCCCTGCCCTTACAATACAACAAATTAGGTCTTGTTTGCTAAAAGGGTTTCGGCAATGTTAAAAGTAATAATGGAATCCTGCATTTATAGAATCTGCTTCGAAGCCGAATGCAGTGCCGTATTGATTGAGATATTTTACGCCGAGATCGAGTTCGAGATTGAAACCGAGGTTGGGAAGTCCCTGCAAGAAAAATTCTACGCCGCTTAAAGCACCAAGACTGAACCCTGTTTCTGTCCCCGCCGGTGCCGGCTGGGTGAAAACATACAATCCGCCGCCCGCGTACAAATTCATATTGGTTTCTTCTATAAAATTGTACAGGAATTTACCGCCGACACCGAACGATGCCTGGTCGCTGCCGTTTTTCGGTGCGAAATTCAAAAAAGCAAAATCTGCCTGGACACCCATGTCCCTGTTTATCCAGTATCTCGCGGATACCGCATCAAGACGGTTGGTTAAACCTATCTGGGAGTTGAAACCTGCCCCAATCCTCTCGCTCAAATCCTTTGCCATGGCATTTGATGTTATCAGCATGCCGAAAACCGCCAGCAGAAAAACTAATTTTATTTTCAAGGTAATCTCCTTTACAAAGAATATTTTGTGTAATTTATGCATGCCGCATAGTGTTTGCAAGTAAATCCCGTTAGAAAGTCCTCCATAGGCGGATCTCCTCCTCAGGCGCAAGTCCTCTGGCTGAAAAGGGTGGGGCTTTCTAACGGGATAAATTTACAGTTCTTTTACGGTGCTTCAGCTTTGTTACGATCCACAGTTCCTTCAGTCTAAATGTATGCTATCATACTATTTTAAGGAGGTTTCTATGAAAAAATTGACGTTTGGGTTAATCACGTTACTGACATTCGTTACATTATACGGCTGTTCAAAATCAACAAGTTCATCACACAAATTACCATCGACAACATCTTCACCGGCCATTTCATCGATTGATCCAAGATTCGGGTGGACAAACGCTGACACCAATGTCACGATAGGCGGTACAAACTTCAGCCCTTCGACTGCTGTAACATTTACACCTGCCGGTTCAACTGCGGGTATGCAACTGACCTATGTTGCTTATGTTTCATCCTTGCAGATCCAGGCTGTCGTACCGAGAGGCATGGCTGTGGGCTGGTATGATGTAACGGTAACCAACCCGGATGGCGGGAAAGGAACTTCCGTGAAGGCCTTTTATGTATCTCAAAATCCGCCGCCCGTCATAGTAAGCATAGCTCCTGCTTCGGGTTCATCAAATGCTGCAACCATGATAACAATTACCGGGAATTCTTTTGCCTCAAATGCAACAGCGGAGACCATCGATGCTTCAGGCAATGCATTGCCGTGCAGTATCAGTTCGCAAAGCTCTACGGTAATTATCTGTAGCACGCAGGTACTTCCGACCGGTGTTTATCTTATCCGCGTTACCAATACCTCCGACAATACGTATTACGACTATTCAAGCTTTGTGGTTACAAACCCTGCAAGCAACCTCGGCGGTTTTTCGACATCAGGACAGAGCCTTGTAATCGGCAGGCAGGGTAATGCTGCAGTAACAGGCCATGATGACATAGGAAACAAGTTTATCTACACCATCGGCGGCGATGACGGCAAAGGGGATCTGCTTGATGATGTTGAATTCGCACAGCCGGACAGGTTTGGTAATCTCAATCCGTTCAGCCTTACATCACCGCTCATCTATAAAACCACGGGTGCAGCAGCATTCCAATATAACGGCTTTGTGTATGTGATTGGAGGCAATACGCCGTCCGGATATACCACAAACATAGAGCGGGCAAAGATCCTTACAACGGATAGTGCACCGGTTATATCCTTTAAGAATCTGTCTGTTTTGGGCGGAGGCACACTGCCGGCAGGTACATGGGTTTATGCTGTTTCAGCAAACCTGCCTACAGGGACAACATACATAGGAGAAAGCCTGCCTTCCCCTGTTGTTTTTACGACAACCACACAGGCGGGCTCAGTCCAGGTATCCTGGCAGCCGGTCAGCGTGTGGAGTCCGGGAACACACAGTGTTATAAATGCCACGGGATACAATATTTACAGGAATGTGCCGGGCACATTCAAGCCCGTGCTTATTGCTTGGAATGTCAATGCCACAAGTTTTGTTGACAATGGATCGTACAAACCAATCGATATAACAGACAACAACTCAGGTTTCCCGGCAACCATTCAGGACCCGACTATTGTAAGCGCAGCACCGTCATCGTCAGGCGGCACACTTTCATCGGGCACGTACTACTACAGAGTATCGGCGGTAAATTACAGGGGTGAGACCCCGGCACTCGGCATCACATCCGTTACAACTACATCGAACACGTCCTCCGTAACGCTAAACTTCAATGCTGTACCGGGAACGGAGTATTATAGGATTTACAGAAGCCCGTATCCGGGTATTGCAAAAGGACAAGAGGTATTGCTCGTTTCCGGTACCTTAAACACAACCATAACGGACGACGGCAGTTTATTGCCTGTTACGACAACAACCCCATCCAATGGCTCTATACCGCCATTACCCCATGGTAGTCTTGGTCCGTTCAGGCTTGTAACCGGTTCATTATCAAGCGCGCGCGGCTACCTCGGTGCTGCAGTCGGTCATACACAAACAGGCACTGTTTATGGATATGCTGTTGGCGGAACATCGGACGGTTCAACGGGACTGGGCACGGTTGATTCAATTCAGCTTTCTGCAAATCCTATTACATCAGCTACACTGACAGCAGGCAGTCTTGCAGGAGGTACTTACACCTATGCTGTAACCGCTATCGTGCCTGACGGCGAACTTGCTTATGCAGGAACACTTCAGACATCGTCGGTCACAGTAGGGGGTATCCAACTTGCCTGGGCAACTGTACCCGGTGCAGCATCTTACAATATCTACAGGGACAGTGGAAACGGTTTGCAGTATATAGACAATGTTGCCTCTCCGAAGACTACCTTTACGGACGACGGTTCCGTCAGCCCAACACCCGGTGCAGCGCCTATGGGCGGAGGTATCGGCAATGTTTTTGCCACAGCATCGCTGCTAACACCCAGGTGCCAACTCGGCGCCCTGTCCGCAGATACCGTAAATCTGCCTACAGCAATAACCGATACATCAAGTTATGTGTATGCAGCAGGCGGGTATAATGCGGGTGTGTTAAATGACATCGAAGTCTCCCGCATACAGGGCGACGGCAGTCTTGAGCCATTTACCGTTGTGCAAAAAGATACCAATACAACATCCCAGACATACACGATCGCCGGTGAGTTCTTTCTGGAGGACTCGAACAACTACATGTATATCTTCGGTGGATACAACAATGGGGTTCAGAGCAAGGTGCAGGATTTTAATTTTGATGTCAACGGCAATCCGGTTAAGGCAGGTACTAATGCAAATGGTGCGGGGCTCACACAGGGAAGATATCTTGGTGCAGGAGTATTGCTTGGGCCGTACTTTTACTTCATCGGCGGCACATCAAACGGCACACCCACAACCCTGTCAAGCGATACGGTATTGAACACGATAGAGCAGGTGATATACTAAAGTATATCTGCCTGATACAACTTCTGATCTGTTTTAGAGGAGGGGCAATTTATGAATTGCCCCTCCCTTTTTTACGCGGGTTGAGGTCCGCCTATGGCTGTGCCTGAAGTACCTCCATGAAATCTCTGTTGTGGTTATCGATCTTTACAATATAACTA
>VFSW01005896.1_pt1 | contig 18062 bp, 21 predicted proteins | sample 5358111 | NCBI WGS metagenome assembly VFSW01 (sample SAMN11554181, study PRJNA540505) | mine drainage metagenome | isolation source: sediment from site ElyBrook_90M | place: USA: Ely Copper Mine, Vershire, VT | collected 2017
TGACCCTGAAGATTCAATAACATACGAAGAGGTGCCTTATGAAGGGTAATCGAAGAACAGCTCGACCTGCCAGCGGCTCTTGTAGAGTGCGGCAACGGTCAGCGGCGGCAAGAGCATGTTGTTGGTGAGGAACACCCAGGTTTTGCCGGAGTCCGGGTCTTTGAAGCGAACTCGGCGCAGGAGTTCTGGATAGGCCTTGGCCACGTAGAAGCCGTTCATGGCAATGCGCTGATCGCACATCACGCCCGTTGCTCGGTCTGTGACAGCCGAGTAGACGCGCCGCGCATCCATGCCGCGCTTCGCCCGCGTAACGAAGAACGCACCCACCTGATGCAGCTTGTAAAGCCGAGCGAAATCGAGATAGCCGCGATCCATGATGTAGAAAGAACCTGCCTCCACGGGCAAGAAATCCAGGACATTAACCTCGTGCAGTTTGCCGTCGCTGATGTGGATGAATGCCGGAATGGCGCCCCGCAAATCCAGCAAGGTATGCATCTTGATGGCGGCCTTGGTCGAGCGAAACGGTGCCCACTCGAACAAGCTCAGGCACAGATCGATGGTCGTTGCGTCGAGCGCATAGACACTGGCGTCGAGATCGAGGACACCGGGTTCGCTGGCATACAGCGATCTGGCCCGCACGATCAGTCGTTGAGCCAGAGCGTGATAGATACGCCAATCGCGAAGATTGAGCGCGTCGGCCAGCGTCGAGCGGGCAGGCGATCCCTTCAGCCCCATGTGAAACAGCTTCGCCTGGTTGGCGGTAAGGCAGACTTCGATATCGCGCAGCGACTCCCGCCACGTCAGTTGCGAGAAGGCCATGATGCGAAACAAGTCCGCGCAACTCAGCGTGCGTACGCCAGTATCGCCGCCATGGCGCTCGATGATGCGACCGAATGTCTTCCACGGCACGAACTCCATGATTTGCGCAAACAGCGTCTTGCCTACATTCATGCTTTACCCCAGGCTGTGCAAACCCGGAATGATCGCAAATCAGCAGAATTGAATTCAAATCGTGGACACCCATGAATCTCCCGAAATCCTTACCCGCATTGGCTTTCCGGCCGGCGGGTGTCAATTTAACCGGACACTACTGATATCTTGATAACAGACAAAACATGATCGACTGAATCCGTGTCACCGGCTTTGAATGGGATGACGGCGACGTCCGTAAGAGCACCGACCAACACAGCGTGAGCCAAGCGGAAGGCGAACAAATCTTCTTTAATGAGCCATTGTTATTGGTGCCGGACTCGAAACACAGCCAGCAGGAGACGCGTTATCATGCGCTCGGCAAGACCGACACAGGACGGCTTCTGCATAGTACCTTCACGTTGCGCAGCGAGGGCACCCGCATCCGGGTAATCTCCGCCCGCGACATGCACCGCAAAGAGAGGACCGTTTATGGGCACACCAAAGAAGACACTCCCTAAATTCAGAACCGAGGCCGAAGAGCGCGCTTTTTGGGAAAGCCATGATTCCAGTGACTACCTGGACTGGAGCCAGGCTAAGCCAGTGCGCCTCCCCCACCTAAAGCCATCGACGACGGCAATCTCGCTGCGTTTGCCGATCTCTCTGCTGGAGCGCATCAAGATCGAGGCGAACAAGCGGGACATGCCCTATCAATCGCTGATCAAGGCATGGCTCGCGGAAGACATTAACCAACTTCGGTCCTAATCCGCCCGACAGCGGCAAGATGCAGTCTTATGAATGATGACTCTGGGCGCCGTTAAACGATCGCTTTAAATGGGGTCCCGCGGCAACGTCCCTGCCGGTGTCCGGACACCCGCGATCAGCCAGCCGATGGTAAAGAAGGCGGCGGTATCAAGGCAGTCAGAAGACGCGCGGATCCTCCGGGTCAGGGACCTGACCCTCTTTCAAAATCCGTACCGATCGGTCGATCCGATAATGCACCGCACGCAGCGTCAGCCCCATGAGGGCGGCCACTCGCTCTATCGGGTGGCCCCGGGCGATGAGCGTCGCCACGATGCGCAGCTCCGGAGGCAGGGCCTCAACACGACGACGAACCGCCGCATCGGTGATGCGGCGTTCGATATCCTCTACCGTCGCGCTGACGGGATCGCCGGCGTCGGATCCGAGTACGTCGACCAACGTCGTATCGAGGGACACCCCGCACGGCCCCTGACGCTTGGCCCATCCCCACAGACGCCCCAGGCACCATTGCCGGTACGAACCCCGCGCTGGATCCCAGGTGTCCTGCGCTTCACGCGCGACCAGCCAGGCCTGCTGGCGCACATCCGCCACCGGAATATGGTGTCGTGCTGCGATACGCCGGAGATCCGACTCCCAGGCGGCGATGTCCGTGTCCATTCCCTGATACCCGCGTTGCATCGTTTGGGGTTTATAGCGATGGCCCCGACCGCACCGGGCGTTCACTACGGCGATCGCCGCTTAGTGAAGTGCTCCAGGATCACCATCGACGCACCAAAAAGCACGCCGACATACGCCGGCAACCCGAACAGCCACACCCACACATGGTGCGGGCGCAACCTCCACCAGAGGGGCATCCCCACACGCCAGATCAGAAATAAGATGCCGCAACACAATGCCGTCCGCGACGCAATGTACAGAACCCCGCGCCGGCCCATGGGCGCGGCCGTGGGCCCGGGGCGGGCCACATCGGCGGACGCAGATGCCCGCTGGGCACGGAGATCGGCATCGTAGTGCGCGCGCCGGACCGGGTCCGACAGCGTGGCGTAGGCGGCATTGATCTGTTGCATGCGCTCGGTGGCATCCCCTGCCCCGCAGCGATCGGGATGGGTGCGGGCACTCAAGATGCGATACGCCGCCCGGATGATCTCGGGGGCGGCGTGCTCAGCGACTTCCAGGGTGCGATAGAGGGTCATGCGCGATCACGCCCACCGATCGCAGGCCTGCGCGATCAACCAGCGCTCCAGCGCCGCGCGCCCGCCCGCCCGCTGCATCAACGCCTCCGGCACGGTGATCGTCAGCACGATGGACCCTGCTGCGGCCACCGCGTCCTCGCGATACCCTTCCCCCTCGTCACCGATCTTGCGATCCGGAGCCTCGGCGCCGGAATGGTCCGGGTCATGACCCTTGGGCACACGCCGTGGCGGCATCGGACCGTCAGAGTCCATTGTGTCGAGCGTATTCGGTGACGCCGCCCGGGATCGCCGGTCGTCGATGCGATCGATGGTGATTCGGCCCCCGGCATCCAGCAGCGAACGGCGGTCGGCTGGATCGAGCGCCATAAACCGGGCAGCGACATTCACGCTCCCGATCACCTCCTCCTCCATCAGTTCCACAATCACCGGATCCTCGAGCAGCCGATAGCGACTGACCCAGGCCTCCGACTTGCCCAGTAACTTCACAATCTCCCGGCCCTTCAAGCCCGCCCGCCGTAATCGCTGCAACCCGGCTGCGATTTCGAGATCGGTCATGTCCAGGCGTTGGAGGTTTTCGACCATCTGCTCCACGACCCCCGCCTGCCCGCTACGCACGATGCAAGGGATGCGCTGAAGCCCCGCAAGCCGGGCAGCCCGCCAGCGGCGTTCACCGGAGACGATCTGATAGATCCCGCTGGAAACGAGGCGGACCGTGATGGGCTGTAACATCCCGTGCACGGCGATGGACGCCGCGAGGTCGTTGAGCAAGTGGTCTTCGCGCTCCAGCTCCTTGCGCGGCTGCTCCGCATCGGGCCGGATCTGGTCGAGCGCAATATCGAGCGTGCGCATCCCCCCTGCCTCGCCGGCTCTGCCGGTCGCCGCATCAGACACGCTCATCACGCACCTCCCGCGCACGGACATTAACGCTAACCTTCCCTGGCACACCGCTGTGGCGGTGCGTCGCCGCTTCTCCACGTGAATTGCTCACGGCCCATGCCGCCACCTGGGCGGATCCACGCAACATTGGCATATATAAGGTATGCGCCGCCTTAAGCGCCACCCTGCTACCGGTGCGCCCAGCCCAATTCCCGGGATGCCGCTAGTATATGGTCATAAAACATAAATAGGCAATAGTATTGGGGTGAACCTTACTGAACCGTTATACCTCGCGCGCGCAGAGCACACACCAAGGCGGCGTTGACGACGTGGGAGCGGCGGGCATGATGGTGCGCGGTGAGCGCGACGATCCGCTGCTCCAGGGTGATCGGTAGCGTGATGGTGAGCGACCGCCGGTCGCGAAACGGCGAGGCCATGGTCGGCAAGGGAGGGTGTCCCTGCTCTAACAGTGCCAGGCCGTCGGCCAGGAGGGCTACGGCGGCATCGGTAACGCCGCCGTATTGGGTCAGCGGTGAGGCCGCATAAAACGCCCGGTAGACCGGTACATCGAGGGGGTAAGTCCGATAGACGTGCCCCTCGGGTACTTTTCTGGACATCACGTTATATCCGCGGCCTGCTAATCAAAGACCTTGAGGGAAAATATAAACCGGGGGCTTTACGAAGGGTCTCCCCACCTCGAGCGTAATTTGGTCATGCGCGTTGAGGACGATATCGCGGATCTTGCCGAAGACCTGTCGTCCATTGACATAGGCGCGCACCGGACCCGCGAGTCCCGCCACATTGTGCTCGTTCAGAGGTTTGCCCCAAATATCAAAGAAATTGCCCAACGTATACGCACGGCGATGGGGCGATTCGATATGCACAATTCCCGTTGCGTCATGCGTATGCAGCCAGTAGTAGCCCCTACCCGCTCCGACAAAGCCCTGTACCACCGTGAACGGTTTAACGATGCCAATGCCATACGGTATCGCCAGCTGTTCGCCGTGATAAAATAACGACACATGCGCATGGAGGTGCGTGTCGAGCATCTCGTGACCGGATCCCTCGACTCCATCCACGATCTGGCCGTTTCCACCCTGACGGGTATCGCCCGCCGCAAACGCCGTCTTGCCAAGCTGCGTACCCTGCACAAGCTGAATAGGCCGGTGGGGACTCGGCGTGGCGTCGGTTTGCGCGAAAGCCCCTGCGCTACCGCTTGCAAAAAGCATCCACATCGAAAGAAAAGTGGCCGGTCGAATGGGCATCATAGGTTTCCCATACATTGGTTAAGTTCGGACTATGTCAATTCAAGGGCATAGGTTGAATAGCGCCTAACGGTTGTCCTCCGAGTACACCCAACGCCCCCGATCGCGCGCCAGCAAGGGCCGGAGCCGGCGAACCGTTTCGGATCCTGCGTAGTGTTCTTTGATGCGATCTGCCGCTTCGCGGCTGTGCCACGGACTGACCACCAAGAAGTGGGACGGGGCATCCTGATCGACCAGAAGCAGATGGGAGATATAACCCTCGAACTCCTGCCTATCCGACCCAATCCGGCGAGTGAGCCTGAGACCTTCCGCTTCAGCACCGGAATTGAGCCAGGTTTCCCAGACGACGATGACCCTGATCGAATCCCTCAATTCGTTAGCCTAACCTAATGCCTTGATGAGCACACCAAGGCGCCTCGGCGAACAAGAAACTCTTGGCGATGGCGTGGGGCTTCGGCGACCGGCGACCGGCGACCGTGCCCAGGGACCCAAAACATCAAGCATCGCATTGTCCGCGCCGGTCACCGTTACCGGCCAGTGACTTCGCGATAGCGGTGTACCGTGTCGCGCAGGCGGTCGCTGACCGGCTTCGGATTCAGTAGCGCCGCAACGAACGCTTGGCTGTCGCGGACAGACAGCTTGATCTGCTGGTGCTCCTCGATCGTCCGCCGCGCGGCGTCCTGCACGCTCGTCAGGACAAAATCCGTTACCGTCCGACCCTGAAGGGCGGCGGCGCGCTCAATGAGCCTCTTCTGTTGCGCCGTGACCCGCACCTCAAGACGCTGAACACGGGTGCGACGGCGCGCTGATTTCGACGCTGCGTTGGCCATGGCAATGCTCCTGTTCACAACGTACGGCCAATGCCCGACCACTTCAAGCGCTATGCGCCGCTCAGGCGGATAGCGATCGAGACTTCAGTCCCCCTGATCAGAATAACGCGCATAGGCCTTGGAAGTAGGGTTGCAGCGGACAGCGTCCGGGTGCAGTAACCAGTTACCTTATCAAGGATTTACATCGCTCCGCCCCCTCCGGAAGGAATCTGTACCCTATCTGTAACCCCGGTACGGATACCATACCGTCTCAACAATAAGAATTAAGATGCACTGATCGGGTTGCGGCGCATTGAGAAGAAGCAGAACCCAGTCCTGCCATATCAGAAAGGAAGTGCCATGAAATTTCATCCTCGTCGGGCGGCGACCGCCCTGTACGCCGTTAGGTCGGCCGTGTCATCGGTTCGATGCCGCCGCGTTGCCGCTGTACTCGCAGTGCTGCTTGTAGGGGGGCTATTCTCTACCGAATCCTTCGCTGCAACGGTACCTCTCGCGTCGTATACGGTTTATGCCGAGGGCTCGTCAACACCCTCCGAGATTAATGTTGCCGGTACGCTCACGAACAGCGCCTGCAATGGCAGTCTCGGGTGCGAAAACAGCTTTGGGTCGGCATCTGCCGGACTGGCCGTCTCGACCAACGGGTCGACCAGCGGCGTTAACCCGGCCAATGCGGGCGGGCAGGGTTCGATTGCTTTTTATTACGAGATCATCGGTCCCGCCGGTAATGTGTCGGTGCCGCTGATAATTTCCGGCAGCGCTTCGACCTCAGCCTCCGGCGCTGACGCAACGGCGGAGGCCTACATCGAGTATGGGGCCGGCGATCTTTATACCTGCTCCTCGACGGTCGCGGGTCCGTGTGGCTCGGAGGCTGCTTCCGGAAGCCTGAACTCGGTACGCTTCACCAATCAGTTCTCGAATACCCTTTACGACCTGGAGGTGATCGCGACCGGTGATTCCACTCTCGGCACCGGGGCATTCTCAGCCAAAATTTCCGGTCTTTCGCTCGGCATCGATCCCACGTGGATGGCGAGTAACCCCGGATACAGTCTGGTGCCCAGCTCGAATGTCACGCTCGCGCCAACGCCCGTGCCAATCCCGACTGCCGCGTGGCTGTTCGGTTCGGGCTTGCTAGGGCTGTTGGTTGTGGCGCGCCGCCAGAAACCCTCGGCCTGAGAACCGGCTTGCCACGGCGTAGAGCATAAAAAGTTCTATGCAAAGGAAAACAACGGGCAATCACAGTCACGAGCGCCATCCGGGCTACCGGAGAAAGCGCATGGGACGCACCGGGACGTCCTATACGCGACGGTGCCGGCATGGGTTCCGACTATTGACTCTACCCCGTAGGGCAGCAATCAGGGGGATACCGCGTAGGGGGGCAGAATCATCGTGCGGGTAACCAGCACGTTAAAGAGATACCCCGGTCGAATGATCAGGGTCGGCTGAATATTCAGGTCCTTCTGCAGAAGCTGTCCACCGACCTGGTTCAACTCATTGGCGGCGCCGGCGGCTGCCTGCTGACCGGCGGTGGGCGCCGTCAACACGCTGGAGTTCTGAGGCTGAGAGAGCTGCGCGCCAACGCCCAACATCGAAATCAAGAGGGCCGAGCCGAAGATCTTCAGATAATGATTATTCACCTCATCATTGAGCCCTGCCTCGCCGATGCCGTCCGTGCCCGGCATCCCGTGCAACGCCAGGGTGTCCCCGTCGGGGTAAATGATCCGATTCCACGCAACCAGCACGCGTGCCTGTCCAAACGCGACTTGGGAATCGTAGATCCCGATCAGCTTCGCCCCCTGCGGAATCAGTACCTGATCGCCGAGGGAGTTATAGACGGTCTGACGCACCTGCGCCGTGATCTCGCCCGGCAGATCCGAGTCGATCCCGGTAATCATCACCGCCGGGATGATCGACCCGGCGACCACCTCATACGGCGACACCGGCTTGTGCCACCGCGCCACCAGATAGCCATTGTGATCGAGGAGCTTCTGCTGGTCGGCAAACGAACGTTTCTCACCCTGAAGGTTCGGATCCTGCCCCGGATGCAGCGCCGCCCGGAGCGCATGGGAAATCCCGCCGACCCCGGAACCGTCCTCATCGCTGGAGGGATAGGAAGCGGGACTGTGGCCGGAGGGCAGATCCGACGCGCCGGTCCGCTCCGCCCGCACCGGCATCCCGTTTGTCGCCGAGAGATTGGCACCGATGGCCTGATCGTGGGCGGTCACCTGGCCCTCGAGACGCCGGTAGTAGTGTTTCGCCCACCACGCCCGATACTGGGTTTCAGCGGATCGTTGCGCCGCCGCGGCCCCGGCGACCCCACGGTGCAAGACCCCTCCGCCGCCGGGCACCGTCGACCTCTTCGTCTCGATCGGGACAGCGGCGTCCCACCCGGCGGGGGCCATCGGCGGATGCGCCAGGTTGGTCGGCACCGCGGCAATCGTAATCGACCCGGCGTGATCGGCCGGCTTGGGTTTGCGTACGATCAGGGTCCCTACCAGAATGGCCCCCATCAGCACCGCCCCGCCCCCGACGAGCGCATATTTTCCGTTGCGCGTCATGCCGGTCGTCACCCGCGGAGGCACTTTGACCCCGCGACCGTGACGACCCTTTAATCCCTTGGGGTCTTGGCTCAGATCGTCCGCCATCGCCTACCTCCAAAACGGCCGTTTGCCGGCGTGGAGGGTTTCGATCCGGGCGTCGTCACCGACCCCCAGCACGAGCTCGGCCTTGCGGAACAACTGATCGACAATGTAGTAGTGCCCCGAAAACCGGTAGTTCACGAGTGATCGCTTGCCGCCCTCCACGACGAAGAGTGTCGGAGCGTTGTGGTAGCGGATGTCGGCCGGCATCTGGATATACACGTGCCCCGCTTGCGAGAACATTCGCACGGGACGGTAGCGACGCGGGCCGCTCGCCCAATAATGGAAATCGAGCTGCGCCCCCTCCCCGGCCGGCAGCACCGCCACCGTCGTGGCCGCCGTGTGCGCTGCCTGGCGCTTGAGGGTCTCGACCAGATCCTCGGGGTAATAGAACCCGATCTCCGGAACGTATTGGTGCCACGCGCTCACGAGATTCAAGTAGTAGACCCGACCGCTCGTGGTCGCGACCACCAGGTTCGTGGATAACCCGGCGGTGGTCGGCTTGATCACCAGCAGAGGCTGAGTGCCGGCGGCCGTGGGCTGCACCCGCCAGCGCACCGAATCGCCGATGCTGATACTCGCGATCTGTTCGCCCACCCCGAACCGGATCACGCAGACGTGCAGCGGCGCGCACACCACCGTCGGATGCACCGTGCCATACGGATAGAGCAACTCGCCGTCGGGTCCGGTGATCGGGTGCGCGCGGCCGCCGCGTGCCCAGGCGAGTGCGGCCTGCCGCTCGGCCTGCGGGGTCGTGAGTGCCTGCGGTGTGACGACCGGCAGAGGGTGTGCGCGGGCCGGGCCCTGCGCAGCGGCGGCACCGGCGCCGGCCAACGCGATCAGCACCGACAGGGTCAGGGATACGTTCATCGAGCGCCTCATACGATTTGGGTCCAGGTGACGTTCGTGATAAAGATCCCGAGCGGATTCGCGATCAGTGCCTGCGGCGATCGTGCCTGCGCGCGGTCTTGGGTCACGGTGATGTTGGCTTTCCACTGTTGCGCGGGTCCGAGCGGGCGCCCGTTCTGGTAGGACGTTTCGCTCCAATCGACCTGGTAGGTCTGCGCCGCGACCGGGAGTACTGCAGTGATCGCCACATCGGTGATGACGCTGGCCCCAAACGGAGGGTGCTTCTGATACCAGTCGTTCAGGTACCCGGCCGCGGCATTCGACAGCATGGCGTAGACACTTTTGATCAGCACTTTCTGCGCGTTGGGGTCGGGCAAGACGGTTTTCGCATTCCACACCCAGTTCGCGACCTGGGCTTCGGTGATGCGTTGCGCCACAGCACCGCCCGTCACCGGCTGCGCCAGCGCAATCGGATCGCCCAGGGCGTTGAGCTCGACGACGAACGGCTTGATCTTGCTTTGCGCCCCGACATACACCACCCCGAGCACGGCCAGCGCCGCCAGCCCGAGTGCCGCGAACGCCGCGCGACGCCAGTTCGCGGCGCGCGCCAGCGCGTCGCCATAACGCTCGTCCCACTCGCGCCGCGCCGCCAGGTAGGGCGTGGCGCCCTCCGTGAACGCCGCTGGGGGTTGCGCCTGCGCTTTGCCTCGCTCCATGCGTCTTTCTCCGTCTGCCTGCCCACCCCTTATCCGCCGGCGCCGAATGCGGACACGCCGTGCGTGCCCAAACGCCCCTTACTCGACATGTCCAAACCGGATCGTGACCGTCCCGGGGTGTCCTTCCGGCAAGTGGCGCGGGGATCCGCGCGACCATGCACTCAGGGACTGGTGGATGCGTCCCGGAGTGGTCTCACGCGGATCGATGCGCTCCGGACCCGACACCGGATCCGTGCGGGCGACGCCCCCGATGGTATTGAGGGTGGCCGGCACGCCGTCGGACCCTAGGCCCACGCCATCGTGCGGATTTTGTGGGACACCGTCACTCGCGCGCAGCGGTATCCCGTCGTTCGGCGGTGGGCGACCGCCGAGCTGTGCCGCACGCATCCGATTGGCGGCATGGCCACCGGCCGTCCCTTCGCCCCAGCCCTGCACTCGCGCCCCGCCCAGCCGCTGGGCACGCTCGCGATTGGCGCGCGGCGCGGTCCCGGCCGCCACCTCCTGGACCTGCCCCCAGGCGGCGCCCGCCACGGCACGACTCGCGGCCGCGACCCCGCGCCCGATCTGCGCCGACGCGGCACCGAGTCCGGCCACCACCCCCATCGGCCCGTCCCCGGCCGCGGTGGATCCGGCCTGGAAGGCCGCGCCGATCCCGTTCAGTCCTCCGGTAGCCGAATTCCCGATCGCGGCCGCCGTGCCCGCGGCCTTCAACGTACCGGCGGCCATCGATCCCGCCGCAGCGGCACTCGACACGGCCATCGCGCCGGCAGCGGCCGTGCCGCCGACCACCGCCGCGGCCGTACCCCCGACTGACCCCAGACTCATGTTCGGAGCCCCATTCATAAAACTGCCGGCCAGGCCCGGAGCCATCGCCGCCATCGCGCCATAGACGAGCGATGCCGTGGCCACCGAAAAGTAGACCGAGACCGGCAGGGTCGTGGCCGTAAACTCAGCGGCCCACTGCGCCGCCAACGTCCCGCCGAGTCCGATCAGCAATTCCAGCACCAGCAGCTTGATGCCGATCGACACTGCATAGGCGAAATACTTCTCCCCCCAGGACACCGTCCAGCGGCTGCCGGTGAATCCCAGCATGACGATGCCGGCACCGATGATGAGATAGCTTTCAACGAGCGTCAGCAGCAACTGGATCGCCACGATCGTGAACGCGATCAAGACCAGCAGGGCGGCGATCGTGACGGGGATCACCGCCTCGATCTCATCGAAAATATGAAGACGGCTCAGCGAATTGATCATCGCCGCCGCGATATTGACGCCTTCCGACACGACCGCGGACGGATCGAGGGTCACGGGCGCCCCGCTGATCCGCCCACCGAGGTCCATGAAGCTGTGGATGATCGCGGGCGCCCAGGTGGGCGCCTCGTAAATCATCGTATAGAAAAACGCGAGTCCCAGAATCTTGAGGGTAAAGTTGGCCAGAAATTCGGGAAGATCATTGCGGCGCAAGACCCAGGTGATGCCGGCGTAGGCGAACTCCAGCGCGGCCAGCGCCGAGAAGATCGAAAACGCGTAGTGCTGCGCCGTGGCCGCCCACCCGGACGAGGCCGCCTGGAAATTATTGGCAATCCCCGTCAGCACGTTGAGGGCCATGCGCGGACCCCTCAGGTGCCGTTGTCATCAAGCGTGCGGTTGGAGTCGCGCCACGCCTTGAGTGCGTTCTGCTGCTGCTGGCGCTCTTCGGTATGCTGCGCCATATACGCATTCTGCGCGTCGTTCTCGGACATCATAAGCTGCTGCAGCGCTTGCAGCTTATTCGCCATGATGCCCGCGATCTGGTTGCCGGCCTGCAACACCTGCATCCGCCCCGTCGCACTGCGACTGGCCGCCTGCACCGCCTGCAGTGCGCCCTGCTCGCTCGCAAACTGGGCGGACTCAAGACCGGCGGTCGCAATCGCCGTTTGCACCTGCGCGTTCGTATCGGTGCTCCACTGCTGGAACTGCGGCGTGAAGCGCGACACGGTCGTCGTCGCCCCCGGATACGCGGCGGCAAACTGGGCCGGAATATTCTGCGCGGCATAGCCGACCCCCTGCGCCTGCGCCGTCAGGGCCACGAGTTGGTTCACCGGACCGGCGATCGTCTGCCAGTACTGACCGGGCAAACCGGTAAGGTTCAGCACCTGGTTTCGAACCATCGAGAGCTGCGCCTCGACCTCCATGACCTGCTTGGCATATTGCTCCACTGCGGTCATCTCCTGCACGATCTGCTCAAAGAACGTGGCGCCACCCGTGAACGTGCCGGCCGAGGCCGTCGGTGCCGCACTGAACGACACTGCGCCCACGAATGCCAGGGCGAACGCGCGCCGTATCCGTTTGCAAGCTTGCAAGGTGCTCATGGTTTTGGGTTCTCCGGATCTCCCGGGGCCAGCGCCGGGACAGCGTCTTGGAAGGTACCGACCGGCACGCCGGCCGCCGGTGAGGATGAAGGGTAACCTTCCCACACGCGGGCGGCGTCGTGCAGACCGCGTGCCCGCAACCACTGCGCCGGCCAGCCCTGCCCGAACTGGCACACGAGCGGGTTGATCGCCGCCAGATCGTCCTGACCGCTGGCCCCGACGAACGCGAGCTCGACCGCCCCCAGCCCCAGGCTGAACAGGCGCCGCCCCTCGGGCGACAGGACGTAGTAATGCCGCTTAGGAGTGCTCAGGCTGATGAGATCCACCTGGCGCTCGTTCAGTCCGATCTCCTCATAGAAATGCCGGCTCGCTTCGGTGCGTGCCTCGGGGTTGGGCAACAGGATCTTGGTGGGACACGATTCGAAGATCACGTCCGCGATTCCGGATTTGGCGAGGTCCGACAGGCTCTGGGTCGCAAAAATGACGGCGACGTTGCGCTTGCGCAACACCTTCAGCCATTCGCGGATCTTCTCGCGGAAGAGCGGGTGTCCCAGCAGGATCCAGGCCTCGTCGAGCACGAGCAGCGTGGGTGCGCCGGTGAACCGGGCCTCCAGCCGATGAAAGAGATAAGTCAGGACCGGCACCACCGCCTTCATTCCCTTGCTGATCAGGTGTTCCATCTCGAAGACCTGAAACCGGTCCGCCTGCAACCCGTCGCTCGACGCATCGAGGAGATAGCCGAGTGCCCCCTCGACCGTGTAGTAGCGCAGCGCCTCGCGCAACTCGGCGTCCTGCAGCACCAGGTTGTAATGGGTCAGGGTGCGTTGCCCGGGGTCGGACTCCTGCGCGGCCAGCTGGAGCACCGCCCGATACAGCTCCTGCCGCTGACCGGGCGTGCACGGCACGCCATTGAGGGTCGCGAGACCTTCAAGCCATTCCGCCGCCCAGGCCTGTTCGGTGGGCGTGTCGATCTGCGCCAGCGGGCAGAAGGCCAGGTCCGCCTCGTCGCCGGCGATGTCGTAATGGTGCCCGCCGGCGGCCAGCACCAAGGGCAGCGCCGAGTAGCCTTTATCGAACGCGAACACCTGGGCGCCGGGGTAGCGGAACTGTTGGGCCATGAGGAGCGCGAGCAGCGTGCTCTTGCCCGCACCGGTGGGACCCAGAATCGCCGTGTGGCCCAGATCGCCCACGTGCAACGACAACCGGAACGGCGTGCTGCCCTCCGTTTGCGCATACAGCAGCGGCGGGCTCGTCGCGGGGTAAAACGGACAGGAGTGGATCTCGGGGCCTGGCCACACCGCAGTGAACGGCAACAGATGCGCGAGATTCAGGGTGTGGATGAGCGGCCGGCGCACATTCGACCAGGTATTGCCCGGAATCGAGCCGAGATAGGCCTCCACCGCATTGACACTCTCGATCTTTGCGCCGAAGCCGGTGTGCTGGACGCATTTCTGGATCTGGCGCGCGGCCGCCTGGAGCACGTCGAGATTGCGGTCGGCGAGCAGGATCACACTCGTGTAGTACCCAAACCGCACCAGCCCGCTGTTGGCCTCGGCCATGGCGGCGACCGCATCGGTCGCCATCGTGTCGGCATCGACATTGATATGGGTCGCGGCCCCGCCGCCGCTTTGCTCACGCAACACATTGGAAAAGCTCTTGCGCTTCTGGAACCAGCGCGACCGGTAGCGGTTGAGCCGCTTGTCGGCATCGTGCGGGTCGAGGAAGATGAACCGATTGGACCAGCGATAGGCTGCCGGCAACCGCGACAGGGTATCGAGAATCCCCGGAAAGCTGTGGCTGGGAAACCCGACAATCGCGACCGCCGCGACGTACTGGTCGTCGATGAGGGGGAAAAATCCGGTCGTCAGATCGTGCGCCCCGATCACGGCATCGAGATACAGGGGCACGGCCGGCAGCGCCACCGGCCGGTTCTCGAAGCCGACACAGTATTCGAGATACTGAAGCAGCTCGGAACGTATCCCCCCGCGCGCATCGAGCGTATCGGCCATGCGGCGCAACCGCAAAAGCGTTGACAGACGCCCCTCGGTCGAAGCGAGCACCTGCTTGAAGCGCTCCAGGTAGCGCGTGGCCGCCCCGGCCCGATCGTGCGCACCCCCTTCCACGAAAAACGTGGCCACGGTGTCGGCCGTCTCCGGCTCCGGATGCCAGGTGAGCACCAGCCCGTAGTAACTGGTGTAATGGGCCGTTTCGCGTTCATAGTCGGCCCGCCGCACGTCGTCGATCAGGCGCGTCGTGCGGTCCGGGAACGCGCCCGGGGGCGCATAGCCCGGTGCCGGCACACGCAGCGCATCGCAATGCAGCGTCCAGCCATCCCCCAACGCGAACGTGCCGTTGAGCCGTGCCGCCACCGCCGCCAGTTCCGCATTCGTGGCGGAATCGAGATCCGGACCGGTGTAATACCAGCCTGCCATCAAGGCCCCGGACTTGGTGAGCACGATTCCATCGTCGACCAGGGCGGCGAACGGCAAGAGATCCGGCAGCCCGCGCGCCCGGTCCCGGTATTCCCGCAGATTCAGCATCGCTTACTCCCGGCCCACGCTGTCGGCGGCCCACAGGCTGGCGTGGGATTGGTAGAACCGCCGCAAGCGCAGATGCCGCAGGTACACCGACGAGAATTGCGCATCGAGTTTCGCGAGCGCCTGCAACGCCCACAGCCCCACGGTCCACAGCAACACACCGACCAGCGCGGCCCACCACTGATGCAGCGAGAAAATAAAAATGCCGGCGATGATACCCGTCATCAAGACGAGATTACGCTCACCGCCCATCACCAGCATCGGGCGCATGAGACTTTGGTGAATCACCACTTCTTGGCGTTCGGCATCCATGATCCTCACCCGCAAAACAGGCCTCCCCGGCACACCCTCCGCAGGGAGGATAGAAAAGGAAAAGCGTCAGATAATCGCCCCCGAGAGCCCGAGTACTGCTAGGAAATTGTTGCCGAGCACGATCATGGCCACACCCAGCACCACGAACATGGCTTTCTTGGCGATGCCGCCCAGCTCCTCACCGAACACCAGCGCCGCGCCGGCAGCCAGGAAGGCAATGACCGAAATGCCGGTGGCGATGGGCCCGGTCAAGTCGTTCTGGAGCGTCTGGATCGGACCGTCCCAGGGCAGACCCCCGGCGGTGCTCGCCAGCGCGGAACCGATGCCGAGGGTGCTCAGGACCCAGAACCTGGCGATGCACGGTGCAATGCGTTTCATATCGTTGTTCTCCATCATGAAGGTTGCAAAATTCCGGACGGCGCCGCGCTCGGAATCGCCGAGAGCAGGTATCCATCTCCGACGCGGTACCCGTCGACCCGCACAATCTCGTCGACGACCCGCGTCCGGCCGGACCGCTTGATGCTCACTACATAATCGACCGCCTCGGCAATCAGGGCGGGAATCGCCGGCACCCCCGACTCCTGGATCAACTGTTCCAGGCGAATGAGGGCGGCTTGCGCGTCGTTCGCGTGGACCGTACCCACGCCGCCCGGGTGACCTGTATTCCAGGCTTTGAGAAGCGCCAGCGCCTCGGCGCCGCGAACCTCGCCCACAACAATGCGGTCGGGCCGCAACCGCAGGGTGGCGCGCAACAGGCGCGTCATGTCGACCTGCTCGGAGGTCCGCAGGAACACCGCGTTGGGCGCCGCGCAGCGCAGCTCGCGCGTGTCCTCGATGATCACGATGCGGTGGGCGCCGGTGCGGCGGGCAACTTCGTGGAGCACCGCGTTGGCGAGTGTAGTCTTGCCAGTACCGGTGCCACCGGAGATCAGGAGGTTTTTACGCTCGCCGACGGCGGTGCGAATCACGGCAGCGTAGTCGGGACTCAGAATGCCGGCCGCGACGTATTGATCAAGCGTGAAGATCATCGAGGCCTTCTTGCGAATCGTGAACGAAGGCGCCACCACCAGCGGGGGAACCAGCGCCTCGAACCGCGACCCGTCGAGCGGCAACTCGCATTCCAGGATCGGATGATCCGCCGTCACCACAGTGTCGAGCAGCGCGGCCACGGTCGCAATGATCTGCCGGGCGCGGATGGGATCCACCCGCCCGCGAGCCTCCATCTCGCCCCCCAATGCCTCCACCCACAGCTGCCCGTCCGGGTTCAGCATGATCTCGACGATCTGTGGATCATCGAGGTGCGCATGGATCGCGCCGAACGCCCGCCGCAAGGACTCGCGCTTGCGGCCGTGCGCGACACTGCCCACTTCCATGCCCTCACTCATGCCGGCCCCTCCAGACCCAAACGGGTGTGGCGACACCAAGGAAGTCGCGCTGCGGGACGGGGCCGAAGTAACGGCTGTCAAACGACCGCCGGGGATCGCCAGTACCATAAGTCCAGTACGCGTGGCGGGGCAGTTGCCACGCACCGTACTGGCGTGGCAGGACCGTGCCATAGCCAGGCGCGATCCGCAGGGGTGCCGAATGTGCCAAGACGCGGCCATTTACCGCGACCCCGCGAGCCGTTTCCCGGATCCGTGCGCCGGGACCGGCCACAATCTCTTTCAGGAACGGCATCACCCCGCCGGGACAGGTGCCGCGCTCCAGAAACGGATACGGTCGGGTCAACGGCGGACACAGCATCACAAAATCACCGACGTGGGGCGCTCCGCGATGCAGACGCCACACACCGATGGGTTCACTCGGCGTGAGATTGATCCGCAGGCCGGACAGGCCAGCACCCACCAGCAACGCGAGAAAGACGGCACCCCACCAAAGCCGACGACGGCGGGCGCGCCAGTTGGGTCGAACAGACGTCGCTTCGAGGACGTACCACGCAGCAGGGGGCATCGCGCAACACCACCATGATAATGACGCTCTTGGCTTATCGGCTGCCCAGGAAACGCGCCGCGGTTGAGGGTATAAACACCTCGGCTCGGAAGAAGCATGGAGTCTCCTTTGACACCGCCATGGGAGTGGGCATGGCGGTATCCGGCTTCCTCAATAGCGTCGGTCCGGTGCTCGTTCTGGGCCACCAGGCCGGCGCTTGACTGGACGTAGTTTATAAACTACCCTTAGCCCAGGATGATCGAACTCAAGCAAACCGAGACTTTCAGGAAGTGGCGAACGAAGCTCAAGGATGAACGCGCCCGGGCCGTCATCGCGCTGCGCCTGACCCGCCTCGCCTACGGCCACACCGGGGACGCGAAGCCGGTGGGACAGGGGGTCAGCGAACTGCGCATCCACTACGGCCCCGGCTATCGCATCTATTTTCAGCAGCGTGGCGATAGGATCATCGTCCTGCTCTGCGGTGGTGACAAAAGCACGCAAGCGAAGGACATCAAAGCCGCGAAGCGACTGGCTAATGATAATGAATGGAGTGAACCTCATGACTGAAAAACTGACCACCTACGACCCGGCCGAAGATTTGACCTCTGACGAAGCCGTTGCGGCCTTCATGGCCGATGCCTTCGAGACCCACGATGCCGGTTTCATCGCCCACGCGCTGGGCGTCGTTGCCCGCGCAAAAGGCATGGCCCAGATTGCCGACCAGACCGGGCTTTCCCGCGAACAGCTCTACCGCTCGTTCAGCGAGCGTGGGAATCCGACGCTCAAGACAACCCTCGCAGTCATGAAGGCCCTGGGAATCGAACTGACGGCCAAGGCGCACACCTAGTATTCCGTTTCATCAAAGGCCATACACTACACCGCGGGATCGAAGTTGCG
>VFSW01005897.1_pt1 | contig 18062 bp, 11 predicted proteins | sample 5358111 | NCBI WGS metagenome assembly VFSW01 (sample SAMN11554181, study PRJNA540505) | mine drainage metagenome | isolation source: sediment from site ElyBrook_90M | place: USA: Ely Copper Mine, Vershire, VT | collected 2017
TCATTTTTAACCCCAAACACCCTTATGCAACTTTCAAACGCCAAGGAAATCGTGCTTAACCAAAACGCCGAATGGTCTCGCGTCATGAGCGACGAATCGGAGCGGCAAAGCCTGCTGCGCTATGGCATGACACTTATCCTCATTGCCTACGCGCTGCGCTTTTTGCTCAGTCTGCTATTTTCGAGCATCCTCAGTGCATTCGTGCCGTATGGCACGCTGTATATGGTTTCGAGCGTGGTTGTCGAATTTGCGCTGGCGATTGCCGCGCTGTTTTTCGTTCCACAGATCTTAGCCGCTCTTGCTCCAAGCTTCGGAGGCAAGAACGATTCGCTGAACGCGCTCAAGCTTTACGTGTTCGCGGCGACGCCAGCCTGGCTGGGAATGGCGTTGAGCGTTATCCCCGTCCTGGGATGGCTTGCGGCTATTGCGGGCGGACTGTATGGGATTTATCTCTTCTGGCAGCATTTTGCGGATGCAATGAGCATTCCGGCAGAGAAGAAGGTCGGCTACGTGATTCTGGCGGTCGTCGTTCTTGCGGTGATCCAGATTGTGATCGGGGCGATTGGAGGCGCGATTGCAATGTCGATTGCGCCGTATTCGTTCTATCACGTCGGCCCGTTCTACCACTGACGTTAGACGACGTGGCCCGGTGCGAGTTCACATTCGAGCGCCCCGCGCTCGATCTGGATCGTCGTGTGCTCGATGCCGAAGCGGCCGTGCATGGCAGCGCAGATAGTGGAAATAAGCTCATCGTGCGCGACATCCTCGCGCACAATGACATGGGAGGTCATCGCAATTTGCGTGGTGCTCATGCCCCAAACGTGTAGGTCGTGAACGTCGGAAACGCCATTAAGCCTGCGCAAATATTGCTCGATGGCCGCGAGATCGATGCCTGCTGGCACCGCATCGGCCGCGAGATTGAAGGAGTCGCGCAGCAGGGACCAGGTGCCGGCGACAATGACAATTGCAATTACGATACTCATCAACGGATCGACCCAAATAGCGCCGGTCCGAAGAATGATGAGACCCGCAATGACCACCCCGGCGGAGACTGCCGCATCGCCCATCATGTGCAGAAATGCGGCCCTGACGTTGAGATCGCGCATCGTCGACGATGCACCTTTTCTTCCTCGCGCGAAAAGCCACGCCGAGATGCCGTTGAGCACAATGCCGACGCCCGCAATAATGGCTACCACACTGCCATTGACAGGCGCTGGCCGGCGAAGCCGCTCGATGGCCGCGAGCAGGATCGCGCCGGTTGCCACGAGGAGGATCATTGCATTCAGCAGCGCGGCAAGGATGGTCGTGCGGCGGAAGCCGTAGGTTCGCTTTTGTGTGGGAGGCCGCGCGGCGAGGATGTTCGCGCCCAGCGCGAAGAGGAGGCTGAGCACATCCGTCAGGTTATGCCCCGCATCCGCCACCAGCGCGACCGAATGGCTGAGAATGCCATACACGACCTGCAAAAGAACGATCAGGATGTTTAGTCCTATCGCTATTTTGAAGCTGGCGTTGGTTTCTACCACCGATGGAAACTTGCTGTTCGGCATTGGAATGGAAACAGTAAAGGAAGAACTCCGAATCCGGCAACACGAGTCTAACTGAAAGGCTCCCGGAGAGGAATTTGCTTGTTGCGAAATCATGGTAATTCGGCGACTATTAACTTCGATCTGCATTGCTGCTTTGGCGGGAGGCTGCGCGCCTTCGAAAAAGATTACAAGGACCACGACACCCACGCCGCGTCCGATTCCTTCGCCCTCGTCACCCTATGTTTCACCCACTCCGCCGGAAGCGCCGGTGCATATTCTCGTCGCGTATCCAGTGCCCAATCAGTGGCGGCCAAATGTCGATTCAAATTTTATTTTCGGCGCTGTGGGCAATGGCAACGCCTCGCTAACGATCGACGGTTATCCCGTTCCCGTCTGGAAAAACGGCGCGTTCCTTGCATTTCTCCCCATGCCATTCGATGGCGTGTATCATCTCGTCGCACGTCGAGGGAACGATGTCGATTCCTCAACAGTCGTTTACAGGCCGTTGGAAAAAGTTGGAACGGCCGAGCGCGCGGCAATCGAGCATAAGACGTTCACTCCGCCCTTACTGGCGGAGATTTCAAAAGGCAGCGACACGCTCCAGACCGGCAACGATGTCGCGCCCGGCGCGCTCACGCCGGATGGGAACCGCGAATGGTTCTTCCCACGCGGAACACGGCTGAACATCATCGAGCAGGAAGGAAAATATTATAAAGTCGAGCTGGATAAAGAGACCTTCGCATGGGTCGCCGATACGAATTTTGATATTCACGCGGATTTGAAATCTTCCGAACATAATCCGCGAGGCAAGGCGGAAGCGAGTCCCGGTTATGTCGATCTGATTTTGCCAACGGACTTCAATCCATTCCAAATTACGCCAAATGGAACGGAGCTTCGAATCCATATCTATGGCAAGTCGCGGCCATCGCTTTTAAATACGCAGACCAGCGATCCGCTCATCCATTCCATTTGCTATGACTCGACAGGTCTTGGAACCGATTTTACGGTCGAGCTTACCAAGCCGGTGTGGGGATACAAAGCTTTTTACACAGATAATGGCGCGCTCGATGTTCGGATTCGGCGACCACCCCATGTCGATCCGAATAATCCGCTGCGCGGAATTACGATCATGCTCGATCCGGGCCACCCGCCGGGCGGCGCCATCGGGCCGACGGGCCTCACGGAGCGCGAAGCGAATCTCGCCGAGGCATTACGCACGCGCGATCAGCTAACGGCCAAAGGTGCAATCGTATTGATGACGCACACGGATTTGCATGGCATCGTCAGCGATTACGATCAGGTCGAGGAGTTGGATGCGCGCTCGGCACTTGCGGTTCACGATAACGTCGATCTCATGGTGAGCCTGCACAACAATGCGTTCCCCGATGGAACGGACCCCTTCCTGAATTATGGCACTTCGACTTATTACTTCCATCCCTTCTCAGCGCCGCTGGCGGCGGAACTCGACCGTGCCATTTCGGAAGTCACCGGAATTCCGAATTTGGGATCGTTCCAAAAAAGCCTCGCCATTTGCCGCCCGACGTGGATGCCATGTGCGCTCACGGAATCACTCTATTTGATGTTCCCCGATCAGGAAGCTAAATTGCTGGATCCGAAATTCTTGGATACCCTCGCGGCCGCGCACGTTCGGGGCATCGAAAATTTCCTGCGCGAGCAAGCACAATGACTCCGGCATCTTTCTTGCTACTGCTGTACCTTTACCAGTATTTTCACAATTATTTCCATTATGCTTCGAAACTACCGTATTTACCTGTTTGGCGCTGTTGCTTTGCTTGCCACATCGTGGGCAATGTTTGCCGGCTGCCATTCTTCCACGGCGCCGCCCCCGGTTGTCGCGCCGCCATCTTTTGCGGTGACCCCGCTCGCCGCAAATAAAGCAAGTTACGGTGTTGCCGCCGCGAATGTCGATACGAATTTGCAGGATTCATGGGGGCTGGCGTTCAATCCTTCCAATGGATACCCATGGCTTGCCAATCGCGCGAGTGGAACCACTTCAATCTTGAATGCCACCGGCAGTGCAGTCAACCATTACTATGTGTACGGGCCCGGGAGCACGAAGGGGATGCCGACCGGAATTCTACTGGATACAACCGGCTCGTTTCAGATTCCGGCTGGCTCGCCTGCAAAATGGATATTCTCCGAATTGAATGGAACGCTTGCCGCAACAACCACCGGTTCCGTACAAACCGACAGCACCTTTCTCATAGTTGACCGATCCCCAAATTCGAGTTATACTGGTCTTGCACTCGTGACCGGCGCAGGAGGCGCTCACCTTTATGCGCCGAATGTGCGAAATACCTCCCTGGATCAATTCGGTCAGAATTACAGCCTCACGCAATCCAGCAGTAGATATTCCGGCTATACTCCTTTTAATGTGGTCGTAATCGACACGCAGATGTTCGTGACGTATGCCAAGGCGAGCAACAGCTTCCCGTATTTCTTGGCCGGAAACAACAATGGCGGATACATCGATGTCTACCATCTTGATGGTACGTTCGAGCGAAATATCATCACGAACGATTCGCTCGATTCGCCATGGGGCGTAGCGATCGCGCCTTCGAGTTTCGGAACGTATAGTGGCGATCTTCTTGTCGGGAATTTCGGGGATGGAAAAATTCACGCGTATAATCGTTCCACTGGCGCATTGCTTGGAACTCTGAAGGATGCGAGTGGCGCGCCGATCGTCATCAATGGCCTTTGGGCGCTCGTCGTCTATAACGGGACGCTCTATTACACCGCCGGTCCTAATGGAGGGACGGATGGCGTCTTCGGGACGATCACGGTTAAATAAGCGGCCTCATGCTTTGAATTCTCCAAAGACGCGCCGCAACGTGTCCGAAATTTCGCCTAATGTGGCGAGGGATTCGACGGCGCCAATGATAGGCGGCATGAGGTTTTCGCCCTCGCGTGCCGCGTGTTCAACTTTTTCGAGAGAAGCGATTGTCCGCGCGGAATCACGTCTGGCGCGCAAGTCGCGGACGCGAGTAATCTGATCTTTTTCAAGTTCCGGGTCGAGCCGAAGCGTCTCCGGTGCTTGAAGTTCTTCCGTTACGAATTCGTTTACGCCGACAACGATCTCTTCTTTCCGCTCGACTTTTTTCTGAAATTCATACGCGCTTCGCGCGATGCGGTCCTGATAAAATCCCGATTCGATCGCGCGAACCGCTCCGCCAAGAGCATCTATTTCGGTGATAAGTTCCTTTGCGCGGCGGATTAGCTCTAAAGTGAGGTATTCGATGAAATAACTTCCCGCCATCGGATCAACGATGTCCGCAAGGCCCGATTCGTACGCAAGGATCTGCTGCGTTCTGAGCGCGGTGCGCGCAGCTTCTTCGGTCGGAAGGGCAAGAGCTTCGTCCTTGCCATTGGTGTGAAGCGATTGTGTTCCACCAAGGATTGCGGCCATTGCTTCCACCGTCGTGCGGACGATGTTATTCTCGATCTGCTGCGCGGTAAGCGTCGAACCGGCGGTCTGCGAATGAAAGCGGAGTTTCATCGACTCCACGTTCTTCGCATGAAACCGCTCCTTCATAAGTTCCGCCCAGAGGGTTCGCGCGGCCCGAAACTTTGCGATCTCTTCGAAGAAATTGGAATGGGAATTAAAAAAGAAAGAGAGTCTCGGCGCAAAGCGATCGACATCGAGGCCGGCCTCGATCGCCGCTTGCACATAGGCGATGCCATTCGAGAGCGTCAGCGCCATTTCTTCGAGCGCCGTCGCGCCGGCTTCGCGAATATGATACCCGGAAATCGAGATCGTATTCCACGCAGGCAATTCCTCAGCGCACCATCCGAAAATATCGGTCACAATGCGCATGGAGGGCGCGGGAGGATAAATATACGTTCCGCGCGCAGCATATTCCTTCAAAATATCATTCTGGACCGTACCTGCAAGCTTCTTCAAATCCGCGCCCTGCTTTTTCGCTTTCGCGACGTAGAGCGCGAGCAGGATCGCGGCCGTCGCATTGATCGTCATTGAAGTGGAAATGCGCGACATTTCGATGCCATCGAAAAGCACATCGAAATCCTCCATGGAGTCGATCGCCACGCCGACGCGACCGACTTCCCCTGAGGCCATGGGATGATCGGAATCGTAACCGATCTGCGTTGGAAGGTCGAATGCGATGGAAAGCCCGGTTGAGCCGGAAGCCAGCAGATACTTGTACCGCTCGTTCGACTCGCGCGCGCTGCCGAAGCCGGCATATTGGCGCATCGTCCAGAGCCGGGAGCGGTACATCTCAGGATAAATCCCTCGAGTAAATGGAAATTTGCCAGCCTCGCCGAACTCCGCGTCCTCTGCAAGAGGAGTGGACTGGAGGGTGGTGTACTCTGGATAAATACGGGATATGGGGATCCCCGAACTCGTCTCGAATTTCTCTTTGCGTAATGCCATGCTACAAAAATACGGGAGGAATGGCCGCTTCCCCCGCGCGGAGGAATCTTAGGCACGGCTTTGGCTCTATGGCTGAGGTTATGAAGCACCCCGCAATCCGACTCTTCATTATGGCGATTATCACCATCGGGTCGCTCTATCTTGCATTTCGTGGGGTTAATTTCAACAGTCTGCTCGCCGAGCTGGAGAAAACAAACATTGCGCTCATCCTTGTCGGCGTGGCCCTGCTTTTTTGCTCGCATCTCTGCCGAGCCTGGCGCTGGACAGTTATTTGTCGCCCGATGAAAATGGGAACCAGCACGATCACCGCATTTCGCGCGATCCTCGCTGCTTATGCCATGAACAACGTGATTCCGCGCTCGGGCGAGCTTGTGCGCCCCTATATTTTCGCAAAGCATGAAAAAGTATTTATGAGCGGCACGATCGCGACGATTTTGGTCGAACGCGTCGCCGATCTCGTGGCCAATATCCTCGTCATTATGCTTGCGCTCCTTATCTTCCCACGCGAGATCGCGCACGGATTCCCCACGATTTCCGGATCGCTCGGATGGATTGTCACGGCGTTGATCGTTATTCTTACCCTCGTCATCATCATGATCTTTAGCGCCGGCAAAACAGAACGGGGACTTCACCGGCTTGCGGCCAAATGGCCGGAAAAATTCAAGCGACCGGTCTATCGCGCGGCCTCCGAATTCGCGAGTGGCTTGCGCGGCGTTCGCGCGAGCGGCGCGTTGCCCGTTGTCATTGGCACGGCTGGCATCTGGCTCTTCTATGTGCTCAGCATGTACGCGTGGCTCTTCGCGTTTCCGGATCGCTCGATCGCGATGGTCGGAATCATCGGCGCGTTTTTTCTTCGCGTGGTTTCCGGCATTGCGTTCCTCGTTCCGACCCCTGGCGGCGTCGGATCGTATCATTATTTCATAAGCCAGGCTCTCTTTCGAATTTTTAATGTACCGCTCGCAACCGCCATTGCGTATGCAACGGTTACCCACGCCGCGTTCGATCTTCTCACGACCATCCTCGGACTCACCTTCGTAGCAAGCGAAGGCATTTCCTTCAAGAATTTCGGAGAAGTTCTTCGAGCCTCCGAAGACCGCTCGCCGGAAGAGCTTGCCAAAGCCCTTGGGGAAAGCCCTGTGGCTTTAGTGCAAAGTACGGAGCCCGAGACTTCTACCGACCAAATTGAGCACCTGGCAAAATAAAACTTAGCACTCAGCGCACTTAACACTTCGAATTATGCTGAAGCATCCGGCCTTTCGTTACACGCTCGCCGTTCTCATCGGCGGCGGCGCGCTCTATCTCGCCTTCCACCGGCAGCATTTGTCCCGGCTCGCGCAAGACATCGAGGGAGCGAATCTTTTTGTGATCCTGGCCGGCACACTTGTGATGTTTCTCTCGCATCTCGTCCGTGCCTGGCGATATAAAATGTTCATGCGCCCTATTGCTCCACATACACGGCTTTCCTCTGCATTCCGGGCGCTCATCGCGGGATATGCGATGAATAATTTCATCCCGCGCGGCGGCGATATTGTGCGTCCGGTCCTCTTCTCGAAGAGGGAGAATATTCCGATCAGTTCTTCCGTCGCAGTGCTACTCATCGAGCGGCTGGCCGACTTCATCGGCCTCACCGCATTGCTTGGCGTCACGGTCCTCGTTTTTCGCGCTAAACTTTCGGTGGAGTTCCCGGCTATCGAGATATTCTGGCTACCGATTGCCGCACTGCTCGGCCTCCTTTGCATCTTTTCTGTGCTCATTCTCTTCAGCGAAAAAAAGACGAGCCGCGTCATCGGATACATCGCACGCGGACTCCCAAAGCGATTCCGCGGAGCCATCGAACGCGGCGCCGCGCGCGTCGAGGAAGGGCTGCGCGGCGTTCGCTCCGGCTCGGCCGTGCCGGCTATCGTTGGCACATTCGGAATTTCGGCACTCTACACCGCTTCGATGCTCGTCTCGACCCTCGCCTTTCGCGGAACCGGCCTAGCGCATGTCGGAATTATCGGTTGCTTCCTTCTCCAGTCAATGTCCGGCATTGCGTTTATCCTGCCCTCGCCTGGCGGGACGGGAACCTATCATTTTCTCATTAGCCAGGCGTTGGCCACTATGTTCGGCGTTCCGCCGGCCCTCGCCATCGCCTTCGCCACGCTCACCCACGCTTCGAATTATTTGCTCACCAGCGTCGTCGGGATCATTTTTATGATGGCCGATGGCATTTCGCTCACCAGCGTAAGGAAAGAAAAAGCGCGCATCGCTCCGATACCGGCAATTCCGAAGACAGCCCGATAAGCAAAGCAAGGAGATTTGAGGCGCTACTCCGAGGGTTTGAGAATATTGGGTTTTTAGAAACTTTATCCCGAAAATCGACTGGAATGCGCCTGCGAACGAGCGCCACCGGATAGTACAGCGCCACCGATGTAGGATGTGTCACGGAATAGTATGAGCCACCCGCACGCTGCCCATTAGCTTTATAGTTCCTTTGGATGGCTGGGTCCGGTTTAGGTCAATTCTCCGTCCCTTCGGAATGATAGCCGCGCGGCGCTGTTTCGAATGCCGATGAAGATGGCTTCTCTTTTTTGCGGCGCGGTTATCGTTCTCTCGCTCGTTGCGAGAAGGGCGGGGGCACAGATAGATTCGAATTCTTTCGTTTTGGACAAAAATTTTTCGAGTTTCGCCGGAGCCACCGATGTGGCGACGGTCGAAAATATCCTGGTGCAGTATGAGCAGCAAGCGATCCCGCAGCAACTCTTCCCGGAAGATAATAGAGGCTCGAAGATTTTAGGAAGACTCTATCGGTTTGCCAAAACCGTTTTATTTGAAAACGTACAGGACGTTTTGGCTACGCTTGTCCAGCACGAAGTATTCGGTCATGGCGCTCGCGTAAGAGAATTCGGAGGTGATGCATCGTATGAACTCCATCTCTTTCCTCCCTATGGTTCTGGCTCAGGCCTTACCACTTGGAACTTCGTCGGGACGCTTGATCAGCACACGGCCGTCAGCATTGGCGGTATCGAAGCGGAAGGCTTGCTGGCCGATGAACTTCGTATGCGGTCGCTCGGCGATGGGACCATTAACTATCGCGATGGCTATGTGTATATGATCGAACGGGCAGCGCTAACCACTTATGCATGGCGAACCCATAGCCTGGACGCGAGCGGCGGCAATGATATTGCGGCCTACATTGACCTTGTTGGTATCAGAAACCCGCACGTAACGCTTAAAAATATTCAGACCAATTCGCTGCTGAATTTGCTCGACCCTCTAACACTGACATCCTTGTATGGCTATTTCTACGATTACCTGATTAAGGGCGACATTCACGTTGTCATTCCGTTTTTGAAGATCGGCGGTATTGAATACCTGCCCGGATTTCGCGTCGGCCTCACGCCGTTCGGCTACAATTATTACTTGGAAAACATGATTGTTTCGAATCATAATCCGTTGATCGCAACCATAGGAATCGGACCGGCTGACCATGGAACTTCGGCGGACCTGCGGTTACAGGCTCCTTCAGTGTGGTCACGCGGTCGCCTGCAACTCGGAATTGACTTGGATGCATGGCGGCAACCGATATTGGATTTGAACTCTGAATTTTTGACTTCCCTTAATCCAGACTGGAATTTTGGAGCCCTGGCAATAGGATCCGCGACATTTCGAATTACGCCGACCTTTGGGCTGCAGGTTGAAGGAGGATACAAAACTCAAGGGTTTGTTGAAGGAGAACCGCTGGCGGCATCTGCAATTGTTCGAGGAGGAATAGTTATGAGATGAGTAGCGCGCTACGCAATTGTCGCCTTTAGGAATCTGGCTAGGGCCCGCAGTGCCCGCCCGCGGTGGCTAATCGCATTCTTCTCCTCATCGGTCATTTCCGCAAATGTTCTTCCCCCACTCTCCTCCGGAATGAAGACCGGATCGTATCCGAATCCATTCGCGCCGCGCGGTTCGCGCGCGATCGTGCCGCTCACCTCGCCGCGAAAAAGATGCTCGCCACCTTTCGCATCAATGTGCGCAATGACGGTGGAAAATTTCGCGCGGCGATCTTCTGTTCCCTCCATTTCCTGCAAAAGCTTTCGGACATTGCTCGCGTAAGTTGCGCCTTCGCCGGAATAACGTGCGCTATATACGCCCGGCGCTCCACCAAGCGCATCAACTTCAAGGCCCGTGTCGTCGGCAACCGTTGGCATATTCGTTCGTTCATGGACAAAGCGCGCCTTCAGAAGCGCGTTCTCTTCGAGCGTCGTGCCGGTTTCCTCGATGTCGCCGATGGGAGGGCGAATATCGTCCAATGTCAGAATTTCAATTCGATTTGAAAGTTCCCGTTGCAAAATTGCGCGAAGCTCTTCGCGCTTGTGGGGGTTTTGGGTAGCAAGAACGAGCCGCATCATAATACACTCGCCCGGACTTCTTCGATGTGAGCAACGGGACGCAGCGTGATTTTCTCCGCTACTTTCGGCATGGACTTCATATTCGCGCGCGGAAGAACGATGTGCTGAAACCCCAGTTTGATCGCCTCGGCCACGCGCAACTCCGCTTGCGGAACGGCGCGGACTTCCCCGCCCAGCCCGATCTCGCCGATGAGGCACGCAGCCGGATCGATCGCAAGATCGAGCTGATTGGATAGGACGGACATCGCGATTGCGAGATCGGCGGCGGGTTCGTCAATAAACAGTCCGCCAGCAATATTGATAAACACGTCCGAATGTCCGAGCCTTGCGCCCAATTGCTTTTCGAGCACCGCGAGGAGCATTGCAACGCGTCGAGTATCATAGCCAGTCACCGTCCGCTGAGGCGTGCTGTAACTCGAATTGATAACGAGCGCCTGAATTTCGATGAGCACGGGCCTTGTGCCTTCCAGCACGGACGTGACCGCAGAACCGCTTGCATTTTTTCGACGCTCCGATAAAAATACTTCGGATGGATTCGGCACTTCTTCCAAGCCGCTGCCCGTCATCGAAAAAACTCCGATCTCGTTCGTCGAACCATATCGATTTTTCGCAGCGCGTAAGATGCGATAGGCATGAGTTCGCTCGCCTTCGAACATGAGCACGGTATCAACGATATGTTCGAGCACTTTCGGCCCCGCGATCATCCCCTCTTTCGTAACATGCCCGACAACGAATACCGGAATGCCCGTCATCTTCGCCGCCTGCATTAGCAGCGCGGTGCATTCGCGCACCTGAGAGACGCTCCCCGGCGCGGATTCGATCATTGGGCGATACATCGTCTGGATTGAATCGACGATCACAAGGTCCGGTGTCATCTGCCGCACGGCTTCGATCACCGCTTCGACGTTAGTCTCTGCGAGAATATATAAATTATCATTCCCAAGCCCCAGCCGCGCCGCGCGGCTCTTGAGCTGCCGTGGCGATTCTTCGCCGGAAACGTAGAGCGTATTCGATCCAGGAAACAGGCCGCGGACCATTTGCATCATTAGTGTGGATTTGCCAATACCCGGATCGCCACCCACAAGCACTATCGAACCGGGCATGATGCCACCGCCCAGGGCGCGATCGAGTTCCGCAATGCCGGTCGTAATCCGGCCTTCCTCCGATGTAGAAATTTCGCTTAACCGAATGGGCTGGCTCGGCTCACTCTTCGTGCCGCGCGCTCCGAGCGCGCGGGCGTTCTCCGGCCCGGCGGCGAGACGCTCTTCGACAAAGCTATTCCACGAATTGCACTCTGCACACTTCCCGATCCAGCGCGGCGAAATATAGCCGCAGGATTGGCAAACAAATTGAGTTTTGATTTTGGACATTAGAATATACTACCGCACAATTTCGATTCGAGTTCGATCCAGCTCGTGGCTATTCACGCTGATGACCACTTCGAACGCGCCGGAAACGCCGGGAAGATTCGAGAGCGGTATCGTCTGAGCTCCTTTCAAGACGTGGATGGGTACGCTCTTCGTCATCGTTCCATCGAGCGAGAAAAACTCGACATTCGCATCCATTTTTTCGGCACTTTGAATATGAAGTTCGATCGAACGATTCGCAGGATTAGGGTTCACAGAAAGAATTTTGAATCCAACCTTTTCACCCGTCACCATCGCGCGAAGTGTAGGATCGCCGCAAGTATCGCCCGCAACAATAAGTCCGTCCTGTGAGGAAAGAATCTTCGCGGAAGCAATCTTGAGCGGCTCGAGATGCACGATCGTAGAATCATGCGTGGAAACAAACGTCTGAAACGGAAGCGTAAGCGAAGTGCGGCCAAAGCTAAGCGAGGCACCTAATCCAGCATTGTTTCGAATGAGGATCGCTTGCCGGTTCCCGGGCACGCCACCGCTCCAATACGCATCGTAAATACAAAGCCCGGTATCGAGTGCGCCACTGGGACACGTCTGAAGATCGGCAAAGGTTACCACGTCCGGATCATACGTTAGCGTGAAACCGATCGTGTCGAGGTTCGTTGGCTTTGGCGTGCTCTCGATCGAAAGATGAAGCGAACCGGTATCCCCCGCCCGCACAACCGCCGTGTCGAGCGCCAGCGCGAGCGTGCCGATCGAGCGGCCCAGCAGCGCAATGCTCCCCACTGCGATACGGTGCGTAACCGAAGATGTAGCTTTGTACGCGCCAAGTAGCGAGGGATGAAATTTGAAGGTGATCGTCTCCGACCCGAACGCCGGAAACTGCACTGGGCTTGGGGTAACTATTTGAAAAACCGAATCATCGCCGGTAAGCGCACCGAGATCGAGCGTCACGGGAATATCGTTCTGATTCGTGAGGACTATCGATCGGGTCACATTTGCGGGCGCGAATACTGTGCCGAAATCAATCACGCTATCGCCAAACGGAATAAGCGGAACAGCCGCAACACTTACCGTCACCGTCGTTTGATGGCCCGCGCTGTCCGTCACTTGGACGACGATGGTTGCAGGAATCGTCCGGTCCGTAACGTTCACGGTAAGCATGGCGCGATGGCCATCCAAAAATTGCGTTGGGGCAGACGTTGCATTAGTCGTCGAAGCGAGCAGGAGCATATACGCCACTCCTCGGTCCCAGGCCTGGGTATCGGTCGCGTAAAACACAAACTGGGATTTCCCGATCGGAGTGTAGCTGCAAAGCGGATCATGCGTATCGGGCAGAGGGGAGTATTCGAACGTATCGCGCGCGTAATTGCCGAGGCTATCCGTAGCTTCGACGAGCGTGCTTGCCATATAAAGCGAATCTTGCAGCGCAACGCTCACTCTCGCCTGCTGCGCGGAATCGTATGTGATTTGCGGCGCGCCCGTATTGGTAAGCGGCGAAACGACCACACGCCGAATGCCGCGATCGTGCAATCGTTCTTCCCTAACCACGCCAGAAAGTTCCAGAGGCGGCTCTGCAATCGGCGCTTGTACGATCACGGGCGGGAGCGTGTCTGCGCCTTCGCCATCCCATTCGATGCAATCCGTGTCCTCATTGCCAACAGAATCTCTCGCGACAACGCATCCGGTGGCGGAATCGCGCGCGTCTAAAAGGTGTAAATAGGCATGAGCGAGCTGCCGGTTAACACAGCGGACGCTGTCGAGCGAAAGATTCATCGCGCCCGGTGCAAGATAAATTGAATCGATGCCCCGATCCCACGGCAGCATTTCATGGATGTCCTCCGAATACCGCGCGCCCGTTCGAACCGGCAGATCGAATTGCGGCGGGTGAAGATCCGGCTTGGGCTGATAGCGGATATGCTTGCGTGCAATATTTGCAGCCGTATCTGTCGCGGTGAACCATGCGTCCGCCGGATAAAGAGAATCGGTTACGACAAGCGAATCGCTCATCGAATCGGCAGTTATCACGCGCGGCAAAACGGTAAAGTTCATTGAGGACGAATCGAGGAGCAAGCGCATTCCGCTCTGGCATGGGAATAAATCATACGCTCGAATGCCGCGAGAAATAAAGGACGGAGTATCCAGCACGATGCGCGGTGGAATCGAATCATGCTGAACGCGGCCCATCGAATAGGAGATATTAGCGCTCGCGACCGTTCCTTTGTAATTGAGCGTGACCGTGACCCGGTGAACGTTCCATGCCGGACACACCAGCGAACTGCGGTATTCGAGCGTGCAATGCTCGGCAAAAATAAGCTGCGACATTGCTAGCAGCATTGGCGCGTAATATGTCGTGTCGTAGGCATGATAATATTCGCCGCCGGTCGCAAGGGCAAGATCGCGATCGGCGTAATCGACCTGCGTGGAATCGCGCGAGACATCGAGGATAAAGAGTCGAATACCAAGCCCATTCAGGAACCGTTGCACACTGTCGGCATTGGTGACATCATCATCGGTCACAAGGATCATAATGTGGCGCGGCAGCGTACTCGTTTGAAGTGCCCGCGCGCCTTCAACCAATCCGGAAACGACATCCGTATTCGCGCCTATATATTTCAGCCATCCAACGTGCTTCATCAGCGCGGTGGTATCGACGATATTATTGGATGTATAAAACGAATTGATGCTGTCGGGATACCAAAGGGTGGAAGAATCAGCGAAGGGAACCAAAGCCACCTGCGATGGGCCGGGAATGCTCGCGATAAATTTCGAGACCGCATCCTGGAACATGGCATAACTGCGGTTCTTAACGGGGCCGGAGCCAAGGCTTGGCTGCATCGAGGCACTCGTATCGACGACGAGCGCAATCGCCGCGCTCGATGTTCCGCCACAACCGGTGAGCCGGATTACATTTCCGGGAATTCCATCCTCGCGGACGGTAAAATTCGTTCCACTGATTAGCTGCGCCGGGGCATTGTTTTGGGTAACGTTCACATCGAGATCGACGATGGGAAAGCTATCCGTCACCGGATTCGCCAGCGTAAGCACGACCTGCCCGCGCGCGGGAATCCACGCGGAGACCGAAAGTGCCAGAAGGACGCCCCCCAGCCACAGTATTTTCGGGAACCCATTCATTATCATAGTAAACAACTCCGTGTCGATGAGGAACGCTCCCGCAACCGTGGCCTTACTTCACCATCGCAAAACCTTTGGAAGTACGTTACCGCACGAGCACAAAGCGCGAGGTGGTGTGATACGCTCCGCACGCAAGCCGCAGATAGTAGTCGCCGGAAGCCAAGCCACTTAAGTCCCACTGCACATGGTTCTCCGAAGACGGGAGCGGCAGGTTTCGTTTCGCGGCTACTTCACCGAGGACATTCACGATCTCGGCCTGACATTCAGAAACCGCTGCGTCATTCTTTATAAGGACCATTCGAAGCTCGCCCGAAGTTGCGTTAAAGCCCGAAAGGGTGAGCGGGGCGCTTTCCGGCGATTCCAGCGCGACATCGCTCGTACAGGAGAACGTAACCTGCGTTTGACCGGTCGTGTCAAAACTGGTAGTCGTTCCTCCGAACGTGCCGCGAATTCTCGCGTAGATCTCCGTCGAAAGATTCAGTCCCTGCGGAGGAAAAGAAAGGAGGAGCGAATCGAATTCGCCAGCCGCGAGCCGGCGTGGAAATGGGAGATTGACACTGTAGTGTAGGCTTTTATCGACCGTAAGATCCATATTCGTAATGGTTACGCTGTCGCAGGGTGCGTGGAGCACGAAGGGCACAATGGAGGTATCACAATTGGAAACCGCGAGCCTGGTTTGCGCTGCAATTAGGGGCTGAGTGTTCGCGCCTCCAACGCGGAGCGAACTGGCAAGCATGGTGTCGAACGCCACTTCGTCCCCCATACGGTAGCAATAGCAATAGATATCGAGTGTACGGGGGCCGGGATAGAGCCCTTCCACGGTGTAATTGAACGTGTCGGTTCTCCCGGCGAGCACGGTGTCGGTGCCGGCGAGCCCACCGCTGACAAGCGTTCCGGAAGGATTGAATATAATGGAATCGACTCGGATGTTCTCACACCCAGCGGCCTTGAGATAAACCGGGAAGGAAGCGGGAATACAGGAATTCATAACCAGAGCTGCAGGCGCGCTCACGTGTGGATGCGGAGAAGCAACCGAGGCGACGTAGAGCGGGAATACGGTATCGAGCAACTGGCCGTCCGGGACAAAATGACTTCCAATTCGGATCTGATAATTCGTAACATCCTCTCGTCCTTCCGGCGCATATCGAAGCCAGAGCGTATCGGTCCGCCCACGCGCCAAGCTTACGCCGGGGCTGCTTTCGAAGCTCAGAAGTCCATTCTCGGGATTTATTGAAAGCTCATCCACCGCAAGCGAGTCGCACGTGGCGAGATCGAGCGTAATCGGTATCCTCATCACGGAGCACGCATTGATCGTGACGGAATCGGTCCGAGTCCACGGGATGGGCACGGGTGTTACGGCGATCGCGAAGTTCGTATCCCAGCTATAGATGGCGCAGGCCACGGTATCCGTCGTATGAATATGCACGAGTGAGCCAATCGGCAAATTCGGCGCGGTAGGGGTGAGCCAGAGCGTACCGGCCAACCCCGCATTGATATGAATCGAAGTATCGGTTGGTTCGATGGCCCATCCGCTGTCAGCGGAAATAGTAACGCGCATTTTCAGCGCCTGTGCCATGGGCTGTATAGCGATGGGGATTCGGGAGACGGTACAATTTTGAATTTGCACGTTCGTTGGAGTGATCGGAATCGGGACCGGAAAAATCGAGAAGGTATCGATCCAGCCGAAACTGTTGCATCCATCGCCCGCTACCGTGTTTACGTAAAAAAAGCTGGGCCGCTGGCCGAGCGTCGGCGAGACAGTAAACCAAACCGTCTGCGCCGGACCGGGCGGAATCTCGAAACTGGTATCTTTCGGACTAAGAGATTGCGTCCCGGAACCGCTAACCGAGATCGTAATATCAAAAGGCCTTGTATAGGCTCGCACCGTGATGGGAATTCGCGTAATCGGGCAATTTTCCGACGTGTCTCTGCGTGTGATCGGGTCCGCCGGGGTTACCGTATCCGCATGTGAATAGCGCCAGACGGCCCCACCATTCATCGCGATGATATCTTTGCCTTTTGCCCCAAACCCAAACATACCGCGGTCGCCGTTCGGCGCCGTAGGTCCGCCAAGAAGTTCCCAGCTCGTCCCGGCATCGAGCGAGCACCAGACCCCAAGGGAATCCTGGCGATAGACCGCCCCATCCGCCCCGCTCAAAATATCCGTGGTAAGGTTTGGCCCGCAGGGATGCCAGGAGCGTCCGCTATCCAGCGAATAATATACCGGCGAGGGATCCCGTTTACTCGTGGCAAAAAACATTTTTCGGCAAGTGTCCGCATAGCAGTTCAGACCGCCAATCAAGCTATAGCCCGTGGGAGAAACCCACGTCGAGCCGCCATCCGTCGAGTAGGACGGCACGGAACCATTATTGTTCGTCCGGAGACAAATATTGGAATCGAGCCGCGCAAACGTTCCGGCGTTCGTCGAATGTAGCACGCTGTCCTTCGTGAGATACACATCCGTGGCGAAGTTTGAAACAACCGTCGTATTTTGCCACGTCGCGCCACTATCGGAAGAAACCCATACGTAACTATCACCGGAAGTCGCATACAGCACGCCTCGCCGAAGCTGGCGAATTGACGTAAAATACGAGACCGTACCGCCGGGAATGGTGGGGCTCGTCCATCCGCCATTAGTGTACTTCCAGATCGCGCCCACTCCGGCCACGACCCCATGATTGGCGTCGAAAAAATAGGCGGTGTACATAGTGGTGGGGAGGGTGCCGAGTTGCACCCAACTCTGGGCCGTCGAAACGGAAGTGGAAACCATCATCGAGAGGAGCACTAATGCTGCACGTGCCATCCTCCGGGATCGGGATTGGAAAAATGTCATGGTACTTCGTATTTAAAAAACTCGATCATCCGAGGACAATCGACACGGGAAACAGCCAAATGGGCATATCCAATCCAAACAATTATCGCTCGACGACCATTCGCCGCACTTGCGCATAGCCTTGCTGCGAGACGCGGAGCAAGTATAATCCCGAAGGAAGTGACGAAACGTCCACGGATTCCGTATGTCCTGCAACAGCGCCCGCGCTAACGGTCTGGCCGAGCGCATTGAATAGCTCGTATATGATCGGCGCGCTGCTATGTCGATCGAGTTTCAAAGTGACCATACTTCCCGATGGATTGGGAAGAAGTCCGATGATCGAAAACGGCAGATTATGTTCCATCGCGGCGAGGATCGTCGAATCGCCGCACGAAAGTTCCAATGTAAATCCCGCGCCCGTGCCTGAATCGATGGAGGCTA
>VFSW01005898.1_pt1 | contig 18062 bp, 14 predicted proteins | sample 5358111 | NCBI WGS metagenome assembly VFSW01 (sample SAMN11554181, study PRJNA540505) | mine drainage metagenome | isolation source: sediment from site ElyBrook_90M | place: USA: Ely Copper Mine, Vershire, VT | collected 2017
GAATATCGGATACCCAGTGAAGAGCCTTTTGAGTTTTTCAGTATCCGGCTTGACGAACTAAAACAACCCCCGGCTCAACTTGAAAATTTGCCAGTTTTCCTACGGCACACAAACCGCCTTCCTTTTTCAAAGAAGGCGTTGCCAGCAACATTCTTGAATTCAGTGTCCACAATATCAAGTCCGGCGATATGTCTGAGAGTGTTTGATGGGACAGCCAGTCTGGGAAAGATAGCAGAGCTTGTTCGTGAGGCTTCCGAGGCGAGATTTCAGACTAGGGAGATACACGAGTGGTTCGTGAACAGCCTGCGCTTCGACAAAAATAATGTCTGGGATGGGCTCGATGTCTCGACTTTCGGTTTGCCTCCCGGTGGACGTGCGCTGCTCCATTTCATTTCTGATTGGAAACGCATGTCCTGGTTTAATCGGATCAAGGGATACAAATTGCTTGCCTCCATCGAGGCTGCCTCGATGAAAAGAGCGGGTGCCGTGATCGCAGTGATCGGAAAGTCAGATATGGATGCGACGCTGGAGGCAGGGAGGCTGATGGAGCGACTCTGGATCGAGGCTAATGCATCCGGCCTTGCAGTTCAACCCTATTATGTTGTATCCGATCAAATTGCCAGGCTGGCGCAAGGAGATGTTCCGAATACATTGACAGGGAAAGTGGCTAAGCTGGCCGAAGATACGCAAAAGGCGCTGGGAATGGGCGCTCAATCTCTGTACATGTTGCTCAGGGTGGGCTATCCTCTCCGCGAACCTATTCGCTCGGTGCGTTTGCCTCGCAATACGGTGTATTCTGAAAATCAGAGCGGATGAGTCTTCTGTCGGAACTGTAGATGTGCACAATTTGAGTAGTCATTTTGGAGGTGGTGATGAAAGATGAACTTGATTTTGAAAGCTTGGTCCTCATCATGGGGGGGCATACGGCATTCCAGCTACTTTCGGCGTACAGCGCGGCGTGTTTTCTGCATTGTCAGACAGGCCTTGCATGTCGAAAGCCGATATCGGTGAAAAAACAAAGCTCGAGGCCAGACCGCTAAGGATCCTCCTGACAGGGCTTACAGCGCTCAAGCTGATCAGGAAGGAAGGCGACTCATACAGAAACAGCGCCATCGTTGAGAAAATTCTTGTGACCAAAAGCCCTGAGAACTGGGTGGAGGCGCTGGGGTGGCAGAATTACATCGTCTATCCTGGAGAGATGGATTTTGTGGAGTCCCTGAAGCAAAACAGGAATGTCGGCCTTGGGCGGTTTCCCGGCAATGAAAACAATCTTTATGCGCGCCTCGCGCATGATCCCTTCCTTGAGAAAACATTTCAGGACTCGATGAGTTCCCTGTCGACTTCCGCTAATGCGTATCTTGCTGATCAGGTGGACCTCGGCAAGGTAAAGCATCTTGTGGATGCTGGGGGAGGCGATGGAACCAATGCAATCCGTCTTGCGCGGGCGAACCCCCATCTCAGGGTGACGATATTCGACGCCCCGACTGTCTGTCAGATAGCGGAAAGGAATATCGCAAATGCGGGTCTTTCCGGACGCATCGGTACCCATCCGGGTGATTTTTTCTCTCGTGACTTTCCCGAAGGCATAGATTGCATTCTTTTTGCGCACATGCTCACGATCTGGTCACCGGAAAAGGATACTGCGCTCCTGAAACGCGCATATGATGCGCTGCCTGCTGGAGGCCAAGTGATCATTTTCAACATGATGGGCTGGGACGACGAAACTGGACCCATGACTACCGCGCTGGGCTCCCCATATTTCCTCAGCATCGCAACTGGCGAAGGTATGCTCTACACATGGAAGGAATATGAATCCTTCCTTGCTGCAGCCGGGTTCAGGCAGACGAAAAGGCTGGAGCTGCCCAAAGACCATGGCGTCCTGATTGGCATCAAGTGATGGAACCGAAATGAGCGGCTTCGACTACGATCTTGCGTTTTCCAGAAACATCGGGCTAGTGCAGCCCGATGAACAGCGGCGGCTTAAGGAAAGCACGGTGGCCGTTGCAGGAATGGGAGTTGGTAATTTCCGCATCGCGGATTTTGACATCTTCGAACTGCACAACTTCAACCGCCAGGTCGGCGCGACCTGCTCGACACTGGGCCAGAACAAAGGTGAGGTCATGCAGAAAATGGCGCATGATATCAATCCGGAAGCACAAGTCGATCTCTTTCCTGAAGGAGTGCAACCAGAAAACGTGGACCGCTTTCTGAATGGGGTGGACGTCGCGGTGGATGGCCTGGACTATTTTGCAGTCGAAGCAAGGGAGCTTTTTTACAAGAAAGCTTATGAAAAGGGCATTCCGGTCGTAGCTGCAGGCCCCATAGGTTGCAGCACAGCACTTCTTGTCTTCATGCCTGGTGGCATGACTTGGCACGATTATTTCGGCATGAAATTGGCTAAGGACGTATTGGATAAATATGTCCTTTTCTTAATCGGGACGGCGCCCGCAGCCACCCAGATGTCCTACATAGACCGTTCGCGTGTCAATCTTGCAGAAAAGAGAGGGCCTTCACTTTCTCTCGCAGTGCAATTGTGCGCCGGTGTTGTTGCTGCGGAAACGATGAAGCTGCTGCTTAAGAGGGGGAAAATTCTTGCTGTGCCCTATTATCAACAGTTCGATGCTTACAAATGCAAACATGTCATCGGGAAGCTGCACTGGGGAAATTGTGGGCCGATCCAGCGATTGAAATTCATGTTATTCCGGAAAATGTTAGCCAAGCATCTTTGAGCATGCAGCTTGTTCAGGCCATGTTTTTCAAGCGACCGAGAATACCTGCCTCGTCCGCCTTGGTGAAAAAATACGGGTAAAGTGATTTCACCCCATCAGCCTTGTCCATGAGTCCGCCATATTCCTCGACCTGCTCGTTAACATAGGCAAAATTTGTTCGCAGCAGAACGCCGGGCGCATGGACGCGCGGGCAGATGCGCTCCGGGCCGATCTGCGTGAATCCCATCATCCTTTCATAGAATTTGACATGTCTCGGGTTGACTTCGAGCACGCCATCCGTATAACCGAAGAGGCCATAGGGATAGAGATAGGCAACATGGAGAAGGCTCGAGAGTATTCGTTTCGATTTGATTGTGGTGTCTATGGCAAGCTTGTTGAACTCGCAGACTTTCCTGCCCTGGTTGCGCAGCGCTTCAAGTTCTTCGTGATACATCTCGTCGGCGAACAGTCCTGCAGGTGAATCCATGCCTATTGATATCGTGCCTATGGCTTCGCCGCCGGCGCCTGATGCGATGAGGGTGATCCGGTTTGGGGTGCTGCCACTGACGCCGGCATTGTCATAGCCGCGCCATGAATACATCTTGTTGATGAGAATGTTGGCAGATTCCCGGCGTTCTTCGGTGTTGGCCAGACGTATCCTGAACTCACGGTCTTCATGGGCGAACTCTTTGGTTCCTTCCAGCTCGGGAATGTTGAGGCTGATTGGAGTCAGTCCTCCGGACATCTCCTCGAAGAAGGATGCGATGGTGTCCTGATCGGTTTCTAGATTGAAAAGATCCATGGATTTCTCCTGAATAACATCCCTGTTGTCGAGGTTGAACACGAATCTGCAGCGCCGCCATTGTAAGACATCCGCCTGACGCTGTGTTCGTTTTCAGGCGATTTTCTTTAGGATTAAGTCTGCATGCTCAGGCCTTGACCCAAATCTGCCCCGATGAAATCTTCACGGGGTAGGTGCGTATGGGCTCATCGGCAGGCTCGCAGGTTGGGTTGCCTGTGGCAAGGTCGAAATAGCTGCCGTGCAGCGAGCATTTGATCCTGCCATCCTTGATGCAGCCGAGATAGAGCGAATAGTCCTCGTGGCTGCACATCTCGTCCACGCAGTGGAGCTCGCCATTCGAGTTGCAGAGCAGAAGCCGTTTTCCTTCCATCACCACGCGCTTCATCTGCTGCGGCTTGAGCTCGCCCTCCAAAGCGACGGCAACATAGCCTTTCATCACTTCACCCGGCTTGCAGCGTTGCCCGAATCGAGCACCGCGCGTATCAGCGTCGCCGCGTCTTCCAGGCTTTTTGCCTTGCCGACGTGATTGAGGATGATCGCGCCGCTCAAGACCAGCGAATCATAGCACGCGCCCTTCTCCCCCTTCAGTGCCGCGATGCCTGCTTCTGCTGCGGCGCGTGCGGTGGCAGGGATGTCGATCGCGGCGACGATCTCGTCTTCGCCTTCCCCTGTCGCAACAGAACCCGGGAGCGGAACAGATCGCACATCCTGCTGGATGCCGAGCATCGCGGGATCGACTGCCACTTCGCTCTCGGGCCCCTTGTCGTGGTAGTGGAAATAGCGTCCCGGCTGGCGCAACGAAGGCACCACGCCGCCTTCCACGCCGCGGATGATGCAGGCGGTGTCGAACCCCGCGACGCGCGCGAGTTCTGCATAGATCGGAGGATAGGGCTTGTGCACGAAGCCCGTGATGAAATGCGTCTTCTTGCGTCCTGCGATGGGTTTCGAAAGCACTTCGACCGTGGTCAGCACCTGGCGCTTGATCATCTTCGCGCGCAGGCCGACCAGTCCGTGCAGGCCGGGATTGGATTGCGCCTGATCGATATAGGTCCAGCCAAGCGCGGGATCGGACAGGCGCGCTGCAGCATCCTTGGGCGAGAGATCGACCGGGACGCCTGCGGCCTGCAGGACATGGCGCGCAGTGACGCCATATTTTGGCCCTACCCTGTCCAGCCCGTGGCTCACCCCATGCACGCCGAATTCGGCAAGCAGCGGGCCAAGAAAGGGGGCCGCGGGCAGGCAGCGGTTGTAGCCGTCGTAAGGGTCGCCGATGTCGACCACTTCGTCGACGTTGGCCTCAACGCGCATGGTCGTTTCCAGCACCGCTTCGAGCACGCCGATGTTCTCGTCCATACTTTCGCGCTTCATGCGCAGCGCGATGAAGAAGATCGCGACCTGAACCGGGTCGATGCGGTTTTCGATGATCGCTTTGGTGCCCAGGCGAGCTTCCTCGCGGCTGATGTCCTTGGAGAGGTCTGGGCCGGTGGCGATGCGCTGGATGATGGAGCGCATCAGCAATGTCGGATCGGATGGAGTGGTCATGGTTGTTCCGTTAGAATAAGCATTTGCTGATTCTGAGCCATTTTGAATGAAACGGCAATGTCCCATGCGAGTTTTTTCTGCTGATTCTGTTGCGGCCTGTTCATCAACTCGCATTACAATGGTCGCATGCAACAGTTCAAGATCATAGACGACCTCGAGGATATACCCTCTGAAGAATGGGATGTGCTGGCCAGAGGCGATCCCCTGCTGTCGCATGCGTTCTTTCTTGCGCTGCAACAAAGCGGATGCGCTGCACCCAGGCATGGTTGGAAGGCGCAGTTTCTCACGCATTGGAATGAATCAAGGCTCACGGGCGCGATACCGCTTTATCTGAAGGCGAATTCCTTTGGCGAGCATGTGTTCGATTTCGCCTGGGCGGACGCATATCGCCGCCACGGCCTCGACTATTATCCCAAGCTCGTCTGCACCGTGCCTTTCACGCCGGTGACCGGAAGAAGACTGCTTGCAGAATCCGATGAGGACAGACGCGCGCTGCTTGCCGGGGCGCTGCAATATGCGAAAGATGCAGGCGTGTCCTCGCTGCATGCGCTGTTTCTGTGTGATGCTGACGCAAGGATCGCAGAGGAGCAGGGCATGATGCTGCGACAGGATGTGCAGTTCCACTGGAAGAACGAGGGCTACCGGGACTTCGAGGATTTCCTGTCCGCCCTGAGCCGAGACAAGCGCAAGCGCATCAGACAGGAGAGGCGGCATGTGCAGGAGGCCGGCATCGAATTGCAGTGCGTGCGGGGGGCGGATGCGACAGCCGATGACTGGTCGTTCTTCGCCTCGTGCTATCTGCACACCCTGGCGCGGCACAATTCGCCGCACCAGTTGAACGAGGATTTCTTCCGGCGCTTGGGGCAGGCGCTGCCTGATCATGCGCTGCTCGTGATCGCCAGGCGCGAGGGCAGGCCCATCGCCAGCGCGCTGAATTATGTGACGGATGATGCGATATATGGCCGTTCCTGGGGGACGTTCGAGTTCCATTCGGGACTGCATTTCGAGACCTGCTACTACCAGGCGATCGAGTACTGCATCGCGCACCGCATCAAGACATTCGAAGGGGGCGCGCAGGGCGAGCACAAGCTTGCGCGGGGATTTCTGCCGGTGACCACGCGCTCGGCGCACTGGCTTGCGCATCCCGAGTTCTCAAAGGCTGTCGAAAATTATCTGGAGCGGGAACACGATGCCGTCGCCGAATATGTGGACTCGTTGAATGCGCGCAGCCCTTTCAAGACGTCCGGCTGATGAAAGGAAATACATGCCGCTATCCGGGAGATCGGCGCTGCATGCGCTGAAATCGGCAGCCAAATTTGCGATGCTGACGCTGCGCGATTTCAACGGCAACCAGGGGCTGCTGCTGGCGGCCGCGATCGCCTATTACGCGCTGTTGTCCATGGTGCCGCTGCTCATCCTGTCCGCGATCGTGCTCTCGCATTGGGTCGATCGCACGGAGCTGCTCGCAGCGCTCGGGCACTCGCTCGCATGGCTCGTGCCCAGCCAGTCGAAGGCGGTCCTGTCCGACATCTCGGAATTCCTCGAGAATCGCAACGCGATAGGTGCGTTGCTGTCGGTCACTTTGGTCTTCTTCAGCTCGCTCGCGTTTTCGGTCCTGGAGCGTGCGATGGCGGTGATCTTTGCGCACAGGGGAGTCGCGAAAAAACGCCACTTCCTGGTGTCCGCGATCCTTCCCTACTTCTTTGTGTTGCTGCTGGGGTTTTGCATGCTCGGCGTGACCGCGGTCTCCGTCACGCTGCAAAGCCTGGCGCAGGAGAGCATCCATTTTTTGGGTTACTCATGGCCGTTGAAAGGATTGTCGGGCGCGCTGCTCTATGTTCTGGGCATGCTCGCGGAGACATTCATCCTGGCGATGCTCTATCTCATATTGCCGATAGGCAGGACGAGGTTGTCCCATGCGCTGATCGGCGGTTTCGTTGCGATGGCGCTCTGGGACGGGATACGCCGCATCCTGATCTGGTATTTCTCGACGCTGTCGAAGGCGAGCCTGGTCTACGGGTCGCTCACGACCCCGGTGGTAGCACTTTTCAGCATGGAGATCGCGGCGACCCTGTTCCTGCTGGGCGCCCAGGTCATCTCCGAATACGAGCGCCTGGAATAGCGCATCTTGCCTCTCAGGGAGGCGGGGATTTTGCAGTTCATTGATTCATCGAAGCTTAATTTTTGTAATATTTTTTCGCTTGCAATATTTCCGCGGGACACTACAATCAGCGTCGGCCACTTAAAAAAATACTAGATATAGTGGTTCCAAGAATTTTTCCGACACGCATTTAAAAAGGATACGCTCATGCCAAATTCCGCTATTCCTGGTTCCATGGTTTCCCCCGCAGATGTACGAACAGACGACCGATTCGATCAATACAAGGTGATACGCAGAAACGGCGCGGTGGTCGTTTTCGAACCTGCGAAGATCTCGATCGCCATCAACAAGGCCTTCATCGCGGTGAGCGGCGCACAGAGCGCGGTCTCCTCCCGCGTGCGCGAACTGGTCGAGCATCTGACGCTGGGCGTGGTGCACGCGCTGATGCGCCGCCAGCCCAACGGCGGCACGCTGCACATCGAGGACATCCAGGATCAGGTCGAGCTCGGACTGATGCGCTCGGGCGAACACGATGTCGCGCGTGCCTATGTGCTGTACCGCGAGGAACGCTCTCGTTCCCGCGCGCAGTCGACAGCGCAGCAGCCGGTGCATGTGATCAACGTCACGGGCTCAGATGGGGTTGCGCGTCCGCTGGATCTGGACCGCATCACGACGCTCGTGCAGTCCGCCTGTTCGGGCCTCGGCGAAGTGGTGAGCGTGGAGGCGGTGATCCAGAGCGCACTGAAGGACATGTATGACGGCGTGCCGCTGCACGAGGTGCACAAGTGCCTGATCCTTTCCGCGCGTTCCCTGATCGAGAAGGAGCCCGCCTACAACTTCGTGACCGCGCGCCTTCTGCTGAACAACATCTGTTGCGAGGTGCTGGGCGAGGAAGTGGTACCGGCCGACATGGCTTCTCGTTACGCGGAGTATTTCCCGAAGTGCATCAAGCGGGGCATCGCGGCGGAGCTCCTGGACGAGCGCCTTGCGAGCTTCGATCTTGAGCGCCTCGCAGTCGAGCTCGATGCATCGCGCGACATGCAGTTCGGCTATCTCGGCCTGCAGACTCTGTATGACCGATATTTCCTGCACGTGAAGGGCACGCGCATCGAGATGCCGCAGGTGTTCTTCATGCGCGTCGCGATGGGCCTGGCGCTGAACGAGATCGAGCGCGAGACCCGCGCGATCGAGTTCTATCGCTTGCTCTCGAGCTTCGACTTCATGAGCTCGACGCCCACGCTGTTCAATTCCGGATCGCGCCGCTCTCAGCTCTCCTCCTGCTATCTCACAACCGTCGAGGACGATCTGGACGGCATCTACGAGGCGATCAAGGACAATGCGCTGCTTGCGAAGTTCGCGGGCGGTCTGGGCAACGACTGGACGCCGGTCAGGGCATTGGGCGCGCACATCAAGGGCACCAACGGCGAGTCGCAGGGCGTGGTCCCTTTCCTCAAGGTCGTGAACGACACCGCGGTTGCGGTGAACCAGGGCGGCAAGAGGAAGGGCGCTGTCTGTGCGTATCTCGAGACCTGGCATCTCGACATCGAGGAGTTCCTGGATCTTCGCAAGAACACGGGAGATGACCGCCGCCGCACGCACGACATGAATACCTCCAACTGGATACCCGACCTCTTCATGAAGCGCGTGATGGAAGGCGGCAACTGGACGCTGTTCTCGCCATCCGACGTGCCCGACCTGCACGACCTGTTCGGCCTCGAATTCGAGGCGGCCTATGTCGGATACGAGGCCAAGGCGGCAAGCGGCGAGCTCAAGCTCTTCAAGACCATTCCTGCTGCGAGCCTGTGGCGCAAGATGCTGACCATGCTGTTCGAGACGGGTCATCCCTGGATCACCTTCAAGGACCCCTGCAACATCCGCAGTCCGCAGCAGCATGTGGGCGTGGTGCACAGCTCCAACCTCTGCACCGAGATCACCTTGAACACAAATGCGGACGAGATCGCGGTGTGCAACCTGGGCTCGGTGAATCTGCCCGCGCACCTCTATCCTGCAGGCCACGAGAAGGTAGGGCAGATCGACTTTGAAAAGCTGCGTCGCACCGTGAACACCGCGATGCGCATGCTGGACAACGTGATCGACATCAACTACTACGCGGTTGCCAAGGCGCGCAATTCCAACTTGAAGCATCGTCCGGTGGGCCTCGGCATCATGGGTTTCCAGGACTGCCTGCACATGCTGCGCGTGCCGTATTCATCCGAAGCAGCGGTCGAGTTCGCCGACCGTTCGATGGAGGCGGTCTGCTATTACGCCTACTGGGCATCGACCGAACTTGCGGAGGAGCGCGGCCGCTATGCCAGTTACCGTGGCAGCCTGTGGGACAAGGGCATCCTGCCGCAGGACACGCTGGCACTCTTGCGCGAGGAGCGCGGCGGCTATGTCGAGGTGGACATGTCCTCCAGCATGGACTGGGATGCGCTGCGTGCGCGCATCAAACAATACGGGATGAGGAATTCCAACTGCATCGCGATCGCACCGACTGCGACCATCTCCAACATCATCGGCGTGTCGGCCTGCATCGAGCCGACCTATCAGAACATCTTCGTGAAGTCCAACCTCTCGGGCGAATTCACCGTGATCAACGAGCATCTGGTGGCCGACCTGAAGGCGCTCGGGATCTGGGACGAGGTGATGATCTCGGATCTCAAGTATTTCGACGGCAGCCTGGCGAAGATAGACCGCGTGCCCCAAGAGCTGCGCGATCTTTATGCGACCGCGTTCGAGGTCGAACCCGCATGGCTGATCGAGTCCGCATCGCGACGCCAGAAGTGGATAGACCAGGCGCAGTCTCTGAACATCTACATGGCGGGCGTGTCTGGAAGGAAGCTCGACGACACCTACAAGCTCGCATGGGTGCGCGGACTCAAGACAACCTATTACCTGCGCACGCTGGCTGCGACCTCGGCGGAGAAATCGACAGGGCGCGCGGGCGCGCTGAACGCGGTTGCGGTATCGCCCGATGCTCAGGTGGAGGACACGCATTTCTGCTCGATTGACAACCCAGAATGCGAAGCTTGCCAATAGGCATGTTTACACGCTGGATTGCAGTGACACAAATGGCAAATTCAAAGTGGAACTACAACCCGTGAAGCATGCCAGTAGACATGTGAGATTCAGGAAACGGTTTTCAAAATAAATAGATCAAACAATTTTCAAGGGGACAACATGCTGACATTCGACGATGAAATCACGACCAATGCGATACCATCCGAAGTTCTCGATGCATTCAAGGGGGAAAAACCCAAAGCGCCGGAATCGTCATCCAGCGGACGCATCCGCGTGGAGGACAAGCGCATCATCAATTGCCAGGCCGATGTGAATCAGCTCGTGCCGTTCAAGTACAAGTGGGCCTGGGAAAAATATCTGGCCGCCTGCGCGAACCACTGGATGCCGCAGGAAGTGAACATGACCGCGGACATCGCGCTGTGGAAGAGCGACAAGCTAAGTGATGACGAGCGTCGCCTTGTGAAGCGCAACCTGGGATTCTTCACGACAGCCGACAGCCTGGCTGCGAACAACATCGTGCTCGGGACCTATCGCCACATCAGCAATCCCGAGTGCCGCCAGTTCCTGCTGCGCCAGGCCTTTGAGGAGGCGATCCACACGCACGCATACCAGTACATCGTGGAAAGCCTGGGCGTGGATGAAGGCGAGATCTTCAACATGTATCACGAGGTTCCGAGCATCAGGAACAAGGACGAGTTCCTGCTGCCCTTCATCGACGTGCTGACCAATCCAGAATTCAAGACCGGCACGGTCGAGGCGGACCAGGCGCTCTTGCGAAGCCTGATCGTATTCGCCTGCATCATGGAAGGCCTGTTCTTCTATGTCGGCTTCGTGCAGATCCTGGCATTGGGCCGCCAGAACAAGATGACGGGTGCCGCCGAACAGTACCAGTACATCTTGCGCGACGAGTCGATGCATCTGAATTTCGGTGTGGATGTGATCAACCAGATCAAGCTCGAAAACCCGCACCTCTGGACGCTCGAGTTCCGCGAGGAAATTCGCGGCCTGATGCAGAAGGGCGTGGAGCTCGAATACGCGTATGCGGAAGACACCATGCCGCGCGGCATACTGGGGCTCAATGCCAGCATGTTCAAGGAATACCTGCGCTTCATCGCAAATCGCCGTTGTCAGCAGATCGGCATCGACATTTTGTATCAGGGCGCGACCAATCCCTTCCCGTGGATGTCGGAGATGATCGATCTCAAGAAGGAGAAGAACTTCTTCGAGACCCGCGTGACCGAGTATCAGTCCGGCGGATCGCTGAGCTGGGACTAATGGTTAGATATCGATAAGCAAATGCACAAAGGGGTGAGTGAGATGAGTAAGTCATTATCTGAGATGATTATCAAGAGTCGTCGGTTGTTGGAAAATCCTTATGCGCATCTTGATGAATATGGCTCTTTCAGTGCGCTACCCCTTCATGTGCAGACCGAGGTATCCCCAGATCGGCATCGTTTTTCAGAAACGGAGATAGAGCTAAAAGCCAAAGAGTTACAAAAAGTGATTTGGAAAAATAGGAAACAGATCTGGGGGGCTGATATACCAAGCAATCCGATTGACATGCTGGATCCATCCATTGCTTTTGGGCTTATGGGATATGACTATGATCTTGATGAAACGCTTGGTCAGTATCTCAGTAAGGGGCAACAGGTAGAAGTTGCTGGCTTAATTGATAGTTCTTCTAAGCGTGTGCGCGTCTCTCGGAGATTTTCCTCTGAAGTTCGTATTTTTACTGCTGCTCATGAGTTAGGGCATGCATTGCTCCATGAGGCAAGAGGATTACATCGCGATAGGTCATTAGATGGAACTGCTTTGTCGCATGATGCTATCGAGACGGAGGCAAACAAGTTTGCGACGTATTTTCTAATGCCTGAAAAACTTGTCAGGGCGCGCTTTGAGAGTCTGTTCGCGACTGAATGTTTTGTTTTGAATGAGGCGACAGTATTTGCGCTTTCGGGTAGTCATTTGTTTGATTTTCAGAAAAATTGCCGGACTCTTCGTGACCTGTCGCGCATTCTGGCCAAAGCAGAGTACTACAACGGGCTTTACTTTACATCGCTATCAAACCAGTTTCGGGTATCACCAGAGGCGATGGCGATACGTCTGGAGGAGTTAGAACTGTTAGCTGTTTAAAGCTTGCAGGAGTGGATTCAGGGTTAGGTCTAGCTTTGCAGAAGCAGGATTCAGGCTCAGTCTTTCCATCAATCACGAAGGTATCAGGATCAGGTCTATCTTTATATCACGGCAGAATTCTTTTCCTATAATTCCGTCAGGCATCTTGATGCCATAAGGCACACAGGTATATTATCCTCTGTATGAAGCCTGTGAACTGGAGTACAGAAAAGAATATCCGCCTCAAAGCCGAGCGCGGTGTTTCTTTTGAGGAGGTTTTATCAGCCATGGCAAATGGCGGCCTCCTTGTAGTGCTGGATCATCCGAACACAGACCAATACCCGAACCAGCGCATGTTTGTAGTTCGGATTCGTGGCTACGCCTATTTGGTACCTTTTGTTGAGACGAAACAGGAAGTCTTTCTGAAAACAATCATACCGAGCCGGAAAGCCACGCGTACCTATCTTGATGAGGAGAGTTGAAATGGACAATGAAAGAAAACTTGAAGAGGAAATCCTGGCTTCTTTTGAAAGAGGGGAGTGGCAATCCTCACGAAAAGGAAAGAGTGAAATAGCGCGCTATTCGGCAATGGCCTCTGCCTCTCTGGTTAAAGACAAGCGGGTCAATATTCGCATTTCTTCCCGGGATCTTGACGATATACAAGCAAAGGCCGCAGAAGAAGCCATCCCTTATCAAACGCTAATGGCGAGCGTCCTTCACAAGTATGTCACCGGGCGGCTTGTTGAGCCAAGCACACCCCCTCGTTCAGGCGCGACGCGTCAAAAGCGGCGCGCCCCTTAGCGCTTTTTAAGCTTCCATTAATCGCCGTTTTCCTTGATTCGAAATGCGCTTGAGGTCCACGTGAGATAGGCCGGATTTTGTGCGGCAGGTTTTTGATTTTGCAACCCGGGAGCCCGTATGTATCTACCAGAGCAATTCAAGGAAACAAGCCCTGAGCGCATCGCAGCGCTGATCGAAAGCCATTCCTTCGGCATGTTGGTGACGGCTCCCAATGGCGCGCCCTTTGTGAGCCACCTGCCGTTCATCTTCGACTCATCCGCAGGCCAAAAGGGCAGGCTCTCTTGCCATATGGCGCGAGCGAACCTGCAGTGGCAGCATCTTGCTGCAGAGGGTGACGCGCTCGTCGTATTCCAGGGGTCGCATGCTTATGTTTCCCCTTCCTGGTATTCGTCGCCCGGCGTGCCGACTTGGAATTATGCGGTGGTCCACCTGCGCGGCAAACCCAGGATCGTCGAGACCGAACCGGAGCTTGAGTCCATGCTCGAGCGGCTGACCCGCGCGCATGAATCGAACATGCCGGAGCCATGGACTTTGGAGCTGACAGTTGAACAGCGTGCGAAACTGTTGAATGCGATCGTCGGTATCGAAATTGAGGTTGCCGACATACAGGCCAAATTCAAGATCAGCCAGAATCGACCGAGGGAGGATCAGCGTAGCGTAATCGAACATCTGGCGCAGTCGCAGAGTCAGGTCGATGTCGCGATGGCAAATCTGATGCAGGAAATTCTTCATGTCGATAACTGACTGCGATCTGTCGGCGATCTGTGATGGGCACTGATGCAGTGCGAAACTGGTTCGACCAATAGGAATCGTGGTCTGATCCCGATTTCCCTTTAATGAGGTTTGCCGAGGATATTTTCGATGTCCAGGATCCAGCTTTTGACAGTCTGGTGGTTGGGAGATACGGCCTCTTGATCAATTTTCGGCCAGCGTCTCCTGGTCTCGGCCAGAATTTCGTTTATTCTCCAGACCGCCTCGGTTACCAATACACCGATTTCGGCACATGTTTGTGGTTCGTTGTTCACAAGTTCCATGACCGTGCCATCGATGCCGGTGATCAGTCCGGTTTCCATCAGTTCCAGCCTCAGTGAACTCATGCGATCCCGCACGAAACGAAACACCGGATCAGGGCCGGATATTGCACGCGCTTCCCAGTCTTCCAGGATGCGGTTCAACTGGTCAAGTTTTGCGACGATGCGCATTTTGTCTTCATCGGTGCAGGTGAACGATCCGATGTCCTCCTGATAGAACACCTTGAGATGCCCGATCATGCGCATCCCGTACCGTTTCGAATTGAATTTTAGAATGGTGCCCAGGCGCAGCCGATGATATTCGCCGCTTTGGTCATGCCTTCCCGCGATGATTTCGGATACCGCCAGGATCTGTCCGGGCAGGCTGATCGCGTCTTCTTTCAGACCGTGCGGATATCCGCTGCCGTCGAGGCGTTCATGATGCTGCAATATCGCGTCCAGCACTTCGCTGGAATATTCCTCATATTCGTTGAGGATCATCCATGCCGTCAAGGGATGGGCGTATAGGTGATTGCGCTCGATGTCGTTCATGCGATAGGAAGGTTCTAGCAGAGACGGATTTATATGCATGATGCTGATGTCGTGGAGCAGTCCCGCCGTTGCCATGTTTTCGAGCTGCTTTCCTTTGAGTCCCATATTCATTCCGATATAACTGCTCACCATGGCGACAAACAGGCTGTGCTGGAACAGCTCATGGTGTTTGTCCTGCATGACGGTCAGTTTGAAAGCGATGGCCGGATTCAGCGGGATTTTTGAGATGAGGGAAAGGAAATTTTCTTCGCCACCGCTTATGGCGTTCCTCATCGATTGCAGGCGCGGTTCCTGTTGCAGAATGAGCGCTGCTTCATTCATGAGGCTGGAAGCGGTGACTGCATTCTCGATGCTGAGGCATTGATCCAGAGGTGGACGCAACTTGTGGCTCAGCAGCTTCTCGTAGATCGAACTGTCGAAGCGTGTGCCAGCGGCGACAAGTTTGATATTTGCGGAAGAGTAAATGTCTTGGGTAGTCGCCAGCTGTTTGACATTTCCCAGTTCGGTGACGCTTTGCAAGTAATGCGAAGAGCTGACTTGGCTTGAGGATAAGTCATTCAGATTGTCCATGACAAGAATTCCTTCAATTTTTCGATTTCGGATATTGCATCCGATTTTTCAGATGGTGGTTTCAAGTGCAGATAATGCAGCATGATGCTTGTGAAAGTCAAAAGCATCCGAAAAGAGCGGCAGGGTTTTTTACAGGGAAGTTCAGATCAGGCAGGCTACCAGTTTCCTGAAATATTCCCGCTGATCATCCTTGGCAAAGGACGACATGCCGAGCGTGATCTGGCGGGAAAGTTCGCGCAGCCGCCATTCGATCTCATAAGTCACGGTATCCATCTCCAGCGCAATGCCGCCGGTCTGGGTTTCATGACTTTGCAGGTCCTTGCAGCCATACAATCCTGTCGAATACATTGCGCGTCTTAACATCAACAGGCGCTCGCGGGTCTGGCCCATGAGCGTGTCCGCCGCATCCGAACTGCCGGGCGGCGCCGTTTCGATGTGCGCTATCGCTGCTTCCATCCTGGGTTCGATGCGCTTCACGCGCTCTATCAGTTCCTGGTGTCTTGCGGCATCTATGAGCGCAGATGATGACTCATCGTGCACGCTGCCGGTGATGAGCGAAACCAGGTCGGAAGGATATTCGCCGGGGATCACCTTGACGGCAAGGCAGGAGCGTTCCATGGGTTGATCCTGTTTGGGGAAGATGCCGCACAGGAGCTCTGTCATCAGCAATAGCCTGCCTAACTTGCTGATGTCAGGGGCGGTCGTCCGCCGCGGATAACCAAAGCCGTTTGGCCGTTCATGATGTTCGCTTATGGCGACCGAGACGGCGCGGGGAATGCCGGGTGTGGACTCGGTCACGAGTTGCCCGATGCGCGGATGCGCTGCAATGTGCTTCCATTCTTCGGGAGTGAGTTGGCGGTTCGGGTTCCTGAATTCGGGATTGATATACAACTCTCCCGCATCGTGCAGCAGCCCGGCCAGTGCGATATTGTGCAATGCCGAAGAATCGAGATTCAGGCGCAGACCCAGCGTGACACCGGTGACTGCAGCCAATACTGCATGCCTGAAACCGATTCCATTCCCGCTTTGCTCCATGCTTAAAAGCAGCGTGCTGGCCTTGTCGAAACGAACTTCCCTGAGCACGGCAAGCACCGCCTTGCTGGATGCGTCCTGCTTCATCAGCAGGGAGAGCGGAGTCACTTCGTCGAGCACGCTCTGCGCCTGTTCCAACAGCTTCTGAGAATTTGCTCCGCCTTCGACGTTCAGGCTGCTTTCGAGCGGCTTGTTCAGCTTGAAGCGTATCAGTCGCTCCTGCATGCTGTCATTCACTCGGGTGCCTTTGGCGATCAGCTTGATGCCTTTTGCGTCGAAAATGTCCTCGCTCGCGATGACTTCATGGTTCCTGGCAAGCCCCATGACATTTTGCAGATAATGGGTGTTGACGACGTTAGGATCGAAGCTTTCCATGCTTTCCATATACTCTGTTGTCCTCCATGCGCATCATGGGATGGCCATAGTTTGGAACGGCAGGCGAGGACAGAGTCTGTATGTCATCCGGCAATCCCGCTATCATCGGGGAGCCCCCATTAGACCGGTGATTTTGAGCCACCCGCTTTTCAGCTAGGCTTACCTTTGTTCAGATTGGGAAAAAATACCACAGGTTTTGTCTATTGTATATACAATAACATTGTGGTATTCGTGGGAATTCGGACGGCTGCGTGGTTGGCGTTTTGAGATCAATGCAGTTTGTGCATTTCCAGCCTGCGCAATTTGGGCGCAAGATGCGAGGTCACAGCTACCACGGCCAGCGTCATTACGCCGCCGAAAATCACCGAGGGCACGAGGCCTATCATGCGCGCGGCCACTCCGGACTCGAACGCGCCCAGCTCGTTGGATGAGCCGATGAAGACTCCACTGATCGAGGAAACGCGTCCGCGCATCGCGTCGGGAGTCGAGAGCTGCATGATGGTGGAGCGCATCACTACCGATACGCCGTCGAACAGGCCCGAGGCCATCAGCAGAAAAAAAGCGATCCAGAAATTCCGGCTCAATGCAAACAGGATGATGCAGAGGCCGAAGCCCGAGACGGCCGCCATGAGCCAGATTCCCGCATGACGGCTCACCGGATATCTGCTGAGCGCAAAACCCATCGCGATCGCGCCCAGCGCCGGAGCCGCGCGCAATATGCCCAGCGCTTCTGGCCCCGCATGGAAGATCTCGTGGATGAATGCGGGCAGCATCGCAGTAGCACCGCCGAACAGCACCGCGAACATGTCCAGCGCCTGGGCGCCCAGGAGGATCTGGTTGCCGAACACGAAGCGCAGGCCATCGCCTATGCTCGCAAATATCGGAGATGGCTCTGCGAGAGGCGGCTCCTTGACGGCAAGCGACAGCAGAGTCAATGCGGCGCTAATTGCAAGCACGGCCGCCGCCGCGTATGCACAAGTCATACCGGTCCAGGCAAGCAGCGCACCCACCAGCGCGGGTCCTGCGACCAGCGCGGACTGGAATACCGAACTGCCGATGCCGGCAGCGCGCGCATACTGCTCGCGCGGCAGGATCAGCGAAAAAAGCGCATTATAGGTCGGGCCGATGAAAGCGCGCGCCAGTCCGCCGCTTGCGATCGAGGCATAAATCCACAGTGACGGATTACGGTACGCCATGAGGGTGGTCGAGAGCAGGACCAGCGCATTCAGAACTACCAGGAAGCCCGCCCATACGCCAAACATGCGCCGCGAATGATGGTCGATCGCATAGCCTGCGAACAACGCACAGGCAAAATAAGGAATCACTTCAGCCAGTCCGATGAGTCCCAACGCCAGCACATTGTGCGTCAATTCATAGATATGTGCGTATTCCACTGAAACTGGACACTCAGTCCACGGCAAACTGGACAGTCGGAG
>VFSW01005899.1_pt1 | contig 18059 bp, 16 predicted proteins | sample 5358111 | NCBI WGS metagenome assembly VFSW01 (sample SAMN11554181, study PRJNA540505) | mine drainage metagenome | isolation source: sediment from site ElyBrook_90M | place: USA: Ely Copper Mine, Vershire, VT | collected 2017
GCCATTTCCAGCCGCGCACAAAATGCGTGCTGATGAATATGGCCCTGCAAACCAGGGGCAACTTCAACGCCATATTTGCTCGGCTGGCCCGGCAGACAAGCTGACGTATTGATAATGCCGGTCGCCTTCATCTCGAACTCGATCATGCCAGACTGATCAAAATACCAATATGAGGCATATTCATAATTCCCCACTGTCGCGATCGATGAGATCACCAATTTGCGGCCGCGCCGCAGCTCGGTACGCTCGGTGCGGAAATCCCAGTGCTTCCATAAAATGCCGTTGTCTTCTTCATGGATGCAAATGGCTTTATCGATATGAAAAATATCGCCGGTCATGGTGTTCAAATCTACATCCAGATACGCAATATTGCCTAAGCAATCACAACCCAGCGTGAGCGAGTTGGTCAACTTGCCCAAGCCGTATTCACCGATGTCGAACACGTTTTTACGGAAGTGCCCGCCCTCGGGCACGCCATACGGCACCACCATTTCCGCCAGAGAGGCGCGGTTGACAATCGGGCGGTCATCGTAGCGGATATCATGCAGGGTCAGCCCCTCACGGGCATTGAAGCCGATCACCAAAGACCATTTGTCCCAGGTGATCGCGTTGCCTTTCATAACAAAGCTGGCACCTTCAGGCTGCACGATGTCGAGCGGCTTCAGCTCCTTGCGAAACTCCGTACGGAACTGCGCTTCGTAATTGACCTCCAGCATCGGAATCGGCAGCACGCCGTAATCATCCACACGGATCACCTTACCGGCTTTGATATCCACCACCGCGTTCACCCCCTCGATCGGGTGAGCGTAAAAATTCTCGTCCTTGCGCAGCCGCAGCCAGGAGAATGTATGCGATAAATAGCCGTCTTCCTCTCCGGCAATATCAAAATTCCCCGCCGACCATGGGTCCACGCATACCATGCTCATATCGGTAATACCGCGCTTGGCGCAGGCGGCGATGAAATCCGGGTGGGCCTGCACAATGGCTTCAATTTGCATGAATTGTTCAAGCTGGATCATCGGCCGCTTGGTGGCGAAAAACGCTTTCGCTGTGATCGCGGCATCGGCCAACGACACCACCAACTTCCACACGCCCGGTGCATCGGCCAGAAACACATTGGCGCGGGCCTCACGCGGCGTGGCTCTGCCCGCTGCGTAATCGGCCAGCGCCGAACGCGGTGGGTCTTTGATCTCGATCGTTTCAAACAAAAACTGCGGGCCGAAATCCGGACTCGCATGGATGACAGCCATGACTTCCCGAATTTCCGCGGCGCTCAGCGGCTCCTGCGGGTGGCGGCGTATGGGGCTCATGCCGGCGGCGGCGGGGGTGGCGTGAATCAGGTCGTCCATGGGTAACTCCTTGGGGCATATTTAAGGCAACAGCATCGCCTGACTCTCTTGCGAGCAGCTTGACATTTGGCGTCAATTTTTGCGGGTGTTTTGCTGCACCAGCCCAACATGAACAAATTTTATGCTGACTCTGTATCATAATTATGCAGCAAGTTAATTTGCCTGATATTTTTGCTTGACGATAAACTAATTTTCTCGAACACTGGCCGTCATGGGCATCCTACCTCGCATATCAGCGGTGGCAGCGGCGGGCGTGTTGGGCATGATCGGCCAGCACGGCGGCGATGCTGACCGCATTTTGGGCGCTGCCCGTCTGGCGCCTGGCGAAGTTGATAATCCCGACGCCCTGCTGGACCTGCGCCGCTATTGCGACCTGTTTGAGCAAGCCGCCACCCAGACCGGGGTGGATGATTTCGGCCTGCGCTTTGGCCGCGACTACCGGCTGGAAGATATGGGGCCGCTCGGACATTTAGTGCTGAATTCTCCGTGCCTCGGTGTCGCCCTCACCAGCCTTTGTAAAAACTTCGCTGCCGTGCAGGAACATTCCGACCTCACCTTACGCAGTGACGGTACGCTGTTGCGCCTTGAATACCAGATCCGCGATGGCCGGATTGCCAGCCGCCGCCATGACGCCGAGCTTTCGATCGGCATTTTCAATAATATTTTTCGCCGAGCCCTGGGTCCTAACTGGGCACCGGAGGAAATTCATTTCGAGCATTTACGCGCCGCTGAACCGCTGGCGCACCAGAATTTACTCAACGCGCCAGTGTATTTCGCGCAGGCGACCAATGCCATTGTGTTCCGGCGTGACAGCCTGTGCCGCGCAATGCCGAACGCCAACCCAAGCCTGCTACCCGCGCTGCAGGCGCAGGTGCAGCGTCTCGCCAGCCGTGCCCGGCCCGACGATTTTATCGGCTTGGTCGTCAGCCAAATCCGTCGGGGGCTAGCCGAGGGCGACGCCAGCATCGGCCGCATCGCAGCCCGCCTCGGGCTGAGCCAAGCCAAACTATACCGCCAGCTTGCGGCCCTGAACGTGGATGTCTCCAACCTCACCCAGATGATCCGGCAAGAGCTGGCCATCACCTATGCCGCCCAGCCTCATATTTCGCTCACAGACATAGCCGCTTTGCTCGGTTATTCCGAACTCAGCGCCTTCTCCCGCGCTTTCAAACGCTGGACCGGCATGGCACCAGGCTCCTATCGCGAACACGTGCTCCAGAGCGAACACCTAAGGAACCACCAACCGCCGGTATAAGTGCCAGGTGGCATGACCAAGTACCGGCAACACCACCACCAGCCCGAGAAAAAACGGCAACGAGCCAATGAACAGAGCTACCGCCACCACCAACCCCCAGAGCAGCAGCGGCAGTGGGTTACGGCGCATCGCCACCAATGAAACGCTGATCGCGCGCGAGAAACTGGTTGGCCTGTCCAGCAACAATGGGAACGAGACCACACTGATGGCCAACCCGCCGACCGCAAACAACGCACCGGCCGCCAGGCCAAGTGTGATCATCACCCAACCGGTATCCGTGGTGAAGACCGCGCTGATAAAAGCTGACACCGAAGCGGGCGGCAGCGGGCCAAGGGTGAGGTCATAGATGGTCTGCGCCACCGCCAGCCACAGCAAAAACAGCCCGATCAACACCCCGCCCATCGCCATAATTGACCAAATGGCAGGTGAACGCAGCACCTTGAACACGTCCAGCCAATTCATCTGGCCGGTCATCTCGCACTGGCGGCTCATTTCATAAAGTCCGAGCGCAAAGAACGGCCCGACCAGCGCAAAGCCGGACGCCACCGGGAACAACATCGGCAGCAGCGATTCCTTAGCGGCCACCCCGGCCAGCACCAGGCCCATCACCGGGTAAACCAAGCACATAAAAATCACGTCGGTTCGCGAACTGGCAAAATCTCGTAACCCCGCCGCCAGGGCTAACTTGATATCTCTCATGGAAATCTGCCGAACCTTCGGCAGCCGTGCGGCGCGTTTGTCGGGCCAGTATTCAGAGGCAGTATCGGTACCGAGCGCTGCGCCAACCTCTAGCTGCGCAACCATCCATTCGACGGGGTTCCTGATAGGCATGTTTTTTTGCCCTTTTCATGCTGAGGGCCTTTAACATTTCAACTTTAAGGTCAAAGATGCAAGACGTTTTTTCTTTGGAAGCCGTTTAATGAAACTAATTTTAGCCAGTGGTTCACAAACGCGCCAGACCATGCTGCGCAACGCCGGGCTGGAGTTCTCGGTCATCGTGCCGGATGTCGATGAGGCGGCCATCAAGGTGGCTTCGAACGCCAATACTGCGGAACTGGCCTTAGAACTTGCCAATGCCAAAGCCGCTGAAATTGCAGCCCTTTGCCCCTGGGCGACCGTGATCGGCGCAGACCAAATTTTGGTTTGCGAAAAGCGACGCTTCGACAAACCAAAAAATCTCACCGAGGCCGCTGAGCATTTGCGGTTCATGTCCGGCAAAACGCACGGACTGGTCACCGCTGTTGCAGTGCATCATGGCACCAAGCACCTTTGGCACCATGTCGCCACCCCCAACCTGACCATGCGCAATCTGAAAAATGACGATATCGACGCCTATCTTGCCGCCTCTGGCAACCGCATCTGCAACATGGTGGGCGCCTACCAGTTGGAAGGCCCCGGCGTTAATTTGTTCTCGGATATTTCAGGAGACTTCTTTACAATTCTCGGTTTGCCGCTGCTACCCTTACTCGGGTTTTTGCGGGAACACGCCGCACCGGCTTGAGCACCGGCGCCACCTCGTCGAGAATCCGCACCATCGCAGCCACTGTCTCGGCGTCTAAATCGCGCAGGCTTTTTGCCAGCCGGTTTGCCAGCGCCGTCTGCTCGGCAGTCAACCCGGCGGCATTCACCCTCACCCGCGGGCGTGATAGATTTGCCAATATCCTAAGTTCATCGGCTTCATCCCAGATCAAGCCGAAATAATCACAAATCTGATGTATCAACCCGGCGGACGGCGCCCCCCGCCGCCCATGCTCCAATGCCGATAGATACGCCGGCGAAACCGCCAAAGCCACCGCCATGTCGCGCTGCAATATGCTACGCGCCGCCCGCAGTGCCCGTAGTTTTTCGCCAAACGGCGTCATGCCCGCACCCGCCGCAACAACACCCGCACCGACCCCGTATTGGCCGCATGCGGGTGCGCCACCGCCAGAATATGCCCGCGTAAATGCGGATGATTCAACCAATGCGGCAACTCCCTGGCTATCACCTCGCCCTTGCCGGTGATGACCTCAACGCAACGCACTTCATCAGCATAAGCCCGCTCCAGAAAATGCGTCACCGCATGATGCGCCCGCGTCGCTGTCAGCCCGTGCAAATCCAGCCGCCGCACCGCCTTGATTTTGCCCGACGAAAAACTCTTCCAGGTCGATTTATCTAAGCCACCTGGCACGTGATTCACCTGAATATCATGCGGCACTAATTTCAACCGCGGCTTAGGGGTCTCAATAATCTGCGGCGCCGGGTCAATCACCGGCGCTGGCTCCGGTTCCACCGGGAGCCGCATTTTACCCGGCAACAAGCGAATGGACTGCGTGAACGCGGCCCATAATTTCACATCAGCCTTTGATAAACCTTTAACTCTCGCCATCAATGATCAAAACATGCAAACGTCGCGGCCCATGTGCGCCTAACTCCAGGGTCTGCTCGATGTCGGCTGAGCGCGATGGCCCGGTGACTAGCATCACGTTACGTGGCATCGCGCCCTGGTCGCGCAATTTATCAAACGCATCCTCATAGCAGGCCAGAATATCCTTCGCCTGCACCACCACGATCGCAGTGTCCGGCAGCAGATTATTTTTCACCGGTCGCTCCGGCGCTGAGGGCAACACCAGCGTGCCGGTTTCGGCCACGCCGGCAAACGCATGCTGCAAGCTCACCGCATCATGCGCCGTGGCAACGCCGTACCGAACCTGCAACATCGGCTTATCGCGAAACGGGATCTGCTCTAAATCCGGATGCGGCGAAACCACAATCGAAGGCGCAATATTTTGCTTCGCCAGATAGCTTGTAATCGCTTCAGGCCCCGCCGCGATGTTTGGCAACCGCGCCACCGTGCCGAATTCGCGCTCGACATATTGCGCGAACAGCGCCACCCGCCCCGCTGCATCTAGCTGCCCGCGTGCTGGAATGAGATGACGGTGGTGCAGCGCAGTGCGCGCCGCCAGCATCGCCTGCTGGTCAACCGGTAACGACCCACGCTTCAAGCCGCGCTGGATTGCACCAATGATCGCATCGCGGTTCATTTGTTCCTCATATAATTTTGATATTTCGCAAAAAACGTATCACCCTCCGGGGCTGGAAAATCCCGCCCCGCCGTCCAGCCGCCCGCCAGCGGCAACTTGCCGAAAAACCCGCGTTTGCGCCCCAGCACCCCCAGCCCAACCGCCGCCGCCCGCGTGCCCATCCGGTACAGCAGCGGGCGCTTGGCAAACCAGGCCCACAGCCCCAAACCGTAGCGCATCGAAACCGGCTGCAAATGCCGCTCGAATTCACGCTCCCGCCAATGCCGCATCAAATTGGGCAGCGGAATTTTCACCGGGCACACACTCTCACATTTGCCACAAAACGTACTGGCATTCGGCAGATGATGCGCCGCCTCAATCCCCTGTAGCATCGGGCTCAATACCGACCCCATCGGCCCCGGATACGTCGCGCCATAGGCATGACCGCCCACCGCGCCATACACCGGGCAATGGTTCATACACGCCGCACAGCGGATACACCGCAGCATGTCCTGAAACTGCGTCCCCACCATGCCCGAGCGCCCGTTATCGAGCAGCACCACATGATATTCCTCCGGCCCATCCAAATCCCCCAGCCGCCGCCCGCCGGTAGAAAACGTGGTGTAAACCGACATATCCTGCCCGGTGGCAGAGCGCGCCAGCACCCGCAACAGAGCTAAACAATCCTCAGCATTCGGCACCACTTTTTCAATGGATGTGACCACCACATGCACGCGCGGCAGTGTCTGGGTTAAATCGCCATTGCCCTCATTGGTCACAATCACCGACGACCCGGTCTCGGCAATCAAAAAATTCGCCCCCGTTATCCCGACATCGGCGGCTAAAAACGTCTCCCGCAAAATCCCCCGCGCCTCGGTGAGAATATCGCGCCGCTCATGAAACACCCGCTCCGGCGATAGCGCCTTATGATGCTCCCGAAAACTCTCCTCCCACTGTTCGCGATTTAAATGAAACGCCGGCCCAATAATATGGCTCGGCGGCTCACGGCGAAGCTGCAAAATATACTCGCCCAAATCGGTCTCAACCGGCGCAATCCCGTTGGCCTCCAAATAATCGTTGAGACCAATCTCCTCCGTCACCATGGATTTCCCCTTGGTGACAGTTTTCGCGCCCGCCGCCCGGCAAATCTTCAACACCGCCGCCCGCGCGTCCTCCGCCGTGCTGCACCAATGCACCACACCACCCGAGCGCTCCACCGCGTCCGCATAAACCCCTAAGTAATAATCGAGATTGGCGATCGCATGATTCTTGATCCCCACCGCCACATCCCGCAGCGCTTCAAACTCGGGCAATCTGTCCACCGCTGCCTGACGCTTTTTGGCAAATTGCGGCTTCGCCCGCGCCAGCGCCCGCTGCAACCCAGCATCCGCCATCCCTTTGGCCGCATTCCCAACAAACGCCTCACTCGACTGCAACATGGCGGTACCCCTATCATGCTGGTTTTTCGGTGCCGTGAAGTAAGCAAAAGTTAGGGGGCTTTGCCCCCTGAAACCCCCACGAAGGGCATAGCCCCTGGCCTTGGCTCCCTCACCACAGCATAAACCCAGCCTGATAAGAATGTCCCGGCACGTTAGCTGTCAAGCAGGGGTTGGGTGGGTCCATACGGTAAAGCTGGTGAGCTGGTTGGGGCCGAAGGTGTTGGTGATGGCGACATCGGTGGCATCGCGGCCTTGGGCGATGAGGACGCGGCCTCTGCGGGGTTTGTTATTGCGGGGGTCGAACATATGCCATTCGTTAGCCAGATAGGCTTCAAACCAACCGGCAAAGTCCATCGGGGTGAAGGGGCCGGTTTCACCCACGTCGGAGAGATAGCCCGTGCAGTAGCGCGCCGGGATATTCAGGCAGCGGCAGAAGGTGAGGGCCAGGTGGGCGTAATCCCGGCACACCCCGCGAGCCTCGTGAAAGGCTTGCAGGGCGGTTTTGGTCGGGCGGGCGTGCTCGTAGTTGAACACGATATGGTTGTGCACCCAGTCGCACACGGCTTGCACGCGGGCCCAACCGGGTGGCGTATGGCCAAATAGCTGCCAGGCGATCTCGGTCAGCTCATCGGTTTCGCAATAGCGGCTGCCGAGCAGGAAAACCAAACATTCCTCCGGCAAATCCTGCACCTGGTGTTGCCAGGCGTGGTACGGCACCGGGTCGGCCTGTCCGGCATCATGCACGGTACCGGCGCTGGCGATGCGAAACTGCCCGGCGGGCGCCACCAGGCGGGTGCACCAGTTGCCAAAGCCATCCCGGTAGGCGGCCATCGGCACGGCGGGCGTGGTGGTCATGGTATCGGGCACAATAATGTCGGCTGCCCGGGAGTAATGCACATTCAGCATCAACAGCATCGGGGTCGGCTGCGGGAACTCGTATAATAGTTCGTAGCCGAGGGCGATTTCCAAATTATGTTCCTAAGCGGCCCCATTGGCCGCGGTTGCACTGCACCAAACCACGGATGGATTGATTTTACCAAACATAATCCGCCGGGCCGCTAAGGTCTGGTATGCGCGGCTTTTATGGATGAAGTTTAAGCGCCTGGGGTTTTGAAAAACGCCGCGGCCGCGGCCTTATGGGCGTCTTTGGCGGTAATAACAGCCTGAACCCTGACAATTTCCGCCTGCAGGGCTGAAATATATGCCTGTAATTCTGCCACCCCCAGCATATCTAGGGGTGGAGGTGAGAGCAGATTTTTTGGCTTTTTGGGTAAATCTTCATCGGGAATTATCATGAAACGATCTTGACCGATGGGCCGCCACAGTACCATACCCCGGCATAACGTGCACGCGCACGACGATATCCGCCTATGGCCGTCTGGTCAGGCTCCAAAAATTTTTGCTGCACCGCAGCTTCGTAAGGTATTCTGCCCATGTCTCTGCCCTTGATGCCTAAAGCCACCGCCGTTTGGTTGATCGACAAGACCGCGCTCACCTTCGCCCAGATCGCCGAATTTTGCGGGATGCACCCGCTGGAAATCCAGGCGATCGCCGATGGCGAAGTGGCGCAGGGTATAAATGGTTATGACCCGGTCGCCAATAAGCAGGTCTCTGCCGAGGATATCTCCCGCTGCGAGGCCAACCCGGCGTTGCATCTCAAACTACTGCCGCAGGCTGATGTCGCCGCCAAAAAAGCCAAGGGCGGGCGTTATACGCCAGTGGCCAAGCGCAATGACCGGCCGGATGCCATCGCCTTCCTGCTGCGCAGTTATCCGCACCTGACCGATGCCCAGATCATCAAGCTGCTGGGCACTACCAAGGACACCATCCAGAAAATCCGCGATCGTTCACACTGGAATGCCAGCAACATCAAGCCGCGCGACCCGGTGATTTTGGGTCTGTGCAAGCAATCGGACCTGAACGACGCCATTGCCGCCGCCAATGACCGTCTGGCCAAGGAAGGCATCACCCCGCCACCGCCGCCAGCGCCAATGTCCAGCGAAGCGGCCTGATCTGACCCGGAATTCATCATGACCTATGGTGAATTCTGGCTTCGCTACCTTCGGGCGCACGCCAAGCCCGCCACCCGTGCGCTGCATTATTGCGGCAGTACCCTGGCACTTGGAAGCATCGCCCTGGCCATTCTTGCCCATAATTATGGGTGGCTCGTGTTCGCCCCGGTGGCCGGCTACAGCTTTGCCTGGGGCGCGCATTTTTTCGTTGAACACAACCGCCCAGAGACCTTCGGCCACCCGTTCTGGTCATTGATCAGCGATTTTCGAATGTTTTTCCTGTTCATCAGCGGCCGGTTGCAGCCCCACCTCAGAACCTGCGGCCTCTGAGGCCTTAACCAGCAAAGCCGCCGTTAAATTCCGGTGGCGACCTTTTTAAAGCTGCTGCTTACACCATGGCCGGTCAGGGTTACCCCTACCACAATCACTACGGCGATCAGCGACGCGATCAGCACATATTCAATTGCCGTCACGCCGCGCCGGTCTGACGAGAGTGCGCTGTAACTGGACAAAACGGTTTGGATGACACGATTCATATTCATGATATTCAATACAGTCCAATCTGATAAAATCCGCACGCTTAACCAATGATGCCACGCAAAACGCTATCAGGAAGTTAATACCGCAGCCGTTAAATGGCTGTCCCGATCGCAATAAACTTTGAACTTACCGAAGTGCCAACTGAAGTCACACCAGCAATAATCACCAATGCAATCAAAGCCGCAATCAACGAATACTCGATGGCCGTAACCGCACGGCTGTCACCGGCAATAGCGTAGCCAAACAAAACTGTTCGGTCGTACAATCGCTTCATGCAGTTTTACTTAATCTAAATTAAATGTAATGTCTATTAAAATTTAAGTTAATTCTCGTCCGAAATGGTAGTTTACGTCTAAGTCCAAGCGGCCTTGCGGGGCCTTTGAGTCATTATATGGCCCAACGAACGGGTTCTGGTTAGCTTGGTTTCAATCAACCAGGCTAACCAAGCACGACGACCCTTGCAGTCAAATCAGACGGCGTTGGCAACGGATGAAAAAGTTGAGGAAACATTAGTGCCGAGGGTGGTAACAGCCGTAATAATCACCACCGCAATCAGCGCTGCGATCAAAGCATATTCAATTGCCGTCACGGCTTTGCTGTCAAAGCGAAAAGTTTCGAGACCTTTCTTCACTGCCAGAACTACGCCAAAGTCATTCATTCCCAGTTCCATTCAAAAGAATATTAGTTGCGCCAGAAGTATAGCCACAGCACATTACATGAAGTCGATGGAGAGGTTTTGTCCATTAAATTATTAACGTTACTAGACTTGTTTATTAACTTTTGTTCATAAAATGATTAGCAAGGCGTCTATTTTTTTATACGTGACTTTTTTCGGAATGAATTTGGGTCCGGTGGCAGCTTGTTTCCGGCAGTTATAAAAACCTCATGTGAAATAAAAATAACGCCCGCCAAGCCTGCGGGAGCAAGGTAATACAGCACACGGAACAATAAAATAGCGCCCACGGCGGCGGCGGGGTCCATGTATCCGGCCATCCCCAATAGCAGCAGGGAGTCAAACACCCCCACGCCACCCGGCAGACCGCTTAGCAAACCGCCGGCAAAGCCTGCCATGTAAAACGCCAGCACATGCGCGTAGGTGAGGCCATGCACGGTTGGCAGCACCACATATAAAATACCGCAGGCGGTGGCTGTGTCAGCGCAGGAGAGTAGCACCTGTGCCGTGGCAACCAAAAAACCTGGCCGCGGGATATTAACCCCAAAAACCGCCAGCGGTTTGGTGCCGTGCGCCAGTGCAGCATAAATAATTATTAATCCCCAAAGCACCGCGCCGATCGTCCGCAGAACCAGCGGCGCCACCGTATGGCCAAACAACGGCAGGTCGTAAGGGTTCAACAACAGCACCGCGCCCAGCAACACGCACACACCGGTCATGAAAGTGGTGCCCGACAGCGTCATGATCCGGCCAATGCCCGACGGTGGAACCCCCCATTGCGCATAGAGCCGCAACCGGATGGCCGCTGCCGAAAGCGCAGGCGCGCCGACCACATGGCTCAGTGCGTAAGCACAGAACGACGCCAGCCCCACCCGCCGCCACGCCAGAGGCGGGAAATCTCCACGCTGCTTGGCAAATAAAATGCCAGGCACGTCATAAATAAGCATAAAACAAAACGAGAGGCCGAGCAGCCCCAGCGCATGATACACTTGCAAACGGGGGGTGTTGGTGAGAGCTGCCATGACATCGGCAAAGCTTAGACGCTTCAACGCCCCGTGCAGCCCCACCAACACGCCGCCCAACACTAACAGCCCCAGCACCGGGGGCAGGTATTTTAAAAACCGGTGCTTTACCCTCTGCATCAGGTAGGTACCACCTCGCGCGCCAACGAGGTTTCGATCAACGCAATGGTGCGCTCGATGCCGTAAAGTGCTATAAACCCGCCAAAGCGCGGCCCTTCGGTTTGCCCCAGCAGCACCTGGTACAAACAATCAAACCAGGCTTTCAGCGGGGTGAATTTATGCGCCTTGCCGACCGCGTAAACCATATTTTGAATCTGCTCGGCCGCCGTCTCACCCGGATATTCAGCGAACCCGGCCGCCAGCCGCGCCTTCAAATCTTCCAGGCCGATGCGCTCCAACGGGGTCGCCGCACGGAATTTTTTATTCGGCGCAATGAAGTCGCGGTTATAAGCGATTGCATAGTTGATCAGTTGCGAAAGGAACGGATACCTCTGCGCATCCGCATCCGGCAGATACGCCCGGATGAACCCCCACAGCATCTCCGGGCTATCGGCATTGATCACCGAGGCGAGGTTCAGAAGCATGGTAAAGCCGATGGGCGAGCCTGCATCCACCGGAATATCACCGCCGTGGATATGCCAGGCCGGGTTGGCATGCGGGTCGGCTGCCTCCCGCGCGCCCTCCACGCCATTGATGTAATCATCGGCGGCGCGGGGGATAACATCAAAGAACAATTTTTTCGCCCGTTGCGGCGCATGGTACATAAATTGCGCCAATGATTCTGGCGGCGCGTAAGTCAGCCACTGCTCCACCGAAAGCCCGTTGCCCTTGCTCTTGGAAATCTTCTGGCCGTTTTCGTCCAAAAACAATTCATAGGTCAGGCATACCGGCGGCTCGGCGCCCAAGGCCCGCACGATGGCGGATGAGAGCTTGACCGAGTCAATCAAATCCTTGCCGGACATTTCATAGTCAACATCCAGCGCATACCAGCGCATGGCCCAGTCGGCTTTCCATTGCAGTTTGGCCGAACCGCCGGTCACTTCAGTTTCAAACCGCAGTCCACTATCGGGGTCAATCCAGGTTACAGTGCCCGCCGCCACATCGGCATTTTCGATCGGCACCTGCATCACAATGCCGGTGCGCGGATGGATCGGCAAAATCGGCGAATAAGTGGCACGGCGTTCCGGCCCCAAGGTGGGGCGGATAATGTCGATAATTTTATCGTGGTTGGCCAGCACATGCAAAATGGCGTTATCGAATTTGCCGCTGAGATAATAATCGCTCGACGAGGCAAACTCATACTCAAAGCCAAAAGAGTCCAAAAACGCCCGCAACCGGGCATTGTTATGTGCGCCAAAACTTGAATGAGTCCCGAAGGGGTCCGGCACCTGCGTCAACGGCTTGCCCAGAAACTCCCGCAGCATGTCCTTGCTCGGCACATTATCAGGCACTTTACGCAGCGCATCCATATCATCGGAAAACGCCAGCAAACGTGATGGCAGGCCGGTCAGTTCGGTAAACGCACGACGCACCCAACTGGTCCGCGCCACCTCACCAAAGGTGCCGATATGCGGCAGGCCGGAAGGGCCATAGCCGGTCTCAAACAAGGCGCTGGTTTTACCTTTTTCGCGCAGCCGCTGGGCCACACGCTCAGCCTCACGAAACGGCCAGCTAAGTTGATCTTGCGCGGAGGGCACGGCGGGGGATTTTATCTGTTCACTCATAATGGCCTGGGTCTATGGCGAAATTTCCACGCCGTCTATACGAAGACCAGATGGATTTCCTGCCCGACCTCCCCGCCATCGTCGCCGGTCACGGCCATGCGGTGCTGTTATCCACCGATGGCGAGCTGGCACACCTCACGCCGGGGCGGGTTGCCAAGCAACTGGCAGACGCCACGCCCCTGGTGGTGCACGGGCCCGCCACCCTGAAGCGCCTTGGCAACCCAGCCATCGCGGTGCTGGATATTCTCGAACTTTTCGCCTTCGTCTGCCCCGCGCAATCGCTCGCCCCCACCGCCGCCGGCCTCGCCCGCTTCCTTGAACTCCCCGTGCCCGCCAACCAGGAGGACGCCGCCGCCGCACTTGCAGGTTATGCCGAATCGCTCCTGGCAAAACTCAGCCTGGGCCGCGACGTGCCTGCGAACCGTGATGCCCCAGGCCTCGCCGCCGCCATGGGCCAGGCCGGCTGGGGTTGGGCGCCCTATGTTCTGGCCGCCCTGAATGCCCCGGCCGCGCGCGCCGATGGCATGGCGCTACGCCTTTGGAAGCGCCTGCCGCGCTGGGAGGCAGAAGCCCCGCGCTCGCCGGCTTCGGCTTTTCCCATTGCACCTGCCCAGGCCCGCGCCCGGCTTGCCACTTTGTTGGGGGAGACCGCCGAGCAACGCCCCGCCCAGTCTGATTACGCCGCCGCTGCCACCACGGCATTTTTACCCCGCGCCGCCGAGGGCCACCCGCATCTTATCATCGCCGAGGCTGGCACAGGCACCGGCAAAACCCTGGGCTACCTCGCACCCGCCAGCTTGTGGGCCGAGGTCAACGCCGGGCCGGTGTGGATTTCCACCTTCACCCGTCACCTGCAGCGCCAGATCGAATCCGAGGCGGCCCGCCTTGGCCCTCTCGAAGGTGACCGCGTCCGCGTGGTGCTGCGCAAGGGCCGCGAGAACTATCTCTGTCTGCTGAATTATCAGGACGCGGTTGAGAGCAAGCGCGGCATCATCCCGCTGGGACTGATCTCCCGCTGGGCCACCGCCAGCTCGGATGGCGATTTGATGGGCGGCGATTTGCCCGGCTGGTTTGCCGAGCTTTTCGGCCATATGTTCCTGGCCTCCATCGCCGATAAACGCGGCGAGTGCATCCATGCCGCTTGCGAGCATTACACCCGCTGCACCATCGAGCATGTGGTGCGTAAAGCCCGCATGGCGGACCTGGTGATCGCCAACCATGCATTGGTGATGGCGCAGGCTGTGTGGGGCGGGCTGGATGATGAGTATGTGCCATCGCGCTACGTGTTCGATGAAGGCCATCATATTTTCGATGCGGCGGACTCGGCATTCTCCATCGAACTCTCGGGCACCGTTATGGCCGAACTGCGCCGCTGGCTGCTAGGCGCCGAGGGAACGCGCTCGCGCGCCAAAGCCTTGGCGCAACGCTTCGAGGATTTAACGGCGGTTGAAGAATCTCTGATCCGCCATCTCGATGCTGCCTTGCTGGCTGCCAAAGCGCTGCCCGCCCCCGGCTGGAGTGCCCGGCTGGCCGCTGATCTCGCCGGGCTAGAGCACACCGGCGCCAACCCCTCCGAATTATGCCTGCAATCATTGCGCCTGCAGGCGCGCGCCCGGGCGCAGGATGCCGAATTGACCGGGCCCATGCCGGTTGAGGTTGAGTTATTCCCCATCGAGGATGAAATCATTGAATCCGGTGCCAAGCTGGCCCGCGCGTTGGAAAAACTGCGCACCCCCCTGGCGGCTTTGCGCGAACGCTTCCTCGACCGGCTGGAAACCGAAGCCGAAACTCTTGATGAACCCACCCGCCTGCGGCTGGAAGGTGCGGCCCGCTCGCTCAAACGGCGCGCTATCGACCCGCTGGTGGCCTGGAAGCGCATACTGGAGTCGCTCCCCACTTCGGCACCAACCCCAGGGGTGCGCCCGGATAAAATCCATTTCCTGCGCCTGGAGCGCGAGCAAGGCCAGGACCGCGATATCGCCTTGCTGACCCACCTGCTGGACCCCACGGAAGCCTTCATTGAGACCATCGCCGCCCCGGCGCACGGTATGCTTATCACCAGCGCCACGTTGCGCGACGGGGTGGATAACGAAACCGCCTGGGCACGCGCCGAAGCCCGCACCGGCGCCAACCATCTGGCCACCCCCGCCATCCGCGCGGTGTTTGACTCGCCGTTCGACTACGCCGCCAACACCCGCATCTTCATCGTCAATGATGTGAACACCCAGGACATGGGCAGCCTCGCCGGCGCCTTTCGCGCCTGTTTTGAGGCGGGCGGCGGCGGCGGCCTCGGGCTGTTCACCGCCATTTCGCGCCTGCGCGCAGTACACGCCAAAATCGCCGCCCCGCTGGAAGCTGCCGGTATCGCGCTATATGCCCAGCATGTTGACGCGATGGATAATGCCACCTTGGTGGATATTTTCCGCGCCGAGGAACACTCCTGCCTGCTTGGCACCGATGCGATGCGCGACGGCGTGGACATTCCCGGCCGTGCGCTCCGGCTGGTGGTATTCGAGCGCACCCCCTGGCCGCGCCCGGATATTCTGCACAAGGCCCGCCGGGCCCATCTCTCGAATGGCACGCCGAAAGATTATGACGACGCCATCGTGCGCCTGCGCCTGCGGCAAGCTTTTGGCCGTCTGATCCGCCGCGCCGATGACCGTGGGGTGTTTGTTCTGCTAGACCGGCAAGCCCCCGCCCGCCTGTTCACCGCCTTCCCGCCCGGCGCTCCCATCATCCGCGCCGGGCTGGCCGACACCGCCCTGGCGATCAAGGATTTCCTCGGCTGACTCCTAACCGCTGACCGCTGATCACGCCCAAAGCGTGCGCCTTTTGCCACAGCCCGGCCAATTCAACCCACCCAAGCGCATAAAACCTATGTGCGGCGCGTAACTTCTGTTACCGCCATCGCAGTCTCATCTGAATACCGCGTAAATTTCGAGAGGACTTGTCTTGACCACCCGCCTGCTGATCGCCTCGCTTCTGCTGCTGGCCCCGCTGCTCACCCCGCTCATGGCCACCGCCGCAACCTCCAACCAAGCCCCGGTCGGCCGATGGATTACCGCCAATGGTCAGGCGGTGGTGCAAATTTCACCCTGCGGCCAAGATTTATGCGGCCAGATTGTCGGCATCGCGCTGGCCCACCCCGGCGACCCAATGCCAACCAACTGGCAAGGCCAGCCGCAATGCGGGGAAACGATCATCAACACCGCGCCCAGTACCGATGCCAGTGGCAAAACGGTGTGGAAAGGCTCAGTGCTGGACCCGCGCAACGGTGATGTCTATCAGGCCAACATCAAGCTTGATGCTGCCAACCACCTGGAATTACACGGTTATCTGGTGGTGCCGTTGCTCGGCCAGACCCAAACCTGGACGCCCTATGCCGGCCGCACGCTCCCTGATTGCCATTTGGCTGCCAATTTCGCCACCGATAACGGCTGATTTACCAGACTTGTAAAATTTTCTATGTTTGGGCCGCATATCCGGTCTGAAATTTTACTTAATTTACATTTAGAAAATCTTTACGGAAAAACCGCCCACCTCTTTCGAGTTTTTGTGTGATTTTTACTCTGCCCTTCGCGGATGCAGCATACTACACATTATTCGCTATTTCAGCGTTCTCACTCCGAAAGTCACAGCACATGAACACCGCGAATTTTGCCCCCGAAGGTTTGGCGGGCACCGTTTCCACCACCACCAACAGCTCCCACGCCGGCTCCTACCAGGCGCAGGTTGCTCAGGTGCAGCAGCTCATCACCAGCAAAAACGGCACGTGGGACGGGATTTCCGCCGAGGCTGTGGTACGCATGCGCTTGCAGAACCGTTTGCAGACCGGCCTCGACATTGCCCGCTTCACCGCCACCATCATGCGCAACGACATGGCCGCCTATGATGCCAATGCCGCCAACTACACCCAATCACTCGGTGCGTGGCACGGCTTCATCGCGCAGCAGCAGATGATCTCGGTGAAAAAGCATTTCGGCACCACCAAGGGTAAATATATTTATCTCTCCGGCTGGATGGTCGCGGCCCTGCGCTCCGAGTTCGGCCCGCTGCCGGATCAGTCGATGCACGAGAAAACCTCAGTGCCCGCCTTGATCCAGGAAATCTACACCTTCCTGCGCCAAGCCGACGCCCGCGAGCTCGGTGGCTTGTTCCGCGAGATCGACGCCGCCCGCGCCGCCGGCGACAAAGCCAAGGAAGCCGAGTTGCAGGCCAAGGTGGACAACTATGAAACCCACATCGTCCCCATCATCGCCGACATCGACGCCGGGTTCGGCAATGCCGAAGCCACCTATTTGCTGGCGAAGAAAATGATCGAAGCCGGGGCCTGCGCCTTGCAGATCGAAAACCAGGTGTCCGATGAAAAGCAATGCGGTCACCAGGATGGTAAAGTGACCGTCCCGCACGAAGATTTCCTCGCCAAGGTGCGTGCCTGCCGCTACGCCTTCATGGAACTGGGTGTGGAAAACGGCATCGTCGTCACCCGTACCGACTCCCTCGGCGCCGGCCTGACCAAGCAGATTGCTGTGAGCCATACGCCTGGCGATTTGGGCGACCAGTATAATTCCTTCCTCGATTGCGAAGAAATTTCGCCCGAAACCGCCCGCAATGGCGATGTGATCATCAACCGCAATGGCAAGATGCTGCGTCCGAAGCGGTTGCCGTCCAACCTGTTCCAGTTCCGCGCTGGCACCGGTGAGGACCGTTGCGTGCTCGATTCCATCACCTCACTGCAAAACGGTGCTGATCTACTTTGGATCGAAACCGAGAAGCCGCATGTGGAACAGATCGCCGCGATGATGGACCGGGTTCGCGCTGTCATCCCGAACGCCAAGTTGGCGTATAATAATTCACCGTCCTTCAACTGGACCCTGAATTTCCGCCAGCAGGTTTACGATGCCTGGAAGCAGGGCGGTAAGGACGTTGCTGCCTATGACCGCGCCAAACTGATGAGCGTTGATTATGACGGCACTGATCTGGCGATTGAAGCTGACAACCGCATCCGCACCTTCCAGGCTGATGCTGCCAAACGCTCGGGCA
>VFSW01005900.1_pt1 | contig 18059 bp, 19 predicted proteins | sample 5358111 | NCBI WGS metagenome assembly VFSW01 (sample SAMN11554181, study PRJNA540505) | mine drainage metagenome | isolation source: sediment from site ElyBrook_90M | place: USA: Ely Copper Mine, Vershire, VT | collected 2017
GATCAAGCCGGAGATGATCGAAAAGTACCGGCGCCGGGCGACGGTCACTCCTACCAGCTAGGTGGCCAAGGGACTTGCCAAGCGCCGTCAACGTCCGCCCGACCCGGATGGAATACCTCAGGACCATACGCAGGATAGCGGTCTCCCGCAAGGGGCTGAAGCTCCTCAAGCTGAAGAGGTCCGCGCTGATCTTCGAGTTCTTCGCGGTTAGCAAGACGGTCGCCAGCCTCAGGAGCGGGCTCCAGTCCAAGCTCATCAGCGGCTACGAGGGGATCCACAACACCGAGATGTTTGTGGGCACGCTCAGGCTCGAGTACGAGTCCATGCGCATCCCCAAGATGCACGAGCTTACCCTCAAGAGCAAGAACATCATGGGCGTCAAGATCCCCGAGCTCACCTCCACCGGCTCGGGAGGCGCAGGCCAGGAGTACCTGCTCGAGGTGCCCACCTCCATCAACCAGGCGATAAAATCCTTCGAGGAGGTCCACAAGCTCGTGATCGACATCGCGGAGAAGGAGACTGCGCTGAGAAAGCTGCTCCTCGAGATCGAGAAGACCAAGCGAAGGTCCAACGCCATCGAGAACGTCCTCATCCCGAGGCTCCAGGCGAACGCGAGGTTCATCAAGTTCAGGTTCGACGAGATGGAGAGGGAGAGCTTCACCAAGCTGAAGACCGTGAAGCGCAAGATCGCGCAGAGGGAGGCCGAGTAGCGTGTCCGAGAGGCAAGAGAAGCGCCGCCCTGGCGTCCCGAAGTACTTCTACTGGGGCAAGAAGGCCCCGAAGCACAAGAAGGCCCAGACTGGCTTCGTCAACGTCCAGCAGAAGAAGTACTACCTCGTCCAGCTGGCGTTCAGGACGGCCAAGGTGGCCGCTCTCGTCGTGGTCTTCCTGATGTTCTTCTCAAAGCTTTGAGCTGATAACCATGTCCACAGACTATACCGAGACGCTGAAGAAGATCAAGGAGACCGAGGAGTCCACAAGCAGGGAGATTCTCGAGCGGAGGAAGCAGCTGGAGGAAGAGCTCCGGAAGCTCGAGGAGGAGTCCGCGGCAGAGATCGCCGAGGCGAAGATGCAGGCGGAGTCCCACGTCGCCAGCGAGGTCGAGAAGGTCCGCAAGAGAGCCCAGGAGAAGGCCGACGCGCTCCTCGCGACCACCCACAAGCAGGCGAAGGACGAATCCGCCAAGAAGCTCGACAAGGCCCAGTTAAGGAAGATAGTCGACAAGACGATCCTCTCAGAATTCAAGTGAGACTAGCGAATGCTAAAGCCCGCCCGCATGCAGAAGGTGGCCGTAGTAGGCACAAAGAGCGACCGGCCGAAGGTCGTCTCCGCCCTCTACGACATGGGCGCCATGCAAATCGAGCCCCTCTCGCAAGAGGCGGCCTCGGTCCTGAAACCCGAGGCGGACATGGGAGGCTCGAAAGAGGTCTCCGAGGAGCTCCTTCGAATCAGGGCGCTCAGGGCGGCCCTCCCCCCCACGCCGGTCCAGGGAACAAGGAAATTTGCCTCTCTCAAGGACGTCATCGACACGTCGAGGTCGGTCAGCATCGACCAGGAGGTATCGAAGCTCAAGGACCGCCACGAGAAGCTCGCCACCCAGCTCGACGAGCTCAATAACAACATCGCGCTCGTCCAGAACCTCCAGTTCGTGAAGGAGGACCTGAACATCTTCGACCTCGAGAGCGCCGTCTCGTTCTTCGGAGTCGCGCCGGCGGCGAACAGCGCAGTCCTTCTCCAGAACCTCCCCTCTGCCGAGGCATCGGTCGCTTACTCGGCGGGGACCGACCCGGTCAAGGTGATCATCATGGTCCCAAAGGCGGGCATGGAGAAGTTCGGCTCGGTGATCCAAAAGGCCGACGTGAGGCTCCAGAGGATACCTCCGTTCAAGGGGACCGCTCCCGACGTCCTCGCAAGGCTGCAGCAGGAGCAAAAGTCCAAGCAAGCGGACCTCGCCGACATCGACGCCCAGCTCCTCGCCCTCTCCCAGAAGCACTACGAGACCATCTCGCAGGTGGAGGAGCAGCTCTCCATCGAGGCGAAGAAGCTCGAGGTCCTGAACAGCTTCGGGTTCTCCGAGATCGCGTTCGCAGTGGAGGGCTGGGTCCCCTCGAAACGCGTCGGGAGCGTAAAGCAGACGCTAAGTCGCAACTCACCGTCCACGAGGATGTTCGAGATAGCCTCCGACGCGGGGCACGACAAGGCCCCCACGCTCCTCGAGAACCCCGCGAGGTTCAAGTTCTTCGAGTCATTCATCAGGTTCTACACCGTCCCCCTGTCGATGGAGTTCGACCCGAGCCTTCTGTTCGCGGTCGCCTTCCCGATCTTCTTCGGGTTCATGCTCGGAGACGTGGGGTACGCGGTCCTCATCCTGCTCATCTCCATCTGGATCATCCGCAGGGTCAACAACCCGGGGGGGAAGACGCTGGTCCCCGCCGCGCTGCGCACCTTTGCCGCTAGGATCCTGAAGCCAGCCCAGTTCAGGAAGCTCGCTAAGGCGATGATCATGGGGTCGATCGTTGGGATCCTGATGGGCTTCATCCTGAACGCTTACTTCGGGTTCGGTGTCAACCAGTACCTCTTCGATTACCTAAACACAAACTTCCACTCAGGACTGCCTGCCGACGGCGTGTTCCTCAACCCGATATCCACGAAGGGGCTCAAGACACTGCTGCTATACTCCGGGTACATCGGCCTCTTCATGGTCTCCTTCGGGTTGGGGCTGGGGATGCTCAACGCATACTGGATGCACGAGAGGAAGCACATCGTCGCCAAGATCGGCTGGCTCTCGGTGGCCTGGGGGCTGTCGCTCTTCGGCCTGACCCTGCTGCACCACGGGAACGTCAACCCGGCAGCGAATCCCGTCGCAGGCGCCTACATCGGCATGGCCGTCGTCGGAGTAGGCCTCATAATCTTCGGGGAGGGTACGCTCGCCGTGATTGAGCTGCCGTCGATCGTCAGCCACATCATCTCGTACACGAGACTGCTGGGCATACTCCTGGCCTCCTTCGTCCTCGCGTTCGTCATCGACAGCCAAGCCGTGGGCACGTCCGCCGCGCCCGGGTTGGTGTACGGCGGCATTGGATTCGCGATAGCCGGCGTCGTCCTCCTTGTCGTGGGACACGTCTTCAACCTCGTCCTCGGCATGCTGGAGCCTGGCATACAGGGGGCAAGGCTCCTCTACGTGGAGACCTTCTCCAAGTTCCTCCACGGGGGAGGGAAGCAGTTCTCGCCCTTCAAGGGTCCAAGGACCTACACCTTGAGCGAGACCGAAGCCGCCGACCCGAAGGCCTAGCCTCCTACTCTTTCATCGCTTTCTCTTGGAGGAGGTCTATCTGCTTCTGCCTGACTTCTGTGAAGAGGTTGCACCAGTCGCGGCCGGAGACGAGGAGGTTGATGGCCTTCAGCTTGGGGTGGATGCACTGTCCCCTCTCCAAGCTGTCGGCGTTGGGCGGGTCGTTCGGGGAGAACCACACACACGAGAGGCAGTTCTCGTATTGCCACGTGAGCCGCTTCAGGCTCTTCTGAGGTTCGGGCTCGTCCGTGCCGCTGCTCATGGACGGAAGAAAAGCCGCGCGATTACTTAAGTGTGCATTGATTCGAACGTGTGCGACTAAATACCGCCAGCGCATGTTCTCCCGTGGCCCTCGCGCTCAAATCAATCAAACAGCGCTACCAGCCGAGTATGGGCATGAGGACCGTTATGGAATCCTTTCGGCTGATGACTAACGATGCAATCAGGGATGGACTGGAGCTCGAGAAAAAGAATCTAGGACGAAGCCCGTCTCTGAAGAGGCTGTCAAACCTGTGCTACGGATCGCTCAGGAAGCGCTACGCCGGATATTCCCCATATATTCTGTGTGCGATTTCTAAAGCTGCTGGGATACTCGCGGCCCGAAACAAGTCAATCAAAAGAGGATTCTCACCGAAGAGGCCGTACGTTCGCAAGCCCGTTCTTGTTTCATGCTATGGCTTCAAGATAGAAAACGGTGAGCTTGTCGTTCATCTCGATAGCGCAATTATGGAGTCAATTCCACTTAATCCTCACACCAAGAGCCTTCTGTCGAATCCCGAACTAAGGGTCCGCTCCTTCACGCTGACTCTAGAATCCTTGTCGATCTGCGTGTCGAAGGATGTAGGGGTGATGGATGGAAGCCAACTTTCCGGAACTGTTGGTGTGGATAGGAACCTCAGGAATCTCACCGTGGGAAACATCAAATCAGTAACTCAGTATGATATGACAAAGCTTGTCCGCATCTGTGAGAGTTCAAGGAACATCGTCAGATCTTTCAAACGCGACGACGACAGGATACGAACAAAACTCGCGGCGAAGTACGGCAAGAGGCAGAAAGACAGGACGAGGCAATTCATCCACCTAATTTCAAAGAAGGTAGTTAGCGGTGCCAAGCTGAACGCAAAGGCGATAATCTTCGAAGAAATCAAAGGAATTCGCAAACTCTACAGAAAGGGAAACGGACAGGGAGCGTCGTCAAGGTCCAGGATGAATTCATGGCCATTTCATGAAATCAAGAGGCAAATCGAGTACAAGGCTGCTTGGGAAGGAGTTCCTGTCATCACGCTTACTCGAGGTGAAACGAGTGGAACCACGATGGATTGTCCACGATGCGGGGAGAGACTCCAAGTGCCAATCCGAGGTGATACAGGTCATTATCGCCAATTGTGGTGCGACGTCTGCAAGAGATGGCGAGACCGCGACCTCGTCGCAGTGCTCAATATTTCTCGCAGGGGGTGGTTGAGGTTCGACCATTCACCCAAGGAAGGCGGGGCAGCGGAAGCTATGAAGAGGAATCCGGATGTGGACGCGGAACCGGTAATCCTTCGAGTTGATGCCTCGAATTTGAGTCTTGCACGTGAGATCCAATAGAACCCTTAAGCGTGAGTCTGCTGCTCCGGAGGCTTCTGCGCGCCGCCGGCGAGCCTCTCGAGCGCGTGCAGCGTCCCGCTCTTGAAGTGGCCTCCCGTCCAGCTCGAGGTCAGCCTGAAGACCCCGGTGAAGTTCACGTCCCACCTCGCCTCGATCGCGTTCCCGACGATCTTCACGACCTGGACTCCCTTGAAGGGGCCTGAAGTGTAGTTGGAGGTGAGGCTCGTCGTCGCCTTGTCGGATGTTATCTCCACCTCTCCCGAGCCGCCGAACGCGAACTTCGCCTTCGCCTTCACGGTCTCCTTTCCCGGTCCGCTCGACTCTCTCCCAGTTATCTGGAGCGACCTCGTCCCGTGCCAGAACTCCGGGATCCTCTCGATATCCGAGAGCCTCTCCCAGACGGCCGCGGGGTCGCCCTTGAACTCCACTCTCTCCTGAATCAGCATCTTGGCGAGTCCCAGCGGACGCCCGTATAACAGTTATTAGGGCAGACACGTCTCAAAAGAGCCCCGGCATGGTGCTCGTCCCCGTCCGCTATTCGTTCACCCAGAGGTTCTCCGTCCCCGTGGAGGACGCGTTCAGGTGGTCCATCGACTACGACCCAGACGACTTCTCCCTCGCCGGGTTCGAGGGCAGACGGAAGGTGAAGAGGCTCGCGGAGGACGCGTTCATCCTCGAGGACGCGAGGAAGACGGACAAGGGATGGGTCGAAAAGACGCGGCTCGTGAGGATCGACCCCGAGAGGCGCCGCTTCACGAACACCCACATCTCCGGCCCGACGCTCCACTCCCAGTTCTGGTACGAGTTCTTCCCCGAAGGGAAGGGAGGGTCGAGGCTCGAGTTCACGGGGCTCCTCCTCTATCCCAGCGAGAAGAGACTCTCGTCCGAGCAGGTCGCTAAGATGGCTGCCGAAGAGAGGAAGGGCGACTCGCAGATCTGGAAGAACCTCGCGAAGGCCATGGAAGCAGACCTGAAGAGCTAGGTCAGCAGGAACCAGCAGCAATCGCCATTTCTGCACAGGTTGTCTTTGGCGCGTCGCGAAATTCTTAAGGCCGACGCGACCCCTTTCGATGCGTTGGTCGCCGTCTCGACAAGGTATGAGTTCTCGCAGCACTTCCGCGTCCCCCCAGCCGAGGCCTTCGCGTGGTGCACGGACTACTCTCCCCGCGACCACGCCCTGATGGGGCTCAAGGGCAAGAGGATGCCCACGAAGACTTCCGAGGATGCGGTCGTGCTCGACGGCACAGTCTTCACTTCCGGCAAGGCGGTGAGGAAGACCAAGCTCGTCAGAAAGGACCCCCAGAGGCTGACCTACTACAACATCCACCTGACCGGTCCGACCAAGCACTCCCTCTACTTCTACCAGATAGTGCCCGACGGCGAGGGAGAGTCCAGGCTCGACTACACGGGGTACGAGGTCTTCTACCCCAAGAAGGCGCCCACCAAGAGGCAGCTGGCCGAGATGGCAGAGGCCGAGTCGGTGGTGTGGCGCAAGGAGTGGGGCAACCTGGCCAGGGCCGTGGAGAAGGAGCTGCGCGGGAAGCGAAGCCAGCCTCCGCCTCTCTAGTTGGTTCCTGCTCGCACTTGCTGTAGCCGCAGTCCTGCGTATTCTGAACGATTAAGGGACATGGAAATTTCATGCGCGACGAACAAAGTATCCAAAGCTTCAAGAGGCGCCCCCAACCCAAATCCAGCCAAGGTTGAACACCAGGTCCGCGCTGCTGGGCCTCTTCGTGGCGCTGGCGATAGTATTCGCATCGACCACCGTCTACGAATCGGGCATGAGAACCACACTAACATCAACGAGCACATCAACCGTAACGGCGACCAGCTTGTCAACGGTTACCACGACCTCAGTTAGCGCGTCGATGGTCACCACGACCTCGTCTGCTGACCTCACCAAGCCCCTTACGGATGCTTATCTCTCCCACATCGGCGCTATCGTTTCCGCTAACGGGACTGCCCTGGCGGCCCAATACGAGACCAACACCACGCTGCTGTATGACTTCCCGGACGCCACGCCATCGCACGGCAGCTATAACGGCAGCGCCAACATACTGTATTTCTACGGACGGGGGTTTCCGGGTGACGTGCTTACGTACAATATGGGTCTCCAGAACTTCCCGACGTACGACATCGCTGTCGCCAACGACACCTACTCGATAGCCATTTCGAACGACCTTAGCGCAGCGAACGTCACGTCCCATCTCGTTTTCTACGGTAACGACACTCAATGCCCGATGGTGGTGATGGAATTCTCGTGTCCTAGCGGGACGGCGTACTACTATGTCATGGGGTTCAACATCTCATATCTCCTTCAAGGTGGCCATTGGCTGATTTCGACGGAGAATGTGACAAACATCAGCAACGGATTATGCGTACCGGTGTCCTTATCCGCCGATGGCAGCGTTCTGACCTGCCCGAACTATTCACCGTCGTAGCCGCGCCGAAGAATCCTAACCAGTCCAGACCAAGACGCTCTTGACAGAACAACAGATTCCCGAGGGCCGCGACGGATTCTGGCGGAGAAAGGTGTTCTGAGGAGAGAGGGCAAGGAGCATCTGCCTACCGGTCTCGCGCCCAGGCAGTCATATCCCCTGATGGCAGCGTTTGCGCCTGCCTGAACCGTGGTTCTGCCCAATCTTCGGTGGAGGGCAAGTCCGAATCCTCTGTCCAAAATCCGTTGGCGGCCTGAATTCAACGCTCGAACGAATCTTCGGATACCTTGTCGGGAGAACCAGTGCCACAATTCCAATCACCAGAATCATGGTCAGACTGCAACGGGCAAGCCCAAATGATATCATGTCCCTTGATCGTTCAGAATCCAATGTCGTAATCCTCTGCTACCAGTGCAACGCCACCAAGCGCGACAGGACCCTGAAGGAGTACCTAAACTACTGCAGGGCCACTGCGACTAGGTTTCACTCACACTTCGAATACCCGCAATTAGTGCATTTATAGCACCCTGATTCGAAGATTATTGCATTCTCGTTGCAGTCGGGGCATGTGCCTCCACGCATCAGCGGGACGGACGACTCCTTGGTCACCTTTCCCGAGGTGAGGACCTCGAGGGCCTTGGCGACCGCGTCCGGTATCGAGAGCAGCTGGACTCCCTCCTCCCATGAGACGTACTTGCCGCGGATGCCCTTTAGCATCTTCACCACGCTCTGGATGTCCCCGCCGTGCTGTAGGTAGAGACTGATCAGCCTGCCGATTGCCTCCGCGTCCGCCTTCTCGTCGCCTCCGAGCTTGCCGAGGGTCACGAAGACCTCCTTCAGCTTGCCCGCCTCGTCTGAGTTGGCGGTGACGTAGAGCCCTCCCTGAGGCAGCTTGAGCTTCAGGGTCCTTCCGATCATCACCTTCGGCCTCTCGAAGGTCGTGGGCGCCTCTTGCCTAGTCTCTGGCTTTGCGGCGCCGGCTTCCTTCTTCTTCTCCACGTTCGCCGTCTCCAAGATGCCCTCCCTGCTGCCCTCCCTGTAGATGGTGATGCCCTTGCACCCGAGCTTCCACGCTTGGAAGTAGATCTTCTCGACCTCCTCCGTGGAGATGTCCTGGGGGAGGTTGACCGTGCTCGATATGGCGGTGTCGATGTGCTTCTGGATGGCGGCCTGCATCTTCACCCTCATCTCCGGCTTGATCTGGTGGGCCGTCACGAAGTACGGCGGGAGCGAGTTCTCGTCGGTGATGCGGAATACCCGCATGTACTCCTTCACGAGGGGGTGCCATACCTTGAACTCGCCCTCGCTCAGCGACTTGCTCCTCCGCGTGTAGTAGAGGGCGAAGACGGGCTCGACTCCGCTCGAGGAGCCCACGAAGATGGAGCCAGACCCCACAGGGGGGACAGTCGTGAGGGCGGAGTTCCTGATCCCCTGCGCCCTGATCTTGTCCCTGACCTTGGCGTCGAGCCTCTGGATGAACGGCTGCGCTAGGTGCTTCTCGACCTCGAAGGCGGGAGCCGGGCCCTTCTCCTTCGCGAGGTCAGTGGAGTAGTCGTAGATGACGTTCTTTATCCTCTCGAAGAGGTCGTCGACGAACTCGACCGTGGCCTCGTCGTCGTACTTCAGGCCCATCTTGATCAGCATGTCGCCGAGCCCTGTCGTCCCGACGCCGACCCTCCTGGACCAGAGCGAGGCCTTCTTCTGCTGGGGGAGCGGGTGCTTGTCAGCGTTGTAGTCCAGCACGTTGTCCAGGAACCTGGTCGCGTACTGCGCAGCCCTTGTGAGGCCGCCCCAATCGATGCTGGCGCGGTCGGTGAACGCGTCCTTCACGAACGAGCTCAGGTTGATCGAGCCCAGGCAGCAGCAGCCGTAGTTCTCCAGGGTCTGCTCGCTGCAGGGGTTGACCCCCTCGACCGCCATGCCGTTGTACTCGGTGGTCGAGTCCCTCTTGATCGTGTCCCAGAATATCAGGCCGGGCTCGTCGCTCTGCCAGGCCGCCTTTACGAGCTGGTTCCAGACGTCCCTCGCGCGGACCGTCTTCTCCATCTTCACCTTCTCGTTCTGGAACCTGAGCGTGAAGTCGCCGTCGTTCTCGACCGCGTTCATGAACTCGTCGGTGATCTTGACCGAGATGTTCGCGTAGTTCACCTTCTTGAGGTCCTTCTTGACGTTGATGAAGTCGAAGATGTCCGGGTGGTCTACGCGCAGGGTGATCATCAAGGCGCCCCTCCGCCCCGCCTGTCCTATCGTCCCAGTCGTCGTTGAGAGGAGCTCCATGAACGACACTGACCCTGAGCTGACGATTGCGGAGTTGTTGACCGGCGTGCCGCGCGGCCTCAGCAGCGAGATGTCCGTCCCCACTCCGCCGCCGAAGCTGTACGTCCTCGCCGCCTCCTTGCACCAGTCGAAGATGCCCTCTATCGAGTCCTCTCTTATCTTGAAGAAGTAACAGTTGAGCAGCGTCGACCTCCTCGACTGCCCTGCGCCAAACATGATCCTGCCTCCCGGGACGAACTTGAAATCGTCAAGTAGCCAGTAGAATTTCTCGGTCCACTCGTTCCTCTTCTCGTCGTTGACCTCCACTGAGGCGAGCTCGCGCGAGACCCTCTGCCAGAGCTGCTTTGGGACCGTCTCCACCTGCTTCCCTGTCTCGTCTCTGAGCGCGTACTTCTCGTAGAAGACCCGCGCCCTGAGCTCATCGCCGCCGAACGCCTCGAGCGTCTCTTTTGGAAGTATGATCTCGGTCGTCTTTTGGAGCTTCTGCTCCGTCACCTCTCCTTCTTTTTTCTTTGATTCTTCAATCTCAGCTGTCAAATATCAAATCGCGCACTCTGACCATCCGATGGCCTTTATCTAGCTCTTGGTGGAATTTTTGTTCACCAATCGCGCGCTCTAAAAGGTTCCGACGGAGTCAATGAGACGCTCACTAGTCAACTAGAATTGACAGGAAGTGAATGAAATTTACACAACTACTCAGTCGTCGAATACTGTGCGGTGGCCGTCGACCTGCATTTGTTGCATCTTTCCGTCTTTGCAGGAAGTTTCGAGCCGCAATTCCTGCAAAATGTGACGAGCCTCTCCATTCCGAAGAAGTCGAGCTTGGGCGACGCGTTCAACGCGAGGTTGTATATCCCTCGGAGGTCGAGCGACGACGCGTCGAGGTAGACGGACAGCCCTCCGGCGGCGCCTTGGCTGAGCTTGCTGACGTAGTTCATCATCTCGGCGTTGTTCAGGTCGTCCATCGTCAGCCTCGCGGCCTGCGAGTACCCGCGCTTCTCGAGGCTCTGGAGGTTCGCCCTGCCGTATCTCTCCGAGTCCAGGGCGGCCAGCCTCGCCGCGCCCTCCTCCTCGACGAGCGCTATGCCCAGCCGCTCGCTCTTGCCAGACTTCTCCGCGGCGGACTGCGAGGCTGTCCCGAGGATCTTCGCTGCGAGCTCCGCCCTGGCGGCCGGCGCCGCCTCCTTGTTCAAGCCGAAGAGAGCCTCGTCGAGCCCGACCAGGTTCATCACCAGAGGCATCGCGTCGGAGCTCACGTTGTCGGAGCCGAAGCTCAGGGCCGGAAGCAGCCCCTTGTTCATCACCCTCTCGAGCAGGCGCCTGCGCGTGATCAGCGCGTCGGAGGCCACCCCCATCAGCATCGAGAGCTTCGCCCTGAAGTAGGTCTCGTCCTGGTTGGACTCGTAGGAGAGCCTGGGCAGGTTGATTGCCAGGTTGTGCAGGACGCTGCCGTTGTCGCCCTGGTGGTCGTGGGGGAGGACGTCGAGGTTGATGCCCAAAGAGCTCCTCTTCTGCCCTGAAGGGAAGAACGCGACCTTGCCGCCGTGGAACACTATCGCGGCCGCGTCCTTCAGGTAGGAGGTGTCCTCAGACTTGTTCGGCTTCGCGAGGAGCAGGCGGAGCCCGGGCCTTGGGACCTGCTCGACGTAGTCCCTGTAGGCGTCGAGCGTCGCGGCGAGGGTCTTCTCCATCAGCTCCCGCCCCGAGTCGTCCCTGACGTAGAGGTCGAGCTGCAGGGTGACCGACGGCCTCTGCATCGGCTGGAGCGCCGACGAGACCTGGTCGAAGAGCTTCACGAGCGCATCAGCGACCTCCTTCTTGGTGCGGGAGCGCGTGAACTGCGCAAGGTATTGGAGGAAGTTCCTATAGACTATCTCTTGGTTCGCCTCCTTCTTGATGAGGGGCGTGATGTTGGCGACCACGTTGATGGCCTCTTCCAGGTTTCCCGGGCTTTGGAGCATCGGGACCCCCGGGAGCCTTCCCTTCGGGTTGAACCCGGAGGCGCGGACCGACAGTAGGTCGAGGAATATGGTGTCAGGGATTAGCGCCCACGTCCCCGCCTCCGAGATGTGGATGTCGCCGTTGAGGTGCGCGTCCGACACGTCCCTCGGGAGCTGCTCCAGGAGGAGGTATTCAGAGAAGACAGACTTGCCCGTCTGGTGGAGCAGGGACTCTGCGTCGCCGTCGTCGCCTCCCGCCTTGGTGAGCAGCTGGGTGACGTCGTAGACCGGGAGCCCCAGCCGCGTCAGCTTGTGCCTGTACTCCTCCAGGTTCTGCTCGACGAGGAGCGAGTTGACCATCTCCCTGATCAGGGGTGCGGTCAGGTACTGGGTCTGGAACTTGTAGAGCCTGGACTCAGTCTCGCTCGTGATCTTTTGCGCCAGCTCGACGGGCATCCCCGCCTCCTTCACGAGCGACTGCAGGATCTTGTCGGCGTTGAACTCCTCCATGGCCTGGCGGGTCGTCCTGACGTAGAGCTTCCCGCTCTCGATGAGCGACTGCTCCTCTATCTGCCGCGTGAGGTTGAGAACAAGCCTCCCGAGGTTCGTCACCGTGTACTTCCTCTCCTGCCTGTTGAGCTGGATGAGCAGCTGGCGGACGAGCTTCCTCAGGTGCTAAGCAAACATGCCTGCCTCCTTCTTCGACTTGAACCCGGCGAGCGATTTTAGCGCGCTGTACGTCAGTGGTCCCTTCACGTTGAGGATCTTCAGTATCTCAAGCCTCTGCGGAGAGGCGATCACGCTGTAGATTGTCCTTACCCTGCGAGGAGCGGCTTGCATCCCTTCATACGCTTCGAGGTCGAATCTATTTAATGATAACATCCCTCAGAGTCAAATAAAATCCACTGCTCCTGAGGAGAATTCCGACCAAGTTTGTAGGAGAGGTCGAGGTGTAAATTTCGCTCATTTTAGGCGGGATTTGGTGGGGTCGCCCGGATTTGAACCGGGGGTCTCAAGCGCCCAAGGCGACTTCTCCTATGGATTTGAAGCCTAGACCAGACTAGCCGACGACCCCTACCACTCCGCTCTCCGCCCAATTCGTTAGTTATGCATTCCTCTTGGACACGAACGGGTTCCCGAGGACGAAGTAGCGCCACTTCCTTCTCTGACCACGCGTGACGCCCACTCTGGGAGAGGAAGCTATCTCGAAACAGGCGCTGTCCCAACTCCCACAGACCATCAGTTCTCCGCTCTGCGTCAAGTCGACTCCGTCAAGTCTTTTCGTGATTCTCAATGCTTGGCTCAACTTGCCGGGCCCATTAGACAGGTCTCGCAATGACTCAACCTTCAGCTTTCGGTTCGCGCGCATCTCTCGAATCCCGTAGATGGGCTCGAGGGCACGAATCAAGACTGCTCCTGGCTTGCCCTCCCTCTCGCATGTCGCATTAAGGCAGAAGCTGGATCCGTAGACAAAGTAGACATATGCAAGCCCCCCTCTGGAGAACATTACCGCGTTCCTCGCGGTCCTTCCGCGGAAAGCATGGCTCGCCGGGTCCCTTGACCCGGCGTAAGCCTCCGTTTCCACGATCCGACCGACAAGAATCGAATCACCGATTAGTCTAACAACGGACTTGCCGATCAACTCCCTTGCAACGCTAACCGTGTCCCTCTCGTAGAAGTTTCTGGACAGTGGGACTAGTTCTCTCGGTATGCCGCGCGATTCACTCGTGGCGAGCGAAGTGGACGCCATTTTCAGCAGTCGAATAGACATAGGGGTCGTAAATTGATTTGCGTTCTCTTTGCAAGTAGCCGCTCGTCTCCAGTTCACTCAAATGCCCTCTGACTCGTCTGATACTTCGCCCGCTCCCAAGCCAAACTTCTTTAGTGGTTTTCGAGCCCGGGAAGATCAGTCGTAGAATCCTTCTCTTTGTCTCGATTCCTCTCGCAATATTTCTCTCAACCACCTTCAGGCCAAAACGCCGGTGAAGGTCTGGCGTGGTTGCCATCTCACGAAATATTCGGCGAGCGTGAGCAAGTAACTCGTTCCATATTTTTCCAATTCCTTCGGACCGTTTGAAAGGTTGGTTCACAGTGAATATCTTGCCGGCGCGTCGTCCTGTTCGAACCTCGGCATTCATGGCTTCGATGAATTGGTTCCCTGTGACCCTGTCCTGGAGATAGTCTATCGCGAGCCTCGCCTGCTTGGATTTGACCCGAAGGTAGGGATCCATTATTGTCAGAGCCAGAACTACACCATCGTTCTACCCTACAACAAGCTGGTGAATGGCATGACGCCTGATTCTTTCCCCAAGACATACACCCACGCCAGTCTCTCCGGCCGAACGGAGGAATCCCGCAATTTCATCAAGCACGCTTCTGTCGACTTGGCTGAGCTTTAGAGATACCCCCACTGAATATGCGCCCGGACTGGGACTAACCGGGCCTTCTCCATCGAAGAGCGCAACCACATATTCTACAGTCAATGGAGTTCGTTCGGTCGGCAACAGTGGATTCTTGCCAGATCAGCTTGCTTCAAGCAATATGCGCCCATGCGGAGAAGAAGACGTAGACGTGCCCGGCCTCCCCGAACATGATCGAGCTCCTCTTCGTGGCCCCGCGGTATGAGTGGCTCACCGGGTCGTCGCTCCCATGATAGGCCTCTACTTCCGCGATCTTCCCCGAGAGAGTCTTCTTTCCGATTCTTCTCACGAGCAGGCATCATGGCAGGTCTCGCGCGACGTCGGGCATGTGCCTTGAGAAGAATGAGCGGCCGAGGCGTTCCACAAGAGGCGCCCGAGCCTGGCCTGCCTATCAGGCCTGCTCGAGGCCGGGACTAGCCCCTGAGAGGGTGGACTCTCCACACGAATCGCATCGAGACGGCATACGTCACCGGATACGAGACGACCGCCCCAACGACGCTCCCAAAGACGGGCGAAAGCGAGGTCGTCGCGAGCAGGGCGAGCTGGACTCCGATGATCAGCACGTTTCCAAGAAGTGAGGCCAATTGGTACTTGCAAAGCCTCACGAGCCAATCGGCCCGCCCCTTCCGACGCTCTTCGCCTACGCCCCTGACCGTCACGCGTTCGTTGATCACGAACGCAGCTGTGCCTCCCGTCCCGAGCGCCAGCGCGTCCAGTCCGAGGATGGTGGGCGATGAGTCTGATAGGCCTGAGGCCGCAGCAATGTGGTAGAAGGCGATGACGCCCAGGACGATGATCGCTTCCGCGATCAGGAAGCCTATCCCGGTGGCTACCGCGAACCTGACTATCCGGAAGGCCACGCGTCCCGTCTCAAGCCCATCTGCTTTCCTCGATCCTGCATGACTGGCATAGGAGCGGTCCACTCGCACTTTGGGCCCGTGCAGGTGTCTTGTGCCAACGAGCTGTAGGGAACGGGTCGAGGCATCCGTGCTGCCACCTACTCGCGTAGCGGGTGCACCCTCCAGACGAAGACCATCGAAACGGCGTAAGTGAGGGGATAGGTGAGTATCGCGCCCACGATGCTTCCGTAGATGGGCGACAGAGAGACCGCCGCGAAGAGAGCGAGCTGGATCACGACGACGAGGATGTTCCCAAGAAGTTTGGCCAACTGATACTTGACCCACCTCACCGGCCAGCTGGCGCTAGTCCTCGAGTCGTGCTTCGTAACCGTGACTCTCTCGTTTACCAGGAACGCGGCGGTCGAACCTACCCCGAGGGCGAGCGCGTCCAATCCTAGGATAGTAGGGGACTCGGAGATGCCCGGGACCGTCGTCGTGTGGTAGAAGGCGATGACGCCAAGGACGAGGACGGCCTCCGCAATCAGGAACCCCAAGCCGGTGGCGATCGCGAACTTTACGGCCCTGAAAAACGCAAACGTCCCTTTTGGCCCGTCGCGGGAACTCTCCGCGTGCAACGTGAACCCCGAAGACGAACCGGGAATAAGCCTTGGCCCTGGCGGAGACCGACCCTCCGAGGGGTAGGGAGATGGCAGCAAGGCCATCGAATGGCCTCGAAAATCGATTTTAGCCAGGCTTAATTTGACAAAAGGAGGCTAAAAAAGGAAGATGGTGGGGACTGTGAGACTTGAACTCACGGATCACAGGTATCGCCGCTCCGATGGGAAATCATCCACGCAAGCGTGTCATCAAACTTTTTGTCGTTTGACCACTGGAGCCTGTTGCCATGCCTGTCTAGGCTACGTCCCCCCATCGAGACGGCCGAGACAGGACGGGGATTAAAAGCTCAGCGCAAGGAAGGATCCAAAGCGTGGTACTTGGCCGTATGACCTACGGGCATATTTGCGTCGAAGAAAGCGCGGTCGAGCCGTCGTACAAGTCGAGGACGGCGCATCCTCCTGAGGCAGATATCACGCCTCCAGCAGCGACCCACACGGAGCCGCTTGGGGACCCGGCAAACGCCGAGACGTCATTCACGTTGGAAGACATCACCGCCGTCCCGTTGAGCTCGACAAGTTGGAACTCGTTCCCGCTCGGCTGATACAGCAGGACAAGGGACGCCCTCTCGAGGAGCAGGACCGGCTCGCCAAAACCCGCGACGGACCCTTCCCAAAGGATCTTGCCGCTCGATTCGAACACCAGTACCCCGCTGGAAGGGCCTCCCGAGGCCACATAGGAGCCGTCTGGCGACATCACGAGCGAGTTGTAGTTCGCGATCCCGCTCTCCGGGAAGATGGGATACGACCAGAGGAGGCTGCCGTTCCTCCCGTCGAAGTAGTAGACGCTGCCGTTGTAGAATCGCTGCGAGGTCGCGGCCACGTACGAGCCGTCGCTCGACATCTGGACGAAGCTGTCGCCGCCCGCGTGGTCCTCCGTGTAGCTCCAAAGCTCACGGCCATGCGAATCGAGGTAGAACACGCCCCAGCCTGGGCCCGCGCCCCCTGGAAGGGTGACATTCTCGTCTGTGTAGGCTATGAACCTGGCGTCGCTTGACATAGCGAAGCTGTAGCTGAATCCGCCCTGCGGAAAGGTGTCGTTCCAAAGGACGTCGCCAACGGCGTTCAGGCAGATTATCCCGCTCCCATAGTCGGCGGCGACCCTCGACCCGTTGGCGGCGATAGCAACCCAGACCATCCGGGGCTCGCTGCCCGCGGAGACGTTCCAAAGCAACCTTCCCTCCGAATCGAAGAGGTAGACCCGCCCATTGCCGTGCTTGTCGCCGGGGTGCGCGAACCCAGCGGCGGCCACGTATGACCCGTTGGCCGAGATGGCGACCGACCAGATCACGGTGTTGGTCGTGACTGACCTCCAGACGACGCCAGGCGTCTGGCCTTGCGTGGAGACGAGGTAGACATTCCCATAACCGCTGTTTTCGTAGGTCCCGGCGGCCAGGTAGTTCCCGTCCCCGCTGATGGCCATACTCTGCACAAATTGCGGGCAAGAGGGCCCGGTGCAGGCAGTGTAGCCAAAGGGGAATTGGACGTTGAAGCTGAGGAAGTTCCACGTCTCCTGGGAGATCAGCCAGCCGCCGCTTGCCACCGAGTACGCGTAGTTGTCCTGGGCAGAAACCGAGCCGCTGAAGTTGCCCCAGATCGAGTTCCGTCCCTGAAAGCCGAAACTCGAGTTCACCAACGCAGACCCCCTGGACGCGTCCAGCACACCCTGAGTCACGTTTCCGACGACAAAGAACGAGGTGCCGTTCGGCCGGAAGAGGCTGTCGTTAAGGAGAATGCCTATGTTCTGGGAGCCGATGTAGAGGCCTGTGAGGCCGGCAGCCCGCCCCGTCCAAGTGACGGTTGCGTTCGCTTCGTACTGGCCGAGAATGGCGGACACGTTCCTTGACTCGAGCATACGCATGTGGTCGGCGAAGCTGCTGTTGACGAGGTCCACCGCTGGCGCAGTGGTCGAGGTCGTCGAAGATTGCACAACAGACGACGTCGGGATCGACCCATTCTGAGACGGCACCGTCGCTATCGCCGTCACGACCAGCAGCGCGCCCACAATCATCGACGTCCATAGCAGGACGAACCTTCTGTCACGACCGCGTGCAGCCATGTCTCCTTCGTCGGGTCCAAATGCGGCTCGTGCTACTTAAGATGTGGAGTGACACCCATCGCATGTTCTTCGTCGTCGGGACCGTCCTCCCCGGACTCCAGCGCGCTTCGCGGTGGAGAGTCCGCCGCAACCTATCTAGGCAAGCGCGACCGGGCTTCCTCCGGAAAGGCGTAAAGGGCCGAAGCCGGAAGCACTGCAGGTTCGCAGGTTGGGCAGCGAAGAACTCGAGACTCCGTGGCAGTCGCTGACTGGAAGAGAGGTCGAAGCTCGGCTGTCTGTGGCCGCGGCCGCCGGCCTCCCTCAGTCGCAAGCGGAGGAACGGGCAAAAGAGTACGGACCGAACGAGCTCAGAAAGGAGAAGGAAGAGCCGTTCTGGGAAGAGCTCCTAGAGGAGGCGCGGGAGCCGATGATCGTCCTCCTCTTCGTGACCGGAGTCTTCTACGCGCTCTTCGGCGGCCTTGAAGACGCCCTCGTCATCGTCGCCGTCATCGTCACCCTCGTGGGCGTGGAGGTCCTCAACGAGTTTCGTG
>VFSW01005901.1_pt1 | contig 18057 bp, 23 predicted proteins | sample 5358111 | NCBI WGS metagenome assembly VFSW01 (sample SAMN11554181, study PRJNA540505) | mine drainage metagenome | isolation source: sediment from site ElyBrook_90M | place: USA: Ely Copper Mine, Vershire, VT | collected 2017
CCCCGCCCCCCCCGCCCGCCGCCCGGGGCCCCGCCGCCCGTGCCCCCGCAGGCCCCCCCCCGGCGAGCCGGGGGGGCGGCACCCGCGCCCCCCCCCCCACGCCGGGGTCCTCTCCTTCCGCGGGCGGGCGCTGCGCGCATGGGGGTTCAGGTTCGGATGGTCTCGCCCTCCTTCAAGGCCGTGCTCTGAGCTTAGCGAGACGCTGTCGCTCGCGGAAGCGCATACCCTGCTCACCCGGTCGGGTGATCGCCTGGCGGGCCGCCGAACGGTGTGCGCGAACCGAACGGGCAAGGACGAACGACCCCTCCCTCGGATCGATGGGCCGTTCGGAGGGCGGCCGCGACCGCTCCGGGTCGACCGCTGAGGTGCCCGCGCGAGCGGCGTCGACACCACGGACGGTCGCGGGGCCCCCCGAGGGCCCGGTCCGAGGTGGGTGCCGTCGGCCCCCCCCGCTCGACCGGACCATTGAGCTAAAAGTCGGGCGAGGGCCTACGGGCGAAGGAGCTTCCGTGTCGGCGCGTCCTCCCGTGCCACCGTTCACACGGGAGACCGCCGCTCAGAAGGTCCGTCTCGCGGAGGACGCCTGGAATTCTCGCGACCCGGAGAAGGTCGCGTTGGCCTACTCGGCCGACTCGCGGTGGAGAAACCGCTCGGAGTTCATTCGGGGAACGCGGGAGATCGTGGCGTTCCTCGAGCGGAAGTGGGCGAAGGAGCTCGAGTACCGTCTCATCAAGGAACTCTGGGCGTTCGAGGGCCACCGCATCGCCGTGCGCTTTGCCTATGAGTGGCACGACGACGCCGGAAACTGGTTCCGTTCGTACGGCAACGAGAACTGGGAATTCGACGACGACGGTCGGATGCGTCTGCGCCTAGCCAGCATCAACGACCTCCCCATCCGGGAATCCGAGCGCAGGTATCGCTGGCCCCTCGGACGCCGACCGGACGACCATCCCGGGTTGAGCGATCTGGGTCTCTGAGCGTTCGCGTCCGCTTCCGCTCCTCGGCTCGCCTCCCGGGCAGGGCCGGTACGATCGGCCCGCCGACCGGGTCGTCCCACCTCCCGACGATCGCCGACGGGAGGGCGGCCCCGACTCGCCCCCTCATTGGATGGGCCCCAAATCCATGGCCCGGAATCCCCAGATGGCCGCGGCGAAAGCGACCGCGGCCAGCAGGGCGAGGATGCCCAGGGACACGAGGTCGCCCCCACCGAGCCTGCCCGCGAACGCATCTCGGATCGTGTTCGCGGCGTAGGTGAGCGGGTTGCCGTAGAAGATCGCCACGAGCACCTTCGGGGTCCTCGGGGTGATGGGGTAGTAAACGGTCGAGAGGAAGATGACGAACAGCTGAAGAAACGACTGGATCGTGAAGTAGGCGTTCGCCGAGCGGAGCCGGGTGCCGAGCGCGATCAGGAGCCCGGCGAAGAAGACGCTCCCGAGCGCCACGGTGAGGAGGACCGCGCCCACTCCGACCAGCGAGAGCGAGGGCAGACCGATGAACGGCAGCCCGACCAGCATCATGACGCCAACCCCCACGAGCGAGAAGAGGAGTGTCGTGAGCACGAGTCCGCCGAGGTACTCCGAGCGCAGGAACGGCCCGGAGAAGATCTGCTCGACCATCGCCCAACGTCGGTCGAGCCAGAACAGGTTGCCCGAGACCACGCCGCCCGTGATCATCTGGAAGGCGATCATGCCGGGGACGAGGAACGACGTGTAGGAGCTCCCGCCGGTCACGGACGAGGAGATGATCGAGCTGAACATCGTGCCCAGCACGACGATCGTTACGGCCGGCTGGCCGAACCGAATGATCACCGTGAGGGGGTCGAGGTTCGAGGCGAAGTTCCGGACCACGAGCCGGAGCACCGGCGGGATCCTCACGTCAGTCCCTCAACGCGACCCGGCGGAAGCACGCGGTCGGTGGGGTCCCTCGCCTTCGCCGGTGCACTCTCGTCGCCTTCGGCTCCTCCGACCATGCCGAGGAAGACGCCTTCGAGCGTGGCTTCCTCTACGGCCAGTCGCTCGAGTCCGAGCGCGTGGGTCTGCGCCCAGTGGCTGAGCCACGGGAGAAGTTCCTCGGCCGCGTTCACCCGGAATCCGATCTTGGTCGCCGCGGCGGCGGGGTCTTCCGGCTCGAGGAGGAGGGCGCCCCGGGAAGCGAGCGCCTGCGCGAGCTCCCCGCGGAGGCCGGGCGCGAGCACCGAATCGAAGGTCACCGAGACCTCCCGTGCCCCACCGTGCTTCTGCTTGAGCGCCTCGGCGGTGTCGAGGGCGATGAGCCGGCCCGTGTGCAGCACCGCGATCCGGTCGCAGAGCATGTCCGCCTCGTGGAGGATGTGCGTGGTGAACACGATCGACAGGCCGCCGCGGGCTCGGTCTCGGAGGTAGCGGAGGATCCGTCGGCGCGCGATCGCATCGAGGCCGACCGTGGGCTCGTCGAGAAAGAGGATCTCCATGTCGTGCATGAGTTCTCGGGCCACCTGGAAGCGGCGCCGTTCCCCGCCCGACAGAGCCCAAGGCTTGCGGCGCCGGGCCTGCTCCAGCTCGAAGAGCTCGATCATCTCCTCGGCGCGGGACTTGGCGGTCTCTCGCGCGACCCCCCAAAGGAACGCGTAGAGCGTGAGATTCTTCTCGACCGTGACGAAGTCGAGCGACTCGGACTGCAGCACCACGCCGAGGCGCGATCGGAGGCTCCGTCCGCCCGTGCGAATCTCTTGGCCGAGTACGGTGGCGGTTCCCTCCGTGGGCGGGAGGAGCGTTGTGAGCAGCCGGACGGTGGTCGTTTTGCCCGCGCCGTTGCGGCCGAGAAGGCCCAGGACCTCTCCGCGATGCAGGTCCAACGAGAGGTGCCGGACGGCGAACCTCCCGGGGGCGTAGGAGTACCCGAGATCGTGGGTTTCCAGGGCCAGTGTGTCGGACGGCATGGTGGGTCGAGGTTCCGGCGGAAGAGGGGGGCTTGGCTTGGCCCTTTCGCGTCCGGCGACGCCGCGCCGTCCTCGGAATGGACGCCTCGACATCCTCCGAAGCAACATTGTCATTCATCCGTTGCAAGGAGATTCGGAACCTCCGCGATATCGTCCGGGTGGTGCGGTCTGGTGGGTGGGACGGACCCCCCGGTGTCGGGGGGCTCACCGTGGGGTGTCCGACCTCTGGCTCAACGTGTAGGGGACCGCGGGATCGCTCCTCCCCTCTCCACCGGCCCGACGCCGGAGCGGGAGAATGAACACGCCGGGCGCCCCTTCACAAGCCGTCGTCCCGCGGCTCGTGTCCACGGCCCCCGGGTCCGAGGCCCCCTCGATGAACCGCACGGACGGTCGTCCCGGAGACCTCTGCGGGCGCGCGTCGGGATTTCGGTCCGGTACTCGGTCGCTCGTATCGCTCACCCGGTTCGCGTCCGGGCCGTCTGCGATCGTCCCCTCGCTTCGATCGGGGGTTGCAATCGCAAGTCGGCCGTCCTCCTCGCCCTCACAATACGTCGCAATCGCGGCCCATCGCATTCGTGCATGTGCGCGTCGGAGCCCCCCCGCGGGACCGAGGGCACGCCCATCGCGGACCGTTCGACCTTCGTGTACCGGCCCTGGATAAATATCCGCGGTACATCGTCCAGTCGGCCATGCAGCTACGGCACCGGGAGTCGAACGATCCGATCGGACGGGCCCTTGAATGCGTCGATCGATGCGCCCGGGACGGGACCCAGGACCATCCGCTCACGCCCGAGCTTTTCTGGGAGGATCTCAAACGCGATGGCTTCTACTTTCCGAACGATCCCCAGGGGAGCGACGAGCACGGTCGTTTCTTCGCCCATCTCGTCCTGGATCACGCGGTCGCGATGCAAAGGATCACGGGCAACACGGCGCTGCACCACTACTGGGCGATAGCCTAGCCCGCACGGACCCGGAGGGGCCACCGCTGGGGCGGTCGGTGGATCTCTGACCCCGGGTCCACCACCCTCCATCGACCCGAGGGCGTCCCACCTCAGACTGCGGTCGCGCGGATGGGGCGCGTCTCCTGCACGGCGCTGGGCGGCACGGCCGGTGCGTTCCCCGGTCGGGTGTCCACCTCCGGGCGCTACGGCAGAGGTCCTTCCATCAGAACGGAAGCGCGGTCTTCGCCCGGAATGTTTCCTTGAATGCGTCCGACCTCTCGGAATCCTTGATTCAGGTAATACCGGACGAGGGATTCGTTCGTCGCTAGGCAGTCCAATCTGAGTTTTGATCGACCCCAGCCCTGGACTTCGGAGGCAGCCCATTCCAGCATCCGCCTCCCAAGTCCTTGGTGCGCCAACTCGCGTCGGACGGCGACGCGATGAACGTAGCCGGCGATCGTCGGTTGTTCGCCCCACATCAGTAGGTCCTGCCGCGTCAGGGTCAAGGTCCCGACGATTCGCAACTGGCTCTCCGCCACCACGACCTCGCCTCGCTCGATGCCGGACCTCACCCACGGCTCAGGAAACGGGATCGGCCACCATCGTTCCACTCCTCTCGCCTTGGCCCCCGCAGCGGCTTCGGAGAGGATGTCCACAACCTGGCGAAGATCCCCGGGGCGCGCCGGTCGGAAGGCCAGTCCTCGATCCTTCCATAGGTCGTTCGGTAGCGCGCGCATCGCGGTCCGATCCTCGGACGCGCGCGTCCCACTTCAAGGCGGCGGGCGCTCGCCGGGTCCTCAATCAGTTCGCTCGCTCGACGCCCGCCCGCGTGCCGGCCGCGGAACGCCCCTTCGTGCCGACAGAAGACGACGCTCGCCGGCCCCTGGAATGAGGAGGTGGTGAAATACGGCGATCCGATCGGGGGACCGGAGGCGGAGCCGCAGGCGTGACGGAGGCCGGCCTTCCCCAGTTCCATGAATTGGCAAAGTACTACGACGCGATTAACGACTGGAAAGATTATGAAGGTGAATCCGCGCGCCTCGAGACCCTAGCTCGGCGCTTTGGTCCTGCTGGGAGAACGACCTGGCTGGACGTCGCCTGCGGGACCGGTCGTCATCTCGAGTTCCTCAGCCGGGAGCATTCCACCGTCGGGGTCGACGACAGCCGGGAGATGCTCCGTGTCGCGCGGCGTCGCCTTCCTCGCGTTCGGTTCGTCCTCGGGGACATGCGTACCTTTCGCCTCAATCGCCGATTTGACGTCGTGAGCTGTCTCTTTAGCGCGATCGGACACTTGGGGACGCGATCGGACGTCCAAAGGACGTTCGCCAACTTCGCGGATCACCTGAACCCCGGTGGAGTCGCGATCGTGGAACCCTGGATCGCGCCCTCGGCGTTTCGGCCGAGATCGATCCATCTCCGCACGTGCGAGAGTCCGACGGTCACGATCGTCCGTCTGGCGTCGTCGTCACGTCGGGGGAACCGCTCGACGATCCGATACCACTTCCTTATCGGCAAACCCGGTCGGAAGATTCGTCAGTACGCGGAGACCGATGTGGGGTTGCTGCTTTCTCGTGAGGAACTTCTGCGGTTGATGGGACGGGCGGGGTTGAAGCCTCGGTTCCTCGCCCGCGGGCTGACGCGCGGTCGCGGGTTACTCGTCGGAGTCAAGGTCGGAGCGCGGGAGGTGATGTAACCCGCGCGCTCATCCCAATCGGTGAACGGCCGCGCGCGTCGCCCGTGCGGCGCATGGCCCAGGAGAGGTCAATGGATGTCGAACTCGTTCCTCTCGGGGTCGGCCATCGCGACCGCATAGTGATCGAGCCCTTCCTCGAAGAACGTTCGAAGCCGCGTTGCCCCCGCACGGACCAGGCGATCCGCTTCGGCCTCCACGCGCTTCTTGCGTTCCTCGAGCGGCACGCCCCGACCTCCGCTCACGTCGAGATCGAAGTGAAGTCGGTTCTTCACGGTCTTGGGTTCGTCGACGACCTGAAACCAGATTCGCGGACCCCTGCCGGTCGGGTCGAAGATGCGGTCCGGGCTGGCCCCGAGTTCGTCCTCCGGTACGCCGACGTCTCTCCAGTAATCTTCCCAGTTCGCGAATCCCTTGGGTGGCGGCTCGATCTCGTACCCGAGGGCGGCCACCCAGAACGCGGACATACGGGCGGGGTCCGTGCAATCGATGGTGATCTGGAACTTGGCCGTCATTCGCGGTCTCCTCCGCGTTCTCCTGGTCCGTCGCGCGGCCTCATCGCTGTCCCGTCATCGAACGCGGGGCTCCAGAGGATTCACTTCCAGTTCTGGGAAGCGCTCACCAGCGCGTCGAAGTTCGCGCAGTCCTCACAGCCCGGTGCCCCTGTGGGCGGCTGCTTGGCGTCGAAGATCCGACGTGCCTTCCGCAAGAGAGGAGGGATCTTGCCCGGGTCGAGGTCGACGGGTACGACCTTCGCTCGGAAGCCCATGTGGAATCCGTCGTGTGTGCGAGCCTTGTCGAGGAAGTCAGCATCCCCGTCCGTCACGGGCTCGGTGTAGACGAGGGCGATTTGCTTGACCGGGCCAAGCCCGACCCGGTCCGCGATCAGCGCGTAGCCGTTGAGCTGGACCTCGTACACGGGAAGGAGTTGGTCCTGCCCCGCGGTGTGTCGTCCCGTCTTGTAGTCGATGATCGATTTGCTTCCGTCGGCCCGCACGAAGATGGCGTCCGGGGCTCCCGTCAGGCGGATTCCCGTGGATGCGTCCTCGACGAAGAAGGTTCTCGAATTGGGCGGTGGAATGTACGATGTGAAATCCCCCAGAGGCGAGAGCCACGATGGAGCCCGCTGGAAGCGGTCGAAATGGGCGTGGACGACCTTCTTCGAGTACGAATCAAGGGACGAGAAGATGCCCGGGAACGGCCCCCCGAAAGGAAGGTCGTAGTGCTGGCCGAGCCAGAAGCACCGCGGGCAGAATCCGGGCAGCGCCAGCCCTCCGAGGTTCTTGGCCGAGATCCTGAGCGTCGAAGCGACCGGCATAGCAAGCCTCACTCACGTGAGAACCCAGGATGCGCCACGAAGCGTAATGCCTTGCCCTCGCGGGCTTTACCGCGGGAGCCCGTCCCCCTCGTGGTTCCGCCGTCGCGCCTATCGCGGTCCGCCCTCGACCGCGCGGTCCAAGAGCTTCGTCATGCGCATGTTGGTGGCCACGTAACCCAGCTTGGAGTACAGGGCCACAGCACCCGGATTGTCCATCCAAACGCTCAGTCCGGTACGATCTGCCCCCAGCTGGCGGGCCCGTTCCTCCAAGAGCCGGAGCGTCTGGGACGCGTACCCGTGCCTCCGATGCTTCGCATCGATCCAGATCCAGTCTATCCAGAAGTGAGGCTTGCCGCCTCGGCCTTGAACGGTGTACCAGGTTTCGCCCACTCGCACGTTGCGGGTTATCTCGAGGAGATTGCACAGATGGTGTCCGGGGGTCTTGAGGCCCTGAGGGAGAAATCGCTCGAAGTCTTGTCGGCTGACCTCAAGCGATCCTTCCTTGGTTGAGAGTCCCCGTTGGACAAGTTCGGCCGCGTAACGCGAGATCGATCGCTTCACCGACTTCGCGTAATCCTCTTCGGACATCGGTTCGAGACGAACTCTCGCGACCGGGTGGCTCGCATCGGTCGGTTCGCGGTCGGGGCGCGGTTCGTCGCGTGCGCTCATTGCCGTCCCCCCTCGACCGTGCGGCTCCTTCATCAAGGCCGCGGTCGCGCTGGTTGGCGACTTTTCCCCTGCGCTGACGCGTGATCGTCCCCTCGATCCGACCCGGCGGCGGGAAAAGGAATATCACGGATTGAGGCAAGCTCCCCTTGTGAAACCGGCATCCATGTATCCCGACAGCCGATGGCCCAGCTTGCCGATTCGAACTCGTCGGCTGGTGTTGCGCCTTCCCGAGATGGCTGACGTGGGGCCGCCCCAGAGAGCGTGCGCTCACCCTTCAACGAGGTGGGGGGTGCACCTCCTTCCTCGACCGTATCTCCGCCGTCACGCCGTCGAATTCGTGAAGCGGAAGCGAATCCAATTTCGAAAGCGGGCGTCCCTCGCACTTGCCATCACCCTGGGCAACAACGGTTCGGTGGTCGGGATGATCGAGCTGAGCCAGCTTTCAGCGACCGATCGACGTGCCGAACTCGGTTACTGGATTGCCCCGGGGCACAGGGGGCAGGGTTACTCGACGGAAGCAGCGAGGGCGATGTGCGACGTAGGATTCCGGACTCTGCGGCTGCACCGGATCGAGGCGCGAGCGTACGCCCGAAACAGCGCTGCAATCCGCGTGTTGGAAAAGGCGGGGCTCCGTCACGAAGGTCACTTCCGGGAGCGGGTGCGGTTTGGCCACAGCTGGCTAGATGAGGTCCGGTTGGCTCGCTTGGCCCCCACGTAGACTCGCCCCGCGCCGCCCGGGCCTGTGGAGGCCTGCGGTTTCGCGGCCTCCTCGACCCTTCCGTGTCGATGATCGCGATCGTCGCGCCACGCGCCTTCAAGACCGCCGACACGGCGAACGCGTTGTCGGCCCGGATGCGAGGCGCAAGGTGGATGCACTCCCCTCCCGCAGGATTGCGGGACGACTCCCACGGCGCTCACGGGTGGCGTCGACTTTGCCCCCTTGGAGTGACTACTTCGTTCGACCTTGCGCCGTGGCGGCACCGCTCCCACGCCGCCCCAGTAGGTTCACGAGTGCGGGACCTAGCGTGTCTCTCCACCAAAGGTAATCGTGACCCCCGGCAAACTCGCTGTAGTCGACATGGTACCCTTTCGCCCGAAGCACGTCCCTCAGGTGACGGTTGGAATCCAGAATGCTTGGGATCCTGCGCGTGAGCCCCTGGGTGGCGATTTCGAGGATACCGGCCTCCAAGTGGAATCGCGTCGATGCCTTGGGAGACGCGGCGTAGTCGCGGATGAGGCGGGACGGTTCTTCGTCCTCGGGAGCCCAAGCGAACGCACCGGATTGGGATAGCACGTTACCGAACCGCCCGGGGCATCGTAGCGCGGCATACGACGACGCGAGCCCTCCCAAGCTGGATCCGATCAGGACCGTCCGAGTCGGATCGAACGACATCCGAAGCTGACGCTCAACCCACGGTGCCAGCTCTTGATCGAGAAACCGAACGAACGTGTCATTGCAGGCGAGTTCCCGGGTCCGATCCGACGGGGACAGGCTATCGATCAGTACGGCGTACGTCGGACCAATTCGCTTGCGGGCTTGCAGTCCATCCAGGATCGTTGGAGTAGGGATGAGGGTGAGATAGGAGTAGCCATCGAACACGAAGACCAGATTGGCCGGGGTGATATCGGTGGGCGGAGGGGCGATCGGTCGGTAGATCCAGACTCGACGTTCGTTCCGGAGCAGCCGGCTTCGGAATCGGTGAACCTCCACCCGATCCGACCGCACAAAGGATGTCCTCGTCCCCCTCGAAGCGGGGGTGCGGATCGAAGCCTCGAGGACGGAACCGACGTGATCCCGGTCGGTGGGATCCTCAGGATCGGCAGGAAACAGGAACTCCTGCGGATTCAATGGGTCCTTCTTCCAAGCATGGAAATACGTGACTACCTTCGCGAGCGAGGGTTTCCCTGTCGGCGGCGGAGCGTCCGTGAAGTAATAGATCGTCCGGACGTCGGAGCGGACGCGGAAGGACCTGTGCCAGATATCCGTTCCCGGCAATCGATGCAGTCGTCCCGCGTCGCGGCTGTGACCGGCCATCGCGCAGAGTACGGAGACGTCACAGTTGTGACGAGACCGCCACAGAAACGTTACTAGGCGGTGGTTCGGGTCGCCCGGTAGGCGTTCGACGAGGGGAGTACCGGTCGTTTCGACACGGGCCCAAGAGCGGTGAACCTCGTCTCGGTCACCGGTACGGAGTCGGCGCAGCACCCGGCTCTCGATTGTCGCCCTCACGTGCCGCACCTCTCAACGGGTGCGGCGCCCTATAACACGGTCGCTTTCCGCGATCTCATCCCGTAACTCGCCCTCGCGCTTGTCGGGGTCGCTGTCGGCCGCGCGCGCCCTCCTTGAAGCTCGCACGGAGCGCGGTCGCTCCCTTGCGCAGTCTCGGGTCAATCCTTGGGTCCGGAGACGAGTGCATCTTCTCCTGCCTCTCCCGGGCCGGTGGAGAGTTGCCGCGACTGACCAATTCCAGACCGACCGCTAGGCCCATGCGGGTTGGCAGAGAGCCTACACCGGGCGCGCCGCGCTTCGGAAGGTATTTCTCAATAACCATACTGAGGACGAACGAATGTCGCGCTTGTCCCCGCGTGACGTGCATATCGGGACTGTAGCAGGCGGCGGCCTCATCGGCCTCGCTCTTGCTGTCTTGGGCACGCTGGATTTCAATGCCGCATTTGGCGGCCCAAACCAGTGGATCTGGGTCATCGAGGGAGCGACATGGATAGTCGTGGGCGCTTTGTTCGTTCTAGTGTCGGTGATCGTCCTTCCAGCCTGGCGGGCCGGCAGGTTGGAGCGAGAAGGGCCTCACTGAGCCAACTCGAACGGGCTCCTTCCGCAACGTGACGCCCCGTAGTTGACGGCTCGGACCCTTTTCAACTCGAGGGGTTTCGTAATGGGGGGCCCCTCGACGGGCGGAGTGGTGTCGCCGTCCTCGCGTTCTCGCGCGCCGATCGCGGTCGTGCCGCGGACTGCGCGCGGTTCTGGTCTCGCTCCCTCGTCTCCGGCCCCTTGCCGTCCCGCATCGATCGCGCGCGCCTCGAGTCGCGGCCCCGATCCGCTCCGAAAGCCGTATCTGCTGAGAAGCCGGGGCGCTTCCCGCTCTCCTTGTTGTGATCTCTCCGGCCGATTCGCGCGACGGGCCCGGGGCGAGGCTTGCGGCGAGGCGTGGGGTTCGGAGGACGAAGCGGTCGGAACGGCTGCGCGGGAGTTTAAGTGACGGAGTCCCTCGGGACTCTCGTCCGATGCCCTTTCCCCAGCATCCCAAGAAACACCGAGAAGCGGCCCTTTTCACGCCCCGCCACTTTTTCCGATACTTGCGGAGCCAAGGAGAGGCGATTCCCCGGGCTCCTTCGACGGTCATCCTGTGCTTCACGCCCCGCTTGACCAAGTTCGCGGTCGAAGCGCTTCACGCGCGTCCCGAGCCGGAGGCACCGCGAGAGTTCCGCCTGCGAACGCCGCGGGGTGCCCTCGGGCTCGTGGAGACACGGGGAATCGGAGCCCCCGCCCTCGCGGCGACCATGGAGGAGCTGATTGCTCGTGGCGCTCGTCGCTTCGTATCCGTGGGGATCGCGGGCTGTCTCCAGGCGAAGCTCAACGTCGGCACGACGGTGCTCTGCACACGAGCGATCCGCGACGAGGGCACCTCCTACCATTACGTACGGTCGAGCAAGTACGCCTATCCTTCGGTTCCCCTCTCCGCCCGCCTCCAGCGTGGGCTAGAGAGCCGAGGAATGCGTGTCAGCACCGGCGCGAGCTGGACCGTGGACGCGGTCTATCGAGAGACCCTAGCGGAGGTGCGGAGATACCGCAAAGAAGGGGTCCTCACGGTCGATATGGAGGCCAGCGCCCTCTTTTCGATCGCACGAGCCGCAGGCCGCGAGGCGGCGGCCCTCTTTACTGTCAGCGACATCCTCGACGAGACGGGGTGGGAGCCACGGTTCGTCGAAGCCCGGGTCCACCTCCAGACGCTCCTGAAGGAAACGGTGGCGGTGCTGGGCGCGCGCCCGACGCCTTGATTCGAAGCGAGCCGCGCGGGAACGGCGCGCCCGCAGCCGAACTCGTCGTGGTCAGCCTTCTTCCCTACCGCAGGTCCCCGCGCTTGTCGCGGTCGCTGTCGGGCGCGCGCTCCCTTCTTGAAGCTCGCCCCCGGAGACCATTGCCGGCGCCTAGGCCCCCTGGGTGCAACCGATGGGAGAACGCGGACAAGACCTACCAAACAAGAATCTTCAATTTGTGAACAGGCCCCGCCAAATAAGGGAGGCGCGGTGTGCAGATCGATGAAGGTCAAGGGCATCTCATGGGTGGGTGTGAAGACCGACCAGTTCGAAACGCTGAGTTCTTTTTGCAAGAAGGTCATGGGACTCCCTACGACGCGCGAGAAACCCGATTTCGTGGTGTTTCGAATGCCTAACGGTGACCAGCTCGAACTCTTCGGGCCCCAAGCTCCAAACCCGCCGGTACAGTTCGCCTCTAACCGGGTGGTCTGCGGATTCCTAGTCGACGACATTGTGAGTGCGTGCTTCGAGCTTCAGACAGCCGGAGTCGAACTCCTGGGGAAGCTCGAGGGGAATCCCAGGGCCGGCTACGCGTGGCAGCACTTCCGAGGACCGGATGGTCTCGTGTACGAGTTGTGCTACGACCCCAACCACCCTTGAACCGTCGGATTGGCTCGGGCGAGCCAGTCTTCGTCTCCACCACGTCGCGCTCGCCCCCCGCGCTTGTCGCGGTCCACATCATCGGCCGCACGCCCCCGCATCAGGCTCGCGGGCTTGCTGCGCTCGACCGTCCCCTCGCTCGCTGGGCTTCGCTCGGACGAGGCGCCTCTCGATCGGCTTCCCGTGCAGGCCCGTTCAGGCGTTGCCTTCGATGAGCCGGAGTCCCCTCCAACGGTAGTAAGCGGGGGTCCCGACTAGCAAGATCAACAGGCCCCCGGCGACTCCGAGGAGTTAGATCGCGAAACGGGCCCCTAAGGACGTGGGATAGTTCCCGGTCGAGTCGGCTACCCCCCGACGACGATGTAAGCCACGACCAAGGCGATGCCCGTCGCGAGAAGCGCGAGGCTGAGACCGTAGATGCGCCTCCCGATGGAGAGTATGGTCTGATCTGACGCCGCCGCGTTCTGGGTCACCATCGGCCGGCTTCTGTTGTTGATTCCGTGCGGTAGCGGAGGACTGCCGACCGCTGGGACGCGGACGATCCGTGCGTCGTCCCTGGGGGTTGGTCACGGTCCTCTCAGGGTAGCTCGTCCCGCGCGCTCATCGCGCTCGCCCCTCGACCGGGTGCGTCCTCCATGCAGGGCATACGGTGCCTGTCCCTGCGTGCTCGAGCTGGTGAGGGGCCTCAACGGGTCCACCACGTTTCAAATCTTGAAGTACGCATGTGGGACAATCAGGAGCGGCACGGGACAATGGTTCCTCGAACAGGGACGGGCCGGGATAACGCACGGATGTTCGTCGTTGCCGCCATCGTAATTGCCGTGCCGCTCGTGTTCGTAGGGTTGGTGACCACCGGCCTCCTTCCGACCGCGCTGGTGTCCAGTTCATGGACCGAGCGTACAGTCACTCTCTCCCCGGTATCGCAATCGTGCTACTTCGTGAACTCCAGCGCTCACGCGGACCGGTTTTGTCTGCGGCTCCTCGCGAGCCCGGGGGGCTTGATCCTCAACGGAACCTTTGACCACGGCCCGGGCACGAACGTATCCGCAGTTGCGATGGGTCAGGGCTTGGCCTGTGCGATGAATCCGTCGAATTGTCCACCGGGCAGAACTTGGACATCGCCGGATGGATCCGGCCGAATTTGGTGGACCTTCACATCGAACGTAACGCTGGAGGCGCTGAACTGACGGTCCTTCGGGCCATCCGGCACACGCCGAGGTCGTCTCCGGGGTTCTACCCGGCCTTCCTTCGCTCGCGCGCGCCCCTCATCAAGGCCAGAGTCGCGCACGAGTGCGATCGTTCCCGTGCTCATCGAAGGACTTTAGGGTGGTTCTGCGCGTAGGCGAGCGAATGAGTTACTTTGTCGTCGTCCGAGGGCCGCTGGGAATAGGGAAGACCGCGGTTTCAGAACGGCTTGCGCAGGTCATCGGGGCGAAGTACGTTTCCATGGACAAGATACTCGACGAACCGGGTGTGGAGGAGTGGGACGAGAAAGCGGGGCACTATTCCGAACGATGCTTCACTCGGACGAACGAACTGGCCGTCGGGCGCACCGAAGCCTCCATCTATCAGGGCACCCCCATGATCTTTGACGGGAACTTCTACTGGAAGTCCCAAATCATAGACCTACTTAATCGGCTCAAGTTTCCGCATTGGGTCTTCACCTTGACGGCCCCGATCGAAGTGTGCGTTCAGCGGGACAGCCAGAGAGACCCGCCGCACGGCCGAGAGGCGACGGAACGAGTCTATGCGAAATCTACCGAGTTTGATTGGGGCATCGCGATTGACGCAACACGACCCGTCGATTCCGTGGTCCGCGAGATGGTTTCATACTTGACCCGAGCCCTTCCCCAGAACAGACGGTAACGCGACTCACCTTTCGGTCACGCCTGAGGGGCGCTTGGGGTCCTGCCGTCGCTTACGCCCGCGCTTGTCGTGGCCGTAATCGGCCGCACGCGCCCTTCCCGTCACAACTATGCAAGCCCTCGAATATCCGTCCAGCCGTAGCTGACCTCGAGCATTGGTCCAACGCCTAGGCGATGGGGCTTGGCGATCCGTCTCCCCACTAGAGTTCCCCCCAGCCTTTCGTAAAACCGACGGTAGGGGTTCTGAGGAAGGACCCACACAATCATGCTCAGCTTTCCCATCTTCGTGAGATACCGTGCGACCTCCCGCACGAGCGCGGTGCCGACTCCCTGGCCTTGGTGGGACTTCATCACGTAGATGGCTTCCAGTTCCCCCGTGAAGTTGGCGTCCGGTTCCCGGTAAGGGCAAGCGCGTGCGTATCCGATGATCTCCCCGGCGGGAGCCAGCGCGACGAACTGCTCCGCTCCCGGGCGACGTTTCTTCAGCCAACTTCCGAAACCGCTGGCGATGTCGCGTTTGACGGTCAGGTGATCCAAGAGCTCGTCGGGCACCATCCCGCGGTACGTGTTCTTCCAGCCGTCCACATGAACGCGAGCCATCCCCTCGATGTCCGCGAGAAGGGCCGGGCGGACGTTTATGGATGCGGACGGGCGGAGATCGCTTGAGTTCGTGGAGTCCCGCGTGCTCATCGCGGTCTGCCATCGACTGCGCGGGTCGCAGACAAAGCCCTCGCGCGCATTATCCCGACACGGCCACCCTCGTCGCTCGAATCGCTCTTCACGAGGAATGAGCACTCGAGTCCGGTTTCGAGGGTAGCGCCCCGCGTTCGTGGTCGTTAAGAAGAATCCAGGTATGGTTCCCTATGCCGCGCTCCGTGCGAGTAGGTATAGTCGGCGACCGCAACACGAAGAACCCAACCCATCTCGGGACGGACGAAGCCTTCCGCCACGCCGGGAAAACCCTCGAGATCGACATTCACGTTGGCTGGGTGCCGACGACCCGCCTCGCCGACTTTGCCGAGCGTGAACTCGCCCGTTGCGACGGCGTTCTCGTGGCTCCCGGGAGCCCCTATCAAAGCATGGAAGGGGCCCTCAACGCGATTCGTTGGGCTCGGGAGAAGGACATTCCCATTCTGGGCACCTGCGGAGGCTTCCAACACATGATCGTAGAGTTCGCAAGGAACGTGCTTGGAGTTGCCGGCGCGGACCATGCCGAGCAGCATCCCCAAGCCGAACACCTCTATGTGACACCCCTGGCCTGCTCACTCGTGGGCAAGACCGAGCCGGTCACGATCCTGCCCGGTTCGCACGCGCTCCGGATCTACGGCAAGGGCGAATCCGAGGAGCGGTTCTACTGCAACTTCGGATTGAATCCTGCCCACCGAAGGGCGATCGAAGAGGGCGGGTTCCGGGCCTCGGGAATCGACCGGAACGGGGAAGTTCGCGTCATGGAGCACGCCCGGAACAGGTTCTGTTTCGGAACACTCTTCGTCCCCCAGATGTCGTCGACTCCCGAGAGACCGCATCCCCTGGTCCTCGGCCTCGTGGAAGCGGCCTCCGAGTGAGAATCGCCGCCGTCGCAGCCGGCGCTTCGCCTTCGATTCGTGGTTCGTCCCGCGCGCTCATTGTCGTCCGCCCTCGTCCGCCCTCGACCGCGCGCGCCGCGCGCGAAGGCCCCGAGCCTTCTCGGCTAAATCCACTCCGGCTCGACGGTTCGATCACCACCGGCATTGCCCGTGTTGACCGTGGACTTTGGTTCAAGCAGCATAACCCACGCCTCCTGCTCGGCCACCGGCATATGTTCTACGCCCCTGGGGACCACAAAGAACTCCCCCGGCTCGAGACGAACCTCGCGATCCCGAAGCCGAATGGTCATTCGACCGTTCGTAACCAGAAAAACTCGTCTTCCTTCTCGTGACGATGCCACTCGAACGCTCCTTGCACCTTGACGATCTTGACGTGAAAGTCGTTGACCTCGCCGACGATCTTCGGTTTCCAGTGTTCTCGGAAGGTGGCGAACTTGGCGGCAAGGTTGACCTTTTCCAGATCTTGTCGCTTCTCCGGGGTCATGGTGGAGCCTTGAGCACACCCCGAGTCATAACGCGTCTCCAGCCGGGAAACGTTGTCGGCGGTTCGCGCTACGAGCTACCGGTCTTGGGTTCGGTGCTCAACGCGTCCCTGTCATCTAACGCTCGGTCGCATCTTCAAGCTCGCGGTGAGCTTTGCTTACTGTGCCCTCGTTCGGCTTCGCCTCGCTCTGCGACCATGAAGCGGGCACGGCCTCGGTCCTCGGTAGGATTGCCCGTTCCGAGGCTTCCACGCTCACGGCGTGCCGATGACCGCGTCGCGCACGGCTGGCGGCCCCCTATTTACGCAACGAGACCTTGTGACGACCGAAACGGGATGGGATACGCTTGATTCCCTCAACGACCCTGGAGCTGTTCACTCTCACTGCTTTGGTTATCCTTCTGATCCCGGGTCCTGCGGTCACCTACATTCTCACCCGAAGCGTGGTTCAAGGGAGACGAGTCGGACTCGCCTCAGTCGCAGGGGTCGAGCTCGCAAGCACCGCATATGCGATTGCGGCGACCGTAGGACTCACCGCTATCCTACTTGAGTCGGCGCTCGCCTTCAGTGTGGTCAAGTACGCGGGGGCGGCGTTCCTCGTGTATCTCGGAGTGACCCGGATCCTGGCTCGGAACGGTTCGTCCGCGCTCGCGCCAGGACCAAGCTCCCCGTTTCGCGCGTTCGCGAGCGGATATGTGGTCAACATATTGAACCCGAAGACCGCGCTGTTTTTCTTCGCCTTCCTGCCGTTGTTCGTCGATCCGGCGGCCGGAAATGTGACGGTTCAGATTCTAACGCTGGGGCTGCTTTGGGTAGGGCTTGCAGCCTGCACCGATAGCGCGTACGCGATAGCTGGATCGATAACGGGTCCGCGATTGATCCAGTGGATGAGCGGGAAAGCGAAGACACAACGCCTGGGGAAGTACGCGCAAGCCGCTGTGTATTTCACACTGGCAGTAGTCGCGGCGTTAGAGCAACCAATCAGTAGCTGAACCGCGGGGACCAAACCGCCGCTGCATCTTTGGCGCGCGCGCTCATCGCGGTCCGCGTCATCGAACGCGCGGTCCCATCTTCAAGCTCGCGGTGAGCTTCGTTCATCGTCCCCTCGTTCGGCTTCGCCTCGCTCGGCCAGCATGAAGTGGGCCCGGCCTCGGTCCTCGCTCGATTCGCTCGGCCCGAGGCCTCCGCGCTCACTTCGTGTCGATGACCGCAATGAGGTGCGCCGCCGAAGACAGCAAGACCAGAAGGTGAAAGACCAACCGTGAGAGAAACCGAGAGACACGTAGCGTGGACCAAGGCTAGGCTGGCGACAGCTTGGTCAGAGCAGGTCGACAAAAGGGTGTACCGGACCCACGTATTTTGGCCCTGGGGCCCTGACGCGAACTCGCAGGTCCAAACGAGAGTGAACCCCGATGGCAGGAGCCAGAAGAGCGTCGTTACGTCAACCCTCAGCGATGGGGGAACCGGGTGCGCCGAGACTTTCTCATATGGGCGAAGGCAGCATCCTGGACCGGAACTCGGGAATGAGGTCCAGGGGCACCCCGGCGTGGTGGGGTGGGCATGCGGGGAAGGTTTGCTGAAAGAAGGCGGGAGATCCCACGAGGTCCCCAGGAGGGAGGCACAGTCCAACGGTCCCTCCGGTGGGGGCAGGGTCGCGATAAGGGCGAACCCCGAAGAGCGACCCGCCGCCCCGTGGGAAGTCGGAGAGGCCCGTAGTATCGATGCACCGCCTGTAATGGGCGGGAAGGAGAAGGGACCTCACTTCGGTGCCGCGCCTGGAGGAGAACGAGACCGCCCAAGTGACCGAGAGGTCTAGAACATGGGCAACGACAAGGTCGGCGAACTCCAACAGACGCTCTACCGAGCGGCGAAGACGGACGTGGGACGCAGGTTCCACGCCCTCCACGACAAACTCTGGCGACCGGACGTGCTGCATG
>VFSW01005902.1_pt1 | contig 18057 bp, 15 predicted proteins | sample 5358111 | NCBI WGS metagenome assembly VFSW01 (sample SAMN11554181, study PRJNA540505) | mine drainage metagenome | isolation source: sediment from site ElyBrook_90M | place: USA: Ely Copper Mine, Vershire, VT | collected 2017
GGGCGTACGGTTTGCCATCAGGGAAGGCGGCAAGACTGTGGGTGCCGGTGTTGTTACGGAGATTATAGAGTAAAAAAAGGACCGAGGATAAAAATATGAGAACAATGATTACATTGGCATGTACCGAGTGTAAAAACAGAAACTATATGACCTCTAAGAATAAAAAGACTACACCCGACAGAATAGAGTTAAAGAAGTTTTGCCCCCATTGCAGGAAGCATACAGCTCATAAGGAGACAAAATAGGTCAGTAGCTCAACTGGTAGAGTACCGGTCTCCAAAACCGGTTGTTGGGGGTTCGAGTCCCTCCTGACCTGAACTTATACAGGAACATAATTATGGAAAATGAATTGACTTTTACAGAAAAAATGAAAGGCTTCTTTAATGAAGTAATTGCGGAGTTAAAGAAAGTTACCTGGCCTACAAGGAAACAGGTTACAACGTCAACTCTTGTCGTTATAGTTGTTGTGGTTCTGACAGCTATATATCTAAATGTGGTAGATCTCGGTTTTAGCTACCTTATAAGTTTGATATTCAAATGAAGTGGTACGTAGTTCATACATATTCCGGATATGAGGAAAAGATAAAGACAGGTCTTCTTTCCAAAATCAAGGGACTCGGCAAGGATACTCTTTTTGGAGATATACTTGTTCCGCAGGCGGATGTTATAGAGATTGTAAACGGTGTAAAGAAAAAGTCGAAACAAAAATTCTTTCCCGGGTATATTCTCATTCAGCTGGAACCGACGGAAGAAGCATTTCATATTGTAAAATCAACTCCGATGGTTACCGGATTTGTCGGTGGGGGTAAAGATATAAAATCGATACCTTCGGTACCGGACGATGAAGTTAATAAACTGAAAGTAGAGATACAGGAAAGAGCGGTAAAACCAAAACCGAAACTGTCCTTTGAAGCCGGTGAAAGTGTAAGGGTCATAGACGGCCCCTTTGCAAGTTTTAATGGAGTTGTAGAGGAAGTTAAGGCTGACAAGGGGAGGTTGAGGGTGCTGGTAAGTATTTTCGGAAGATCAACACCAGTTGAAGTTAATTTTAATCAGGTTGAAAAGAATTAAAGGAGAAATAAAATGGCGAAAACAGCGATTGCTAAGGTCAAATTACAGATACCTGCCGGTAAGGCTAACCCGGCACCGCCGGTCGGGCCGGCTCTCGGTCAGCATGGTGTTAATATTATGGAATTCTGTAAGGCTTTTAATGCAAAGACAGCAAAGATGCAGGAAGGCTTGATTATCCCGGCTTTAGTGACTATCTACTCTGACAGAAGTTTTACTTTTATTACAAAGACCCCCCCCGCATCGGTGTTGATAAAGATGGCTTTGAAACTTGAGAAGGGCTCGGGTGATCCGAAAAGAAATAAGGTTGGAAAGATTACGAAAGATCAGGTTATCGAGATAGCAAAGCAGAAAATGACGGACCTCAGTGCGTACGATATCGATAATGCCGTCAAGATTATAGAAGGAACGGCAAAAAGTATGGGTATAGAAATTATTTAAGGCGGTGCTGAAGAATGAGAACACATGGTAAATTTTATAATGAGGCGAATAAACAGGTAGAGCATGACAAAATTTATGAGTTCAAAGAGGGATTGGGATTAATAAAAAACCTGAAAGGGCATAAATTCGATGAGACAGTAGAGCTCGCCGTTAATCTTGGTATAGACACAAAACAAACCGATCAGAACATACGGGGGACCGTTGTTCTTCCTCATGGTCTCGGAAAGCAGGTAAAAGTACTTGTATTTACGAAAAATGAGAAAGAAGCGGTGGATGCCGGAGCGGATTATGCCGGCGCAGAAGACCTCGTTAATAAGGTTCTCGGCGGATGGCTTGATTTCGATACGGTCATTGCTACCCCGGATCTCATGGGAATGGTCAGTAAGCTCGGTAAAATACTCGGGCCAAAGAAACTCATGCCGAATCCGAAACTCGGAACGGTAACCTTTGAGGTGGCAAAGGCTGTCAAAGAAGCAAAGGCAGGAAAGATAGAGATCAAAAACGATAAGGGAGGAGTGGTACATCTTGTGATAGGCAAGAAGTCGTTTTCGGAAGACAGGTTGTCCGATAACTTCCATGCGATAATGGAACGGTTAAAATCTATAAAACCTGCAACGAGCAAGGGACAATTTTTAAAGAGCGCCTATCTATCGACAACGATGGGACCAAGCGTAAAAATTTCAATTCAAACGTACAGATAAGCACGGATATTGGAGGTTTTTTTATGAACAAGCAGTCAAAAGGTAATGCTGTTTCGGAAATAAGGGAAAAGATATTAAAATCAAAGGCTATTTTTATAACCGAATATAAAGGGTTAAAAGTAGGTGAATTGACAAACATAAGAAGGGATCTGCGCGCTAAAAATGGTGATCTCAAGATCGTAAAGAACACACTCTTCTTACTGGCGGCTAAAGGTGTACTGCCGAATATAGAGGAAAAGGTCTTTACCGGTTCAACAGCGGTCATGTTTTCATACGGTGATCCTGCTGTTGTGGTTAAACAGATAGTGAGTTTTTCAAAAACGAATCCCCTTTTGGTAATAAAAGGCGGTATTGTCAACAACGATTTCATAGCACCCGGCAGGGTGATATTGCTTTCGACATTGCCCGAGAAAGAAGTGCTTATCGGCATGCTGATCAATACACTGAGTTCTCCGATATCCAGACTGGTTTATGCCGTCGCATCACCGATATCGGGATTAATAACGGTTTTGAATGGAATAATACAAAATAAACAAACAAAAAATTAGGAGGAAGAAATGGCTACAAAGGAAGAACTCGCGGAGAAGAATCTAACGATAAGCAAAGAGGACATTCTGACTGCTGTATCAAAGATGAATGTACTGGAACTTGCGGATCTGGTTAAGGCATTGGAAGATAAATTCGGGATTAAAGCTGCAGCAATGCCTGTCATGGGTGCGGCTGCTCCGGCAGCGGCTCAGGGAGCGCAACAGGCGCAACCGGAAGAGGAAAAGAACGAGTTTACCGTGACACTTGCAACAGCCGGTGCAGAGAAGATCAAAGTGATCAAGGAGATCAGAGTTATAACGAACCTTGGACTGAAAGAAGCTAAAGAACTTGTTGAAGGTGCTCCAAAGGTTGTAAAAGAAGGTGTGTCAAAGGAAGATGCGGCAAAAATAAAACAGCAGCTTGAGGCAGTTGGAGCAAAGGTAGAGATTAAATAACCATTAACAGCTTCATACTTCATATCTCCTATCTTTCCCGGAGGATATTCTTTGAGAGTTTTTACTCCCAGAGTTTGGGGTGTGTTTTGATTTACTATTTTATTCCTTGAGGGAGGTAATTAATACTATGACCACCAAAGACTTAAATAAATTAACTGTATTGAGAAAAGATTTCAGGAAATTCCAGACGTTAATGGATATCCCTGATCTTATCGAGGTACAATTAAATTCTTTTCGTCAGTTTTTACAAACCGATACAAATCCCGAAGATCGTAAAAATTATGGGTTGCAGGCGGCATTTAATGCTGTTTTCCCGATAAAGGATTATAATGAAACCGCTTCTCTGGAATTTGTCAGATATATACTCGATCCCCCTGCGTATGATGTTGATGAGTGTAAGGAAAAGGGGTTAACCTATACGATGCCCATGAAGATCATGGTACGGCTGATCCTGAAAGATGTCGATCCTGAGACAAAAACCAAAACAGTCAGGGATATAAAAGAGCAGGAGGTCTTTTTTGGGGATCTGCCCATTATGACCTCAAACGGTACATTTATAATAAACGGCATAGAGAGGGTTATCGTAAGTCAGCTGCACCGTTCACCAGGCGTGTTTTTCGAATACGACAAACTCAAAATTCAGAGCACAGGAAGGCCCGCTTATATGGCCCGTATAATTCCCTACGAAGGCTCATGGCTTGATTTTGAGTTTGATCAAAAAGATATCATGTATGTCAAGGTCGATAAGAAGAAGAAATTTTACGCAACCGTCGTTCTGAAAGCGCTGGGATATACCGAGGAAGAGATACTACGGAAGTTCTATAAAACGGAATCAATAAAGATAAAAGATGACAGTATCGTGCTTGAACCCGATTACGATCTGCTTTTAAACAGAAGATTCAGCGTTGACATCAAAGATCCGTCAACCGGAGACATTATTGTACCAGCCGGGACAAAGATCAGTCGTAATCTGGCGAAGAGAATAATCTCTCATAAGGTAAAGTACCTGACCGTAAAATATGAAGACATCGACGGCAGGGTGTCCGTGCAGGATGTAACGGATGATAAAGGGAAAGTACTGCTGAAATGCAACGAAGCCATTACACGGGAAACGTTCGAGAACATCGTTGACAGCAAGATAGACAAATTGCAGTTTATCTATTTTGATAATATTTCTATAAATGGCAGTATACGGGAAACATTACTGCTTGACAGGATCAAAGAGAAACAAGAAGCAATAGAAGAGTTTTATTCGAAATTAAAACCGAACGAGTCCTACACTCCTGAAATAGCCCAGTTCTTTTTTGAAGATATGTTTTTCACAAAATCGAGATACAACCTTACGCGGGTAGGCAGATTAAAGATCAACAGCAGATTGGGCAAGAACATATCTCTCGATATTACGACTCTTACAAAAGAGGACATCATCGATACCGTGAAGTACCTGTTTGAACTCAAAAACGGCAGGGGTGATGTAGACGATATAGATCACCTCAGTAACAGGAGGGTGAGAACGGTTGGTGAACTCCTTGAAAATCAGTTTAAACTCGGACTTTTAAGGATGGCAAAAACGGTAAAAGAGAAATTTACGCACGATCTGCAGACATTGATGCCTTCAGAACTGATCAATCCGAAACCCGTTACTGCTGCAATTAAAGAATTTTTCGGCGGTAGTCAGCTTTCCCAGTTTATGGACCAAACCAACCCTCTTGCCGAGATTACGCACAAAAGAAGGTTATCGGCACTTGGTCCTGGTGGTTTAACACGGGAACGTGCAGGTTTTGAGGTCAGGGACGTCCATACGACCCACTATGGCAGGATATGTCCGATTGAAACGCCGGAAGGTCCCAATATCGGTTTGATCGCATCCATGAGTACCTATGCGAGGGTGGATGAATTCGGTTTTTTGAGGACGCCGTACAGGGTAGTGAAGGATGGCGTCGCAACGGATGAAATTATGTACATTTCGGCAATCGACGAGGAGAACAAAACAATAGCTCAGGCAAACACAATGCTTGATGGTAAAAACAGGATTATCGAAGATTATGTCGCAGCACGGAGGAATGGAGATTTCCTGATGGTCCACAAGGACGAGGTCGATTTCATGGACGTGTCTCCGGCTCAGCTGGTTTCAGCGGCGGCAGCATTAATACCATTTCTGGAACACGATGATGCGAACAGGGCATTAATGGGATCAAACATGCAGAGGCAGGCCGTCCCTCTTATCAAAACGGAAGCCCCTCTTGTTGCAACAGGCATCGAAAGTTATGTAGCGAGGAACTCCGGCGTTGTTATTGTGGCTGATGACGATGGTACCGTAACATCGGTTGATGCACGGAAGATTGTTGTCCAGTACAGTAATAAGGCTAAAGGTCCTACGGTCAAGATATACAATCTGCATAAGTTCCAGAAGTCGAATCAGGGAACCTGTTTGAATCAGGTCCCCACGGTGCAGGTAGGCCAGCGTGTCCGGAAGGGAGATATCATTGCCGACGGCGCTGCTGTAGCAAACGGAGAGCTTGCACTGGGAAGAAATGTAGTAGTCGCGTTTATGCCATGGGGGGGGTACAACTATGAAGACTCCATCCTGGTAAGCGAGAAAATAAACAAGGAAGATGTTTTTACCTCTATTCATATTGAAGAATATGAATGTGCGGCACGAGAACTAAAGGTCGGGAGAGAGGAAATAACCAGAGATATCCCCAATGTAAGCGATGACAGCCTGCGGGATCTTGACGAAAGCGGTATTGTACGGATTGGCGCTGAAGTCAAACCCGGTGATATTCTTGTCGGCAAGGTTACTCCAAAGGGTGAATCACAGCCGACACCCGAGGAACGGCTGCTCAAGGCTATTTTTGGCGACAAGGCAGGAGATGTTAAAGATACCTCTTTACGGGTGAAGCCGGGAGTTCACGGCACCGTTGTTGATGTCAAAATATTTTCGAGAAAGAGTGCGCCTGACAAGGATAAGACAAAAGATCAGGAACTTTCAAAATTGCACACCGATCAGGAAGAGGAGTTGAGTATCATAGAAGACACCATGAAGGAACACCTGATGAAGCTGCTGCTCGATGAAAAGGTCAGCGAAAAATTCTCCGATGAGAGGAGAAAGATCCACCTCAAGCACGGAGATGTTATAACGAAAGAGATTATCGATAAGCTGCCGATAGAGAAATGGGCAGCTGTAACTTTCACGGCCGGTTCCAAGCTTCAGGACAAGGTTGCGAAGATTATAGAATCAACCATCGAGCAAAAGGATATGATCAAGTCGATATTCGAGCAGAAGATAAACAGGCTGAAGCGGGGCGATGAACTTCCTGTCGGCGTATTCAAGCTGGTGAAGATCTTTATAGCCACGAAACGGAAATTATATGCCGGCGACAAAATGGCGGGCAGGCACGGAAATAAAGGAGTTGTATCGAAGATAGTGCCGGTAGAGGATATGCCGTTCCTGCCGGACGGCAGGGCTGTTGATATTGTTTTAAATCCACTGGGAGTTCCTTCAAGATTGAATGTCGGGCAGATACTGGAGACACATCTTGGCTGGGCTGCAAAGAGTCTGGGAGAACAGCTGCAGGAATATATAGAAGACAACTATAGTCCGAAAGAAATACGGGAATATCTGAGGGACGTATACAAAAACAGCGAAGTTTTGAAATATGTCGACGAAATGAACGATGATGATATTTTGGAGTTTGCGCGGAAGATGAAAAAGGGCATTAAGATTACCACGGAGGTTTTCAACGGTGCCACGGAAAAAGAGATAAAGGAATTACTGAAACTCGCCAATCTTCCGGAGGATGGTCAGATCAACCTCTATGACGGCAGGACCGGTGAGCCGTTCAGGGCAAGAATTACCGTTGGCGTCATGTACATGTTGAAACTCCATCATCTTGTAGAGGAAAAGATACATGCGAGATCCACAGGACCCTACTCTCTCGTTACGCAACAGCCTCTCGGAGGAAAAGCTCAATTTGGAGGACAGAGGCTTGGAGAAATGGAGGTATGGGCATTTGAAGCCTATGGTGCTGCATATTCATTGCAGGAGATGATGACGGTGAAGTCCGACGATATCATAGGCAGAACAAGGATCTTTGATTCTATTACGAAGGGCAAGTATAATTTTGAGCCGGGTATACCTGAGTCGTTTAACGTACTCGTTCGGGAACTCAAGAGCATGGCTCTGGATATAGATTTGATAGATAAGGACCAATTAGAGTAAGCATAGGAGGTTACCATGGAAGAAGGTTTTTTCCTGCATGAAAAGCCTAAAAATCCAAGTGAGATAGCGGCAGTAAAGATTGGTATAGCTTCGCCTGAAAAGATACGGAGCTGGTCACATGGAGAGGTAAAAAAGCCGGAGACTATTAATTACAGGACTTTCAAGCCTGAAAGGGATGGCTTATTCTGTGCCAAAATTTTCGGACCAATAAAGGACTACGAATGTTTGTGCGGTAAGTATAAACGTATGAAGCACAGAGGAGTAGTGTGTGAAAAATGCGGTGTAGAAGTTATTCAGTCAAAGGTCAGAAGAGAACGCATGGGACATATAGAACTTGTAACCCCTGTTGCCCATATCTGGTTTCTGAAGAACGTACCCAGTCCGATAGGTAATCTTCTCAACCTTACTGCAAGGGAACTGGAGAGAGTTGTTTATTTTGAATCATACATCGTGATAGATCCTAAGAATACTCCTTTAAAGGAAAAAGAACTGTTGAAAGAAGAGACCTATCTTCAACTGATGAAAGAGTATGGGCCCACAGGGTTTACCGCGAAGATGGGAGCTGAGGCTGTCAAGGAACTGCTCGGCCGGATCAACCTCGATAAGCTGTCGAAAGACCTTAATAAAGATCTGAAGACCACAAATTCGGATCAAAAGAGAAAAAAGCTTGCAAAGAGGCTGAAGATAGTCGAGGCATTCAGATTATCCGGTAATAAGCCCGAGTGGATGGTCCTTGATGTTTTACCGGTCTTACCTCCTGAGCTCAGACCGCTTGTTCATCTTGAGGGAGGACGCTTTGCATCGGCCGACCTTAACGATCTCTACAGGAGAATAATCAACAGGAACAACAGATTGAAGAAACTCCTCGAGATAGACGCACCGGACATAATCATCAGGAATGAAAAGAGAATGCTGCAAGAGGCTGTGGATGCTCTTATCGACAACGGCAAGAGAGGCAAGGTCGTAACATCGGCTAACCGGAGGGAATTAAAGTCTCTCAGTGAAACGATACGCGGCAAACACGGCAGATTCAGACAGAACCTGCTCGGAAAAAGGGTGGATTACTCTGCAAGGTCCGTTATCGTCGTTGGACCGGAATTAAAACTACAGCAATGCGGCATACCGAAACAGATGGCATTGGAACTCTTTAAGCCGTTTGTGTACAATAAGCTTGAAGAGTATGGGTATGCAACCACGATAAAGACGGCAAAGAAAATGGTAGAGAAGGAAAAACCGGAAGTATGGGATGTGCTTGAGGAAGTGATAACGGAACATCCTGTGTTTCTGAACAGGGCGCCGACACTTCACCGACTCGGTATCCAGGCATTTGAACCCATACTGGTCGAGGGTAAGGCAATACAACTGCACCCGCTCGTATGTCCGGCGTTCAATGCGGATTTTGACGGTGACCAGATGGCTGTCCACGTCCCTCTGTCCATAGAAGCGCAGACAGAGGCAAGGATACTCATGATGTCGACCAACAATATCCTCTCGCCTGCCAATGGAAAGCCGATTATAAATCCAACCCAGGATATCGTACTCGGATTGTACTACATGACAAAGCCCAGCACGTACGTAAAAGGGGAAGGTAAACATTTTTCAAGTCATGAGGAAGTCAGAATAGCCTATGAACTGAAGGTTGTGGATCTCCATGCCAAGATAAAATTAAGATTTAACGGAAAACGGTACGATACGACCGTGGGACGCAGCCTGCTGATAGACATATTACCTGCGGTAATCCCGTTTGACAGCATCAATAAGGTTATGGGGAAGAAGGAGATCGCCAACCTGATAGAATTCTGCTACAAGGTTGCGGGCGAAAAGGAGACCATCCTTCTCGCAGACCGGTTAAAGGACATAGGGTTCAGGATGGCAACAGAGGCCGGTATTTCAATATCTATCAATGACATGAAAATACCGCCCAAAAAAGCTGAGATCATCAAGAAGGCGAGCGAAGAGGTACAACAGATCATAGAACGTGCAAATGAACGGCTGCTCTCCGCCGGAGAGAAACACAACCAGATCATCGATATTTGGGCAAGGACCAGTGAGAGTGTAGCGGTTGAAATGAAGAAAGAGATTGCAGGAGATGTTCAGGTTATGCGGGACGGCGTTATGAGAAAAGTACCGAGCTTCAACCCGATCTATATCATGGCAGATTCAGGAGCACGTGGCAGCGACGAACAGATAAAACAGCTTGCGGGTATGAGGGGACTTATGACAAAACCATCGGGCGATATTATGGAAACCCCGATACTTTCAAACTTCAGAGAGGGTCTGAACGTACTCGAATATTTTATATCAACGCATGGTGCACGAAAAGGACTTGCAGACACTGCACTGAAAACGTCGAACTCCGGATACCTTACCAGAAGACTTGTCGATGTGGCTCAGGATGCAATCATTGAAGAGATCGACTGCGGTACACTCGACGGTATTGTTATAACGCCGCTTATTGTTGACGGTGAGGTTGTTCAGTCGCTGGGAGAGAGAATCATCGGGAGGGTCGTTCTTACGGATGTTGTCGATCCATTCTCCGGTGAAGTTCTGGTGAAAGCAAATGAACTGATCACGGATGAACTGGTAAAAAAGATAGAAGATGCCGGAGTTGAAAGCGTTGTCATACGGTCGGTCCTTACCTGCAGATCAAAGGGAGGAAGGGTTTGTGCAAAATGTTATGGCCAGGATCTTGCACGGGGTAAACTGGTCGATATTGGCGAGGCGATAGGTGTTATAGCCGCCCAGTCAATCGGCGAACCCGGTACCCAGCTTACCATGAGGACATTCCATGTCGGAGGTACTGCAAGCAGAAAGGTTGAGCAGAGTTCCCTTGAGGCGAAGTATGACGGTATTGCCAAGTTTGTAGGACTAAAAACAGTGAAAAAGGAAAACGGCACTATCATTGTAATGAACAGGCATGGAGAAGTAATTATAGCCGAAGACAGCGGGAGAGAAAAGGAACGTTATAAGATTGTTTATGGAGCGAACCTCAATGCAGAGGACGGTTCAAAGATAAAGGTGGGGGATGTGATTGCTTCCTGGGATCCCTATGCAAGTCCGATATTAACCGAGGCTGGTGGTATCGTACGGTACGGCGACATAGAAGAAGGTGTTACCGTTGAAGAGACGTGGAATGAACAGACCGGAAGATCGACAAAGATGATCATAGAGTCAAAAGATCCGGATAAGAGACCTCATATTTCAATAGTAAACGAGAATGGCGTTACCGTAAAGATACCCGGAACCAACACGCCGGTATTTATATCCCTGCCTCTAAAAGCAGAGCTTGTTGTAAAAGACGGGGAAAAGGTAAAGGCGGGGGACATGCTTGCCAAGATACCGCGCGAAACAACAAAAACAAAGGACATAACAGGCGGTCTGCCAAGGGTTGTCGATCTGTTTGAAGCACGGAAACCAAAGGACTCAGCAGTTATTTCCGAGATCGACGGGACCGTGCATTTTAGCGACGATCTGAAGGGTAAAACGACGGTAATCGTAGCCCCGGCTATCGGTGAATCTACAACATACCATATCAGCAAGGGCAGACATATAAATGTCCAGGACGGAGATCATGTGAAAGCAGGAGAGCCGCTGACCGATGGTCTGGTAAATCCTCACGATATACTCCGCGTACTCGGTGTAAAAGAACTGGCGAAATTCCTTGTGAATGAGATTCAGGAGGTTTACCGGTATCAGGGTGTCAAAATAAATGATAAGCATATAGAGGTTATTGTACGGCAAATGGTACGGAGGATTAAGATAAACGAGTCGGGAGATACGATCTTCCTTCCGGGTGAACACGTAGAAAAATATAACTTTGAAGAAGCAAACCAAAAGATCATAACTAAAAACGGGAAGCCTGCTGTAGCAGAGCCAATGCTGATAGGTATTACAAAGGCTTCTTTAAGTACAGACAGTTTCCTTTCTGCCGCTTCATTCCAGGATACTACCAAGGTATTGACCGAGGCCTCGATTATGGGCAAGGTTGATCATCTCAGAGGTCTGAAAGAGAACATCCTCATGGGAAGGCTTATACCCGCAGGCACGGGACATGAGGAGTACAGTGAGGTTAAGCTCGGTATCGAGCCGGTTTATGAGGAACCAAAAGTAGAGGTTAAAAACAACACCCAGAGCTGATAGGGAGCGAGGTATTCGAAATGTACTTGGAATTAAACGCTACTTTCGGCGTGCAGGAACGTAGGGAAGAGTTACAATGCTCAGAGGTGGCATGAGTTATGCCACCTCTCCATGAGATAGTTGATCAATTAAATCATTTAAAACAACAGGCAGAAGAAGAATTATCCGGCATGGATACGGCCGAGAAGCTGGAGGTATTCAGAATAAAATATTTCGGCAGGGCCTCAGGGGCATTGACGGCACTTTTTAAAAATCTTTCCGGATTATCCCCCCAGGACAGGGCTGTGTTTGGTAAAGAAGCAAACCTCGTAAAACAGCACCTTCACGACCTTTTAGAAAATAAAACTATCGAGCTTAAAAGTAAAACTGCAACAGCAAATGCACCGGCGGCGGTTGATATTACTCTGCCCGGAAGGGGAATAAATCATGGGCATGCCCATCCTATTACAAAAGTATTGGAAGAAGTCGTGTCCATATTTACAACGATGGGCTTTTCGATCGCAGAAGGTCCGGAGATCGAGCTTGATTACTATAATTTTGAAGCCCTGAACATGCCGGAGGACCACCCTGCACGGGACATGCAGGACACCTTCTATCTTCCCGGCGGGTTTCTTTTAAGAACGCAGACATCCCCGGTACAGATAAGAACGATGGAAAAAAGCAGGCCACCGGTAAGCATCATAGCTCCAGGCAGGGTTTTTAGAAGGGACTGGGATCTTACCCATACACCCATGTTCCACCAGGTAGAGGGGCTGCTGGTCGATAAAGGCATCAGTATGACGCATCTCAAGGGAGTACTGGAGGCCTTTTTAAAAGCATTCTTCGGGGTTGCTACGAAGATAAGATTCAGACCGAGTTATTTCCCGTTTACAGAACCAAGCACCGAGGTCGATATCGGATGTATATTCTGCAACGGCAAAGGGTGCAGGGTCTGTAAAACGTCCGGCTGGCTCGAAATACTCGGCGCCGGTATGGTTCATCCCGAAGTCTTTAAAAAGGTGAAGTATGATACGGATATTTATACGGGGTTTGCCTTTGGTATAGGGATTGAGAGGCTTGCAATGTTAAAATATAACATCGGTGATCTCAGAATGTTTTTCGAGAACGATCTCAGGTTTTTGAGGCAATAGGCATGCTGTACTCGTACAAGTGGCTGCAACAGTTCCTTCACAAGATACCGTCGGTTGAAGATCTTTCCCATAAGCTCACGATATCGGGACTTGAGGTTGAATCCTTTAAAAGGATCTTTACGGATATCAGCGGCATAGTAACAGCTGTAATCCAGGATATAAAACCCCATCCGCATGCCGATAACCTGTCCGTTGCAAACGTTGCTACCGGGGACAGGTTATTTACAACCGTTACCGGGGCAAAAGGACTGGTTCAGGGGATGAAGGTAGCGTATGCGCCTCCGGGAGCAACGGTAGCCGGTGGCAGGATGATAGAAGAGGCAGACATAAAATCAGAGCGCTCATCCGGGATGATCATTTCAGAGGACGAACTCGGAATACCCGGCAATAACCGTGATGTTATTTTTTTTGATGAATCCATTGCACCGGGCAGCGATGTTAAATCGCTCCTTGGACTGGATGACTGGATTCTGGATGTTGCCGTTACCCCAAACAGGCCCGATGTCCTCAGTCATCTTGGCCTGGCAAGGGAGATAGCCACACTTTTTCGTCTAAAAATTATATATCCTTCTTTTGAATTGAGTGAAAAAAAATACGATGCGCAAAATGGGGCATTCAAGGTAAAGATAGAATCATCCAGTGACTGTCCGAGATATACCTTGAGGCTTATATCCGGGGTGAAGGTAGGACCTTCTCCCTTATGGATGAGAATAATGCTCGGCAAGATAGAACAGAATAGCATAAACAACATTGTTGATATAACCAATTACGTTATGTTCGGTGTAGGCCAGCCGTTACACGCATTCGATAGAAAGAAGATCGATGGAAATTCTGTTATCATACGACGTGCGAATAATGAGAAGTTTATCGCACTCGACGACCAGGAACGTATGCTTTCCCAGCAGACGCTCGTTATTGCTGATGAAACGAAACCCATTGCCATTGCAGGGGTCATGGGCGGTAAATACAGCGGTATAACGGAACACACTGACCAGGTATTGCTTGAGAGTGCCATTTTTTCTCCATCCGTCATCCGAAGGGCGGAACGGAGTTTAGGCATATTGTCAGAAGCGGATTACAGGTTTGAGAGGGGAGTGGACCCCCTGCTTCCAAAACTGGCATCGGATTATGCGTCTTCCCTGATCTCTCAGATGACGGGAGCAGCAGTCTATAAGCTCATCGATAATTGTACCACAAGATTTAAGAAGCGGAAAATCGTTGTTTCGACCGATACGCTCCAGACGATCATCGGGTGTCCGCTGAATATAAAAAAAGTTCAGTCAATATTGGAATCTACGCACTGTACCGTAAAAAGGATCCGTCCCAAAACGCTCTCGGTAGAGCCTCCATCGTTCAGACTGGATATTGTTCAAGCCGTTGATCTCGGAGAAGAAATAGCGAGACTTATAGGTTACGATAAAATACCGTCGATACTTCCGGAAAGACAGGCTTACAACGTCCCACTGCCTCCCGATTATATCTATACAAAATTGGTACGGGAGTATCTTTTATCGGCGGGATTCGATGAAGTCATAAACTACAGCTTCTCAAGCGAGGAGGATCACTCGATAATCGGAGGCGAAGCTATAAGGCTTTCGAACCCCATTAATGAGCAGACCTTCCTTATGCGGACAAGTCTTCTGCCGATGCTCATTAAAAATGCCCAGTACAACATCTTCAGACAGATCGATGACCAGAGGCTGTTTGAAATAGGCAAGGTGTATCTCCCGAAAAAAAACGGTTATGATGAGCACGTTCACATCGCCGGACTTCTCACCGGCAGGAGATTTCCGTTCAGGTGGTCTTATCCGGATGAGCGGGTAGATATTTTCGATGTTACCGGTGTTGCCGAAGGTATAGCCGGGCAGCTGAAAATAAGGGATGGAATTACAGGAGAGGCCGGTTCCTCAAATTTGCTTGCGAAAAACAACACCGTATTTCTGAAATGCGGGGATACGCAAATAGGATTTGCCGGCGAAGTGGCAGAAAATATATTGCGCAAGTACGATATAAAACAGCGGATATTCGTTTTTGATATTTATGCCGATCCGTTACTTTTAAAAGCTTCCCTTTACAGCCAGTACACCGCTGTTCCTAAATATCCTTTTATTTCCAGGGATCTTTCCATGGTAAAGCCCGTGTCACTTTTATCTCTGGATATTATAAATACGGTGCGAAGTCTCAATATACCTCTGCTCTCGGAAGTTTTTCCTTTTGATCTATATGTTGACAAAAATAATATATCAGAGCATAGTATAACGTATAGATTTATTTTCCGGGCGGAAGACAGGACGCTGACCGATGAAACGGTCGATGACCTTATGAAGGTTATCCGGGATACGATAACGGCTCATTATAAAGTTACGTTGAAAGTATAAAGGAGGCTTGTATGGCAGTGACCAAAGCTGAACTTGCAGAAATTATATATAGGAACATAGGATTTTCAAAGAAGGATGCAACAGAGATAGTCGATACTTTTTTCGATCTCATAAAGGATGGCATCATCAACGGAGAAAAGGTTAAAATAAAAGGCATAGGGACTTTTTATGCAAGGGCAAAGAAAGAAAGGCTGGGAAGGAATCCTCAGACAGATAAGCCGATGATGATATCTGCACGCAAGGTAATAGTTTACCGTGCCGGCACCTCTTTAAAGAAACTGCTAAAAGAAAATAAAACAGTAGCATCATCAAAAGATGATGGAGCATGATCCTAAAAATAAAGATTACTTCAAGATCGGTGAAGTAAGCAAGATCTCGGGGGTTAAAGAGTACATTATACGATACTGGGTTACCGAGCTCCCGAACCTTAAACCTGTCATTACGCCGACCGGTTATCGGTTGTTTAAGAAGAAAGATCTTGAGACTATTTTAGTTTTAAAGAAATTGATATATGAAGACGGTCTGACGCTGTCGGGTGCCAAGAGAAGGCTTTCGGATAAAAGCCAGGACAGTGAATCAAACGACCATGAGAGATTAAAAAAGAATTTTGAAATGATAAAGCAACAATTATTAGATCTCAGAAAGATGTTACGTGAAACTTAATTTAATCGGGGCGTGGCGCAGCCTGGCTAGCGCACTCGCTTGGGGTGCGAGAGGTCGCCCGTTCGAATCGGGTCGCCCCGATATCTGGATCCTGTAATGGCAATCAATATCCTTGTTACAAACGATGACGGAGTATATTCCTACGGTTTAAAGGCGCTGGCGAGAGAGATGAGAAAGATCGGCAACGTGTTCATTGTTGCTCCGGTAAGCGAAAAAAGCGCAACGAGCCACTCCCTCACGCTGCACAGGCCTTTGCGTGTCAGAAGGATAGGAAGAAACCAGACGTACGCTGTGAATGGTACACCGACTGATTGCGTAAATCTTGCATTGAACGGCTTGCTGAAAGTAAGACCGCAGGTTGTTGTGTCGGGAATAAATCTCGGGCCTAATCTTGCAGATGATATCACCTATTCCGGTACTGTTGCAGCTGCCATGGAAGCAACATTGCAGGGGGTTCCGGCCATTGCAGTTTCGGTTGCAGGCAGAAACAAACTTAATTTCAGGCCGGCTCAGGACATTGCTTTAAGGCTGGTAAAACGGATCGTAAGAAAGCCGTTGCCTCAAAATGTACTTTTAAATGTAAACGTTCCCAACAGAGACGGAAAGCGGATTAAAGGATATAAGTTTACACGACAGGGTAAAAGACAGTATGGAGATTCTATCATTGAGAAGGTCGATCCACGGGGCGAGAAATACTACTGGATAGGAGGCGACATCCTTGGAGATAAGCCCGTAGAGAACTCCGATATTCAGGCAATTCATGAAGGGTATATATCGATAACACCCATACAGCTTGACCTTACCGCATACAGCTTTTTAAAGAAGATATCCGGATGGCGCATTTAAATATTCCTACGGAGGATTTTATTGATAGATAGAAAGGATATCGATGCCTTAGCTATGCATAGGGAAAAAATGGTGCAGGAGCAGCTGATCAACAGGGGGATAACATCCCAGCGGGTCATTGATGCATTCAGAAATGTCCCGCGGCATCTCTTCATAGAAGACGGCCTTATCTACCAGGCTTATAGCGATTATCCATTGCCGATAGCCGAAGGACAGACCATATCACAACCTTATATTGTTGCCCTTATGACACAAAACCTGGATTTAAAACCTGACGATATAATGCTTGAGATAGGTACCGGTTCCGGTTACCAGACAGCTATACTTGCAGAGCTGTGTGCAAAGGTCTATTCTGTGGAAAGGTTTGGCTCTATAGCTTCAAAAGCAAGGAAATTGCTTGATGGACTCGGTTATCATAATGTAATGATCGTTATTGGTGACGGGACCAGGGGATATACCCCCAAAGCACCGTATGATGGTATTATTGTTACCGCTGCTGCCCCTTCTGTTCCTGAAACTCTGTTAACCCAGCTCAAGGACGGCGGACGGCTTCTAATACCGGTAGGCAGTGAGCATACCCAGGAACTGTTAAAGATTGTAAGACAGGGTGAAAGCCTGAAGCAGGAATCACTCGGAGGATGCCGGTTTGTTAAGTTGATAGGTGAATATGGCTGGGAAAGATAAGTTATTTAAAATAGCATTGATACTGGTGCTTGAGCTCGTTATTTCAGCATGCGGGGTACCTTATGGGGTATATCACACCGTTGGAAAAGGACAAACGCTTTACAACATATCAAGGGTTTACAATGTGCCGCTCGAAGATATCGAGAGGGCGAACAACCTGACAAATGCTACGGATCTAAAAACCGGTGAAAAACTTTTCATTCCCGGTGCAGAAAAAACATTATATGTGCCGCCGACCGTGGAGATAGCGAATAATAATTCAGGTCAGCAAGCCTTACAGAAAAATAACAAGTCGAAATTTTCAAATAATAATAATGTTTCGGTACACGCCAATAGCCAGCCGTTATCTCATGCAGGAACCGGTTCATTTGTATGGCCGTTACGAGGCAAGCTATTGCAAGGATTTAAGACATCAAACGGGTCCAGACATGACGGTATAGATATAAAAGGGACCGAAGGTGCATCGGTTTACGCTGCTGCAGGTGGTACCGTTATATACAGCAACGACACCATAAAGGGTTACGGCAATATGATCATAATAAAACATAAGGGCGGTTTTGTAACCGTTTATGCCCATAACAGCGTCAACATCGTTAAAAAAGGCCAGGCCGTTCAGCAGGGGCAGGTTATTGCAAGGGTAGGGCATACGGGTTATGCGACGGGTTCGCACCTCCATTTTGAGATAAGGCTGCATGCCATGCCTGTAAATCCCCTGATCTATCTGCCACAACTGCCGCGGTAAACAGCTTTTATCTTGACACTACTGGTTTTAAATGATAACCATATTCCAATTTCGAATGGAGG
>VFSW01005903.1_pt1 | contig 18057 bp, 15 predicted proteins | sample 5358111 | NCBI WGS metagenome assembly VFSW01 (sample SAMN11554181, study PRJNA540505) | mine drainage metagenome | isolation source: sediment from site ElyBrook_90M | place: USA: Ely Copper Mine, Vershire, VT | collected 2017
CCCGTCCCCCCCGGCCCCGAGCGCCACCTGGCCCCCCAAGGTCAGGCTGGCGCGCCTTTGGGGCCGCGGGCCGGCCGGATGGAGCCCGGCGGCGGCGCGGCGGCGAGCGCCAGGCCGCCGAGCGCCAGGCCGACGACCGCCGCGCCGGCATAGATTTCGCCCAGCGGCAGGCCGGCCGCGGCCTGCAAACGTCCGACGCCGAATGCGGCCAGGCCGTAGCCGACCTGATAGGCCGCGAGCACGCCGCCCGCCACCCGCTCGGCCATGCCCGGCGCGGTGCGCTGTGCGAAGCTGATGGCCAGCGGCAGCAGGGCGGCGCAGCCCACGCCCGCCGCCGCGAACAGCGCCAGGCCGAGCGCCGGGTGGCTGCGTGGGGCGCCGGCGTTGGCGAGCAAGGCCGCGCTCAGCAGCCACGGCGATGCCCGCCAGAGCAGACCGGCCGGAAACACGCGCTCGAGCGCCGCGAAGCCGACGCGGGCCAGGGTGATCATGCCCCAGAAGGCGGTGAGCGCCCAGGAGGAGAGGGCGGCGTCGGCGCCGAAATGCTCGCCCATGTAGAGCGCCGCCCAACTGCCGTTGACGGTCTCGCACACGCCGTACAGCAGGGCGAAGGCACCGAACAACCCGAGTTGGCGACCGCGCATCCTCGCTGGCGGCGCCCCCGTGACCGGCGCCCCCGTGACCGGCGCCGAGGGGGCGCCCACGGAGCCGTCGAGCGATTGATGCCGGGAGGCGAGCAGCAGGACCGGAAGCAAGGCGCCGAGCAGCAGCGGCAGCCCCCACCAGAGTCCGAGTCCGACGAAGACCGCGATGAACACCGGCGCGAGCGCCGTGCCCAGCCCCAGCAGCGCGTTCATGCGCAGCACCGCCCGCTCGACATGCAGAGGATGGTAGGCCGCGGCCAGAGTGTTAAGCACCGGTACCGTGAGGCCGAAGCCGGCGCCCAGACAGCCCGTGGCCAGCAACAGCACGTCGTAGGCGAGCGCATGCCGGGAGGTGAGGCCTTGGCTCGCCACCAGCAACAGCATGGCGAGCCAATTGCCGCACAGACCCAGCTGATAGCGGCGCCGAGTGCTCAGTCCGCCGGACCCCAGGCCGGCACCGAGGGCGGAGGCGGCGATGGCCATGAGGGCCTGGGGCACGAACAGCGCCCCGTACTCCCCGCTCGACAGTCCATAGCCGGCCGCGCTGGTGAGCACGGGGGCCGCCGCGGGAAAGGTCACGAGCGCCACGCCCTGCAGCAGGCCGGTGGCATGGACGGCGAAGACTTCCCGGCGGCCGCTCATGGCCTCAGCCGAGCCGCGCCAGCAGATGATCACCCACGCGCAGCGCGTTGGCGATGGCGGTGAGCGAGGGGTTCACCGCCCCGATGCTCGGAAAGAAGCTGGTGTCGACCACGTACAAATTATCGACCTCGTGCGTCCTGCAGTGGCGATCCAGCACCGAAGTCGCCGGATCGTCGCCGAAGCGACAGGTTCCCGCCTGGTGCGCGACTCCCGCCAGGGGAATGCCGCGGCCGAAGTACAGGCTGCTCGGCAGCAGGTGCGGATGCAGATCCAGGTGCTCGAGCAGCGCCTGCAACTTGGCGCGCAGCCGCGCCAGGGGCTGCAGATTGGTGGGGGTGTAGTCCAGGCGGATCGCGCCCGCGGCGGTCAGCGTGACGCGATTCTGTGGCAGCGGCAGGTCTTCGCTGGTCAGCCAAAAATCCACGCTGTGCCGCGCCATCGCTTCCAACGACCAGCCGGGCGCCCACCGCGGAGCGTCCGCGCGCAACATCGGCGCCGAGGATTTGCCCAGCATCTGGATGTTGCCCAGCGGGAATTCGCAGTCCGGCGCCCCGTGGTAGAAGTCGTTGAGCGTGAGGGTCTTCTGGAACTGGGTGGGGTTTTCGCTGCGCGACAGGGCGAGCAGCGCCATGGCGTTGTGGAACATGTAGTGGCGCCCGACCCGGTCCGAGCCGTTGGCCAGGCCGCGCGGATGCCGGTCATTCGCCGACCTCAGCAGCAGGCGCGCCGAATTGGCCGCCCCGCAGGCGATGATCACCAGGTCGGCGGCGTACTCCTCGCGCGCCCCGCCGCGCTCCACGATGACCTTGGTGACCTCGCGGCCGCTCGGACTGGTCCGCAGGCTCAGCACCTCGGCGCCGGTGAGCAGTTGCACGTTCGGATATTGCAGGGCCGGGCGCACGCCGACCACCTCGGCGTCGGCCTTGGCATGCAGCAGACAGGGAAAGCCGTCGCAGGTGTCGCAGCGGATGCAGGCGCCCTGCGGGCGCTGCGCCTCGTTGAGCATGACGGCGCTGGGCGCGTAGGCCGGATGGTGGCCGAGGCGCCGCAGCCCGGCGGCCAGTTCCTCGATACGCGGCTCATGGGACACCGGTGGGAAGGGGTAGGGGGCGCTGGCGGGCGGATCGGTGGGATCGTCGCCGCGTCGGCCATGAACCTGGTAGAGCCACTCGGCCTGGGTATAGTAGGGCTCGAACTCATCGTAGCCGACCGGCCAGTCGGGCGTCATGCCGTCGGCGGTGCGGTGCGCGGAGAAGTCCTCCTGGCGCAGGCGAAACAAGGCCGCGCCGTACAACTTGGTCGCGCCGCCGACGTAGTAGTGCACGCCCGGTTGGAAGGGCCGGTCCTCGCGGTCGTACCAGATGTCCGGGGAGACGTAGCGGTTTTCGACGAACACCTGGGTGGCGTCCCAATTCTGCTTTTCGCGCGCCAGATAGTCGCCGCGTTCCAGGATGAGGATGCGTTTGCCGCTCGCGGCGAGCTTGCGCGCCAGCGTGCCGCCGCCCGCGCCGCTGCCGATGATGATGAGATAGTAGCGCGCCTCGCTCACGCGGCCGGCTCCGGGGGCATGGGTGTGGGCGGGCGCAGGAGTTTGGCGATCAGGCCGGTCCAGCCGGTCTGGTGCGAGGCACCGCAGCCGCGGCCGCAATCACCGTCGAAATACTCGTGAAACAACAGGTAATCCTTGAAGTGAGGGTCGCCCGCCAGCTTCGGGTGGACCTTGAGCGCCGGGCGCTGGCCGTCCGCGCCGCGCAAGAACAAGCGCCCGAGGCGGCGCGCGAGTTCAGCCGCCACCTCCTCGAGGTTGAGGAAGATTCCCGAACCGGCGGGACACTCGACCCTGAAGCCGGCGCCATAATAGTAGTGGTATTTCTGCAGCGCCTCGATGAAGAGGAAATTGAGCGGCATCCAGATCGGTCCGCGCCAGTTCGAGTTGCCGCCGAACAGGCGCGAGTGCGACTCGGCGGGCCAGTAATCCACCTGCACGCGGCAGTCGGCGAACTCGAAGCGATAGGGGTGCGCCTGGTGTTCCTTGGAGAGCGAGCGGATGCCGTAGTCGGAGAGAAACTGGGTCTGATCCAGCATTCGTTGCAGCAGGGCCTTCAGCCGGGGACCGCGCAGCAGCGCGAGCAGCCTGCGGTCCTCGGTGCCGCCCGCAGTCCAGTCGGAGACCAGGGCGGCCACCTGCGGACGGTGGCGCAGGAACCAGTCCATGCGGGCGGTGAATTCAGGCAGCCTCTCCAGCACCTCGCTGTCCAGCACCTCGACCGCGAGCAGCGGGATCAGTCCGACCACCGACCGCAGGCGCAGCGGAATCGCCGGCGCGGCCGGCGGATGCAGATGATCGTAGTAGAACTGGTCGGTTTCGTCCCACAGCCCGGGTTTGCCCGCTCCCGAATCGTTGATCGCGCCGGCGATGGCCAGGAAGTGCTCGAAGAATTTCGAGGCAATGTCGCCGTAGACCCGATTATGCAGCGCGAGCTCGAGCGCGATGCGCAGCAAATTCAGGCAATACATGGCCATCCAACTGGTGCCGTCGGCCTGGGTGAGGAAGGCTCCATCGGGCAGGGGCTGGCTGCGGTCGAAGCAGGCGACGTTGTCGAGTCCGAGGAATCCGCCCTGAAAGACGTTGCGTCCCTGGGCATCCTTGCGATTCACCCACCAGGTGAAATTCAGCAGCAGTTTCTGGAACACCCGCTCGAGGAAATGCAGGTCGCCGGGATCGTCGGGGTCGGCGTCACGCCGCGTGCGCCGATCGATTTGGAACACGCGAAAGGCCGCCCATGCGTGCACGGGAGGATTGGCGTCCCCGAAGGCCCATTCATAAGCGGGCAACTGGCCGTTCGGGTGCATGTACCACTCGCGGGTGAGGGTCACCAGCTGGCCCTTGGCGAATTCGACATCGATCTCGGCGAGCACCACGCAATGAAAGGCGAGATCCCAGGCGGCGAACCAGGGGTATTCCCATTTGTCCGGCATCGAGATCACCTCGGCGCCATTCAGGTGCTGCCAGTCGTGGTTGCGCCCATGCGCGCGTCCGGCAGGGGGCGGACAGACATCCCCCTGCAGCCAGCGCTGCACGTCGTAATGAAAGAATTGCTTGCCCCAGATCATGCCGGCGAAGGCCTGACGTTGCACCAGGCGCTGGTCGGCCTCATCGATGGGCCGCTGGATGGCGGCATAGAATTCGTCCGCCTCGCGCCGGCGCGCGGCGAACACCGCCTCGAAGTCCGCCCAGGGCGCACCCGGCGCATCGCCCGCCGACTGCGTCAGCCGCAGGCGCACCGTCATGCTCTGGCCGGCGGGCACGTCGAGGTCGTACAGCGCACCGGCCTTGCTGCCGGTGGCCGCGGGATTCACCGCGGCCAGGTCGCCATGCACGATGAAGTCGTTGAAGGCGTCCTTGAAGCAGCCGCGCGCCTGGGGCTGGCCGAAGTGCCGCCGCGGGTTGGTCTCGTTGTCGCAAAAGATGAGCCGGGGTTGGCCATCACAGTCGAGGCGGTAGTCGCCCAGGTCGCGGTGCACGACCAGCACCGCTCCGCCGCGCGCGGTCAGGTGGTGCGGACACGGCTGTCCCTGCCACGACCAGGTGTTGCGAAACCACAGTTGCGGCAGCAGCACGAGGCGCGCCGCTTCCGGGCCGCGGTTGTGGACGGTCACACGCATCAGGATGTCCTGCGGGGAGGCCTTGGCGTACTCGACCCGCACGTCGAAGTAGCGGTCGCCATCGAATACGCCGCTGTCCAGGAGTTCGAATTCCGGCAGATCCGCGCCGCGCTGGCGCGACTCATCGATGAGTCGCTGGTAGGGGAAGGCCGCCTGCGGATACTTGTACAGCATCTGCAGATAGGAGTGGCTGGGGGTGGCGTCCAAGTAGTAATAGAGTTCCTTGACGTCCTCCCCGTGGTTGCCCTCGGCATTGGTCAGGCCGAACAGGCGCTCCTTGAGAATGGGGTCGCGTCCGTTCCACAGTCCGAGCGACAGGCACAGGTGCTGCCAGTCGTCGCTGAATCCGGCGATTCCGTCCTCGCCCCAGCGGTAGGCGCGGCTGCGCGCGTGGTCGTGCGGGAAATACTCCCAGGCCTCACCGTCCCGCGAATAGTCCTCGCGCACCGTGCCCCATTGACGCTCCGACAGGTAGGGGCCCCAGCGGCGCCAGTTCTCCTTCCCGGCCTTGTCGTTCGCCAGCCGGAGCTGCTCGGCGAGAAGCGGTGCGGGGCCGGGTGTCGTGGAGGTCATGGCCGCCAACCTACCATGGCGGGATGGCGGGCGTTAGGGCTTAAGAAGCCACCCCGGCGCCGCGCTGGCGGCGCATCCGTTATGATGGGCGGCGGTCGGCAAGGAGCCCATCGATGGACGAAATATTCGTGCGGCGCGATCTGCTCGAGCCGCGCACGCTGCGCCGGCTGTGCGCGCCCTCCGATGTGCGTGGCCTGCTGCAGACGGGCACGCATCTGGGCGCCATCGGCTGCACCGGGGCGGCCCTATGGTGTACGCTCGGCTCGTGGTGGTGCGTGCCGCTGTTCATGGCGCACGGGGTGCTGCTCAATTTTCTCTATGCCGGGCAGCACGAGCTCAGCCACTTCACGGTGTTCCGGACGCGGCGGCTGAACGAATGGGTGGGACGGGCCTTCGGGTTCATTTTGTTCTACCCGCGCACCTTCGATCAAATCCAGCACCTGGCGCATCACCGCTTCACCCAGGATTGGGCGAAGGACGGTGAACTCGCGCGTGAGCGCTACACGCTGCGCTCCTATCTGCTGTGGATGTCGGGGATCACGTACTGGAGCACCCGCTGGCGACGAATCCTGCGCTTCTGCCGCGGACGGGTGACCGAGCCGTATCTGCCGACGGCCCGGCACGCCGAGCTGGTCCGCGAGGCGCGCTGGCATGCGGCCGGCTATGCCGTGTTGGGGATGGGGTCGGTGCTCGCGCAGAGCGGCGCCTTGGTGGTGCTGTGGCTGGCGCCCATGCTGGCGATGAAGTTCGTGCATCAACTGCAGAACACCATCGAGCATCTGGGCCTGCCCCATCAGCCGAATGTGCTGCAAAATACGCGCAGCACGCGCACCAATGCGCTGATGCGCTGGCTCGGCTGGCAGATGCAATACCACACCGCGCACCACGCCTTTCCGGGCGTGCCTTTTCACCGCCTGCGCGAGCTGCACGAGACGATCTTCACCGCGCGGGGGCTGCGCGCTCCGTCGATGACCTACCTCGGATTCCAGGCGGCGGCGTTGCGCGCGCTGGCGGGCGGCAGATCCGAGGCCGATTACGCGGACGAGGACACCTGGATCGCCGATCCCGCCCATGAGTAACGGACTGCTGATCTATCAGGCGCTGTGGGCGATGAGCGCCTTGGGCCTGCCCGAGGCATCGTTGGGGGAAAAGTTCGACCAGGTGCGCGCGGCCGGTTTCGACGGGATGGCCATCGATCTGGGCGCGCTATCCATGGCCGAGGCCGAGGCCACGGTCAGCCATTTCGAGCGCACCGGACTGCGTGGCGGACTGACCGCCTTTCCGGACTCCGTGGAGGGTCTGCGTCCGGCATTGCGGCTGGCGCGACGCATCGGGGCGCCGTTCGTCGTGGTGATCGGACAGCAGATGCCGCTGCGGGTCGAGGACATGGTGCCGCTGGTGCGCGGCTGGCTGCAGGTGGCCGCACAGGAACGCATGCCCATCCAGTTCGAGACGCATCGCAACTGCATCACGAACGATTTGTTCACCACCGTGCAGCTGCTGGAGGCCGTGCCGCAGATGCGGCTGGCGGCCGATCTGTCCCATTACGTGGTCGATCGGGAAATGCCCTGTCCGCCGCCGCCGCAGCTGCAGGCGCTGGTGACCCATGTGCTGCAGCGCTCCGACTCATTCCAAGGCCGCGTCGCCGCGCGCGGCCAGATTCAAATCGCACTCGACTTCCCGCAGAACGCCAAATGGGCGGCGCTGTTTCGCGAGTGGTGGCGTCAGGGGTTCGCGGCCTGGCGGGCACGTCACGCGGACACCGCCACGGAGTTGGTGTTCATGTGCGAATTGGGGCCGCCGGATTACGCCATCACCGGCGCCGATGGCCGGGAGCTGTCGGATCGCTGGTCCGAGGCGCTGCTGCTCAAGCGCTGGGCACAGCAGCTTTGGGATGACACCGGTCGCCCGCTCAGCCGGCCCGGTTGACATAAGACGCCGACGACCGCCAGCGTCCGCCCGCCCGTGGCGGGGCTGCCCGCGGCCGGAATGTGCCGGCGCTCTCATTGGCAGCATCGCAGCCCCTTCGCCGGGGATTCAGCCCTCAATTCCGGCCCATACCGGCCGACTTCTGTAGTCGCTAGAAGCGCTACTCATCCGGCAGGCAGGTCGCGCTCGTCAGCTGTTCATCCTCACCGAGCGAGTGCTTGCAACGCATGACCCATTCGACTGCATTGGAATACGAGGTGGCGGCTACGGCGCAGGCCGAGCATGCCATGGTGCAAGGGCAGGTGTGCCTGGACTCCCTGCCCATCTGGGCCACCCAGATCGAAACCGCCAGACGTCAGACCGAGGACGCCGTGGTGGCGCTCACCGCGCGCTTCAGCAGCATCGTCGAGCGCCTGGAAGCGGCGCTGGGCGCGTCCCGTCAGGACACCAGCGCGCAGGCCATCGCCGAGGAGGCGCAGGAGGGCGCCCGTTACCTGGCCGAGGTGGTCGAGGCGCTGCGCGCCATCCAGAGGAGCCGCGACGACCTGGCGAACAACATCCGGGCGCTGGTGGCGAATACCGAAGAACTGCAGAGAATGGCGGCGGACGTCGAGCAGATCGCCTTCAAGACCAACATGCTGGCGCTCAATGCCGCCATCGAGGCCGCCCACGCCGGTGAATCCGGTCGCGGCTTTGCCGTGGTCGCCCAGGAGGTGCGCGCCCTGTCGGTCGCATCCCGCGATACCGGCAAGCGCATCACCAGCACCGTGCAGAGCATCAGTGAGTCGTTGCTGGCCACCGGCGCCGAGAACGAGCGTGTCTCGAACGACGACAAGCGCGCCGTGCAGGCATCCGAGGCCAACATCCGCACCGTGCTGGACCGCTTCCATCAGCGCACCCAGCGCCTGACGGCGATCGCGCAGCGCGCCGGAGAGGAAAGCGAGCAGATCAAGTCCGAGATCTGCGAGTCGCTGGTGCAGTTGCAGTTCCAGGACCGGGTGGGACAGATACTCGGGCAGGTCACCTCCAGCATGCAGAAGGTGGACCTGCTCGAACCATGCCCGTCGGCGCAGATGACGCTCGAGGATCAGGTGCGCATGCACGTCGAGCAGATGGCCAGCAGCTATACCACGGAAGAGCAGCGCCGCAACCATGAAGGGCTGGCCGCGCAAGCGGTGGCGCCGCAGGAAATCACGTTTTTCTAATTTCATCGATTCAGGAACGCAGCCATGGCAAAAACGATTCTTCTGGTCGACGACTCCGCCTCGGTGCGCACCGTGGCTGGCATCGCCCTGCGCGAGGCGGGCTACGAGGTGGTCGAGGCGAAGGATGGGAGCGAGGCGCTCACCAAGCTCGGCGGCCCGCGCATCCACCTGATCATCAGCGACGTGAACATGCCGGTGATGGACGGCATCACCTTTCTGAAGGAGGTCAAGCGCCATCCCACCTGCAAATTCACGCCGGTCATCATGCTGACCACCGAGGCCAGCGAGAACATGAAGCAGGAGGGTCGGGCCGCCGGCGCCAAGGCCTGGATCGTCAAGCCGTTCCAACCCAAGGCGCTGGTGGACGCGGTGTCCAAGCTGGTACTGGCATGAGCAACGCCGGGGCGCCAGAGGACTCACCACGGCCGCGGGTGGCGCATCGGCGCGGATGCATGCGCGTGCGCGGCGAGATGACCGTATACGCCGCGGAGGCGCTGAAGACCGAGCTGTTCGCGGCTTTACAACGCCACCGGCGGGCGAACCTGCTGGATTTGTCGCAAGTCACCGAATTCGACACCGCCGGCCTGCAGCTGCTGCTGGCCGCGCGCCGTCAGGCGCAAGCCGAGGGGCGGACACTGCGCTTGGTCACGCCCGCGCCGGCGGTGCGCGAAGTGCTGGAGCTGTGCCATCTGGGCGCATGGATCGACGCCGACCCACGGCCGGGCGCCCGATGAGCAGCGATGCCGCGCTGCCGGTGTTCATTGCCGAGAGCGTCGATCTGTTGCGCGAGTTCGAGGACGGGCTGTTGAAGTGTTCGGACGGGGGTGCGGATGCGGAGGTCATCAATCTGATCTTTCGCAGCGCGCACACCATCAAGGGTTCCGCCGGGTTGTTCGGTCTGAACGACATCGTCGAATTCATGCACGTGGTGGAGACGCTGCTCGACTCGGTGCGTCAGGGCGTTCTGCCCCTCACCCCGGAGTTGATCACCCTGCTGCTGCGAAGCAAGGATCACATCGATGTGCTGATCACGCGGGTGATCGCCGGCCAAGAGGGACCGGACCCGGTGGTGGCCGCCCGCGGCGAGGAACTGACGGCCGCGCTGCGCGCCATCGCCGGCGCCGCTGCCGCGCCGCCGCCGGCGGACGCCGGCGCCATCGCCAGCGAGGTGGAGGGCGACGCCCCCTTGGCGCCGTGGGGAATATCGGTGCGCTTCGGCCCCCAGGTGCTGCAGGCCGGCATGGATCCGCTCGGCTTCATCCGTTACCTGCAGACCTTCGGCACACTCACCGCCGTCAAGGTGCTGGACGACACGCTGCCCGCCGCCCGGGACTTGCAGCCGGAACTGTGCTATCTGGGCTTCGAACTCGAGTTGCTCACCCACGCCGATGCGGCCCGCATCGAAGCGGCGTTCGAATTCGTGCGCGAGGACTGCACTCTCACCCTGCGCCCACCGGCAACGGGTGCGGATCGGCAGCAGATGGCCGCGGATCAGCCGGCAATGACCGCGGATCGGCAGGAAATGGCCGCGGATCAGCCGGCAACGATTGCGGGCCAGCCGGCCACGGCGGCCGTCACCCCGTCGGCGCCCCGCAGCCCGCCGTCGCCCGCCGGCCGCGGCATCGAACAGATGGTAAGAGTCGATGCCGCCAAGCTCGATTTTCTGATCACGCGGATCGGCGAACTGATCACCGCGGTGGCCGGCGCCAGCATGCTGGCGCGCCGCAGCGCCAGCAGCGAATTGCAGGACGCCACCGTCACGCTCACCGAAATGGTGGAACAGGTGCGCGACGGAGCCTTGCAATTGCGCATGGTGAAGATCGGCGCCACCTTCAATCGCTTCCAGCGGCTGGTGCGCGACGCCTCGCAGGAGCTCGGCAAGGAAATCCGCCTGCTCATCGAAGGCGAGGAAACCGAATTGGACAAGACCGTGGTGGAGCGCATTTCCGATCCGCTCACCCATCTGGTCAGAAACGCCATGGATCATGGCATCGAGCCCTTGGAGGCGCGCCTCGCCGCTGGCAAACCGGCCGCCGGCACGGTGACTCTGAGTGCGCGACACGACTCCGGCAGCATCGTGCTGGACATCAGCGACGACGGTGGCGGTCTCAACCGAGAGCGGATACTCGCCAAAGCCGTGGAACGCGGCCTGGCGGAGCCGGGCGCAACGCTGAGCGATCGTGAGATCTTCAATTTCATATTCGAACCCGGTTTCTCCACCGCGCCCACCGTCACCAATCTGTCCGGGCGCGGGGTCGGCATGGACGTGGTGAAACGCAACATCAGCGACTTGCGCGGCAGCATCAGCATCCACAGCTCCCAGGGCGTCGGCACGCGCATCAGCGTGCGGCTGCCGCTGACCCTGGCCATCATCCAGGGCTTTCAGGTGGGAGTGGGCCGCTCGGTCTACGTGCTGCCGCTGGACTCCATCGAGGAGTGCATCGAGTACTCGACCTTGGCCCACCACCCCCTCCCGGCGTGGGGCGGGCACCGGTGGCCGTAAATCCGCCGGCGCGCCCTGCGGGGCGCGGCCGGCGCCGCGGCGCCGCGGCCGAGCGTCGTGGTGGTGCGTCACGGCGATCAACGCGCGGGCCTGATCGTCGACGCCCTGTTGGGGGAGTGCCAGACGGTGATCAAGCCCCTCGGGCCGTTCTTTCGGCGCGCGGATTTCGCCAGCGGTTCGAGCATTCTTGGCGGCGGCGAGGTGGCCCTGATCCTCGATGTCTCGGCGCTGATCCGCCGCGCCACGCGCGGCGCGCCCGGCTTGGCCGCCGGATCGACGGCCGCTCTGCCGCTGTCCGCTTAGCTTCAATCCATTTTCCTCAGGAGTCTAGTGTGATGTTCAAAGAGATGACGGTGGGTGCACGGCTGGCGATCGCCTTCGGCACGGTGTTGCTGCTGCTCGTCGCGGTGGTGGGATTCGGCTTGAGCCGCATGGCGGCCGTGGACGAGGGCCTGCGGATCGTGACCGAGCAGAATAACGTGGAGATAAGCCACGCCGCTGCCATGCGCACGGCCTCGGCCGGCGTCGCGATCAGCATCCGCAACCTGATGCTCTACAAGGATGCGGAGAAGATCAAGCAGGAGTATCAGACCTTTCACAAGACGCTGCGTGCCTTCACCGACGAGGCGGATCGATTGAGCGCCATGTTCGCGAAGAATCCGCGCGCCACTCAGCAGGAGAAGGATCTGCTCGCCCTGACCCGCAGTAAATGGCGCGACATGCAGCCGGACTTCGAGAAGGTCGCGGATCTGTGTCTGGCCGGAAAGAACAAGGAGGCGTTCGATCTGTACATGGTGGTTGGGTCGCCCAAGAACATCGCCATGCGCGGGGTGCTGACCCAGCTCACCGATTATGAGCAGACCTTGAGCGACTCGGAGGTCGCCAAGGGCCAGCAAACCTACAGGAACGCCCGCCTGGTCATGTTGGGCCTGGGCGCCGCCGCGGTGGCGCTGGGCCTGATCGCGGCGCTGCTGGTCTCGCGCAGCCTGCTGCGCCAACTGGGTGGCGAACCGGCCTACGCGGCGCAGGTGCTGCAGGCCGTCGCCGGCGGCGATCTGAGCATCGACGTGCGGCTCAAAGGGAACGACAGCGGCAGCATGCTGCATGCCGTGAAGACCATGATCGAGCGCCTCAGGCAGGTCATCGCCGGGCAGCGAGCCGTGGTGGACGCCGCCAACCACGGTGACTTCAAGGCGCGCATCGATCTGGCCGGTCTGAACGGCTTTCAGCTGGAGATGGGCGAGGGGATCAACCGTTTCGTGCAGACCACCGAGGCGAGCGTCAACGACGTGGAGCGCGTCATGAAGGCGCTGTCGGAGGGCGATCTGACGCAGACGATGGACAAGAAGTACGAGGGCTCCTTCGGGGAAATGCAGCAATACGCCAATGACACGGTGCTGAAGCTGTCCATGATCATCGGCGAGGTCAACAGCGCGGCGCAGTCCCTGGCCAACGCGGCCGAGGAGGTCAGCGCGACCTCGATGTCGCTGTCGCAGGCGGCGAGCGAGCAGGCGGCCGGGGTGGACGAGACCAGTTCGTCGGTGGAGCAGATGACCGCCTCGATCGCGCAAAACACCGAAAACGCCAAGGTGACCGATGCCATGGCCAGCAAGGCCGCCAGCGAGGCCGCCGAGGGCGGGGATGCGGTCAAGGCCACCGTCGCGGCCATGAAGCAGATCGCGCAGAAGATCAGCATCATCGCCGACATCGCCTATCAGACCAATCTGCTGGCCCTGAACGCCGCCATCGAGGCGGCGCGTGCCGGAGAGCATGGCCGGGGCTTCGCGGTGGTGGCCACCGAAGTGCGCAAGTTGGCCGAGCGCAGCCAGGTGGCCGCGCAGGAGATCAGCAGCGTGGCCATCGGCAGCGTGGAGCTGGCGGAAAGGGCCGGCGGGTTGCTGGCGGAAATGGTGCCGAGCATCAAGAAGACCTCGGATCTGGTGCAGGAGATCTCGGCGGCTTCGCAGGAGCAGTCCTCCGGCGCCAGCCAGATCAACACGGCGATCAGCCAGCTCAGCCAGACCACGCAGCAGAATGCCTCCGCCGCGGAGCAACTCGCCGCCACCTCGGAGGAGATGAGCGGGCAGGCGGCCCAGTTGCAGGAGACGATGCGCTTTTTCAAGGTGGCGGGGACCCAGGCCGAGGGGGCGCCGGTGGCCGGTGCCGCGGCGGCGGCCCCCGGCAAGGCCGGCGCCGGGCGAGCCCCCAAGCCGGGGCGCAAGCCCGCCGCGGTTTCCGGGAATCTCGCGGTGGCGGGCGGGGAACCTGACGAAAGCCACTTCACCGGCTTCTGAGCGCGGAGAGCCAGGACCATGAACGCTCAGTCAGCCACCGCGGGCCTGGCGCCCGCCCGTCCCGGGCAGGCCGCGGCGGCATTGCCCGACCAGTATCTTACCTTCGTGCTCGGCAGCGAAGTGTTCGCGCTCGGTATTCTCGCGGTGAAGGAGATCATCGAGTATTCCAGCGTGACCGAAGTGCCACTGATGCCGCCGTTCCTGCGCGGGGTCATCAATCTGCGCGGTTCGGTGGTGCCGGTGATCGATCTGGCGGTGCGCTTCGGCCGCATTCCGGCCGCCATCACGCGCAGAACCTGCATCGTCATCGTCGAGCATCAGGCCGCCGGAGAGAGGCGCGACATCGGCTTGATCGTCGACAGCGTCAACGCGGTGCTGGAGTTCCCCGTCGGCGACATTGCGCCGGCACCGGCATTTGGCGCCAACATCCGCACCGACTTCATCCACGGCATGGCGCGAATCGACGGCAAATTCGTGATCATGCTGGACATTGACCAGGTGCTCGCCCTCGAGGACATCGAGAGGTTCGTCGAGGCCTGTGAGTAGCCAGGGGGCGTTGGAGCAATCATGCAGACCATCAGAATCTCGGACGCGGAGTTCGCCCAGTTCCAGCGGTTCATTCACGAGGCGGCCGGCATCACTCTGTCGGATGCCAAGCGCAGTCTGGTGGCCGGCCGGCTGGCCAGGCGGCTGGATCATTACCGGGTGGACAGCTACGGGGAGTATCTGCGGCTGTTGCAGGGCGCGGATGCCGCGGCGGAGCGGCAGATCGCGACCGACCTGCTGACCACCAACGAGACCTATTTCTTCCGCGAAACCAAGCATTTCGAATTCCTGGCCGATGCGCTCAAGCGCACGCCCCGGCAGTCACAGCCATTCCGTGTGTGGAGCGCCGCCGGTTCGACCGGCGAGGAGGCCTACAGCATCGCCATGGTGCTCGCCGACGTCGGTGCCGGGCGGCCATTCGAGGTGGTGGCCTCCGACATCAGTACCCGGGTGCTTGAATTCGCGCGCCGCGGCCACTATTCCACCGCCCGCACCCAGGGCATACCGGTCCAATACCTGCGCCGCTACTGCCTCAAGGGGGTGGGCGAGCAGGCCGACACCCTGCTCATCAAGAGCGAACTGCGCGAGCGGGTGCAGTTCATGCAGGTGAACCTCAACCAGACCCTGCCGCAGATCGGGATCTTCGACCTGATATTCCTGAGGAATGTGCTCATCTACTTCAACGCCGAGACGAAACGGCGCGTGGTCGAGCGCGTCATCGGCAAGCTGCGCCCGGGCGGCTGGCTGTTCATCGGTCATTCGGAGAGTCTCGCCACCATCACCAATGCGCTGCAGCCGATTGCACCGGCGATACTGCGCAAGCCCGAATGAGCCGCATCAAGGTGCTGCTGGTGGATGACTCCGCGGTGGTGCGGCAGGTGCTGCAGCAGCTGCTGCAGGCGGAGCCGGACATCGAGGTGATCGGCGTCGCCTCAGATCCGTTGTTCGCCATGGAGAGGATGAAGGCGCAGTGGCCGGATGTCATCGTGCTCGACGTGGAGATGCCGCGCATGGACGGCGTGACATTCCTGCGCAAGCTCATGAGCGAGCACCCGACTCCGGTGATCATCTGCTCGACCCTCACCGAGAGCGGAGCACCGACCAGTCTCGAGGCGCTCGCCGCCGGGGCGGTGACGGTCATCGCCAAGCCGAAGATCGGCCTGAAGCAGTTCCTGAACGAGGCGGCGGCGGAGCTGGTGAGCGCCATCCGCCTGGCGGCACGCGCCAATGTGAGGCGCCTGCCGGCGCGCGCTCCGCCGGCGGCGGTGGCTGCCGCCGCGCAAAAGTTTTCCGCCGACGTGATTCTGGCGCCGGCGCGCGAGCAGGCCATGATTCGCACCACCGAGCATGTCGTGGTCATCGGCACCTCGACGGGCGGCACGCAGGCGCTCGAGCGGGTGCTCACCGCGCTGCCCGCGGTGTGTCCGGGGATGGCCATCGTGCAGCACATGCCGCCGAATTTCACCGGCGCGTTCGCCGCGCGTTTGCATGGCATCTGCCGCATCGAGGTGAAGGAAGCCGCCAACAACGATCGCGTGCTGCCGGGCCGCGCGCTGATCGCACCCGGCGGCAAGCATTTGCTGCTGCAGCGTAGCGGCGCCCACTACTACGTGGAGGTGCGCGAGGGCCCACCCGTCAGCCGGCATTGTCCGTCGGTCGACGTGTTGTTCCGCTCGGCCGCGCGGGCGGCCGGCCCCAACGCCCTGGGGATGATCATGACGGGCATGGGCGATGACGGCGCGCGCGGGCTGAAGGAGATGCGCGCGGCCGGTGCGCACACCATCGCCCAGGATGAGGCCAGCTGCGTGGTGTTCGGCATGCCGAAGGAGGCGATTCGCCTCGAGGCCGTCGACACCATACTGCCTCTGGAGCGCTTTCCCGACGCCATCTTGCACGCCTGAGCCGGACTATGGGGGCCGACGGCCCGGCGGTAGGGTGCGACGCGGCTCAGTGGCCGGCGAGGAAGGCCTGCATGTGGAAGGCGGCCTGCGCGGCTACCGGGGCGTAGGCGGCACCCAGGGGACAGCGGCGGCGCGCCGCGCAGCCTTGCAGCCGGCATGGCGCGCCCCGGGGGGCGCGCAGGGGGTCACGGCAGGCCGCGGCATCGGTCTGCCCGGCGCGCAACGCGTCCACCGGACAGCCGCGCAGGCAGGGCTGGTCGGCGCAACTCTCGCAGGGATGTGGGTGCCGCGCCGGCGGCGGCAGGGCGAGCCGCGCACGCAGCACCAGAGCGCCGCGATAGGCGTGCCACAATCCGTATCGCGGATGAATCAGAATGCCGAGCGGCGAGGGATGCACCGGTTCGGCGCGTTGTGCCCAGCGCTGAAAGGGCAGCCATGGCGGGCCCTCGAACGGGTACAGCGGCTTGCCGTCATGGCGGCGGGCCAGTTCATCCAACAGGCGTCGCGACCAGCGATCGAGCGGATCCGCCTGTCCGTCGCCGAATTCCGGCGCGGCGGCGAAAAATGGCCATTGCAGGGACCCCACCGAGCCGAACAGCACCAGGGTACCCGCCGCGACACCGGCGAGCGGCGGTACCTGGTCCTGAGCGGTGGGATGAAAGCCGCCGCGGCAGGCCAGGCCGAGCGCCGCGGCCTCGGTTGCCAGCCGCTCGAAGGATTCCGTTGCGCTCATCGCGGCACCCGCGGCCGCTCCTTGTAGGGAAAGCCGCCGGGCGGCGGTGCCGCCACGTGCTCCACCAGGAAGTGCGGCGCCGTCGCCGGCGCCAAGCGTGCGTGCAGCAGTCGATCGGCAAGGCGCGCCAGCGGCTCGAAGGCCGGGGTCGCGGCGGTGCTGGATGGGATGCGCTGCGGTGGGGTTCGCAGGGGGGAGGTGGCCCGCAGGCGACCCAGGGCGTTCTCGACATCGCGCGTGAATAGCGCGAGCCGTACGTCGCCGCTGCCCGCGCCGAGCAGGGCGGGAGTGCGGGCGATGTCGGCGATCGGCGCGATGCGCAGCACCGGACCCGGCGATATCTCCACGCGGGAATCGGCTGCCGGGTGCGCGTCGATCAATACGGTGGGCTGGAAAAAATGTCCGGGCAAACCCCAGGGTTGGTAGCGCCGGCCGCCGAGTTGCAAGCGGGCGCCTTCCTTGATGGCGCGACCGACCTGGTCCTCCACGCTGCGCGCGGCGGGCAGGGAGCGCAGCGGCCCGAGATCGGTGTCGGCGCGCAGTGGATCGCCGACCTCCAGAAAGGCAAGGTAGGCGTGCAGACGCTCGATGAAGGCGGGCGCCAGGGCCTGCTCGACGTAAATGCTGGCCGCAACGCGCATCTGCCCCGCGTTCATCAGGCGCATGGCGGCCACGCTCGGCACGGCGATGTCCAGATCCGCATCGCCCGCCACCGCGATGGTCTCCAACGGGCCGTGCTCCAGCCGTACGCGCTTGCCCAGGCTGCCGGCGCGTTGGGCGACCTGCCGGCCGAGCGCGGCCGCGCCGCTGAAGATCACCGCGCGCACCTGCGGATGGTCTATCAGCGCGTTGGCGGTGTCGGCACCGCCGGTGACCACGTTCACCACTCCCGGCGGCAGTGCTTCACAGGTGCGGGCCCACGAGAGTACGGACAGGGGATTCGCCTGCGGCGGCTTGATGATCACGGTGGCGCCGGCGGCCAATGCGGGGGCCAGGGCGGCAATCGAGAACAGCAGCGGGAAATTGCCGGCCACCAGGGCCGCCACGACGCCGGGGGGCGACCCGGCTTCGGGAGTGGAAAGGGCGTCGGTGGCCGCCGCGACCGGGGTGTGCGGCGCGGGCGGCATGGCCTGCGCCTGCGCAGCGTAGTGCGCCAGGCAGGCGCCGGCCGCCGCGACGCAGTCGAGCGACTCGCACAGGGGCTTGCCGGTCTCGAGAGTCAGCAACTCGGCCAACGCCGCCGCGCCTGCCTTCAATCGCAGGCATAGTTCCTGCAGGGCCGCCGCGCGCCTTGCGCCCGACCAACCCCGCCACTGCGGCAGCGCCGCCGCGGCGGCGCGCCCCGCCCGGGGGCCGGCACCGGCCCCCCCATCGGGCGCGTGCGGGGGAGCGGGCCGGGGGGGCGGGGTGGGGGTGGTTGG
>VFSW01005904.1_pt1 | contig 18057 bp, 38 predicted proteins | sample 5358111 | NCBI WGS metagenome assembly VFSW01 (sample SAMN11554181, study PRJNA540505) | mine drainage metagenome | isolation source: sediment from site ElyBrook_90M | place: USA: Ely Copper Mine, Vershire, VT | collected 2017
ACTCCTACGCTCCGACCGTCGTGAACCCGGGGACTGGGGGAAGCTGGGAGTTCAAGGGGGCTCCCTATCTCTCCCTGAACAGCGCCACCGGACGAGTGAGCGGAACCCCGACCAATACAACAGCCTACACCAATGTAATCAGTTATACATCCTCTACAGGGACTTGGACCCAAGCATGGGTCACGGTCCCGAGCACCGGGAACTTTCCCGGGACTCTCACCTTCAGCAATACGACCGGAGGACACACCATCAATGCGACTCTTCCCACGACCGCTCCAACAGGGCTGGGGGCGGGGATGGTCTGGCTGGGTTCGACCCTGCTCATCAACCTCGGGACGGGAACCGATGGCTATGACTTCTCCTACGCCCCGACCGACACCTACACCCTCAACTGGCTCTCGGGCGCGACTACCAACAAGACTCTCTGGGTCTATGGGGCTCCGGGCTCCACCCCTTCCGCTTCGGTCGATGGACACACCCTCTCCCTATCGGCTCTGCCTTCCTCCGGATTCGAGAATACCACTCTGACCCCTCCTCCGAAGGTCACGAAGCTCTCCATCACGGCGACGACTCCGACCTCGCTCGCGGTGGGTTGGACCAATCCCTCGGGAGCGGTCGCAGACCATCTCTACTACGGACTCTCCTGTGGGGTCTGGCAGTCCCAGGTGAACCTATCCCTCTCGACCAGCGACATCATCAGTTCGCTGGTCCCTTCGACCACCTACTGCGTGGGCGTAGGAGCAGTTTCACTGGCGGGACAAGGCCCTCTCAACTATACCAACGGAACCACCAACGTCCTCCCTCCCGCCACCGCCCTTGTCGAGAAGGTGTATGGTTCGTATGTCGCCCTGACATGGACCATTCCCTCGGGGACCACCTATACTTCTCAGTCAGTCCTGTTCGGTGCCTCTTGCGGGAACTGGACCCAGACATTCACCGTCACTCCACCGACCGCTGACCTGAACGTCTCCCAACCGGCGGGTACGTATTGTATCGGGGTCGTCCTCTACGTGAAGTCCTACGGGTCGGCGACTGCCTACACAAACGCCACGGTGGCTCCTATCAATCCTCCTCCCCAAGTGGTCGGGGTGAAGACGACCGGGATTGAGGATAGCAATCTCACGGTGCGATGGAATGCCTCTACCCGGGCGACCTCCTACGAGGTGCTGTATGGACTGGTCTGTGGAGCCTATCCCTATCGGGTCACGGTAGGCAACGTGACCAAGGCTAACGTCACCGGGCTCAGTCCTCTCACCACCTACTGTCTGGCGGTCCAAGCTTTCAACGGGACCAACGGAGGAACCTATAGCGCGACCATCACGGCCACGACGACCAGCGCTTCCTCGAACACCGGGAACCAGACCAATCCCATTGTTCCGCCTCCGAATCCGGTTCCGAATCCGACGACCCCGGTCATCACGGTGGTAAACTTCTTCTGGATGTCCGTGATAGTCATCGGAGCGGTGATGATAGGAGTGTTTCGTTCGTGGCGGAGGAAACGACAGTGAAGCGCGCTCTGTTTTGGCTGACGCTGGTTATCTTGATGGTACCCGCGGCTCTGATGACTGCGAACTCTCATCAACCGACTCAGAACTCCTTGCTCCAGTCGAACTTCGTCCCGAGTCCATCGGTCCCCTATCCGTGGGTGGCCTTCTCCAACCACAGCAGCGCTCCTACTTTGTGCTCTGGGGGCGGTAGCTACTCGTATTGCTTTCATATCTCGGTCTATGGTGACTCCTACCTCTACTTTGACTATGTCCAACCAGGCGGATTGAGTCCTGATTGTGTAGTCATTGCAGTCACTGCAACTCTTTACCAGAACAAAGGTGGTGGAATGTGTCAAGACCTCTTCGTGAAGGCGATACCCTACAACTCCACGGCTGGAACAGCTTCGTTTCCATACACCCTGTACTATAATCCAGGTTACATTGGCTCATGGTCAGCGGTGGATGTTCCTCTCGCAGTTCCGGATGGCGTGCCTACTGCTTCAGGTTCCTTCCAACCTTCTTCAGCATCATGGACCGCGACTATCACTACGGCGACGCCCTCGGGTAATGATGAGTTGGCACTATTCTTTCCAGCGGCTTACTGGACAGTAGATTATCCAGGTGACTGTCCTTCCATCGCCGCAAACTCTCCATCCGTCACTGTCATGGGTTCGGCCTGTAGTCAAAATCGCGTGGCGATGGCAACTATCGAGATGAATCTTACTTCTTCCTCAGCGGCAACTCTCACTGCTTCGTATGTAGTGTCTCAGAACTTCTCGGCATCCCAACCCTATACTGCATGGGGCTACTACCTTCTTCTCAAGATGAACCTCATGGGTTATCTTGCTCCGATGGTGAACATCAATCAAGGAGTGACTTCAACGACCAGCTTGGAAGCAAATTGGGCTCTCAACACCGAGCCCTATATGTCCCTCGACTACTACTTAGTAGGGACCACAGGACCGGACGCCTTCTCTTCGTACTACAAATCTCTGAATATCACCCAAGCTACCTCGGTGACCTACTACGGACTCATCCCTTCGGTCGGGTACCAAATCTACGTTCTACCAGTGGTGACAGTAACTTGGTTTGGGCTGGATACGGTATTGACCGGTTCCAACTCGACAAACTCCGCGATTCTCTATACCACCCCGGGGGCACCGACTCTCAGCGGAGGCTGGACCAACAACGCCATCTATCTCTCTCTGGCTCATTCCTTCTTGCCGAACTCTTACATCGCATACGCTGGAGAAACCTGGGCCGCTGAATACGTTCTATCCGATGAGGTTCAGTACGGACCGACCTCGACGGGGTCCTGTTCGGGAGTATCCTATACGGTGAGTGGATACCTCGGACTCTACTCACCAGCGCTACAAGCAACGGTCATTGCGGGGTCGGAGTGGCCCTCGGCTTCATGGTCCATCTCATTGGAACTGACCTATGACATCGTATATGGACATAGCTACTGTTTCGAGGCTCAGACCTCTGGCGCTGGGATAACGTCCGGAGCATGGTCGAGTCCATTGCTGATTACTGCAACAAACTCGACTCCGCCTATTCACACTACTCCACCGGTGATGCCCCATGTGAATCTGAACGCCACCATGCCATCCAAGAACGTCTCGAATCCTCCCAACGGTCTCACTACCTTGGTCGTCCTCCAACTTCCATCCTATCAGTTCTCGGGAGGCTACTTTTCCTCGGTCAGCTGGACCAACCATCAGAACACCTCCTTCTCCGGGGAGTTCGTACTGGAGGCCCAGTGGCTGGCCGACTCTTCAGACATCAAGGTATCGCTGAACGGACGCGCTCTCACTCCACAGAGCGAGTTTGGAGTCGGGAACAGTCAAGTGTATGTATTCGGAGGCTCGGATACCATTACAGCGAACGGAACCGCGCTGTTCACGCTTACCTTCATCTACACCCCACCTTCTCCGTTGGGTAACGGAGTGAACCTCAATGGAGTGTTTTACTCGCTGGGAGAACTCTACGACCTCATCGCCATCGTGGTCGTTCTCATGCTTTCCTATCTATCGCTGGCAATGAAGAGGGTGGGGTCTCTGGCCATCATCGGAACCATCCTCATCTTCTTGACTATCGGCGTGGAGTTGTTTGGATGAAGACGTGGTTGTTGCTGGTCGTAGGACTACTGTTGGCGTCGGCGTTCATGGTCCCTTCCGCGACAGCAACTTCTTCCACGCCTCAGATTCAAGTCACAGGAGTCGCCAGTCAATACCAGACCTTCTCGGGGACCTTCTGGCAGAACGGGTCGAGCACCTATCAGACCGGTTCAACCCCATGGTCCTTCCCGGTGAACTTCACCAACTACACCGCTCTCACCTACTCGGCCTTCTCCATCGGAGTCTCGGTCGCAAACATCCTCCAACCGATGGTCCATGTTCAGCAGGGGACCAAGGTCCTACTGAACAATACCGGGACGGGAACCTTCACTGTCTATCCGACCAGCACCGCGAATCTGGTCACCACTCTACCAGCAGCCAATCAGTCAGGAGGAGGGACACCAAATACTGGAGCCTACCCAGTGCTGGAAGCAGCCCAGCTCATCACCGAGTACCAGACCCTCAGGACTTCCACTTGGGCGCTGAGCGGAACCACCGAGTCCCAATCCTTCACTCTCAGTTCACCGAAGGGAGTCTGGCTCAATCAAACGGACGTCTTCCTCCCCTTCCCGCTCCCCCTGTCGGTGAATTATAGCACGGTCTCGGTCTCCGTGGGGACCAATAGCTACTCCTACGTTCAAGTGACCTCCAACGGAGTCTATATCGCAGACCCCTCGCTGGCTCCTTCGACCTCTATCGAGTTCAAAGCGACCTTCACCGTGGCTCCGACCGAGTCCGGCGCTTCGCCGGTGCTCATCATCTCGAACTTCACGAACAGCGGGACGTCTCCGAGCTACGCAGCCTATACCGTTTGGGTCAATCACCTCTATCCGCTATGGGGAGGAATCTACACCATCGAGTTCAACTTCGGATACACACCGGACCCCTCCTCGCTCAACATCACCGTGAATGGTCACGTCATCAACAGCGACCAGTATCTCGTCTCGGGGAACATCATCACCATCCTGCCGCTGGTATGGACGACCCCCATGAACGGGACGGCCTCCTTCAAGTTCCTGTTCAACCTTCCATCGGCTCCGGTACAGTCCCATACCTCCATCGCCACCTCAGTCTCCTTTTTCGGAGTGACCTTCACCATCGGGGAGTTGCTTCTGTTCCTCATCGGAGTAAGTATGGTGGGACTGGTCATCATCTGGGTCCCTCGCTACGTCGAGACCATCGAAGGGAGGATGCGAAAGAACCAGTTGACCGCAGAACGACTTTACCTCACCTTCGGACTGGTGGCCATCATCTTTGTGTCGGGCGCGATTTATGGGTTGCTGAGGTGAGATGGTCGTCGGTCGAGTACCAGCCTTCGGGGAACTAAAAGTTCCGGCTTTCGGTCCGCTGACCTCCACTCGCATACGGACCTTGGGGGTAATCGGGCTTCTGTTCTTGGTCCAGTTGTTCGTCTTCGTCGGGATGATTGTCAATGTCAATCAGTCCGGGGATTCGGACCTTCTTCCCAGTACCGGGAATTGGTCGGTCTGGGCTTACCCGATGCTCTTCTACATCCTGATGACGCTGGGAGCGATGATTCTCGTCAACTACACCAGCGACGTCAGCGTGGTCCCGAAGGTTAAGGACATCTCACGATTCCTCATCAACTACTCTCTCTGGACCTTCGTGACTTGGGGAGTAATGACCCTCATCTTCCCTCACGGCACCGGAGTGACTCCTCTCACTGGAGCCAGTCGAATCCAGCAGTTAGTCTTCACCAGTCTATTCGTGGCCCCGACCGAGGAGCTGATGTTTCGAGTGGTGTTGCCGAGGGTCCTCAATTCGTGGATACTGGGGTCGGTGGTGGCCTTTGTTCTCTTCCACATCTCGGCGTATTCGACCGAATACTCAGGCGATTTCCTTTCGGCGGTCGCGGGACTCATCATCCTGTCGTTTGTGCTATGGGCCGTCTATGCCTTCGAGATACGAGTCAAGACTAAACAGGGGGAGGCGGTCATTGTAGGAGGATATGGGGCTTCCACCGGTCTCCACGACGCTTACGACCTGATAGTTCTCGGGGTTCTTCGACCTCTACTGGGAGGCTTCGGATTGATGATATGAGGCTCACCGAGCAACAGAGGGAGGGGCGGTTCGCGGAATCGTGGCGCGCGGTCTCTCAATACTTCGGTTCGGACCGCAATGAGATTATCGACAACATCATCGACCGCGCAGACCGGGCTCACTTCTACCAACTGGAAGATGCGGGACTGTTGGAAAGTCGTACTGAGAGCGTCACTCTTCCGGAAGGAAACAATGGCTCCTCGAATCGAGCGTGGAACATTCACTACTGGAGACTACCGAAAACGGTCACCTCCAATCCGAACGAAGTTACATATAGAGTGACGTCATCAAGCCCTCGGGATGACGCCCAACAAGACGACTAAGAGTGAGACGACGACGAACGCTCGGGCTTGGGGACTGAACCTCAAGTCGCGTATTCGGGACACGCGGACCCGAAAGGGAGAGGAAGAGGTCTCCCTTTGGTTCCATCCCTCGAACGCGCTGGCTGAGGCCTACGCGAAAGCGAAGGTTCCCATCGGACGAATGGCCACTCGAATCTGGGAGATGCGCCCCAAAGACCTGTCGAAGGTCAAGGTGGCCGCTAAGGACGGTTCGGGACAGACCAATCGGACGTTGGGATGGATGCTTCGACATCCGAACTACGACGACCTGATGGCGATGGAGAAGGCCGGAGTCAGCTTCGATGGATGGCTCAATCTCCGTCTGAGCGAGGAGCTTCCCAACGCCTCGAAGATGGGACTGGAGAAGCGGGCCTCGAAGAGCGAGAAGTCTGTCAAGAAGTCCTCGGTCAAGGTCCCCGGCGCAAAGGTCCAGAAGAGTCCGCCGCAGCAGACCCCGAGGAAGCCGACGACATCTCACAAGACGGAGACTCCATCGGAGAAGTTGCTGCGAGAAAATCCTCCGGTGATTCCGACCACGACTCCTCAAGGAGCTGCAAACGCTCAAGTCATTTCGACGCCTCGGGCTATCAGGGGCGACGATGCTCCGGCCCTTCCGACGTTCGGTAGTCACTTGGGCGGTCGCTGAGACGGTTACCACTGGGGACAAGATACATATAGTCACTCAGTCTATCCCTAAGCGATGACGCCCAACGAGGGAGTCCACGGAACCCTTTCGAGTGAGACGGAGGCGGACTGAACATGGGGCGCGCGACTCTGAAGGAGGTCACGGCTCGGAAGCCGACGACCTGTCAGACCTGTCAAGCTCCCATCCAGCCCGGGACGAAGTACTGGAAGCTGGCGGCGTTCCGCCAGCAGGCGAAGTTCTGTCAGCAGCACCAGCCCTCGAACGAGCAGGTTCGACACTTCGCTCCCCAGTCCCGAGCGGACCGAGCTTCGGAGCAGGCGGACCAGATTCGGGAGGCGAGTGAAGAGCTTCAGTCTATCGCCGACGAGGTAAACACCATCCTCTCGGGGATGGATGACCGCACCGAGTTCACCGACGAAGAGAAGGAAGAACTTCTCGCCTTCAAGGAGCGGGCCGAGAAGGTCGGGGTGGACTTCTCCGAACTGGAGTCACTCGCAGAGGAGATGCGGTCGTGGGCCGACAACATGGACTCGGGGAATCTCGGCCACACCTCGAAGTACGACGAGGTCGAAGAAGTGGCCGGCATCCTTGAGGGCATCGACGCGGACGCCGAAATCCCGAGCGCCCCCGAAGAGATGACCGTGGAAGCGTGGGAGAGTTTCGCTGAGGAATGCGAGACTCAGGCCTCCGAACTCGACAGCAAGGCCGACGAACTGGAAGGGGTCTCCTTCCCGGGGATGTACTGATGGCGCCGACCCAGACCCTGAAATCCCAGAAAACCGTATACATCGTACGGTTCAAGATGCCCGTCGGCATTCGCCTCAAGGCGCAGAAGCGGCTCGGCCCTTACACCGACCGACTGACCTACCAGTTCCACGAGAAGCTACGGAAGAAGGTCGAGGCGCTTCGGATGCACTACCGGTACCTGCTCAAGCGGTACTCCATCAGCTTCTACGGTCTCCCCCTCGTTCGCGAGGAAGACCTCCCCATCCTGCAGAAGTGGGTGGAGAAGGCGGACCAAGAGTTCCGGGCTCTCCACGAGTCCCTGCGGGTCCGCTGCGTCCCCATTCCCATCGACCTCAGCGCGGGGAAGAAGAGCGACGTCTATGAGGCGGTCGAGAACGCCATCCGCCTACACATCTACGGTCAGGTGCTGGACCGACTCCAGAACCTCTCGAAGAAGGGAGCCGACCTTCCCGAAGTCTCCCGCCGCTCCCTGTTGAAGCTCGTGGACCGGATGAAGGGATGGAACCTCCTCGGGTCCAAGGACATCAACGACAAGCTGGAACAGATGGCTCAGAAGTTCGCGGTCTCGGCGACGGCTCCGGTCGAGGAGATGCTGGGCGAGATGACGAAGAAGCTCTCCAGCGAGGGAGCGTGGATTGAGATATGAGCCGCGACTTGTGGGGACGTGACCGCTGGACGTCGAGCGACACCACCAACCTCCTGTTGACCGTGCTGTGCGCAAACACTCTCATCATCGTGGTGCTGATGGGGGTGATGTAGATGGCGCAGTACTCGGACGAGGTCATCCACGGGGGCGCAGTGGTCGAGTTCCCCTCGAAACGGAAGCTCATCCGCGGGGTCTCGAAGGGAGTGACCACCAAGATGCGACGTCTCCCGGATGGCTACGAACCGTTCACCGCACTGCGGGTGGACGAACCTACCTCACGAGGGGTCGTTCGCTGGAACATTCCCATCGACCTTCTCTATCCTGGTATGAGGCGAGATGTTCGAGAGGTCAAGGACCCGGAGATGGTGAGAGAGGTTCTGACCGCTCTCGCCCAGATTGCGGAATCTCATATCCAGTCCCTCGGGAAGTTCAACGTCGGGATGAAGGTCCGCTTTGGTGTGCGAGGACGAATCCTCCACGGATGGGTGATTCGCATCAACTCGAAGCGACTCTCGGTCGAGACGAACGAGGGAGTTTGGAAGGTTCCTCCCGAGATGTTGGAGGCGGACTGATGACTGTCCGTCTCGCCGAGTGCCCCTTCTGTGGCTGCTTCGACATGGACGCAGATGTCCAAGCCTGTACTCGTTGCTCCTTCGAGGAACGTGCATGGCGAGTTCGCAACAACCACCCCGCCATGATGAGCGGTCTGGACTTCCTTCTGGAGCGGGGACAGACCATCCGACAGGCGAGGGCGGCGGGAGCGCACCTATGACGAAGCTCCGTAACTCTACCGACCTCCCCGATTCCCTCATCCGAGAGGTCATTGACTTCGTTCGCCCCAACGGAGTGCGAAACATCGATGTCTACGTGGAGAACCGACGCCATGCTGGTTCTGCACTGGCCCATACCCGAGGATACGTGACGGTGGGAGTAGGCTCGGAAGAGAGGTTCCCGGTTCGCATGAACTGGAACGTGGCAAAGGGTGGCTACTGCTTCGATGACTGGGTTCGTTTCCGGGAGGAGATGCTGGTCGTCCTCATGGCCCACGAGATGCGCCACCAGTGGCAGTTCGGACGAGGTCAGTCATTCAATGAGATGGTGCGTCGGAATGCCAAGCAAGGATACATCAGCTACAACCTCTACGGTGGCTCCGTCCGGAAGGTTCGACGGTCTCCCTCTCGACGCCGACGGGGTCAGAAGGGTGGGCGGGAACGGGACGCGGATATCTACGCTCAGCGACTACTTCGTGAGTGGCGTCGGGCTCATCCCATCGAACCATTCTGGGGAGCGGCCGAGGTGGAAGCATGACCGAAGAGACCCACATCGCCGAACTGGAGGCACTCCTAAAGGAGTTCCTGAAAAAGACCAGCATAGTCCACATCTGCTTTGGGAACCCATCAGACCCCTACGGCCATCCGTGTCGTCCGTGCGATGAGGAACTGGATTTGCGAACTCGGGCCGAAGCTCTTCTAAAGGAGGGTCAATGAAGTTCATGTCCCCAATCGGAGTCAAGACGCGATGGTACTACTGCCCGAAGCATCGGTCGATGGTCAGTCCCATTGAGTTCAATGACCACCAAGAGATGAACCGTCGAATCCGTGACCACCGAATCTTGAAAGGATGCACAGAGCTGCTCCGAATCCTCAAGGTGGAACCATGACCCGACTTGTCCTCGTCGCCACCATGCACGAGAAGAAGGCGGGCTCAACCGAGGTGGAGGTCACTTACTTCTATGAGCCCATCGACGAGCCGGAGACCCATCCATGAGTAGAGTCCGCGGTGCCGTCCTTGCCTTCCACTGTGAAAGCCACTGTCTCAATACCAACAGTTACCGGGTCTGGAAGAGTCACATGCAGGAGGCTCAACATCAGAACGGTGACATCTTCATCATCGCTCGGATGGTCCTTTCATACCAACCTTCCTTGAATGAGGTTCAACCATGAACGAAGGTCCAAGGTTTGTCTCCGCTTGTTGGACCTGTCGCAAGGAGTGCTCGGGTAATCGAAGGCTCCTTATCCTCTGGCATCTCCTTCGGCTCCATCGGGTGACCTCACGGCTCATGACGCATAAGGAGTGGCTCAATCGAGGCGGCCCCCATCAAGAGGTTTACCCGTGGTAGAGTGGACTGTGAAGCGGACTACCCCGTTCATCACTGACCCCAGTGAAGGGTGGTTCGTCGCATCCGACTCCAAGAAACTATCCTCCGACTTTGCGAACGTCGGATTCGATAACGAATGGAATGAAGGCCTACTCTCCCGGGAGGAAGCGGACTTCGTGGCCGCTGCGCTTAACGAATACGCTCGGACCCATCCGGTTCCTGTTTTTCCGGTTCGGAGGCTAGAGTGATGGTCGAATTCCCCGACCGCCCCACCCTCCTGTCCTCGGAGACTGAAGCATGAGTGCAGTGGTACTTCCAACGGCTCGTGGAAAGGAACGTGAGGTGGAACTCGCTCAGTTTGCGGAACAGCTCAAGGCTCTCAGCGAACAGATTGGTTTCAAGATTAGCCCTCGTGGCTGGTGCTATCAGTTGGAATCAGCAGGTCTCATCGACAAGGGGAAGTTCAACGTGGTGGAAGGACTCATCCACGAATGTATGCGACTCGGACTGCTTCCTATCGACTTTGTGGCGGAAGAGGATGCCCGCGCTTTCTCTGGAGTTGAAGAACCGGACGACCGTACTCCCTCTCAATACCTTGCCGCTATTCTTCAAGCGGGGCTACAAGCGGAAGAACTCTACACCCCAGATTGGTGGAGCGGTGAAGAGTACTACATTCAGATGGTTGTCGAGAAGATTGACTTGAAGACCCTGTTCCGACCGGTCTGCGAGAAGTTCCACGTTCCCATCGCTACGAGCAAGGGATGGTCGTCGATGCTTCAACGGGCCATCTATGCTCGTCGGTTCCAAGAGGCGGAGGAGAGGTGTCTTAAGCCAGTGCTCCTTTACTGCGGTGACCATGACCCGGACGGACTCCGCATCTCCGAGTTCTTGATGTCGAACCTGAACGACCTGAAGGATGTGGTCTGGTCAGATGGGACTCCGGGCTACAACCCATCGGAACTGACCATCTTCCGCTTCGGATTGAACTACGACTTCATCGAGGAGCATGGTCTCTCTTGGATTCCGAACCTCATCACAGGGTCGAAGAAGGACTTGTCCGACCCTGAACATCGGAACCATCACCTTCCTTACGTTCAGGATTACTTGGAGAAGTATGGGGTGCGCAAGTGCGAGGCAAATGCGCTTGTCGTTCAGCCCGAGGCCGCTCGTTCCCTCTGCGAGAGCGCCATCATCCGTTACGTTGGGGAAGAGGCGGAGCAGAGGTTTGAGGAGCGACGAGAAGAAGTACGAAAGCGATTGAGGGCGCTGGACAAGAAGACTCACTACCGCTCAGCTATCAACAAGGTCATCAAGCAGGCGGAACCATGACCGGGTCGCCCCAGTTTCATCGGTGGAACAAGGTCCCTGAGGGTCGGGTCGTCTCGCTCATCAATCAGGGACTGAATGACCAAAGGGTCGCTGAGCGCCTTGGGTGCAACCCTGAGTCTGTTAGGATGATTCGTCACCGGAACGGAATTGTTCCGCACCACTACGGAGCCGACCCAGTGAATCGATTTCGGAATCCGGGTGAGCCAGAGTTGCTGGCCTACCTTGCAGGAATCATCGACGGTGAGGGAAGTATCGTGATGACGAAGTTCAAGGAAGGAAGATACCCTGTTGGAGGTTCGACTGCTCGTATCTCAGTAGCGAACACTGACCTTCTATTGATGAAGTGGCTAGTGCGGACCTTTGGGGGTCACTATCACTTGAATGGAGACTGGCAAAGGTGGGGAGGAACGAAACCATGCTATCACTGGGTATTGAATGGTTCGGCGACTGCTGTAGCATGTCTTACTGCTGTAATTCCCTACCTTAGAGTCAAGCGCACCAAAGCAGTTCGCGCTCTCAAGCTGTCACAATGGAGACTGGAGCAGCGAATCGTTCGTTCGGTAAGACGCCAGAAGCTGAAGAAGGGTGGCATCGACCAGCTCCTCAAGCAGTTCGTTTCGGAGGACTGATGAGTGACTTCTGGGTCTGTTCTCGGTGTAACATTCAATGGGAGATGGGAACTCGTGTCCTATCCAACGGAAGGGTCTGGGACAACAGCAACTGCCCCCAATGCGGGCGCTATGGTCACACTGCATCGGGATTGGAAAACCCTTTTACGGTCACCGACCCTCGGGTACAATCATGAACCCCCGTGACTTCTCCTTTCGTTGGCGTTCAACCCATCAGTCCCACATCGGTCTCTGCTGTCCCAAGTGCAGGGAGCCGCTATCCCAGCACGCTCTTCGAGTTCCCGAAGCATCGTGGATGAAGCGGATGAACCCGAAAGGCGGAGTGTACAATCGTCACGGTCTGCGGTGCTTCGAGGTGTTGGTGCGCTGATGGGAATCAAACGACCGAAGGTCCACATCACCCACGGGAACCGGAACCGTCCTCGCTGCCTGACTTGTGGAGGATGGCTCCATACCCGACGACAAGTGGCTCAGCATCGGGAACTGGGACACCGCCTTCTGATGCCGTTGGAGGGACGCCCGTGAAACTGACGCTCATCATCGAACCGGATGGACGAACTCGGACGGTCTATAACGACAAGCTCAAGAACCTCGACCTCGGCCGACAGAAAGTAACTCGGGCTTCCTTGGTCGAGTTCGATGAGCCCTCACAGGAGTGGGTGGCCTACCGGGTCCATGATGTCAGCGGGGAACTTCAACGAGGGGACGTCATCGCTCACGGCCCCAACCGCAAAGAGGTCGAGATACGCGAGGCCGAAGCATTGATGGAGGAGCTGTGATAGGGCGCTGCTCCTCCTGCGGCAATCAGACCGAAGTCAACACCATCCCGGTGGAGAATGGAACCTATCGCGTGGCCTGTCACCACTGTGAAGCAGGTGGACTGACTGCGTTTCAACCGAATCTCCTTTCTCCTGAGAGATTCAGGATGCTGGTGGGACGGTTGCTCAATCGGACCATACTGGACGGAGAGCGACTGGCTCTCCGTTGGAACCTTATCCAGATGCAGAAGGAATTGAACCAGCGACAACGAAAACTGAATCTACTGATGAGAGAGGTAGGACGATGAAGAAGAAGGACTTCAAGTGTGACCTGTGCCGATGCCGAAGCACGTCCAAAGGGGGACTCACTTCGCATAAGCGATACGCCCATGCCATCTATCCGGAAGTGAACCGAGAGGTTTATCGAGAGGAACCCCCTCTCCCACAGCCAGTGAAGGAGGCTCCGACTTGGATGAAGGAGATAGGCTACCTCCTTCCGTCCCTGCCAGAGGTTCTATGAATCTCACCTATCCTCAGCTTGACTTTTCGGTGGAAGAGATGAAGCGAATAGAGAAGGGCCGCAAAATCCGTGCGATGGTCGAACAGAAGGAAAGAGAACTGGGACGTCCACTGACTCCGACCGAAATCGTCGGTATCAAGGAGACGGCATGAACGCAGTCAAAGCCCCTCCGAAGTTTGGACTGGACGAGCTGGTCGTGGAAGGTCCCATCAAGTCCTTCCCCGAGGACGTAGGCTGGTTTACCAGCTATCGCAGGCCGCTGGAGGTCCACGCTCGGAAGATGGGTCGAGACTTCGTTGTCCGTCGGGATGGGGAAGAGGATGAGAGGGGTCACGCTGGAGACTACCTCGTGGTGATGAACGATGGGACTCCGGTCCTCATTCCTTCGTCCACCTTCGACGAGCGGTACGACCGAGAAGCCCCGACGAAGGTCGTCGAACAGCCTCCCCTTCCCGACCAACCGATGACCGTGGAGCAGAAGGCGACGCTGGAAGCTGCGGTGGCGACTCTCGTTCAGAAGAGCGAACTCGAACTGAAGAAGACCGTTGAGGGAATGGCCGAGAATGCCCGGTCGTTCATGAACACCCTCACGACCCAGCAAGGACTGGTGCGGGAAGCGCTGGACTTGAGAGCCACCGCCCCTTCCGTGTATGCCTGTCCCTTCTGTATCATCCAAGGACTCAAACGGGAGGAGATTCGGGACCACGTTCTTCGCGACCACCTCATGCACGGACTCTTCGGGGACCTGGACAAGCGATGAAGTGTGACGAGTGTCATCAAGAGATTCCCGAGGGAGAAGAGTTCGACCTCCCGGGAAAGCCTCCTCTCTGCGAGGAGTGTGCCACGAAGGTCAATGAGCGAATCCTCAGCGACGTAGGGGATTGATGGAAAACTACCACGAACGGGTGCTGCGAACCCTTCGAGAGATACAACCGGTCGCGAAAGCGATGGACAAGGAATTGGTGCGATTCATCGAGGACAGCGTGAATCACGACACATCTGGGGAACGCCCTAAGGTTGGAGGGGCTGCTCGCATCAACGCTTGGAGAACGTGGGGCATCCGCGGTGTTGCGGTGTCCTGTTCCACGAGGCGCAGCGGTTTCGATGCGTTCAATAAGGACTTCATCGTTGGGGATACCTATGGAGGCTACCGCATCGGGAACCTTCGGGAGGCCCGACGGATGGCTCACTTGTTCGTGAAGCTCTACGACCTACGGCTACTGGAGGAAAACTGAGATGGAGAGATACTTCCAACCGGAACCGAGGGAACCGCCCAGAGACCGCCTCGACCGCCGACTGCGCAGGGAGCGAGCTATCGAGCGTACCATCCTTCGTGGATGGAACGAATACCGCAAGCCTTCGCCTACACGGCTGAGCCGTATAGGTGAGAGGAGTGAGCGGAGCGAAGAGACACGTGAAGAACTACTGCGAGAGACTGGGTCGATACGTCAAGCACCGGGTACACAAGCCCCGGGGCTCCAGCGGACGGACAAGGCCGATGGACGAGGGGAAACACTCGGGGACCACGCGGACTTCTTCGTGAAAGAGGGAGCCGTCTGGGTGCGGTGGAGATGGGGAGGTGAGGAGCGGGTCGGTAGAACCCCCGATGAGATTGCGACTTGGTTCCGGGAACTCATCAAGAAGGACACTCGCATCACGACCGACGAAGACTACAACGCCCTCATCGACTGGGTCTTCGGGGAGGACGACGAATGAAGCGTAAGCGGATTGGCACCCTGCTCGCCAATGGAAAGCGGAGACGAAAGTCTCCGAGAGGGAACCATTGGTTCCAGACGGTCAAGGACGAACTCAAGCAGTGAAGGTCCATGACGGCTACCAGCAACGGAGGGATGCGAAGCTCGGGGTTCTTCTTACCCGGGCGATGGGGATGGCCTCCCATCGAGGAAGCCTCGTTCGCTCAATACACGGAGGGGTTGTGGTAGCGATGCCCTCCACCTATGAGGTCTATCCATGGTGACCGCCAAGGAGACGATGCAAGTTGCCTTGGAAGAGTTCCGCACTGCGCGGCTACAAGCCGTGGAACAGGGTCATGAGCGAAGCCGTCTCACTATGAGACAAGCAGCGGACAAGGCATGGTTGGCCTCCTGCATCGCAGTGGATTCCTTCATCTGGAAGGAGTACCACATCCGCGTTCCCAAGACCAAGGAGGCGGTTCGATTTCGGAGTCGAGTACTGGTCGAGAAGCAACAGGAAGAAATCCTCGACCGCTACCGAGCCATCCGTGACTTCCTTCACGGAGACGTCTTCTACAATGACGAGGGGACCAATGATGAGATTCGGTCGGCCTTGGCTCGGACTCAAGAGTTCGTGGAGTTGGTGAGCCGATGAGGTCACCAATGGAGGAGCGGAACCAAAAGCGGGAGGCCGACTTTGAGTACGAGAAAAGTCTTACTCCCACTCAGCGATTCGAGATGGGTCTGCGCCTTCATCAGCGAGTTCGAGAGATGAATCAGATAGTGGAGAGAACCCGTGCCACGCAGTGACGTAGAACTCGCCCGTTTCGTGAGTCAGACTGTTCAAGACGTCGGAGGGCGGGTTCTTTTCATCGGTTCGATGGCAGTAAACGTATTTGCTCGACCTCGCCCGAGCAACGACGTGGACCTGCTTCTCCTGATGAGTGTGGACGAACTCAAGAGATGGATTCCATTACTTCAGCAGGGGAAACTCGCGTTCGACCCACGAGACCTGTTCGAGATACAGGAACAAGGAGGACATGCTTCCATCCACGACCCGGAGACCATGACCCGACTGGACGTCAAGTTTGCTCTCACACCGGAGGAGCAAGCTCAATTTATTCGGGGGTATCCGTTGGAGAACGGCATGGCAGTATCTGGATTGGAGGATACCATTGCCTACAAACTGCACTTCAATCGAAAGCACGACCGCGAGGATGTTGAGGATATCCTTAAGATGAGCGGACGTCAGGTGGACGACCCGCGACTGCGCGAACTACTAAAACGGCTCGGGGTTCCATTCAGTCGGTACCAACGACTGAGTAAGAGGATGAAGCAATGAGTCACTATTCGCTCATTCAGACTGAGTTCCGGGACGAAGAGATGCTGATTCAGGCGCTGGAAGAGCTGGAACCCGATTGGGTCATCGAACGCCACTCCGCCCCCACCAACCTGTTTGGATATCGTGACGATATCCGTCCCGAAAAAGCTCACCTCATCATCCGACGGAAATATGTCGGACCGTCCTCCAACGACATCGGTTTCGTCCGAGAGGGGAACTCCTACCGAGCTATCGTTAGCGAGTACGACCAGCTCGCTCATGGCTCGGATTGGCTTGGAAAGTTGACCCAATTGTACGCCAAGAACAAGGTGCTGAAACAGATGAAGCTTCAAGGATGGCACCTTGGGAGCCAAACGACCAAGGAGAATGGGGCCATCAAGTTGGTCCTTGAGGTCTAATGTGGTCGATGAAAGACTGTTCCGCCCGGACCGTCCCAATGACCGACTCATCGGACGGAAGGATGGGAAATGTTTGCATTGCGCTCCGAAGGGTGGTGCTATCTTTGACTGGATTCAAACTTACGGAGTGAAGGGGAATCCCTACCGCATCGCTCAATGCCGGAACTGCGGCCATAAACAATTGCGGGTTCGGAAAGGGCCGGTTGACTTAGAGCGCGAACAGAGGTTGTAGTTTGATGGAGCGAGAGTGGGTAACTCCAGAACTGGTTACCGAAATGCACTACCCCTGCACCTTTCTTCGACTCTTGAGGTTTAGATGACGGCCTCACAAGAACTGATGGAGATGGCTTTGGAAGAGTTCGACCAGGCTCGCACTACCGTTCCCAAGGAGAAGGGGAGGGTGGTCATGCGTCAATCGGCGGAGAAGATGTGGTTGGCGGTGATGACTGCTACCGACGAATACCTTCGCTACCGGTACCGTGAGACGGTTCCCAAGGGTCGGGAGGCTCATGGAGCCCGCGTCCGTTGGTTGAATCAGCGGAACGAAGATTCGATGTTGATGGAGTATCGAGGGTTCCGGGATGGTCTTCATGGCGACATCTTCTACGACGACCAAGGAACGTGGGAAGAGGTTCGACGCTTGATGGCTCGGGCCGCCGACTACGTCCGTCGATATGGAGGAAGACCTTGACGCTCATCATTCTACCTATCAGCCGTTTGATGGGTTGGTTCTGGCGATGGATTACCATCCATCTCCCTTCGGTCCGTTCTACTGCCCTTCACGACCCTCGACTGGTACGAGCCCGAAGTCAGCGAGGTTTCGGCATCTCGTTATCCCGGGTGACCAGAGGGCCGATGAACTGGATGGCGGTCTAATGGCTCGATACACCGTTGTTTTCCGCACCGACGAGGATTCATCCCAGAACGGACGTCCCGGATGGCGGACCTATATGGTGGATGCGAAGTCCCCTCAAGGGGCCATTCAGGAAGCATATGCGAAGAACGGGGGACTTCAAGAACTGATGAGGAAAGGTAACGTGAAGATGCGCGGAGACATCAGCGGACAACTGGAACGGAACCGAACCAGCCACGCTTACGGCTCCCTGAGCCGAGGTTCGACCGGCTCTGCAGTCGCTCAATGGGAGTTCGTCTGGGATGGTAAGGACGATTTCCGGTTGAGTCGGAGGGACTGATGCTCCGACCCATCACGGCCTTCTCCGCCCAGGTGGACGGTAAGAGAC
>VFSW01005905.1_pt1 | contig 18057 bp, 14 predicted proteins | sample 5358111 | NCBI WGS metagenome assembly VFSW01 (sample SAMN11554181, study PRJNA540505) | mine drainage metagenome | isolation source: sediment from site ElyBrook_90M | place: USA: Ely Copper Mine, Vershire, VT | collected 2017
GATGTAAAAGTATTGCATCGCACACGAGAAGGTATCGTGCAGCTTATCGAGGTTCCATAAACTTTTAGGAATCAGGCTCTGCGCACACAGGGAATGAGATGGGGGGAGAGTCGCCACATGAATTCCAGATCGAAGCGTACACAAGAGAAACGGGCCAACAGGAAGCCGTCAAAAAATATGCTGCAAAAGAAATCTGCAAAGACGGTGGCGAGCACCAGTAGCCACCGTGCGGCAGACAATGAACTGGTGATTCTTACTGGACTCTCCGGCTCCGGCAAGCTCTCTGCACTCAAGGCCTTTGAAGATCTTGGATATTATGCTGTCGATAATTTACCCGTCGATCTGATCCAGCCATTCGCCGATCTCATCCGGCAATCTCCGGAGACTCGGCAGGCAGCGCTGGTTGTTGATATCCGCGAAGGCGCGCAGTTGGATCGCTTCCCAGCCACGCTGCGCCGAGTGCGACAGATGCTGCCCACCAAGCTGGTTTTTTTAGATACGTCGGAGGACGCTCTGCTACGGCGTTTTTCCGAGACGCGGCGTCCACATCCCCTGGGGAAAGCCAATACCGTCTTACGCTCGATTCACGCTGAACGAAAATTGCTGGAGCCGTTGCGCAATCTGGCAGATGTGTTGATCGACACGACCAAGTTCAATGTCCATGAACTGCGCGCGCACGTCAATGGGTTGTTCCAGCAGCAGGGCAAGGGCGAGAAGAACTTGCTGGTTTCTACGATCAGCTTTGGCTATAAGAATGGAATTCCGCAGGAAGCAGATCTGGTTTTTGATGTCCGCTTTCTACCCAATCCGCACTTCATCCCAGAGTTTCGTCCACTCACCGGACGCGATGCCAAGGTAGTTCGCTACATCAGTAAGTTCCAGGAGACCAAGGAATTTATCGAGCGCGTGCGCGATTTACTACTGTTCCTGCTGCCGCATTATTTGCAAGAGGGTAAGAGTTATTTGTCCGTTGCCTTTGGTTGCACTGGTGGGCAGCATCGCTCCGTTATGGTGGCAGAGCGCATGAAAAAGCTGCTGGAAGATGCAGCGTATCGGGTCAAGTGCGTGCATCGCGATATTCCAAGATAAAAAAATAAAGTAAAGATAAAAAAATAAAGTAAAAAATCCTACATTAAATGCACCGCATCCACATCGACGGTCAGGTTCCGTCGGGGAATGCCGATCTTGTCTGCATAGACCAGCATCTGACGCACCAATAGCGCCAGTTCTTTTCTGCTGGAGGCCTTCAGCATCAGGTGGTAGCGGTGGATGCGCTTGATGCGCGCAATCGGCGCTGCCGCTGGCCCCAGCACGCGCACATGCGGGTGGGGATGCTGTTGCAGCCAGCGATCCAGTTGCGCGGCCCATTCGCCTACCTTGGACAGATCAGCATGTTCCAGCAGTACATTCGTCAACACGGCAGCGGGCGGATAGTGCAACAACCGCCGATAGCGCAGTTCATGCGCGACAAACTTTGCGTAATCGTGGTCCGCAGCATAGCGAATGGCGTAGTGATCCGGATGATAGGTCTGCACCAGCACGCGCCCAGCGCGTTCGCCGCGCCCAGCGCGTCCGGCCACCTGCGTGATGAGTTGAAAGACGCGCTCAGCGGAACGAAAGTCCGGCATACTCAAGGCGTTGTCTGCCCCCAGTACGCCGACCAGCGTCACGCCGTGCATGTCATGTCCTTTGGCAATCATCTGCGTACCGACCAGCAGATTGATCTCTCCGTTGTGCAACTGGGCCAGCACTCGTTCAAAATCGCGATGTGAGCGCATGGTGTCGCGATCCATGCGTCCGATGCGTGCCTGGGGAAATAATTCGCGCAGGCGCTCTTCGCCCTGCTGCGATCCAACGCCAAAAAAATAGAGATGCTCACTGTCACACTTTGGGCAACGCTTGGGCACGGTGCGACGAAATCCGCAGTAGTGGCACTCTAAGCGCTGGCCAGAATGGGCGAGCGATTCCACATCGCTGCCGGGTTTGTGATGCGTCAGTGCGATGGCGCAGTTTTCGCACTCCAGCTTTTCGCCGCAGGCACGGCACATTACAACAAAGGAGTAACCTCGCCGGTTCAGTAGCAGCATGGCCTGCTCGCCGCGCTCCAACGTGGTCTCAATTTCCGCTTGCAGGGCGCGCGATACCAGATGCTCCTGCCCGGTCTCAGCAAATTCCCGGCGCATGTCAATCAGGGAGACAACGGGCAAGGCGCGATTGGCCACGCGCTCTGGCATAGAGAGCAGCGTGTACTTACCGCGCTCGGCATTCGACCAGGATTCCAACGATGGGGTGGCCGAGCCAAGCACAATGGTGGCGTGGAGCAGCTTGGCGCGCATCACGGCGACATCGCGCGCATGATAGCGCGGCAACTCCGCCTGCTTGTAGGAGGTGTCGTGTTCCTCGTCCACGATCAGCAATCCCAGATTGTGCAGCGGAGCAAAGACCGCCGAGCGTGTGCCCACGACCACGGGAGCTTCGCCATTGCGGATGCGTCGCCACTGCTCTACGCGCTCCGCCGCGGTAAGCGCAGAGTGCAGCAGCGCAACCTGATTGCCAAATGCGGATTGCAGTTGCGCCACCATTGCGGGAGTCAGGCCAATCTCTGGCACCAGCAGCAGGCTGCACTTGCCCGCATCCAGCGTCTGCTGCATGGCGGCAAGATACACCGCCGTCTTTCCGGAGCCAGTAATGCCATGCAGCAAGAAGGATTGAAATTTTCCTGACCGGACACTGGAGGAGATTTTCTCGGCCATCTCCGACTGTGTGACGTTAAGCGTAAAAACAGAAGCCGAGTGCGCACGCAAAGCCGAGGAACCTGCAAAGGGCGAGGTCGCAGCCACCTCTTCCAGACGCACCAGCCCGCGACGAACCAGCGTGGCCAGCGTGGTTTTTGGGACGGGAAGCGAGGCGAGTGAAGCAACCGGAAGCCGTCCCTGCGCACCTGCCAGTTCTGCAAGCAAAAGCTGCAGGTTGGCATTTAATTTTGGCAGACGGACATCTTCCACCAATACAGCAATGGTCACTGTACGGCGGACGGAGCGGGATTCTGCCGTGGATTCGCGCGTGATCCAGCGTTTTTGCAGCAGGGTATGCAGCGTTGTCGATCGTGCCTTTGTTTTCGCCAGCAGCGTAGGCGCAGCCACTGTGCTTCCATCGGCAAGGTGCGTGAGCACGGCGTGTTCCACGCCTGCATCGGCTGCATCCTGTTTTGGAGAGAGCGTTTGCTGCGTGGGGGTTTGCCGCGTGCGCAGGCCCAGCTCCGTGATGCGATAGAACGCGCGCTGGCGCAGTTCAGCCTTAAGTGGCAACATGGAGCGTAAAACTTCACCAAGCGGAGAAAGATAATACTCTGCGATCCAGGCGCCCAACTGCATTTGCTCGGCGGAAAGTACTGGCTCTGCATCGACCACGCGCAGAATGGATTTTATTTTTTTCTGTGCCGTGTCGTCATGGAGACGAACGACAACGCCCTGCATCTGTTCCTGACGAAAGGGAACCAGAACGCGCCCACCCGGCACCGGCTCCAACTCTCCCACCGCGTAGGTGAAGAGGGAATCCACGGGCACCGGAAGGGCAACGTCACAGAATCGAGGCATGAGGGGCGGACTTTCCGGATGAGAATGCGTTCAGGTTAGGAATGTTTCGCAGCGACCAGATGCTCCTCAAAATGCGCGAGCGAGCGCTGGCGCGCTAAAGTCGCTGCTTCTTTTCTATAGCTGTTGCTATCTACATCGCGATTGAATGCGTGGCTGGCACCTTCATAGACATAGACAGGAAATCCAGGGTACTCGTGCCGTACCTGCTCAACAACGTTTTGTGTGATGTGGGTGTCTTCCAGCCCGAAGTGAAAGATCGCCGGGCAGGTGGATTTTTCTGTAATGAACTCCTGAATTCCGCCGGGATAGTAAGAAACGGTGGCATCGGGATGGAGACGCGTGTTGCTGAGCCAGGCCAGCGTGCCTCCCCAGCAGTAGCCGACTACGCCAACCTTTTTGATTTCCGGCTGCTGGCGCAGATAGGCGATAGCCGACTGAATATCGGCCAGGGTACCTTCAAGCGGCAACGTCTTGACAATGCCAAATCCCTCCTGCATTCCAGTCGCGTCGTAGTTGTAGTCCACATGCTTGCGAGCACGGTCAAAGAGCGCTGGAGCCAGAGTAAGGTAGCCATCTTTGGCAAAGCCATCGGCAACGGAGCGAATATGCGAGGTAATGCCGAAGATTTCCTGCAGGACAACAATGCCTGCCTTCGGGGTACGTGTGGGTTGTGCCAGATAGGCATCCAGAGTGTGGCCATCGGCGGCCTTCAGGGAAATGGTTTGCGACATGCAGCATCCTCCATGTGAATTGAGCGCGAAAGATGATTGTCGCAAGTTCTGCGATCTTCTGCATCCTGGAATAGTAATTTTCGTGCTGGGAGTTTATGCCGGAGGGAACTGGGAGGCAAGGGTGAGTAAGGAGGGTCGCTGCGCGTATGCCTCCTCCACCTGGCGACGCAGAAGCGTCCAGGATGCCGTGGAGACCTGCAGGAAGGCAGCAGCAAGCCGAGGATCGAAGTGGCTGCCAGCGCAACGTTCCACCTCCTGCTGCGCCTTTTCAAAGCTCTGCGCTGGACGATAGAGTCGGTCGCTGGTTATGGCATCCAGCGTATCCACGATTGAAAAAATGCGAGAGCCAAGGGGGATCTTGTCTCCCTGTAGATGGTCAGGAAATCCCTGGCCATCGAAGCGCTCGTGATGATGCCGGACGATCTGGGCCGCAGGCCGTAAAAAGTGAATGCGGTTCAAAATTTGTTCGCCGACGGTCGTGTGCGACTGCATCCGTTCCACTTCTGTAGCGGACAATGCACCTTGGCGAAACAGCAGAGCATCGGACAGGCCGATCTTTCCAATGTCATGCAGCAGTGCTGCGTGCTCCAGATGCGGACGTAAACTTTCTGGATAATTTACCAGACGAGCGAAATAGCTGGCGTAAGCCTGCACGCGCAGGGCATGGAGAACACTGTCTGCCTCGCGCATGGCCAGCGTGGCCAGCAGCGCTTCCATCACCGATTGCTCCAGATGATCAATTTCTGCCAGCAATTGTGACTGGCCTGTTTTGAGTTGAACGATTTGCTCCCGCATGGAAGCCGTGACGCGGGCCTCCTGCCGTTGCTGGAGAATGTTGACGTAGCAGCGTTCCACGGTATCACGAAGCCGGTCAGCGGTCAAAGGAGGAATCAAAAACGCATCCAGTTCCAAGGGTAACGAGGCGGCCAGGAGAGACGAATCAATTTGGTCAAGGAGGGCAATCCGTGCCAGGAGCAGGCCACTGCCCTGGACAAAACGCAGCGCCTCCAGGCAAAAAGCTTTTTGGGAATCCAGATGAACCAGAAAAATATCCCACGAGTTTTCCGTCAAATGTATACGAACTTGATTCGCAGATGTAGCAATCTGGATGGTTGCGCAGCAAGGCAGCAAAGTTTGCTGGATGGCTAAAGCCGACATTTCTTCCGTGTCGAGAAACAGAATTCGTGGACGGTGCGCAGTCCCTGCTCCCGGAGCAGCTACAGACGCAAGATCACGATCCCGTGCTGGCACAGCAAGACTTTGAGTAGTTTGAATGGGCATGATTCGGCCTGAGAATGAACCCTGTTTTCTGTATCGGCATTTTGGGAGAGGGCAACAGATTTTGTTTCACTTTGAAACGAATTTGGGCACTTCCCAAAACGGATGTGCGCTTTTTCCTCAAGTGCTGCATTTTTGTTGCATAGAGTCGCTTTAGGGAGGATGTTGAGTACATACAGCAGGTTTTACAGGGCAGTTTGCCACAGTTACGGGCAATGTAGCGTCACAAATTCTAAGAAATGATGATCCGATGCGTGTACTGATAGCAGAAGACGACCCGGCACTGGGAGTATTGCTGGTTCGGACGTTTCAGTCCGAAGGCTGCAATGTGACCCGTGTTTTGGATGGCGATGCGGCCTTGAGCGCCTGGCGCGAAGCGCACTATGCCCTGCTGATGCTCGATCTAAATCTTCCTTGCCGGGATGGCATGGAAGTGTTGCAAGAGGTTCGCGCGGCCAGTGATGCTGCGATTCTGGTGCTGACGGCCCGCAATGAACTGGAAGATCGGCTGCGCTGTCTGGAACTGGGCGCGGATGATTTTCTCAGCAAGCCATTTTCACTGCGAGAGCTACAACTACGCAGTCGGCGGCTGCTCGCGCGCGCGGGAACCGTATCTGGATCGGTGCTGCGCTGCGGAGATTTGTCCCTGGACCGGGTGCGTCGCACAGTTGAGCGCAGCGGCAAGGCAGTCGATCTGACGACAAAAGAGTTTTCTTTACTGACGTATCTGTTGGAACACCGAGGAGAATGTGTATCCCGAACGGATTTGCTGGAACAGGTCTGGCAGATGCATCCGGGCGTAAACACCAATGTGGTGGACGTATATATCAACTACTTGCGCCGAAAGCTCGACGAAGGCTTCAGCGACAAACTGATTCACACGGTACGTGGGAACGGGTACGTTCTGCGCGAACCACTCATTCAAACCGCCTAGTCGTTTAGGCTGGGCGGGAACTTTTTTGCCGAGGTTGTTGTATGCAAACACACGCTCGTACTCTGTCTGTTAGAACTGCGATGCTGGTTAGCGCTGACGCATCGTTACGGCAACGTCTTTCAGAAACTTTAATTGGAATGCGCTGGCATGTGTGCGAAGCATCGGGGGGAGCCGAGGCATTAACCTGCCTGGAAGAGACTCCCTGCGAAGCGTTGCTGCTGGATTCCTGGCTGCCAGATTTAGAGGCCAAGGAACTGGCCACGCATCTGCGCGATCTCTATCCAGCGCTCGATCTGATTCGCATGGACGAATCCGCGCCGCCCACTGGCGCAGCGCGCAGCAGTCGTAGAAATGAGCTGCTCTTTGCTCTGCATCGCGCCCAGGAAGAACCCCAGAAGGGGAAAGGGATGGATGCGGTCTGGGAACCAGCAGCTTCGTCGCAGGCAGAGTCGGCACGTCTTCGCTTGTCCAGTGTTGAGGCACGGGGTCTTCGCTCGCCGCGCGCGCATGGAATTCATCCCGCGGGAAGTTTTATAGCGGCAAAAAATTCAACTGCCGAACTTTCTGTGGTCTCTGAGGCGCAGTCGGTTTCCCATGTGGCTCTACCTGCAACGCAGCCCACAATTGCACCCACCGCTCTCCCAGCAGCCCGTCCCATCTCCTGGGGAATTCCAGAGATGATCGGGCGCAGTCGGGTGATGGAGACTCTGGCGCAGCACATTCGTCTGGTAGCTCCACGTAAGACCACGGTGCTAATAGAAGGGCCGACGGGCAGTGGAAAAGAACTGGTGGCGCGTGCGCTGCATCGGCTGAGCGCGCGGGCAGATCGTCCCTTTGTCGTGCTGAACTGCGCTGCGATTCCCGATGCGCTGCTGGAGGCCGAGTTGTTTGGCCACACACGCGGGGCTTTTACTGGTGCCGTGCAATCGCGCGTTGGCCACATTGAGGCGGCGCATGGCGGCACGCTGTTTCTGGATGAGATTGGCGAGATGCCGCTTGCACTTCAGGCCAAGCTGTTGCGCTTTCTGGAAGCGGGCGAGGTGCAGCGGATTGGCGAAAATGAGCCGATCAAAGTGGATGTGCGCGTGATTGCAGCGACGCATCAACCGCTGGCCAAGCATTCCGAGCAAGGTACCTTTCGCTCCGATCTCTTCTATCGTCTTTCCGTCTTTACCTTGCACACGGCGCCACTGGCTGAGCATGCCGAAGATATTCCCGTCCTGGCTGGACACTTTCTGGAACGTCTGGCGCAGCGCGAACCGGCAAAGAGCTTTACTGAGGATGCGATCGCACAACTCTGCTCGCACTCCTGGCCCGGCAATGTGCGGGAACTCGCGCACGTCGTCGAGCGGGCCTACATTCTGGCGGAGGGGCGGCCTCAGATTACAGGACAGGAGATTGCCTTCGCCTGAGCGTCGGTACTTTTTGATCCATGGATCGAACTCAACCGTAACCAAAACGGTTACTGGGTAGGCAAGCGTACCCATTCTAAGAGTTCTCTTAGGGGAAAGAGGGGGGAACTGGCTGTCCCGCTGCTTATCAATCAGGTTGAGAATCGTTTTGGGATATTCGAGAGCCTGGAAGTGTTCGGGGTCTCAGACGGGAGAAATAGCGATGCAGGTTACAACCCCATTAGCCGACGTACTCAGCCGCTATCTGGATCTGACGGGTGTGCAGTTCAAGCTGACGGCCAGCAATGCGGCCAATATCGACACACCGAATTACCACACGATGGGCATTGATTTTGCCAGTGAATTTGCTTCGGCTGCCTCCGAGGCGCTGAATTCCCGGCAGGCAGAGGATGCGGGAACTCCACAGCTTGGACTGAAGCATACACCTCACATTCTAGCCGTCGATGGACTGCTGGAGCGTCCGGATGGAAACAATGTTTCGATGGATCGGGAAGGCTTGCAGATGGGCGAAGAGCAATTGAAGTACAAGACCGGCATTGAGATTTTGAGGACACAGTTTACCGAAGTGCTCAATGCAATTCAGGAAAAGTAAGACACAAGGTACAGGGTAGCAAGGTGTAGGCAGCAGGGCGGAAGGCAGGGTACGAGCGATGAATCTCTTTGGCATTATGGAAGTGAGCGGGTCAGCTCTGGAGGCCGAGCGGGTGCGGGCCGACGTGGTGGCGGCCAACATGGCCAATGCGGAGACCACGCAGACGCCACAGGGTGGCCCCTATCAACGGCAGCACGTTGTCTTTACCTCGGCTGCGGTCAATCAGCCCTCCAGCTTTGCGCAAGCACTACTCTCGCAGAGTGGTCTAACGCAGGGTGTCGGGTTGGGTACAGGCATCGACGCACCGAATGCTGGCCTGGAAAATCCCGGCGTAAAAGTTGCTGCTGTGGTCTCGGATACGACAGCACCGTTGCGCCGCTATGATCCCGGACATCCCGATGCGGACAAGAGTGGATATGTCTCCTATCCCAACATCAATCCGCTGAGCGAGATGGTGGATTTAATGGGTGCCGAGCGCTCCTACGGGATGAATGTTTCCGCGGTTACGGCGTCGAAGAACATGATTACTTCGACGATGACGATTTTGGCTTAGGTTTTTTAGCTTGCGTTTCAGTTTGGATAGGCAGGGAGGTACACAGCGATGAGCGGAATTCTGAACATGCAGCAGGTTGCGTCCTCGCTGAATACACTGGCGACACCTGCTACTGGATCGGCCTCGCAAGCCTCCTCGTCGGCCCATCAGCCCGGTGGTCTGGTGGCCGGAAGCTCGCTGGGCACAGAAGCTCCCACGTACAGCACGCCCTTTGCTGGCGTCATGCGGGATGCCATCGCCAAGACGCAGGAGCTGGACACGCAGGCCTCGAATGCCGTGACAGGGTTGCTCTCCGGTCAGGGCGTGGATATCCATACGGCCATGATCGCAACGGAAAAATCCGATCTCGCCTTTGAAATGATGTTATCGCTGCGCAACAAGGCGATTGGCGCATACCAGCAGTTGATGGGTATGCAGTTCTAAACAAGATTTTCATGCAATGCAAAGAAATGAAAAATCAGAATCAACAGGAGCGGGAAGGAATCCGCAATGAGTGAGACGAAGACCGAACCTCAGCCAGCGACCTCCACGTCGCTGGTGGCGCGGATGGAGAAGAATATTGATTCGGGCACGCGCGCCTTTCGGGATCGCCTGCAAGCCTACTCCGGGCGTCAGCAACTGGGCATGCTGCTCTCGGCAGCGGTGTTGCTGGCCTCTGTGGGTGGAATTTTCTATCTGATCTTCAAGCCGGATATGCGCGTGCTGCTCAGCGGCCTGGAAGCGCGCGATGCGCAGCAGGTGGAGCAGGAATTAGGTGCCGCAGGACTTCCCTTTGATGTCTCGCCCGATGGAACCAGCATTCGCGTTCCGGCCAATGCGTTGAACAAGGCGCGGCTGGAGATTGCGGGCAAGGGTCTGCCGTCAAGCGGACGGCTGGGCTTTGCCATCTTCGACAAGCCAAACTGGGTTGGTTCGGAGTTTGACGAGAAGGTGAACTATCAGCGCGCGCTGGAAGGTGAGCTGGAGCAGACCATCGGCTCGCTCGAATCCGTGCAAACGGCGCGGGTGCATATTGTTTTGCCACACGATTCACTATTTACCGACGAGCAGCGCGCGGCCAAGGCTAGCGTCATGCTCAAGCTGCGCCGTCGTTTGAGCGACGATGAAGCTGCTTCCATTCGCAACCTTGTTGCCGGAGCCGTGGACACGCTGCGCCCCGATCAGGTGACGCTGGTCGATGCCGACGGACGGCAATCGCTGGGGCCAAAGACTGCTGAAGCGCAGCAAGCAGCGTATGAGCAGGCTTTGACGGACAAGCTGCTGGCTACGCTGGAACCGATCGCGGGCGAGGGCAATGTTCGCGCCTCCGTGACTGCGGATTTTGACAATGGTAGCGAAGACGATCTGGATGAAACCTACGATCCCACCAAGGTTGCGACGCTGTCCATGCAACGGACGGATGCCAACTCCGGGGGACAGGCGCTGCCAGCCGGAGTTCCCGGCACAGCCAGTAATGCGCCGAACGTAAAGACTCCGGTTTATCCGCAGCAGAACTCTCCAGCAGAAAATACGCATCAGGAGAACGGTACCTACGCTGTCTCCAAGCATGTGCGCCATCGTATGCAGGGGCCGGGAGCGGTACGACGCATCACAGCGGCCATCCTCATCAACGACCGCGAGGTTCCCGCAGCCAAGGGCAAAAACGTGGTCTGGCAGCCGCGTACCGCCGATGAATTGCGTCAGCTGCAGTTGCTGGCGCAGGCTACCGTAGGCTTTGACAGCCAGCGCGGCGACCAGGTAACGGTGGAGAATCTAAGCTTCCTGGCCAATGCCGGGGAAACACAACCAAGTCTGGTAGCACGGACGATGGCGCAGATGGGTGGCCCGGCCACAGCGCTGCGCTTTGCGCTGTTGGCAATGGCCTTCCTGCTGGGATTGATCTTTATTGTCCGCCCAGTGCTCAAGCAGATGCAGCAATGGACGGCCCCCGTCCACATGCTGGCAGCCGAGGCTGGTGGCGGTAGCACGCCCGTCGCATTGCCTGGACATCTCGGCGAGGCTCTCATGCTTGATAAGACCCAGGAGTTATCTACCGAGCGTCATCAGGCGCACGCGCAGATCATCTTTGACAAGGTTTCAGACTATGTTCGCAAGGAACCGGCGCAGAGTGCCCGGTTGTTGCAAAGCTGGATTCATACCGACGAATTTTAGGTCTGAAGTGTAGTCCGGAGTAAGAGAAAGGAACTCAATGGCCGCCGCCACCGCTACCCCGCCTGTACCCCATGATGCTGCTGCTCCGCCCATGCTTTCGGCGGAATCGACACCAGCCAGAGCGGCCACCCTGAAGATGCTGCCGATTCGTAAGGCAGCGATTCTGATGATTACTCTTGGCGATGAGCTGGCGCGCATGCTGTATCCGCATTTTTCTGAGACGGAGCTGCAGCACCTGACCGAGGAAATCTCCAATGTTCGGGATGTTCAACCGGCGGATGCAGTCGAGATTCTGCACGAGTTCCATGAACTTTTGGAGACGCAGCAATATATGGTGCATGGCGGCATGGAATATGCCACCAAGCTGCTGGTGGATTCGCTGGGCAAACAGCGCGCTGAGGATTTACTGAATCAGGTCAAGCGCGCGCAGGAGGCGACGCACGGCGATCTGGCCATGCTGCAGAAGGTCGATCCGCAGCAACTCAGCAAGTTTCTTGAAGGCGAGCATCCGCAGACCGTGGCATTGGTGCTGGCGCACTTGGATCCCAAGCGTGCCTCGCAGGTCTTGCAGCAACTGGCTGATGGGCAGCGCGTGGATTCGATACGCCGACTGGCGGAGATGCAGCAGTTCTCTCCAGAGATGGCGCAGAAGGTCGCGCTGGTGCTCCACAAACGGCTGGAATCACTCGGCGACATGGGGCGCAAATCGTACTCAGGCTTCAAGGCTGTGGCTGACCTGCTCAATCGTTTGGATTCGACAGCAGCGAAGGCCGTGCTCGAACACATTGAGGCAGACAATCGCAAGCTGGCCATCAGCATTCGCAACCTGATGTTTACCTTTGAAGATTTGGTGACGGTGCCAGCAAACAGCATTCGTGAACTGATCAGTCAGGTGGACAAGAAACAGTTGGCTATTGCGTTGAAGGGTGCCAATGAGGAACTGAAGGCACATCTCTTCAAGGCGCTCAGTTCCCGTGCCGTGGAGATGTTGCAGGAAGATATGGAAGTGATGGGGCCAGTACGCGCTCGCGAAGTGATGCAGGCGCAGCAGGAGATTCTAGGCTTTGCCCGCAAGCTGGAGGCAGAGGGCAAGCTAGTTTTGATGAGCGAAAAGGAAGACGACTTTATGGTCTAGGGTTGAGGAATTTTCCCTTCACTCCAACCCTTGCCATTCCGACCGACTGGAATGGGAAAAGCACGATTCGCAGGCAGGCAGAGCAACCGTGCGGGGCACCACGCGGCAAACAGGAAGTGAGTTCAGATCATGGCCCAGGAAGAATTGATTCCCAATCCGATGCGTGCGAACCCAATGCAGAATGGCTTCAAGCGTTCAGGCGGTGCGCCAACTCCATCCCCTGCTGCTACCTCTTTTTCGACAACATCCCATGTCGAGCGTCTGGAGTACCGCAAGCCTGATCCAGCGGCGCATGCCGGCCAGGAAACGGACACGCAGAGGAAGACACAATGGGCGCACCCTCGCTGGTGGAGGAATGGCTGCGGCCTGCAGCGGAACGTGCCGGGCAGACCGAGGTCGCCAATCCCGCACTGGCGGCTCGCATGGCCGAGGAGCAATGGCGGCAGGAGCGCACAACGTTGGAGATCCGTCTGGCCGAGCAGAACGCAGCCGCCAGTCGTGCTATTGCTGCTGCCAGAGAAGAGGGTCGTCGCGAAGGACGACAGATATCCGAAGAGGCTTTTGAAGAAGAGCGCGGCAGAATGCGGCTGCAGATGGTTGAGGCGCTGGAGGAGTTTCGTTTGCAGCGCGAGCGCTACTTCCACTCCGTGGAGCGGGAAGTGGTGCGGCTGGCGCTGGCTATTTCCGCGCGCGTGCTGCATCGCCAGGCGCAGATTGATCCATTGTTTCTATCTGGTGCCGTGCGTGTCGCGCTGGAGAAACTAGCCGATACAACGGGCGTGGTGTTGCGCGTAGCTCCGGCACAGGTGCTGGCCTGGCAGGAGATGTTTCGCCTGCATAGTGGTGCGCGCGTGCAGCCAGAGATTCTGGGCGATCTCTCGCTCAATGCTGGCGAGTGCATCCTGGAGACGAAGCTGGGCACCGTGGAGTTGGGCGTCAAGGCGCAACTGGAGGAGATTGAAAAAGGATTTTTCGATCTGCTGCATCATCATCCTGCGCCCAATCGCATGGCCAACGGGTTGGGTGCGTAGCCAACGCTGAACGGTCTGGGAGGCAGTGCAGAGAAGGGGAATATAGTGCGATTCCAGGATTGCTATAGCTCAAGTACTGTCATCCCGAGCGGAGCATCGCGCCCAAGCGTGATGCGTAGTCGAGGGAACTGTGGTTTCTTCCTGGATTGGTGCGCAAAACGCAGGTTTCTCGACTCGCTTCCTGCGGACGCTCGCTCGAAATGACAGGGATGTTTTCGGGAATAGTAATTGTGAAACCGTCTTAGATTGCAAGGAAAACCTGCATGGCAGAGAGCTTCATGTCCGATCCACTCCGGATGCTGGTGCCCGTTGAGAGCGCGGCAGCGGTGACTCCTGTGGCGGGTGCGCGCTCCAAAGCGCAAAGAATTCCATTGCATACAGGGCAAGAGTCGGAATCGGAATCTGCGCCACTGCCTGTGCAGACTGAAGATGTCTGGGAACCGCATCGCAATCCTGAATCCTCCGACGAACCAGCGGGATATCCCTCCATGTTTGCCTCCGCTGCGTTTACTCCAGAAGAAATGCTGGCGGAGACAAAGGGTACAACCGAAGAAAGCATTCCCGATGATTTTGATCCCGGACAGGCAATTCTGCGCGCCTACTTTCGGCGTCTGCAAAGCCGTCCAGCCTGGCGCTGGCATGGCCATGTTGTCGAGGCAACCGGACAGACCATCGAATCCGAAGGACCATTCTGTTCTGTGGGCGAGTGCTGCGAGATTTTTGATCGCGAGGGGCTGCGGCATCGCGGCGAAGTGATTGGCTTTCGCGGTTCGCACGTTCTGTCGATGACGCTCGACCCACCAGATGGCATTCGCTATGGCGACGCGGTGGCCGCGCTGGGCGAGACACCGCGCATGGATATGGGGCCAGGTCTGTTGGGCCGCGTGCTGGATGCTCTGGGCCAGCCGCTGGATGGCGCGCCGCCGCCGCACGCCGAAGAAAGCTGGCCGCTGGAGAGTCTGATTCCGCAGCCGATGGATCGCGTGCCCATTACCACGCCGCTGGGCACGGGATTGCGCGTACTCGATGGTCTGCTGACAGTCGGTCGCGGGCAGAGAGTCGGCATCTTTGGTGGCTCTGGCGTAGGCAAAAGCACGCTGATCGGTATGATGACACGCAACACCGCCGCCGACATGACCGTGGTGGGGCTGGTGGGCGAACGTGGCCGCGAGGTACGAGAATTTCTGGAAGACAATCTGGGTGTGGAGGGGCGCGCTCGCTCCGTAGTGTTGGTTTCGACCTCGGATCAATCGCCCTTGCTGCGTATGCGCGCCGCGCAGGCAGCTACGGCAGTCGCCGAGTATTACGCAGCGCAGGGCAAGCATGTTCTGCTGGTGCTGGATTCTTTGACGCGCTACGCTATGGCCGCTCGCGAAGTGGGTCTCGCAGCAGGTGAGCCTCCTACCTCACGCGGCTACACGCCTTCAGTCTTTCGGCGGCTGGCACGGCTGATTGAACGCGCTGGACAGTTTGAGCATGGTAGCATCACGGCCTTTTATACGGTGCTAATGGAAGGCGATGATCTAAACGATCCGCTGGTAGACGCGACTCGCGCCCTGCTGGATGGTCATGTGGTGCTGTCGCGCGCGATGGCGTCGGAGGGATGGTATCCGCCGGTCAGCGTGCTCGACTCCATCAGTCGGTTGATGCCCGCCGTAACCACAGGCTTGCATCGTGAGCGTGCCGGAATGATCCGGCGCTTGCTGGCTGCGTATGCTCGCTCTGAGGATTTAGTTCGCATTGGTGCCTACAAACCGGGAGCTGATCCGGAACTGGATCGCGCGCTGGCCGCGCGTCCCGTGATTCGCCGCTACATGGAGCAGCAGCCAGAGGAGCGGTTGACGCTGGAAGCCGCTGTAGCGCAGATGCAATCCCTGCCACTCTAGTCTTTGCTGCAAGAATCAGGAGATGCCTTTGCCCAGTCCGCTCAAACGAATTCTTCGCATACGCCATCTGGCTGAGGAACAGGCGCGTCTGGAGCTGGAGCGCGAGACGCAGCGGCTGCGTCAGGCGCAGGCAGCACGCATCCATGCTGAGGCCCAGGTTCACAGCCAGCGGGAGCAACTGGCCAACAGCTTCGTCGCCAGCAAAGGGGAGGGAACGGATAGGCCCGCAGACTCTCTCTCTGAAAATTCCAAGACTTCGCAGGCAGATAGCGATTGGCTACTGGCTGAGGCTGCGCTGGAGTTTTCCTCCTGGAACCAGATGCAGTTGGAGCAGTGGTGCATCCAGGAGGCCGAACGTGTCGCACCGCTGGCCGAGCAGTATCAGCAACGCCGTAAGGAGTTGCGTCAGGTGGAGCGGCTGGTGGAGAGCCAAACTCAGGCTGAGCATGTTGTGCAGGATCGGCGCGATCAGTCGGAGGCCGATAGCTGGTTCCAGATTGAAACTCTGCGCCGTGAGCGCAACGAGCATAAATAGGCCGCGCAAATAAACTGCACAATCCATCTCTGCAATCCAGCCCTATCGACACGCCAAAGTGGTACTGTGCTGGCTGCAAGCGATTTCTGAACAGCAATTTATCTATTTCCTATCTCCCAACCGTTTTTCTGGCCCTTCACCTGCTTTTTCCTAGCGTGAGGTGATGGTCCTTTGCAAGCGCTTCCTCAAATCGCAGCTTCATTCGCCGTACCAACTGCCGCACCGATGTCCTCCCCCAGTTCTTTGGCTGCTGCGCAGACAGGTTCGCCGGCCAGCGCATCGGCTACGCCTGCCTCGGAAAATTCTGGCTTTGCGGCAACCATGCGTCAGCAGATGAATCAGAACTCCCCATCGAATATCTATTCCAATGCTCAGGCGAAGCCGGGCAAGACGGCAAGTTCCAACACGGCAAGTTCCAGTACTTCGAGTGCCAAGACCACAAGTTCCAGCTCTTCGACGACTACGGCAGCGTCTTCGAGTTCGACCTCTTCCACATCCTCCGGCTCGGCTACGGCAAAGGGGAGTTCCGCAGCCTCATCAAGTGCAGCGGCTACCCCTTCCGGCACGTCGAGCGCGCCGACGCAAACGGCTGGCCAAACTTCAGGCCAGGCTGCTGCTCCCGTTCAGCCTACTGCACCTGTCCAGACCTCTACACCTGTCCAGACAGCGGCGGCCATTACGGACGCGACGGCTGCAGCAGGCGCGGGAGCGGCCAAAGGGTCGGCATCCAGTGCAAGCTCCGCATCGAATACGACAACGTCAAGTACGACAACAGACGAGCTAAAGAAGAAGTTGGAGACGACCTCCAGCTCCGGGGTTACGACGGCATCGCCAACGACACAGGCTTCCGTTCCCGTGGTCGTTCCTGTTGCAACGGTTGTGCCGAATGCGCCGATTCCAGTTGGTAGCAGTGCATCAGCGAACACATCCAATAACAGTGGCGGCGGCAAGGGTACCAGCGGAACATCGATTCCTTTAGGGCAGGCTCCGTCAGGACAGGCTTCTGCAGGACCGGCTACTTTAGGACAGACTCTGCCGGGAAGCAACGCAGCCGCCTCGGGCACGGCCACCGTGGCGACAGTTCCTGCGGCTCCCGCTACGGCTTCTATGGCGACTACGGTCCAGACTGCGACACCTCTGGCAGCCGCGCAGGGAGTCGATCACGCTGGAGTTCAGAAAGAGGCGATCAACTCTGTTGTGGGCAAGCCGGGTACAGCGCTGAGTTCAACGATTTCTTCTACGAACGCGATTGCCAATGCTTCCAGCGGGAAAGCGGTTGCAGGCGCGGTGGGAGCGTCGGCTGTCCATGCAGAAAATTCAACGCCAGTGTCGAGCAAGGCACTTGCAAATGCGCCGGTGAATCCAGACAACACTTCCGCCAGCGATGCGGCGACTTCTCCCGTTCTTTCTTCAGGCGCGCCGATCGATACGGCAGCTTTGAGTGGTGCAAGCGCAAGCAATGCCGCAGTCAATCCAACGGGCAATGCTGCGGGAAATGCTGGCAGCAATGCGCCCAGCGGCACGACCTCACCGGATGGTACGCACTCGTATGGCTCGGCCAGTCCAGGCGCGGCCAGCCCAGCTTTGAACCCATCAGCAATTCCACTTTCTTCCGTTAACGGAATGGTTGGTGTACACGGGATCGCGCCCGGATCCACACCCGCTGGCGCGGCTTCGGTGGCAGGTCAAGGCATGGCAGGAGCCAACGGTATCGATGGACATGCCTTGACCAGCGCCGGAGGCTTGAACAGCGCCGGAGGCTTGAACGCTTCGAATCTTGCTGGAGCGCGCCCCAACAGTTCTGCAAGCCCTTCGACAAGTGATGCACTGGCTGCGCTCGATCATGCCTCGGCGGAGCCGAGCCTGCTGCACACCACTCCCAACCAACTGGCTGTGGGTGTCTCTGATCCGCAACTGGGCTGGCTGGAGGTTCGTGCCGATCGTGTTGGTGGACAGTTGACGGCCTCGGTCACGCCAGATTCCTCGGCCAGCCATGCCGTGCTGGCGGCCTCCATGCCGGCGATGGTGAGTTTTCTACAGGAGCAGCGCGCGGGCGTGCAATCGCTGGCACTCTCCAATCCCTGGGCAGGCAATACGGGTCAGGGGAACGGACAAAACGCTGGTCAAAACAGTGGACAGGCCAATGGCAATGGCGGGCAGGGTCAGCCGCAGTCCTCAGGAATTACATGTACGGCGGGAATCGGCGCAGTCACTTCTTCGGCG
>VFSW01005906.1_pt1 | contig 18054 bp, 13 predicted proteins | sample 5358111 | NCBI WGS metagenome assembly VFSW01 (sample SAMN11554181, study PRJNA540505) | mine drainage metagenome | isolation source: sediment from site ElyBrook_90M | place: USA: Ely Copper Mine, Vershire, VT | collected 2017
CCCCGCGCGGGGCGGGGGGGGGGCCATTGCTGGGGCCTGGCCACCAAGCACACCCGCGCGCGGGCGGTGTCCGCGCGCGGCCGCGGGGCGCTGCGCGGCTACCGCCTGTGGAAGCGGCGCGCGGCGCTCAGCGCCGCACGCTCGTCAGCGACCCGTGCAGCTTGCGAAGCAGGGATTCGGTCGTATCCCAGTCGATGCACGGATCCGTGACCGACACCCCGTACTCGAGCTTGCTCAGGTCCTTCGGAATGGGCTGGTTGCCCGCGCGCAAGTTGCTCTCGAGCATCAACCCGACGATGGAGCGGTTGCCCTCGAGGATCTGGTTCACGCAGTTCTCCGCGATCAGCGGCTGCAGCGTCGGATCCTTGTTCGAGTTGCCGTGGCTGCAATCGACCACGATGCGGGCGGGCAGCTGCGCCGCCGAGAGTTCCCGCTCGGCCATCGCGATGCTCACCGCATCGTAGTTGGCCCGGCCGCCGCCGCCGCGCAGCACCAGGTGGGCGTGCTGATTGCCCCGGGTGCGGAACACCGCCGACTGCCCCTGCTGCGTGATGCCGAGGAAATGATGCGGGTGCTGCACCGACTGCAGCGCGTTGATCGACGCGCCGAGCGAGCCGTCGGTGCCGTTCTTGAATCCGACCGGGGTCGACAAGCCGCTCGCCATCTCGCGGTGGGTCTGGGACTCGGTGGTCCGCGCGCCGATCGCCGTCCAGGTGATCAGCTCCGACAGGTACTGCGGCATGATCGGATCGAGCGCCTCGGTGCCCGCCGGCAGGCCCAGCTCGGCGACGTACAGCAGCAGGTCCCGGGCAAGACGGATGCCCTTCTCGATGTGGAAGGAATCGTCCATGTCGGGATCGTTGATCAGGCCCTTCCAGCCCACCGTCGTGCGGGGCTTCTCGAAATAGACCCGCATCACCAGCAGCATCGTCGACCCGACCTCGGCCGCCAGGCGCTGCAGCCGGGTCGCGTACTCGCGGGCCGCCTCGACATCGTGGATCGAGCACGGGCCCACCACCACGAACAGCCGCGGATCGCGCCGCTCCAGGATCGCGCGCACCGCCTCGCGCGAGCGCAGCACCGTGTTCGCGGCCCGCTCCGTCAGGGGCAGCGCCCGCTTGACGTCCTCCGGCGTCGCCAGCAGCTCGCTGGCGGTCACGTTGACGTTCTGCAATCGATCCTGGGAATTCGTCATCACGGCGCCTACATGGATGTTCGGATGGTCCAGAGTTCGGGAAAGAACTTGAGCTCCAGCGCCTTCGTCAGATAGGAAACGCCGCCGGTGCCGCCGGTGCCGCGCTTGTATCCGATGATGCGCTCGACCGTCTTGGCGTGCGTGAAACGCCACAGCTGGAACTTGTAGTCCAGGTCGACCAGCCGCTCCGCCAGTTCGTACAGATCCCAGTCCTTGACCGAATTGTGGTACACGCTGAGCCAGGCCGCCGCCACCTGTTTGCTCGCCTGGTAGGGTTGGCTGAAGTCGCGGTCGACGGCCTCGGCGGGCACGTTCAAGCCGCGCCGGCTCAGCAGCCTCAGCACCTCGTCGTACAGGCTGGGCGCGCGCAGCGCCCGCTCGAGCGCCTCGTGGACCGGCGGATCGCTGCGAAAGACCTTGATCATCTCGGCATTCTTGTTGCCGATCAAGAATTCGAGCAGCCGATACTGCGCCGACTGGAAGCCCGAGGACCGCCCGAGGGTGTTGCGGAACGCCGAGTAGTCGTAGGGGGTCACGGTCGCCAGCACGCCCCAGGCATGCAGGAGCTGCTCCTGTATGGTCGATACGCGAGCGAGCATCTTGAAGGTCGGACCCAGGTCGTCGCGCCGCACGCAGTCGACGGTCGCGGTCAATTCATGCAGACAGAGCTTCATCCACAGCTCGGACACCTGATGGATGGTGATGAACAGCATCTCGTCGTGGTGGTAGGACAGCGGATGCTGGGCATCGAGCAGCTTCTCGAGATTGAGGTACTGCCCGTAACTCATCGTGTCGCTCAGGTCCCAATGGACCTGCTCGTCGGCCAGATCGACGAACGACTTGTTCGGCGGCTCGGGTTCGCCCATGGTCAGGACGTGAAGACCCACGCCGGCACCGTGCGCCAGCCCGCCAGCAATTCGCGGTCCAGCCGCCGGTAATCCGGCTCGATCCGCTCCACCAGGCGCCAGAAGCTCACCGAATGATTCATGTGGCGCGTGTGCGCCAGCTCGTGCACGAAAAGGTAGCGCACCACCTCGGGACGAAGGAACACCAGCGAGCAATTCAGGCTCACCGTGCCGCGGGTGGAGCAGCTTCCCCAACGCGTGCGCTGGCGGCGTATCGCGACCCTGCCCACGCGGATGTCGAGCCGCGCGGCGAGCTCGAGCAGGGCCGGGGCGAGGCGCGCGGCCGCCGCTTGCTTCAGCCAGCCCTGCAGCAGGCCCCGGGCGCCCGACGCGTCCGGCGCCGTCACCTCGAGTCGCCCGCCCCGCTCCGCGAGCGCACGCCTGGGCGCCGGCCGCCACTCGACCGCGAAGCGCTCCTCGGAAAAGGCGAGGCGCACCTCGGGCGGCACCTCCACGGCCGGCTCCGCCGCGCAGCGCATCGCCGCGACCTTGCGGTCGATCCACGGCGTGAAGCGCTGCACGAAATCGCGCACCATCCGCGGGTTGACGCCCATCGGCACGACGATCTCCACCCGGCCGCCGACATGCACCCGGGCCGTGAGCCGCCGCGCCCGCTCGCTCACGCGGACGGCGAACGGGTCGGTCGAGCTTCTGGTCTCGAACAACGAAAGCTGCGTGCCCTGGGTTCTCATCGCGCGGAATGATACCAGTTTCGCCGTGGTCGGCGGCCGTCCGGCCGCCTCACCCGGCGTGCAGCAGGAGCGAGTGCTCACGCTGCGCCGCCTTGTAGTCGGGCGCCACGATCAGCGCCTTCTCGATCCAGTTGCGCGCGCCCAGCAGATCGCCGCGCGCCCGCAGTTCGGTGCCGAGCGCCAGATACGCCTCGGCATGCCCCCATCCCGGCGTCTCCGGGCTGGTGGCCGAGGTACGCTCGAATTCGCGCGCCGCGGCCTCGAGCTGCGCGAGCGCGCGCGGCCGCTCGGGCGACCGAGGTTCGGCCCTCGCCAGCGCCTGCATCGCCGATAGATAGAGCACGCGCGGGTTGTGCGGCGCCAACCGGCGGGCCGCGTCGAGCCGCTGGGCGGCCCGCGCACGCAGCACCACCGCCTCGAATCTTCGGAAATTCGCGAGCTCCGCGTAGCACGCCGACTGCAGCGCCAGGGCCTCGGCCGCGTCCGGCCGCTGCCGCAGCAGCCCGTTCAGGCTCGCCACGCAATCGGCGAGCGAGGCCTGCGCCTCCCGCGGCCGGGCGTGCGCGAGCAGCAGCGCCATCCGGTAGCGTGCGTGCGCGAGATGGTAGAGCCGAGCCGGGTCGGCGCCGCCGTCGCCGGCATCCGCGCTCAGCGACTGGACCAGCGCGGCGAGCTGATTGAGGTCCTCGATCTGATACGCGTACACGATCCGCGCCTGCAGATCGCCGCCCGCCTGAGCGGCGGCGAACCCGGCGCAAAGGCACAGGACGGCGGCGGTCTTGAACATGCGGCGGGCACCCTTCGAGTATCGACATCCCGACCGGCCATCGGCGATGCTACGCCGACGATAGCACACCGGAGTGACCCCGCTTGACGCTCGAATGGATCGACATCGGCTCCAACCTGACGCACTCGAGCTTCGACCACGACCGCGAGCAGGTGCTCGGCCGCGCACTCGAGGCCGGCGTCGCGCGCCAGATCGTCACCGGAGCCGATCCGGCCGGCTCGCTCGCCGCCGCCGACCTCGCCGCGGCCCATCCCGGCGTGCTGTGGAGCACGGCCGGCGTGCACCCGCACCACGCGGCCGGATTCGACGCCGCGGCGGGCGCGCGGCTCGAGCAGCTGCTCGCGCTCGATCGGGTGGTGGCCGTGGGCGAATGCGGGCTCGACTACTTTCGCGACTTCTCGCCGCGCGAGGCGCAGCGCGCCGCCTTCGCCGCGCAGCTGCAGATCGCGGCGGCGGTCCGCAAGCCGGTGTTCCTGCACCAGCGGGACGCGCACGCGGATTTCCGGGCGATCCTCGCCGACTTTCGCGGCCGCCTCGCCGGCGGCGTGGCGCACTGCTTCACCGGCGGCGCGGCGGAACTCGAGGATTATCTGGACCTCGGCCTGCACATCGGCATCACCGGATGGATATGCGACGAGCGGCGCGGTGCGCATCTGCGCGACGTGGTCGCGCGCATTCCGTCCGATCGGCTCCTGGTGGAGACCGACGCGCCCTACCTGCTGCCGCGCGACCTCGCGGTCAAGCCCGCCTCGCGGCGCAACGAGCCCTGTTACCTGCCGCACGTGGCCCGGGCCGTCGCGGCGGCCCGCGGCGAGCCGATCGAGAGTCTCGCCGAGACCACCACACGCAACGCCCAGGAGCTGTTCGGGCTGCCGGTTCCGGCGGGCCATCGCCCGGCGGCGACCCATCGCCCTATAGATGCGTGAACTGATGCGGGCTCGGCCGCAGCTGCCCGACCAGCCGATCCCAGGCCGCGATGCGGGGCGCGAAGGCCTCCGAGTCGCGCAAGCCGCGGTCCAGGGGCGGGTATTCGAGGTCGATGCTGTCCATCATCACCACGTTCTTCGGCATGCCCTTGGTGAACTTGCCGACGTTCGAGAACAGCAGCCGGCCCTCCACCGGCAGATCCTCGACCAGCGCCTTGACGGCGGCGATGCGGTCGAAGAGCGCGGGCTGTGGATTGTCGAAGGTGTAGCGGCGCTTGCGGCCGAGCACGGTCCAGTCGCTCATCTGATCTCCCCCGAAGATCAGGCCCGGTATGCGCCGGGTGTCGAGCACCAGCACCCCGCCCGGCATCAGCAGCAGATGATCGACGTGGATGAAGCCGCCCATCCCGTCGGGCACCAGCACCTGATGGATGGATCGCAGGGATATGCGCTGCAACCGCGCGAGCAGCGCCCGGCGGCGCCGGTGACGCCGGAATGCGCCGTAGCCGTACGCCCCGCCGGCGGCAAGCGCGGCGCCCGCGCTCGCGCCGATCAGCCAGTTCGGGTCGAGCTCCATCGCCGTCATTCGAGCGCCCCGCCCACGGCCGCGAGCGTGGCGGGCAGATCGCGCACATGCCGCGGCATGCGCAGCAGCCGCTCCAGGCTCTGCGGCACGGGCACCTGCCTGCCGATGATCGGTTCCACGATCTCGTTGAACTTCGCCGCGTGCGCCGTGGCCACGAGCACCCACGGGTGCTCGTGCCGCTCCTGCGGCGGCAGGCGCTCGTACACCTCGGCCGCGGTCGCCGTGTGCGGGCACCATACCCGTCCGTAGCGCGCGAAGTCCGCCGCGATGCGCGCGCGGATCGCCGCATCGTCGACGCTGTCCGCGCGCAGCTGCGCGCGCACCGCATGGAGCGTCGGATACTGCGCGCGAATGCGCTCCATGTTGCTGGGATTGCCGACGTCCATCGCCGAGGCGAGCGTCGCGATGCTGGGCCGCGGCCGCCACTGTCCGGACTCGAGGAAATCGGGCACCGTGCGATTGGCGTTGTGCGCGAGCACGATGCGCTCGATGGGAAATCCGAGCGCGCGCGCCCACACCGCCGCGAACGCATTGCCGAGATTGCCGGCGGGTATCACGTAGCAGGCCTTCGCACCGGTGAGCCGTTCGACTTGCATGCTGGACGCCGCATAGTACGCCATCTGCGGCAGCAGGCGCCCGATGTTGATGCTGTTGGCCGAGCTGAGGCGGTGCCTGCCCGAGAGCTGCGCATCGAGGAAGGCCTCCTTGGCGAGCCGCTGGCAGTCGTCGAAGGTGCCGTCGATGCGCAGCGACAGCACGTTGTCCCCCCAGCAGGTGAGCTGCTGCTCCTGGCGGGGACTCACCAGCCCCTTCGGATACAGGATCACGACCCTGGCCCAGGCGCGGCGATGGAAGGCCGCCGCCACCGCCCCGCGGGTGTCGCCCGCGGTCCCCACCATATGGGGGAGCGGCCGCGGCGCCGACGACTCCAGCCGCGCGAGCGTCTCGGCGAGGAAGCGTGCGCCGAAGTCCTTGAACGCCGCCGTCGGGCCATGATAGAGCTCGAGCACGAACAGCCGGTCGCGCGCCGCACCGACCGCCGTGGTCGGCGCCGGCAAATCGAGCGCCGCCTCGACGATCCCGCCGAGCTGCGGCTGCAGCGGATCCTCCGCGAAGAACCCGGCGAGCGCGCCGCGCGCAACGGCGGGCAGTCCGGCCGCATCGCGCAGCGCGCCCACGTCGACCGCGGGCAGCCGCGTCGGCATGTACAGGCCGCCGTCGGGCGCGAGGCCCCGGCGGATCGCTTCGCTGATGGTGACCGGCGCCGAGCCGGCGCGGGTGCTGACGAATCGCAGGGCGTCGGTCATGCCTTCACCACCCGCGCCCCGTAGTTCTCGATCGTGGAGACCCAGCTGTCCGCGCGCAGGCCGTGCGCGGCGAACGCCGCCGCCATGGCGCCGCGCACCGCCTCCGCGTACTGCACCTCCGCCCAGGCGAACACGGCCGGACCGGCGCCCGAAATGGAGCAGCCGAGCGCCCCCGCGGACATCGCGCCCCGCTGCACGTTCTTGAAACCCGGGATGAGCGAGTGCCGCTGCGGCTCGATGATCACGTCGTTGAAGGACTCGCGGATCATCTCGAGGTCGTTCGAATAGCAGCCGCTGATGAACCCGGCCAGGTTGGCCGTCTGCCACACGAAGTCCGAGCGCGTGATGTCGGGCTTGAGGATCGCGCGCGCCTCGCGGGTGCCGAGGTGCATGTGCGGATGCACCAGCACGCAGCGCAGGGACGGCGGCACGGGGATCTGCTTGACGCGCGGCTGGTCGATGCCGACGGTGAGCACCAGGCCGCCGAACAGGCTCGGCGAGATGTTGTCGAGGTGCGCCGAGCCGCTCGCCACCACCTCGCCTTCCATCGCGAACTTGAGCAGCTGAAGGCGGCTCAACGGCTGCTCGAGCAGCGCATTGGCGGCGACAACCGCCGCCACCGCGGATGCGGCCGAGCCGCCCATGCCGGAGGCGAGCGGAATGCCCTTGTCGATCTCGAGCTCGAAGCCGAAGCCCGGGGCGATCGCCTGGTGCATCGCCTCGACCGCCCGGCCCGCCGTGTTGTGCTTCGGCTCCACCGGCAGGTCGCCCGCGATCCCGGTGATCGCGCGGATGCGCACCGTCCGCTCGTCGATCCGGCGCACGCGCACGTGATCGCCCACGGCCTCGACCGTGTGACCGAGAATGTCGAACCCGATGCCGACGTTGGCGACCGTGGCCGGCGCGAAAGCCGTGACGTCCGTAAGCAAGCCCGTGGCTCCTTGGCCGATGCTCTAAATATTGGCGCCCAGATACGCCGCGAGGCGCAGCAGATCCGCGAACACCCCGCCCGCCGTGACCTCGGGACCGGCGCCCGGCCCCTGCACGATGAGCGGATTGGCGCAGTAGCGGCGGGTCTCGAAGCGCACGACGTTGTCCGTGAGCGCGATGTGCGCGAAGGCATGCGAGCGGTCGAGGCGCGTGAGCCCCACCGTCGCGGTCCCGGCGGCGTCGATGCGCCCGACGTAGCGCAGGACCTGGCCGGCCTTGCCGGCCGCCTCGAGCAAGCCCGCCATCTCGCGGTCGAACTCCGGCAGCCGCTGCATGAACTCCTCCACGCCGCAGCCCGCGAGCGCCGCCGGCACGAGGCCGGCGACCTTCACGTCCGCCAGCTCCAGAGTCAACCCCATCTCGCGCCCGAGGATGATGAGCTTGCGCGCCACGTCCATGCCGGACAAGTCGTCGCGCGGGTCGGGCTCCGTGTAGCCCTTGAGCTTCGCGGCACGCACGATCGAGGAGAACGTCTCGCGGCCGTCGAACACGTTGAACAGGTAAGCCAGGGTTCCCGAGAAGATCCCTTCGATGCAGGTGATGTCGTCACCGGTCTCGCGCAGATCGCGCAAGGTCTGGATCACCGGAAGCCCGGCGCCCACCGTGGCCTCGTACAGATAATGAGTGCCCGCCTCGCGCCGCGCGGATTTCAGCGCCTGGTAATACGGCATGGCCCCGCTGTTGGCCTTCTTGTTCGGCGTCACGACGTGGATGCCGCCGCCAAGCCAGGCACGATAGTGCGTCGCGACCTCCGCGCTCGCGGTGCAGTCGACGATCGCCGCGTGCGGAATGTAATCGGCCTGGCAGTGGCGCGCGAACTTCTCGAGGTCGAGCGGTTCGCCGGCCTCGGCGAGCCGCTCCCGCCAGCGCGCCAGATCGATCTCGTGCTCCTCGAGCAGCATGCGCGTCGAGGTCGCGATGGCCCGGATCCTGAGGTCGACGTTGAGGGCGCGCAGCCGCTGCAGCTGCGACGCGATCTGCGAGAGCAGCACGCTGCCGACCGTGCCCGGGCCGATCAGGCCGATGGACAGCGTGTTCGGCGAGAGATAGAAGGCCGCATGCACCGCGCGCAGCGCCTTCGCGGCGACCTTGCCGTCCACCACCACGGAGATGTTGCGCTCCGAGGCGCCCTGGGCGATGGCGCGCACGCTGATGGCCGCATCCCCGAGCGACCCGAACGCCTTGGCCGCGACGCCGTGCACGCCGGCCATGCCGTCGCCCACCACCGCGAGAATGCTCATGCCCCGGCTCACCTCGACCCGATGGATCTGGCCGCCGCGCAGTTCCGAGTCGAACGCCGCGCGCACGGCCTCCTCGGCGCGATTGGCCTGGGCTTCCGGAATCGCGAAACAGATCGAGTGCTCGGAGCTGCCCTGGGAGATCAGGATCACCGAAATCCCCGCATCGCGCAGCGCCCCGAACAGCCGATGGGCGGTGCCCGGCACGCCGATCATGCCGGCGCCCTCGAGATTGACCAGCGCAACCGGCTCGATGCTGGTGATCCCCTTGACCTTGAGCGCCGAGGTCGGCCGGGCGCAGATGAGCGTGCCCGGCTTCTGCGGTGCGAAGGTGTTGCGGATGTAGATCGGGATGCTGCGGGCCACCGCGGGCTGCATGGTCTGCGGGTGGATCACCTTCGCGCCGAAGTAGGCCAGCTCCATCGCCTCGTTGTAGGACAGCTGATCGATCACCTGGGCGTTGGGGACCAGGCGCGGATCGGCCGAGAGCACCCCGTCCACGTCCGTCCAGATGACGATCTCGGCGGCATCGAGCAGCGCGCCGAAGATGGAGCCCGAGAAGTCGCTCCCGTTGCGGCCGAGCGTGGTCTGCATGCCCTTGGTGGTGCTCGCCACGTATCCGGTGATGACCAGGCGGCCCTTGAAATTCGCGCCGACCAGCTGCTCCAGATGGCGCCGGCTCTCGGTCCATTGCACCGCCGGCCCGAGCGGGCCCCACTCGACGATGACCACGCGCCGGGCATCGATCCACAGCACCTCCCCCGGCACGCGCGCGCGGTGGCGCAGGTAGGGTGCGAACAGGCGGGTCGACCACAGTTCGCCGAATCCCGCGATCACGTCGCGCATGGTGTAGGGAGCCGAGCGGATCAGGCGCACCGTCTGCAGCATGCCGGCGATGTCCCGGCAATCCCGCTCCAGGTCCGCCCGGTAGGTGTCGCGCGCGGCGCCGTCGATCAGCTCGTCGGCCAGATTGGCGTGCCGGGCCTGCAGGGCCGCGAGCGCCGCCATGAAGTCCCCGTCGGGCCGCTCGGCCAGCGTGATCAGCCCGAGCAGCGCGTCGGTGACCCCGCGGCACGCGGACAGCACCACGCCCTCGCGCGGGTTGTCGGAAGATTCGATGATTTCCGCGACCCGCCTGAAGCAACCGGCGTCCGCGACGCTCGATCCGCCAAATTTATGTACGACCCATTTTTCCATGCTTCACACGCGCCGCGCCGGACGTCGGATTCGATGATCAACGGCTGAACGCCGCGAAACAGCGCCGAACTTTAATCGCACCGTGTAGAGGCTAGCAAGCGATTCCGTCCGGCCGCAGACCCCGGCGGCCCCCCGGGCCCCGCCGCCGCCCCCCCCCGCGGCCACGCGCGGCCGCGCGGCGGGGCCGCGAACCGGCCGCCCGCCGGCGTGCCGCGCGCCGGCCGGGGCGCGCGCCCGGCCGGCGGCAATCCGGTGTGCTGGGTGCGAAACGGCGCCGCCCGGCGTGCGCCCGGATGGGGCTTGGCGACCGGCTGGTAGGCCGGCACCAGGTGATGCTTGCCGTTGCCGATCAGATCGGCACGGCCCATGCGCTTCAGCGCCTCGCGCAGCGCCGGCCAGTTGTCCGGATCGTGGTAGCGCAGGAACGCCTTGTGCAGGCGCCGGACCTTCAGCCCCTTCGGCACCACCACCTCCTCGCTCGAGCGCGACACGCGCTTCAGCGGGTTCTTGCCCGAGTGGTACATGGCGGCGGCGGTGGACATCGGCGAGGGGAGAAAGGCCTGCACCTGGTCGGCGCGGAAGCCGTTCTTCTTGAGCCAGAGCGCGAGCTCCAGCATGTCCTGATCGCGGGTGCCCGGATGCGCCGCGATGAAATAAGGTATGAGGTACTGCTCCTTGCCCGCCTCGCGCGAGTACTTGTCGAACAGCTCCTTGAACCGGTAATAGGTCCCGATGCCCGGTTTCATCATCTTGGACAGGGGACCCTCGGCGATCGCCTCGGGCGCGATCTTGAGGTAACCGCCCGTGTGATGGGCGGCCAGCTCCTTGACGTACTCCGGCGACTCGATGGCCAGGTCGTAGCGAACGCCGGAGGCGATCAGGATCTTCTTGACGCCCTTCAAGGCGCGCGCCCGGCGGTACAGCTTGACGAGCGGCGCATGGTCGGTGTTCAGGTTGGGGCAGATGCCGGGATAGACGCACGACGGCCGCCGGCAGGCCGTTTCGACCGCGGAGCTCTTGCAGTGCAGGCGGTACATGTTGGCGGTGGGCCCGCCCAGGTCGGAAATCACGCCGGTGAAGCCCGGCACGGTGTCGCGGATGGTCTCGATCTCGCGGATCACCGAATCCTCCGAGCGGCTCTGAATGATCCGGCCCTCGTGCTCGGTGATCGAACAGAAGGTGCACCCGCCGAAGCAGCCGCGCTGGATGGCCACGGAGAAGCGGATCATCTCGTAGGCCGGGATCTTCGCCCCGCCGTACGAGGGATGCGGGCGGCGCGCGTAGGGCAGCTCGTACACCGCGTCCATGTCCGCCGTGGCGAGCGGAACGGGCGGCGGATTGAGCCACACGTCGAGCGTGCCGTGCCGCTGCACCAACGCGCGCGCGTTGCCCGGATTCGCCTCCAGGTGCAGGATGCGCGAGGCGTGCGCGTACAGCACCGGATCGCGGCTCACCTGTTCGTAGGACGGCAGGCGGATCACGCTGCGCTCGCGCTGCGCGTTCGGGACCTTGCGAAAGAGCTTGACCACGTTGTGTGCGGGCGGCTCAGGCTTGCGCTCGGGCTGCGCGGCGTACGGATCGGGCGGCGGCGCGCCCGGACCCGGCGCATCGATCTCGGCGGAGTCGATCTCCACCCAGTCGGCCGGCACCCCGCGGCACGGGTACGCCGTGCCCCGCAGGTCGGTGATCCGTCCGATGGGCGCGCCCGCGTCGAGGCGCCGCGCGATGTCGAGGATCTGCCGTTCGCCGTTGCCGTAGACCAGCAGGTCCGCCTTCGAGTCGACCAGCACGGATCGGCGCACCTGCTCGGACCAGTAGTCGTAATGTGCGATGCGCCGCAGGCTCGCCTCGATGCCGCCGACCACGATGGGGACCTGCTTGTACGCCTCGCGCAGCCGCTGCGAGTAGACGATGACGCATCGGTCGGGGCGCTTGCCGCCGGCGCCGCCGGGCGTGTAGGCATCGTCGCTGCGCACGCGCCGGTCCGCGGTGTAGCGATTGACCATCGAATCCATGTTGCCGCCGGTGACGCCGAAGAACAGCCGCGGCTCGCCGAGCGCCTCGAAATCCCGGGTGGCGCGCCAATCGGGCTGCGCGATGATGCCCACTTTGAAGCCCGCCGCCTCGAGTACCCGGCCGACGATGGCCATCCCGAAGCTCGGGTGATCCACGTAGGCGTCCCCGGTGACGATGATGATGTCGCAGCGGCTCCAGCCGAGCGCCTCCATCTCGGCCCGGGTGGTCGGCAGGAACGCCGCCGGCGCGCGGCCGGCGGCGTCGCGATGATCGGCGGGAAAGAGCGGGCTGGCGGCTTGCATCGGCGCGATTAGAGCCGATCGCGGGCCATTAGTACACTGAAGTCGCCGTCATTCCCGCATCGCATCAGCCCAGGTCGACCGGCACGTAGATCTGCGCATCCTCGCGCTGGATCAGCAGCGCCACGCTGTGACCGGCCCGCGCCACTTCGCGCTTGAGGTCGGCCACGCTCGCGACGCCCGCGCCGTTCACGCCGAGCACCACGTCCCCGGCCTGCACGCCCGCGGCGAGCGCCGGACCGCTCACGTCCTCGACCACCAGGCGCCCATGCGTGTGCAATTCCTGCTGCTCGGTGGGCGCGAGCGGCCGCACCGCGAGACCGAGTTTGCCGCCGTCCTCGGCCCCGCCGCCCCCGGCGCGCGCCGCCTGGGCGGGCGCATCGTCGAGCAGCACCGTCTTGACGGTCACCTCGGTCGCCTTGTGGTCGCGCCACACGCCGAGATGGGTCTCGCTGCCCGGCGGGATCGCGGCGACCACCACCGGCAGATCGAGCGACCGGTCGATGGGCTTGCCGTCGACGCTGGTGATGACGTCCCCGGGCTTCAGGCCGGCGCGCTCGCCGGGTCCCTTGGGATCGACCGAGCTGACCAGTGCGCCGTGCGGCAGGCCGAGGCCGAAGGCCTTCGCGAACTGCTGATTCACTTCCTGTACGCCCACGCCGATTCGGCTGCGCTGCACCTTGCCGGTGCGCAGCAGCTGATCCTTCACGTTGAGCGCGATGTCGATGGGAATCGCGAACGACATGCCCATGTAGCCGCCGGTGCGGCTGTAGATCTGGGCGTTGACCCCGATCACCTGGCCGTCCAAGTTGAACAGCGGTCCGCCGGAGTTGCCCGGATTCACCGCCGCGTCGGTCTGGATGAAGGGCACGTAGGCCTCATCGAGCGCCCGCCCGGTCGCGCTCACCACGCCGGCGGTCACCGAGTTCTCGAAGCCGAACGGCGATCCGATCGCCACCACCCACTGGCCCGGCTTCAGCTTGGAGGAGTCGCCGACGTGCACCGTGGGCAGGCCCGTGGCCGCGATCTTGATGAGTGCGATGTCGCTGCGCTGGTCGACCCCGACCACCTTCGCCGGAAACTCGCGCCGGTCGGTCAGCTTGACCGTGACCTCCGAGGCATCCGCCACCACGTGCGCATTGGTGAGCACGTAGCCGTCGGCGCTGATGATGAAGCCCGAGCCGGTGCCCCGCGCCGGCGGCATGCGGTGCGGCGCCATGGGCGCCGGGAATCCGTGGAAGAATTGCGACAGCGGATCGTCGCCCTCGGCGGGCTCGCCCATGGCGGGGCCCTTCGGCGCCTTCTCGACCACGCTGATGTTGACCACGGCCGGTCCGCTCTCGGCGACCAGTCCGGAGAAGTCCGGCAGCCCGGTGACCCGCCCCGCCGCCGGCGGCACGCTGAGCGGCACGGCGGCCGCGGCCGCCGCGGCGACCGGCGCCGCGCCCGGCTGTGGCGCCTCGGCCACGGAACGCTGATGAGCGACGACCACAACGAAGATGCCCGCAACCGCGGCGAGCGACCAAGTTCTGATGCTTCCCATGAATATGAGCCCTCTACGGCAGGAAAATGTCCACGAACACCCTGACAGACCACGAACCCGGGGTTTGGGTTCATTTTCCGAGCTCGGGAGAGGCGAAATGTGAAATCCCGACGTGCGCCGCGACCCGCACCGCGGCTACCCTGTGTCTCTTATGTCAGCCATGACAGGTCCCGTGCTGGTGGTGGTGGGTGGCGACACCCAGCGCCTGCAGTGGCTCAATCATCACGTCACCAGCCACTGGCCCGACGCCCAGGTCACCATCGCGCCGGACGCGCAGCCGCAACGGCTGTCGGAGTTCGTCCGGGAGCGCACTCCGGATGCGCTCGTGCGCCAGGTCGACTTCGCCGCCGCGGACGCGGCGCAGGCGGCCCTCGAGGGACTCGCGCGCCTGCTGCACGATCACCCGACGCTGTACTGCATCCTGCTCGCGGAGCACGGCGGCGAGGCCGCGGCGGTGCAGGCGTTCAAGGCGGGCTGCCGGGACTACCTGCCCCTGGCAGGCCTCACCCGCGACGCGCTGCTGCATGCGGTCACCGAGGCGGTCGAGAAGCGGCGCGCCTCGGCGCTCGCCGCGCAGCAGGCGCTGATGACGCCGGCGGCCGACCCGTCCGTCGTGCGCGTGCCCGGATACACCATCGTCAAGGAGATCGCGACCAGCAATTTCTCCTCGGTGTACCTCGCGCGCAGCGATCGGCTGCGCCGCAACGTGGTGCTCAAGGTGATGAATTGCGGCGACTCGCCGCGCGAGCGCGAGGACGCCGAGCGCTTCCGCCGGGAATACGAGATCATCTCGAGCATCGCGCATCGCGCGATCGCGGAGATCTACGATTTCGGCGAGCTGCCCCAGCACCGCTACCTCGCCATCGAATACATCCCGTGCGGCGACCTTCGAGACCGCCTGCGCAACCCGTTGAGCGTGGACGAGAGCCTGTACTACCTGCGCAGCCTCGCCGAGGCGCTGCGGGTGATTCACGTGTTCGGGATCTTGCATCGCGACCTGAAGCCCGCCAACGTGATGCTGCGCGAGGACAATTCCCCCGTGCTGATCGACTTCGGACTCGCGCGCCGCTCCGTGGACGAAGCGGCGACCACCAATGCCGGGCAGGTGCTCGGCTCGCCGTATTACATCAGTCCGGAGCAGTCCCAAGGCTTGCGCGTCGATGCCCGCACCGATCTGTACAGCCTCGGCGTCATGTTCTACGAGATGCTCACCGGTCAACGACCCTACATCGGCCGTACCGCCGTGGAGATCATGACTCAGCACGCCAATGCGCCGGTGCCGCGGCTGCCGCCCGCCGTTGCCGCGCAGCAGGCGCTGATCGATCGCTTGATGGCCAAGGATCCCAACCAGCGCTACGCCTCCGCGGACGAGGTGCTCGCCGACTTGGGACCGATCTGCGCCGTCGCCTGAGGGCCGTCGATCGTGACGCCGGTCACAGAGCGCCGGCGCCAAGGTGATCCCTGGCTCACCCCCCGATGAGCCTGTGACTCTCGTCATGCGGGCAAGCCCCGCGGTTTGGCAGTCTGTGCCGGTCATGTTCAATACCGGCAAGCGTTCGGCGCGCGACCAGCAAGATCCGCAGGACCTCCCCGACGGCCTGGTCGCGGCATTGCTGCGCGCCGGCGATCAGGGACTGTTCGTGCTGGATGCGCAGGGCAAGGTGTGCCCGCCGGTGTCCGCGCACGCCGCCAAGCTGTTCCGGCGCGAGCGCCTCGAGGACCTGGCCTTCGATGCGCTGCTCGGCCCTCTGGTGACTCCGACGGTGCTCGCCGTGGCGCGCGATTACCTTGTGCGGCTGCTCGGCGGCGACGCGCAGGGCCCCGCCGCCCCATCGAACCCGCTCGGCGGCGTCGAGGTGCGTCTTGCGAAGCCGACCGGCTCCTTCGAGGCGGCGACCTACGCGTTCGAATTCCTGCCGCTCGGCACCGCCTCGGTGCCGGCCGCCTGGCTGGTGCGCGTCGCCGACGTCACCGCCCAGGTGCAGGCCGCGCGCGAGCTCGAGGATCTGCGCGCGCAGCTGCAGACCCAGAGCGAGATCCTGCGCGGCGTGCTGCAAATGGGCGGCGGACGCTTTGCGGCGTTCCTGAAGCGCACCGACGAGTCGATGAAGAAGATCAACAAGGTGCTCAAGAAGTCGGCCCGCGAAGAGGACGCCTTCCGCCACAAGCTCGAGGAGACCCTGGACGAGGTCGACCGGGTGCGGCGCGACGGGGCGGCGTTCAAGCTGACCGCGCTCGAAGCCGCCGCACGCCAGTTCGAGGACTCCCTGCACGACCTGCGCAGCCGCCGCAACTTGAGCGGCGGCGACTTCCTGCCGCTCGCCGTCAAGCTCGATCAGCTCTACGGCCAATATGCGGTTCTCAAGATGCTGACCGCCTCCGCGGCCCCGCCGCGCGCCGGCGAATCGCCGGGCGACCGGCAGCTCACCGACAACGGCACTCAGATCATCGAGGCGCCCCGATTCGCCGCGATGGCGCCGCCGGCCGAATCCCGGCCGGGCGCGCCGCGCAGCGCCCCCGCGGGCAGTCTCGCGAGCACCTTGAAATCACTCACCGAGCACGTGGCGGCCGAGCACCGCAAGACCGTGACGCTCGACTGCAAGGGGCTCGAGCTGGTCCCGCCCGCGTACCAGGCCGCCGTCAAGAACACGGCGATTCAATTGATCCGCAACGCGGTGATGCACGGCATCGAGCCGACGGCCGCGCGCACGGTGGCGGGCAAGGCGCCGAACGGTGCGCTGCGGCTCGATTTCAGGGCCGCGGTGGACGGCGGATTCGAGCTCGCGTTCGAGGACGACGGCTGCGGCCTGGACCCCGAGCAGGTGCGCGCCACGGCGGTCGCGCGCGGGGTGATCACCGACGAACTCGCCGCGCGGCTGCGCGACCGCGAAGCGATCAAGCTGATCTTCAAGTCCGGATACACGACCTTCCCGATCCCGCCCGGCGATCGAAGCCACGGCACCGGGCTCGCCCTGGTGCGCCGCTACGTGCACGATGCGGGCGGCAAGATCGCCCTCGCAAGCGTCATCGGGCAGGAGACCCGATTCAAGATCACCCTGCCCGCCTCGATGGAGGTCGCACAGGCGGGTTGAGGCCTGTGCCGCTCAGCCCGATTCGGGCCGCACCGCGGAGGTCCCGTCCGCCTCCATCTCCACCAGCACCGCGCCTGCGGCCACCCGGTCGCCGGTGGCGTACACCAGCCGCCCGATCCGGCCCGCGTGCGGTGCGGTCAACGTGTGCTCCATCTTCATGGCCTCGACGGTGGCGAGCGGCGCACCGCGCTCGACGAGTTCGCCCACCGCGACGTGCAGCGCGACCACCGTGCCGGGCAGCGGCGTCGCGAGCGAGCCCTGCTCGCCGCCGGTCCCGCCCGCCAGCGCGTCCTCGGTGCGCCACAGCCGCAGATTCAGGCGCCGGCCCCGCCGGAACAGCGTCAGCGCATCGCCGGCGGCGACCAGGCGCACGCATTCGCGCCGTCCGTCGACCTCCGCCTCCAGAAAGTCGCGGCCGCGCGCCACCAGCCGCAGTACCGTCTGCCGCTCGCCGAGCGCGGCGCGGAAGACCCCGTCGGCCTCGGCCTGGACCGCGAGCGCGTGCTCGCCGAAGCGCCAGAGGCTGCGCGCCGGCGCCCCGAGGCGCCAGCCCGTGCTGCCCGACCACAGGTCCTCGGGATTCGCGGCCGCGGCCGCGTGCCAGACCGCCGCCAACGCGAGATCCTCGTGCGTCGCCGGGCCGTCCGCGAGCGCGAGGTGCGCGGCGCGCCGCTCGAGAAAATCCGTCGATACCGGCCCGCGCTGAAATTCCTCGTCCGCGAGCACGCTCGCGAGCAGCGCCTGATTGGTGATCGGGCCGCTCGATTCGAGTTCGCCCAGGGCGCGGCGCAGCCGTTCGATGGCCGCCGGCCGCGACCGTCCCCAGGCGATGATCTTCGCGAGCATGGGGTCGTAGAAGTCCGAGACCTCGTCGCCCGCATCGACGCCGGCGTCGACCCTCAAATCCCCGGCCGCCGCAGGCCAGCGCAGATGCTCGATGCGCCCCACGCTCGGCAGGTAGCCGCGCGCCGGATCCTCGGCGTACAGGCGCACCTCGAGCGCCGCGCCGCGCGCCTCGATGGCCTCCTGGGCGAGCGGCAGGGGCTCTCCGCCGGCGATGCGCAACTGCCACTCGACCAGATCGATGCCGGTGATGTACTCGGTCACCGGATGCTCGACCTGCAGCCGGGTGTTCATCTCCATGAAGTAGAAGTGCTGCGCCTCATCGACCAGGAACTCGACGGTGCCGGCGCCGGCGTAGCCCACGGCGCGCGCCGGCCCCCCCCCCCCCCCGGCCCACGCCCCCCCGCCCCCCCCGCCGCGCGCGCGGGCCCCCCCCCG
>VFSW01005907.1_pt1 | contig 18054 bp, 15 predicted proteins | sample 5358111 | NCBI WGS metagenome assembly VFSW01 (sample SAMN11554181, study PRJNA540505) | mine drainage metagenome | isolation source: sediment from site ElyBrook_90M | place: USA: Ely Copper Mine, Vershire, VT | collected 2017
GCCGCGCCGCCCCCCCCCGGGCCGGGACGGCGAGCAGGATTGGCGAAATACTGTAACCCCTTGGGCGGCATGCAAAAAATGAAAAAGTTGAAAACTCAGAATTGCGTCCGGAAATTCTTCCAATGGGGAACGATCCCGCGCGTTTTTTTTCGCGCTGTTTTTATTTGACACATAGGAAATGCAAGACGTTTTCTTTTATTTGTTCGCCATTCTCACCCTGGGCTGCGGAACGCTGGTCATCGCCAACCCGTTCAGCCGCAGCCCGGTGACCAGCGCCATGTTCCTGGTGTTGACGATTGTTTTCCTGGCGGGCCTGTTTGTGCTGCTGCACGCCTTCTTCCTGGCGGCCGTCCAGGTGCTGGTTTACGCCGGGGCCGTGATTGTCTTGTTTCTGTTCGTGATCATGCTTCTGGATTTGAAGGAGGAGGAGCGGCGCCAGATCAAGGGCGTCATGTCGATCCTTGGCGGGCTTGCGGCAGTGGCCATCGCGTCCGTGATGATTGGAACGGTTCGACAAGCCACGCCAAGCCCGTCGATCTCGCCTCCGATTGTCGAGGGCGCCACCGGCGCGCTGGGGCGCACCCTGTTTCTGCAACATGCGCTGCCCTTTGAAATTGTCTCCTTGCTGCTGCTTGTGGCGATGATCGGCGCGATTCTGCTGAGCAAAAAGGACGTCAAATGACACCGGTGGGCCTGGAACAGTATATAATCGTAAGTGTGCTGCTGTTTTGCCTGGGGCTTTTGGGCGTGATTATGCGGCGCAATCTTATCGTCATTTACATGTCGCTGGAACTGATGCTGAACGCGGGGAACCTTGCGCTCGTCGCGTTTTCGCGCTTCAACAACAACTTGAACGGCCAGGTAATGGTGTTTTTTATAATCACGGTGGCGGCGACGGAAGTTGCGGTGGGTCTGGCGTTGATCGTCGCTGTTTATCGCCGCCGCCAAACCACACACGTCGAGGATTTGGCCAGCTTACGGCTATAAACCATGAACGACGCGCTTCCATGGGTTATTCTGTTTTTGCCGCTCCTGGCGGCAATTACAATCACGCTTTTCACGCAAAAAAACGGAGCCGTCAGCGCCGCGTTGTCCGTCGGCGCGATTTCGCTCTCGCTTGCGGGCGCGATCATCCTGTTCATGGGAATGGTTCCAGACCCAACGCCCCGCGAGGCGGTCCTCACATGGCTGAAAGCGGGCCGTCTGCAAATTGATTTTGCGCTGCGTTTGGATCCCTTGAGCCTTGTGATGTTGCTCATCGTCACGGGCGTGGGCGGCGCGATCCATTTTTACTCGATCGATTACATGCGCGGAGACCGGAGTTTTGGGCGCTTTTTCGCCTGCCTGAGCATGTTCACCTTTTCGATGCTGGGGCTGATCCTGAGCAACAACTTTCTGCAAATGTTCATCTTTTGGGAACTGGTCGGGGTATGCAGTTATTTGCTCATCGGATTTTGGTACCAGCGGGCGGCGGCGGCCGACGCGGCCAAAAAGGCATTCTTGACAAATCGGATTGGCGACTTTGGTTTCTTGACCGGCATTATTTTTGTGTGGGCGACGACCGGAACGCTGACGTTCGCCGACGTCCAAAACCGGATGATGCACAACCCGGAAATTTTTGGCGCGGCGGCCACCGCGGCCGGTCTGCTGATTTTCTGCGGCGCCGTGGGCAAATCGGCCCAATTCCCGCTTCATGTGTGGCTGCCTGACGCCATGGAAGGTCCGACGCCGGTCAGCGCGTTGATTCACGCGGCGACGATGGTCGCGGCGGGCGTCTATATGCTCTGCCGCGTGTTCTTTGTTTTCAATGACAGGTCGCTGATCATCATTGCCTGGGTCGGCGGCATCACGGCGTTGATGGCCGCTTTAATCGCCACGCAACAAAACGACATCAAACGAATTCTGGCTTACTCGACCCTCTCCCAGTTGGGCTACATGGTCATGGCCGTGGGCATGCACTCGCCGCCCGTCGCCATGTTTCATTTGACGGCCCATGCCATTTTTAAAGCGCTCCTCTTCTTGGCCGCCGGCGCCGTCATCTATGGAATGCACCACGAGCAGGACATCTGGCAAATGGGAAGGTTGCGGGACAAATTGCCGCTGACGCACCGGGTCTTTCTGACAGGCACGTTGGCGCTGTGCGGGATGTGGCCCTTCAGCGGATTTTTCAGCAAGGACGCCATTCTGGCTCTGGCATTCAGGCAGAACATGCCGCTGTTCGAGTTGGGAGTGGCGGTGGCGTTTTTGACCACCTTTTACATGTTCCGGCTTGTGTTCGTCGTTTTCTTTGGCCAGGCAAGATCGGACGTCGCCCGCGAGGCTCACGCCAAGCGTTCGCAGCTTATTGCCTATCCATTGGTCCTCCTCGCTATCGGCTCCGTTATCGCCGGATTTTTTGGCGTGAGGCAATTTCTGGGCCCGCAATTTTTCGGCTACGACCGCGCGCCGCTTTTCGCGCCCTTTGAGCCATTCATCCAGTCTCCGCAGGCGGCCTGGCTGGGACTCGCTGTCTTCGCGCTGGCATTGGGGGCGGCGTGGAATCTCTACGGCAATGCGTCATCAGATCCGCTGCCCAGAGTGGCGCCGGGAATCACGGATATTCTGCGCAACAAATTCTACTTCGACGAAATCTATGCGTGGCTGATCGCCCACACCCAGGACGCTCTGGCCGCGTGGGCCAATTGGTTCGACCGGTGGATTATTGCAGGAGTGCTCGTGCGCGGGACCCACGGAACGACAGAGTTTTTCGGGCGCGCGCTGCGCCTGGTGCAGACGGGCAATCTTCAGACCTACACGTTTGTGCTGGCTGCCGGAGTCGCCGTCATGCTGTATTTCGTGCTGGTCCGTTGAGAATGTCGCCGTTGACCTACATTTTTGGTTTGCCGTTGCTTGCCGCGATAGTAATCGCGGCGATCCCGCGGAATTTCCGGTTCGTCATCCGCAGTCTGGCTCTCCTGGCAACGCTGTCGTCATTTGTAATTGCGGTGGCCGTATTCTGCCAATTCAAGGGCGGTGCGGCCGCCGGCGGCTACCAATTCGTCCAGCAGGCAACCTGGGCGCCGTTTATGGGCATCAGCTACCACGTTGGAGTGGACGGGATCAACGTGGGATTGATCCTGATGGGCGCCACCGTCGTGTTTGCCGCCGCCTGCGTGTCCCGGCAAATCAAAACGCGCGAAAAAGAGTTTTATATTTTACTGTTGCTGATGGGCGGAGGCATTCTGGGGGCGTTCGTCTCGCTTGACCTTTTTTTCTTTTACTTCTTCCACGAATTGGCGCTTGTGCCGACGTTTCTGATGATTGGCATTTGGGGAAAGGGCGAGCGCAGGAATTATGCGACCTTTCAAATCACTCTTTACCTTGGCATTGGCGCGCTGTTGGTGCTGATTGGCTTGATCGGCGTTTATTTGCAGATGCCGGCCCCCATCCGAACATTCGATCTCGTAAGCATCACCGAATACTTCAAGGCGCATCAAATGTCCCTGGAAGGGCAGAGGCTGATTTTTCCCTTGTTGCTGTTTGGCTTCGGAATCCTGGTTTCGCTTTGGCCCTTCCACACATGGGCGCCGCTGGGCTATGGCTCGGCGCCGACGGCCACCGCGATGATTCACGCCGGGGTGCTAAAAAAGTTCGGGCTTTACGGTTTGATACGCGTCGCCCTGCCGCTCATGCCGGATGAGGCGCAGCGCTGGATACATGTGCTGGCGTTTCTTTGCCTGGGCAACATTCTCTACTGCGGGTTGGTGGCCATGCGGCAGCGGGACCTCAATTTGCTCATCGGCAATTCCAGCGTCGCGCACATGGGTTTTGCGTTTCTCGGCATCGCCAGCTTGAGCATCATTGGTATTACCGGCACGGTGGTCGTGATGGTGGCGCACGGTTTTTTGGCGGCGCTGACCTTTGCGCTGAGCGGCTATCTTTACGATGAGCTCAAGACGGCGGACATCGGCCGGATGGGCGGACTTTTGCGGGGCCTGCCCTTTATTGGGATGGTGATGATCATGGCGATGCTGGCCGGTTGCGGTTTGCCCGGTTTCGCCGGTTTTCCAGGTGAAATGCTCGTGCTTTTTGGCAGTTGGCGCCGGTTCCATGCCGTCACCGGCTTCGCAATCTGGGGCGCGCTGGTTATCGGCGGCGTTTACATGCTCCGGGCCATCCGCGACATTTGGCACGGCGACAAAGAGTGGGCCGGCATTTCGGACGCGCCCAATCTTTGGCGCAAGTTTCCCTATGTCCTTTTGCTTTGCGGACTGCTTGTTTTCGGGTGCTTCCCGCGGCTGTTGACCGATAACATCGGCCCAAGCCTCGAGCCGCTCGTTGCGATGGCCTCCGGCGCGCCGGGCTTGAACCATCCAGCGGGAAAGCCAGTCCCGCGCCCATCAAACAGCCCGCCCAACCCACTCACGCCATGAGCCTAATTGTTCTGGAAGTTTTGGTGATTGGGCTGGCAATCCTGGTGCTGCTGGCCGACCTCTGGACGCCCGTTGCCTGGAAACCCAAACTCGGCTACGTGGCCGCGGCGGGCCTTTTGGCGATTCTGGCGCTGAGCTTTTTTTACGGGATCGGCTCGGAACCCCGATTCTCATTCCACGGCGATTTTGTCCAGGACGGCCTGGCAGTTTTCTTCGACCGTCTTTTCCTGGCCGCGGCCTTGTTTGCGGTGCTGATGGGCATCGAGTTTGCCGACCGAATTCCCACCGGCATTGCCGAATTTTACGGGCTGATATTGATGGCGCTGGCGGGCATGATGTTTTCCGCGTCGGCCAACGACTTCGTGATGGTGTTCGCATCGCTGGAATTGATCACGGTGAGCTTCTACATTCTGGTGAGTTTTCAACGCGCCCGATTGAGATCGCTGGAAGCGGGAGTCAAGTATTTGATTATCGGCGCGCTGTCAACTTCGTTCCTGGTCTTTGGCATCGCGCTTATCTTTGGAACCTCCAACACGACAAACTTCATCCAGTTGGCCGCCCGCGCCGGCGCCCTGGCGCAGAACAGGGCTTTTTGGCTTGGGTTGTTGCTCGTGCTGGTTGGACTGGCTTTCAAAATATCGGCGTTCCCCATGCAGATGTGGGCGCCGGACGTTTATGAGGGCGCGCCCGTGCCGGTAACGGCGTTCCTGGCCATCGCCTCCAAAGCCGCCGGGTTCGTGCTGTTGCTGCGCGTGCTTTTCGTGGCCGTCCCGTTTGTCTCCCTCCATTGGAGCCGGTTTTTCATGATGCTGGCGGCAATCACGATTGCGTACGGAAATTTGTGCGCGATTCCTCAACGCAACCTCAAGCGGTTGCTGGGCTACTCAAGCATCGCCAACGCCGGATATTTGCTTCTGGGCGTCGCCGCCCTGAGCGCCCCGGGTTCGGCCGCAATTTTATACTTTCTGGCCGGTTACTTGTTTACACTGAGCGCGGCGTTCGTCGTCATCTGCCTGGTTTGCCGTCAGTCAGAGGAGATCGATTCGCTGGCGGGGTTAAGCCAGCGCTCGCCGATGCTGGCCGCCGCCATGACGATGGCAATGGTTTCGTTGGGGGGCGTTCCCCCATTGGCGGGTTTTATTGGCAAATTTCTCCTGCTTAAGGCGCTCGTTCAACAAGGGGCCGCGGACCACTTTTATTATTGGCTTGCGTTGCTGGCGGTCGCGGGCGTCGTCGTTTCGTACTACTATTATTTTGGAGTCATCAGATCGGTTTATTGGTCCAAAGAATCCGCGGATTTGTCACCAATTGCCTTGTCGCCGCTGGCCAGGCTGTCACTTCTAATTTGCATGGCGGGAATGCTTTACCTGGGCATATTTCCCGCCGGGCCGTTTGCGGCGGCGACCGGGGCCGTGAACGTGTTAAAATTCTGAGGATGCGCCCGGGCCGCTCCGCGCCCCGGTTTTCCGACGCTAAAGTTTGTTCACCTTGGCGGCGAAAACAAAATCGCTCTCCGCCAGTCCATTTATCTTGTGGGTCCACAGGGTTAGCTTGACCCTGCCCCAAGCCAGGTAAATGTCCGGATGATGGTTCTGTTGCTCGGCGAGTTCGCCAACTTTGTTGGTAAAGCCGAGCGCCTCGCGGAAGTTCTGGAATTTGAATTCCTTTTCCAAATGATGATCCTCGATCACACCCCAGCCCCCGCCCAGTTCGGCCGCAAGGGGGGCCAGTTAACTTGCTTTGAGCGGCGCGGCGCCGCCTTTGCAGGCAACACCTTTTTTTTGCGCCAAGTCAGCCATAATTTTTCCTTTTGTAGATTTGCTTTTATTCTTGATTCCCAATTCTTGAGTCCCAATTCTTCATTCCCATTTCCTAATTCTTAACGCGTAATTCCTAATTCTTAATTCCTCCCGCCCAGCCATCACCGCTCGCCAATCCAGACCAGCGTCGCCGGCGGCAGCTTGTCGTAGAGCGGTATGAGGTCCTTTGCCGCCAGATGAATGCAGCCGCGCGAATCGGGCCGGCCCAGCGTCGTTTCGTTTCCGACGCCGTGGATGTAAATGTAGCGGCGATGTGAATCCACGTTGCCGCCGCGATTGCGCCCCGGCTCCAGCCCTTCCAGCCAAAAAATGCGGCTCGCAATGGACGCATACGGCCGGCCGCTCCATGTAAAACCCGCCATCTTGCGGCCTTCAAAAACGGTCCCCACCGGCCAGCCGGCGCCAAATTTTTCGGCGATCCGATGCAAACCTCGGGGAGTTTTGTGCGAGTCGGCGATTTCTCCCGCGCCATATCGGGAGGTCGAGCAGCGAAATTGTTCCACGCACTGATAGGTCCGCCCAGCCATTGGCGCGGCTGACACGATGCCATTCGCGCGCCGCGCGCCATTGCGTTCAAAGAGCAAAGTGATCTGCGCGGCAATGTTGACAGCCAGAATGTAACGGGTGGGCGCCGCGCCCTGACGCGCGCAGGCCCGAAGAATTTCCCCAGGCAAAGGGATGCCGCTTTTCATTTGGGCGTCAGTTTTTTGACCAGGATTTTTGAGTTTCTTCCGCTCTGTTCGTATTTCTCGCGGCGCGCGGGCGGCAAGTCTTCGGAAGTCCCCTCGGTAAATCCGGCTTTGGATTGGAAATAGGTGAACGCCTGGGTGGACAGCGTAATCAATTCGCTCATCCCCAACTCGCGCGCCTTGGCTTCGGCGAATTGGATGAGCTTCTGTCCGATGCCCTGATTCTCGTAGGATGGGCTGACATAAAGGCAGGCCAACTCCGCCCGGCTTTGATCCAAAAGGTGAAGCGCGACACAGGCCACGGGATTTTTGTCGGTTTCAAAAATGTAGAAATCGCCAATGAGCTTTTCGATGGCGGCGCGGGTTCGCCTCACTAATTCCTCCGATGCGACGGAATCTTTTGTCAGCGTCTGGATGGCGCGGATGTCCTTCTTCATGGCCCGGCGGATTTGCTGGTATTCGTTGGCGTGGATGAGTGTGCCGATTCCCTCATTGGAGAAAACCTCGGCCAGCAATGCCTCATCGACGCGCCCGTTAATCACATGAACACGCGGCACCCCCGCGCCGCACGCGGCGCAGGCATGCGTCGCCTTCGAGAGCACTTCAGGGGAAAAATTATTCTTGCTCGCCAGGAGGGTGTCAAGCTCGCCCACGGCCATTTGCCGGATGAGTTGTCCGTCGTAAATCAAGCCGTCGCACGTCGTGACATAAATAAGCTTGGCGGCGGCCAGGGACTTGGCCAGTTCAAGGGCCACGGAATCGGAATTGACGCGGTACGTTTTGCCGTCGCCGTCAAACCCAAGCGGCGGGACGACCGGCACGATTCCGTGGGCCAGCAGGACTTGCAGCATTTCGACGTCGATGCGCTCGACCTTCCCTGTGAAAAGATGGTCAATTCCATGGAGAATTCCCAGCGGATGGGCAATGACGGCGTTGCACGTCGCGGCGCGGAGGTCGTTGGCGCTAAGCCCCTCCAGGATTTCGTGCGTCAACCGGTTGGCCGCAGTCAATGCTAATTTTAGCGTGGCCGCGTCCGTGACGCCCGTGCCGTCGAGATTGGAAGGGGGGACGTTCTGTTCGTCGGCTAGGGATTTTATCTGCGCGGCGGCGCCATGGACCAGAACCACGCGAATGTTTAGCGAGCGAAGCACCGCCACGTCCAGAAGGATATTGGCAAAATTCTCGCTGGTAACGATCGCCCCATCGATGCTGATGATGAACGCTTTCTCGCGGAAGCGCGGGATGTATTGCAGAATGCCGCGAAGATCAGTCAGTTTCACGATGAGGCGAGTTTAAAACTCAAAGTTCAAAGTTCAATCATTTCTCAGGCCCGAGAACGCGCCGCAAGGTCCGGACGCATCGCTGATTCTGCCGGGGTGTGCCGACGGAAATTCGGATCCACTCCGGCAATCCATACCCGTGCATCGGACGCGTTATCACGCCGCGCGCTTGCAATGCTTCAAAGATCCGCCGCCCCTCGCCAACGCGCGTGAGGATAAAGTTGGCGGACGATGGCACAAATTCCAGGCCCAGCCCCGCCAGCGCTTGCTCCAGGAATTGCCCGCCCGCGAAATTATTCTCGCGCGTTTTCTCGACATGCGCGTCATCGTCCAATGCGGCAACCCCCGCCGCCTGCGCCAGCAAATTGACGTTGAATGGCTGGCGAATCTTTTCCAGTGCCGCGATAAAATCCGGGTGGCCGACGCCGTAACCCAGCCGCAACCCGGCCAGTCCGTAAATCTTTGAAAAGGTGCGAAGCAGGATGAGATTGGGCTTGCGGCCTTCACGAATCATCGGAAGCAAGTCCGGCGGCGCCGCAAGAAATTCGATATACGCTTCATCCATCGCCACCACGACATTCTCCGGCACGTCCGCAATGAAGCGCAATAACTCCGGTCCCGCAGCCAGCGTGCCGGTTGGATTGTTTGGATTGGCCACGAAAATAATTCGCGTGCGCGCGGTGATGGCTTTTCGCATCGCGGGCAAGTCGTGGCCATAATCGCGGGCGGGGACCGTAATGACCCCGGCGCCCAGCAATTTGGCCACAATGGGATAAATCGCAAAACAATACTCGGAGACGACCACATCTCCGCCCGGCCCCGCCAAAGCGTGAGCGAGAAACTCAATGATATCGTTTGATCCATTGCCCAGCACCAGGTGGTCGGCGTTCACTTGAAGTTTGGCGGCCAGTTTTTGCTTCAGGTAAAAGGCGTTGCCATCCGGGTAAAGATGCGCGCGACGGGCGGCTTTCTTGATTGCGGCCAACGCCTTGGGAGAGGGGCCAAGCGGATTTTCGTTGGAAGCCAGTTTGATAATGCGCGCGGCGTCAATCCCCAATTGGCGGGCGACTTCCTCGATGGGCCGTCCCGGTTGATAGACCGGCAGATGCTCCACCACAGGATTCAATTCAAAAGGCAGCCTCATCTACAATGCTACAATGCGTTGAGGATTTTGTTCACATCCACATTGGCGGCGATGATGTCACGAATCACCAGGATTTTTTCCGTGTCAGCCGCGCGAGTTTTAACGATCAGGTTGTGAACACGGGACGCCACTTCATAGCTGTCCTCCTGGGCCAGCAGCACCGGAAAGGAAAGCTTCTCAATGACCCGCATGACGGCCGGGTTGCGGCGGAAGTCTCCAGTCAACACCACTCCAGCCAACTGCTGTTCCAATTCGGTCGCGCAGGTGGCCGCGGCCATGAGCAAATCAACCCGGTCGCCCGGCGCTATGAGCAGCACACCGCGTTTAAAATGGACCAGGGCGTTCTGTGCCTCCATCGCGCCCAGCACGACGTTCTCCACCAGATTATGGATGTGGATCGACTTGTTCAACGACTCGGCGTCCAACTCCTCCCGAATGACATACATTGTGGGACTGGACAGAATCTGCCGGTGTGGGACCACCCCCAGCAATTCAAGGCCCTTGCGCTTAAGCCCGCGCCGGGCGAACTCGGCGATGAAATCAATTTTGTCGGCCAAAACCTTGTTTAGAATCACCCCGATAATCTCCACCCCCTCCCGCTCGAAGACCGCCTGGTTGAGATACACCTCATCAATGGGTTTGCCAATGCCGCCCTGCGTGACAATGATCACCTTGGCATTGAGAATTTTGGCCACTTGCGCGTTGGACAAATCAAAAACGGAGCCGACGCCGGCATGGCCCGAGCCTTCGCACAGGACGAAATCCTTCTCCCAGGCCACGCGGTCGAAGGCTTTTGTAATTTTCTTGACAAGCGCCTCGTTGTTGGAGGACATGAGGTATTTGCGGGTAAAATCCGGTTCCACCGCGATCGGGCTCATATCCACCAGCGGACAATTGAGCTGATAAACCTGGTCCATCAAAACCGTGTCTTCATCGATCTTTTGCTCCTCGATCTCCACGAACCGCTGCCCCACCGGTTTGATGTAGCCGATGCGCGCATAAAATTTTTGCAGCGCGGCCAGCAAGCCAAGCGATGTGGTGGTTTTCCCGTCGTTCTGGCGGGTTGCCGCGATGAAGACTCGCGGAGTGACTGTATTCATGCCGTGGGAATTGCCTGTGAAATCAGCGGCGTCGGCCTACTCCAGAACCGGATCGCTCCGGGGGCGCCGTTCCGGCGCAATGGCGATTTGCGGCGGCTGCGGTTTTGGCCGCGCATTGACTTGCAAAGGATAAAGCTCGCTGTATGCGACGGACTGCACTCCCACAATGGCGGCCACGCCCAGAATATCATGGGCGTTGGCGCCGCGCGAAACATCGGCGGCGGGGCGGTCCAGACCCAGAAGAATTTGGCCGTAAGCGTGTGCTTTAGCCAGATGTTGGACCAACTTGCTGGCGATGTTGCCGGCGTTGAGATCGGGAAAAATCAAAACATTGGCCCGGCCGGCCACATGGCTTTCGGGCAGTTTGCGGGTGGCGATTTCCGGCACCAGCGCGGCATCGACCTGCAATTCGCCGTCGAAATCCGCCTCCAAGCTGGTGTCGGCGGCCTTCTTTTGCGCCAGCGCCGTCGCGGCCTGGACCTTGCCGATGGACGGATGGGTGGCGCTTCCCTTGGTGGAGTAAGACAACAAGGCCACCCGCGGTTTTGCGCCGAGCAGTTGGTGCGCCAGGCGCGCGGTCGAAACGGCGATGTCGGAAAGTTGCTCGACAGTCGGCTCCGGAATCACCCCGCAATCGGCCATGAACAGCACACCGTCCTGACCAAAGCGCGTGTCCTCCACTTCCATCACCATGCAACTGGAGGCCGTCGTGTGTTCGGGCGCCACTTTGACGATTTGAAAGAGCGGCCGCAGGACACTGCCGGAACTCTGGTTCGTGCCGGAAACGAAACCGTCGGCCTGATGCATCGCCACCATCATGGCCCAAAAATAATTCGGATTGAGCATCGTTTCGCCGGCATCGCTTGCATGGATGCCTTTAAAGCGCCGCAGCAATTCGTAACGTTTGACAAAGGCCGGCAGTTCGTCGCTTTCGCAGGGATTGATGATGCGCACTCCCTGAAGGGAAACGTTGAGCTGGGCCGCGGCCTCTTTGATCCGTGTGCGGTCACCCAACAAGATGGGCGCTCCCAGCCGCAACGAATAAAATTGCCGCGCCGCCTGCAGCACGCGCGGTTCGGCGCCCTCTGGAAAGACGACCCTTTTGGGGTGCCGCTGCAACTTTTCAACTATGCCGGAAATAAAACGCATGGCGCACAATTTAGTACGCTTGACCCCGCAAACGTTCAAGGTTTAAAGTTGGACTAGGGACAACCGGCGCCAATTGCGCTCCAAATGTTGACCCGGCATGTTGTCGCGCCGTTCCAGCCTGGCTGGCGGGCTGGCCGCACAAAATCAAAGTCAAAAATATTTCGCGCAAATCCCATCCAAACTTATGATTAAGGTGCTCTTCGAACGCGAAACGGAAATTGGCCGCTGCGAATACCAACCCGAGAACTCCAACCCTTTGCCTTATGCCGCGCCCGAGTACGCCATACTCTTCGCATACACCCGCGCAACTCTCAATGGCAGCCAGGGCCTTCTCAAGATCGAGCAGCATTGTTTCCTGCGCCATGGGGCCGACGTTCCGGAGCAGCCCTGGATTCGCCCGGAAATAACCATCGAACCCGTCCTGGCCTCACCGGAAGAGATGGCGCAAATGGCCCTGGCCTCGCATGAGAATTTTATTGCCCGCGCCCGCAAGAAGTTGCCCGAACGCCTCGTGGCTTGAAGCGGTGACGGGGTGGCAGAATACCGATCTCACTGGGCGGCGCGCCGAAACTAGCGGCTCACGGATCCGATTCACCGCAGCGCCCGGATTGCTTCTTTTTCCCGGGTTGAGAGGACCGGAAACACCGTAAACCCCTGCGAAGCGGCGAGCGCCCGGCATCGGGCATCAAAGCTCAGGAACATCCGCGCCCCGGCGAGCGATGCCGAAGCAATTAGCGTCAAATCAAATGTGCCGAATTTGGTCTTGTGGCTGTATCTCGCGCACAATTCACTGCAACGTTGACGCAACATGTCCCACTGCATTGTGTCCACCAGAAATCTTCGGCCCAGATCAGCCTGAAAATTGTCCCATTCCGGCGGGTTCCATTGCCGGGCGGTCCAGTGAAAGACGTTGGCGCATTCCAAGAGAACAATGTGCGAGATGACCAACGCCCGCCCATGGCGCCGTGTGAACTGCTCGACAATCGCCGTTCGCCTGCCGTCGACTTTGATAAAATACGTTGCAACGACCCAATTCGTATCTGCAAAAGCCGTCATCGATCCACCCTACGGAGATCGTCGTCCGGATGACCCTTTATTCTTCGCCCCGAGCGCCGCAGCTCATCAAAGTGCGCTCCCCAGTCCGCGCCCTCCTCCTTCAACTCCCGATCAATGAGCGCATTAATCCAGGCGCTGACGCTGGGCCTGGCTACTTGCTGAAGACGCCGCTTTTTGCCTCGTGAAAGGCGGATGCTCAAAGTTGTCGTCATACACCCCATGTACCACATACCACACGGTTTTCAAGTGAAAATTGACAGGAAAGGCCCGTCCAAGGCGGAGATGGGTTTTCTCAGCGGCAGCACAGGCGGCTCATTCAGGCCTGTCCCAAATCGAAAAACGGGCCGCGAATTCGTTTGCGCTACGGCACAATCGCCGAAACGGCCGCGGTATTCTCAACCTTTGAAAATGTTTCGGCCTCCACTGGGACCGTGGATTGCTGCCCGGCATTGCTTGCGCCCGCGCTCATTGCAACCGCGGCCGCAGGCGCGGGCAATTGGCGCGTGGTCTTCAACCCCTTCATCCAAGCCAGCATGTAAATCTCACTTATTCGCGCCGGGTCCCTGTCCGCGATGTAGAGCGTCAGCGCCTGGCTCATATCCAGCCATTTCTGACGGCGGGCCGCGCATTCGAGGAGCCATTGGGGTTCGATTTCAAAAGCGGTCCGATACACCTCCTTCAACGAGCCGGGAATAGTGCCGGACTTCTGGATGGAACCTTCCGAATCCTGCAACTCGTTAATCAATTCATTGCTCCAAAGACTCAGGCCCTTAAGGTCGGCCACCAACGAGCGATCCCATTGGGCAACCTGGCCGAATGCCATTTTGCCCAGTCTCAGACGCACCGACGGTTCAATCGAGGGCGTCACTCCCATGATCGCCGCGCCGTCGTTGACGGGCGTAATGCCCGTCGTGGCGCAGTTGCGCATTCCGTTGCTGTGGATGCTCTCCCGGACGAGCATCCAGTCGTGGCGGCTGGAGCGGTCGACCTCGACGGCGCCGCCTCGTTCGTGGTCCGCCAGCGCCAAGGTGTCCAGGGGCACCACGCCGAGGTTCCATTTCGATTTGTCAAAACCAGGATAAGCCCCGCGTTCCATCGCCAGCGAAGTGGACGCCAAAATCGCATAATACGAAATGCTCTCCATTGAGCGATCGGCCAGCTCAACCGCCGCGGGGCTGGCATAGCTGAGCTTGAGTTGGTGAAGCATGTCCTGAAACCCCGCGACGCCCAGCGCAATCGGCCGCTGTTCCACACTGGCCGCTTTCACCGCGCCATCCGGATAGACGCTGACGTCCAGCGCATTGTCAAGCATTCGCATTGCCGTCGCGACGGTGCGCCGCGCCCGCTCCATATCCAAACCGTCCTCGTTTGTGTGGGCGGCCAGGTTAATGGCGCCCACGCCGCAAGCCGCGGCGCGGTGGGAGCCGGTGGGCAGCAAAACATCCCCGCACAGATTGGCGCTCTGCACAATCCCGGTGGCATCCTGCGTCGCGCGGACGTTTGCGGCATCCTTGAACCCCAGCCACGGCTGGCCCGTCTCGGAAATGGACGCCAAAATCTCGGCCCAAATCGCCTGGGCGGGCAACCGCGAGAAACCTTCAAATTCTCCGCGGTCGGCTTTTTCCTCGTATTCAGCGTATCGGCGCTCGAACGCCTTCCCATAAAGCCGATGCAAATCGGGCGTGTCCTCGGGATTAAAGAGCGTCCAATGGCTGTTTTCCTGCACGCGCTTCATAAAGAGGTCCGGAATCCAAACACCCTTGCTCAAGTCCTGGTCCCATTGATCCTCGCCACGACGCGGATAAGCCAGAAAATCCCCGATGTTGATGTGCCACGGTTCCAGCCAGGAACATGTCAATCCGCAACGGTGGCGGTCTGCCACGCGCCCGCCGAGCCGCGCCGTGATGTGCTCCAGGTCGCTCCAGCCGCTGGCCGAATAGCACGCGGCCAGATGCGGGTTGCGCGTGCCGGCGTTGAACAGGATTGCCGCCGAAGGAATAAAACGAAATGTCGAGAGCGCGTCATAAAACTCCAGCGCCTGCACTTCGCGCGGTTTGTCTTCGCCCAATGCCAGGCCCATCGCAAGACGCATCCAAAAATACTGCGGCGTTTCAACGCATTGGCCCCATTCACGCAGCAGATATTCGTCGTGCAAAACCTCCAAGCCGTGGTAGCCGAACAATTCGTCACGCTCCAGGCGCAAACCGGACGCCAGCAATTCCAAATTAAAATCGAGCAATTCGGGCGCGAGCTGCTCGCTTTCCACCGCTCTTGCAATATAGCAACTGAATTGACGCCGCTGCGCCTCCGCGATGTCTTCGCAATCGCCCAGGCGCGGCAACGCCTGCCGATAAATTTTTCTCAACAAAAACCGCGCGGCCACCCGCTCATAGGCCGGCTCGCGGGCCATTTGCAATTTGGCCGCTTCCCCAAGCGCGTTCTCACATTCTTCGGAGCCTACTCCCTGGTGGGACTGCTGGAGACATTCGCTGATGAGGCGATCTATTGACCAGCCCTGTTCCAGACCCTGACAAGCCAATGTCGCCCACTGGCCGACAGGCGGACGGCCCTCCATTTGCGGCTCCGGCGGATTGGGCCTTGTCGCCTCCGGGGAGGGTCGCGCGGGTTCATTTGCGGATGCAACTTTCGCGCGGGCACTTCGCGCGCGCCGGCGCTCGTCGCGATAAAGAATGTAGCGGCGGGCGATGGCCAAATGTCCCGCGCGCATTAGTTGTTCCTCCACCGCGTCCTGAATCCCCTCCACTTCCAACTCCTTGCCTTTGATCGCGCGGCTTAAGACCTGTTGGACCACCGGCTCGCTGATTTTTTCAATTTCAATCTGCAAAACCTCGCGCAAGGGTTCGTTGGGTTCTATGCCCAAGGTCGCCCGAAAGGCGCTTTCGATGGCCAGAAAGATGCGCGCTTCATTGAACTCCTCGCAACGCCCGTCGCGCTTGCGGACAAGAAAGCGATTTCCCTGGAGGGGATCAAGTCCCGGCATGTTTAATTGACCATAAGGCTGATCTGTCATAATGGCTCGACTGCCTAGTTAACGCTGCCAATTGTATATCATACCATGCTACCACACTGGTAATAGCGTTATTTCGCATCCACGTCAAGAATTTTCTGAAATCTCGCGCGAAAATTTCCCCCTTGTGGAAACACGCCGGACCGCTCCCGACTCCAGGGTGGAACCGGCGGCATCGCAAGCGGTGCGAGGACCGACAATACTGGCTTCTCGCCGGTAGATTTTGGCGTCCCGCCAAAATCTCACGCGCGGTTGCAAGGCCGCCAGTTCCGCTTTGGACTCACCGAGGCGCCACCGGCACACGGCATCCTAGGTTTTACGACGTGCAATCGGAATCGTTCTCGGGTCAATTGTAGCGAATGTTTGAAATCTTCAAAACAGACCCTGATTCCAAGGCCCGCCTCGGCCGGTTGACCACCTCTCGCGGCGCCATCGATACCCCGGTTTTCATGCCGGTCGGCACACAGGGAACGGTCAAGGCGCTGGACCCGCGCGAGCTGCGCGAAATGGGGACACAGATTCTCTTGGGCAACACATATCATTTGGTGGTTCGTCCCGGCCTGGAAATCCTCAAGGCGGCGGGCGGATTGCATCGTTTCATAAGCTGGCCCGAACCGATCTTGACCGATAGCGGCGGTTTTCAAGTTTTCAGTCTGGCCAAAATTCGCAAAATCACTCCGCAAGGCGTCGAATTTCGATCTCACCTGGATGGTTCGCCTCTCTTTTTGGGTCCCAAGGAAGCCATGGAAATTCAGGGAATTCTCGGCTCGGATATTGCGATGGTATTTGATGAATGCCCGCCTCACGACTGCACCCCTAAAGCCGCGCAAGACGCCGTCGAACGGACGATATGCTGGGCGGCGGAGTGCCGCCGGCAACCGCGTCCCGCCGGCCAGGCCGTCTTCGCCATCGTGCAGGGCGGCATCAATGCGGGCCTGCGCGAGCATTGCGCCAAATCGCTGGTGGCGATCGGCTTTGACGGTTACGCCGTCGGCGGGGTCAGCGTGGGCGAACCTGAGCACGAGATGATGCGCGCCATCGAGTTGACCGAACCATTCCTGCCCTTCGCGCAGCCGCGTTATGCGATGGGACTGGGGACCCCGGCGCAGTTGGTCGAGTTGGTCGCCCGCGGGATGGATATGTTTGACTGCGTTTTGCCCACGCGCGTGGCGCGCAACGGCACCGCGTTCACCCGCAAAGGCACTCTTAATATAAAAGGCGGCGCCGTGAAGGCCGATTTCGACCCGATCCAAGCCGGCTGCGAATGTTTCGCCTGCAAGAATTTCAGCCGCGCGTACCTGCGCCATTTGTTAAACGTGAATGAAATCCTGGGGTTGCGAATGGTCAGCGTCCACAATTCGCACTTCTACCTGAGCGTCATGGCGGAAATACGCGCGCACCTGGCATCCGGCGCCTTCGCCGAATATAGAAAGGAATTTGCCGCCAACTACGTTCCCAGCCGCCGCGTCCTGGCCCGCCGCGCCGAGGCGCCGCAAAGCCCCGAAGGGTAAATCTCAAAATCACGAGATACTGCCAATGACTCACGGGGTGGAGCGGGCGCAGGCGCTCCGAATCTTCAATGAGTAGGATTTTCACAGGTGTCGAAGTTCCGGTTCATTCAAATATCATGCCTGGAGGATATTGGCCCATGCATACGGAAAGCACAATTCGCCAAGTTCATTGAGACCCAGATTGGAATCGCAGATTGGTGATTTAAAGGCTTTACGCTCCGCGATTCGCGGCATACAATATATGCGCTGTAGATATGCGTGAACCGAATGCGAGTGGCGGTTGGAAGTTGACGATGACGCGGCGGCAGATGTTGCGCCGCTTTGCCAACGGGTTCGGCATGCTGGGGCTGGCCGGCTTGCTCGCCGAGGATTGGATGTCCAGCGCGCTTGCGGCCGATGGAGCAATGGCGAATCCCCTGCTTCTTAAACCATCGCAGTATCCCGCCCGGGCAAAACGCATCATATTTTTGTTCATGTCAGGCGGCCCATCCCATGTGGATACGTTCGATCCCAAGCCGCAACTTGCCAGGAGCAATGGCAAACCGCTTCCGTTTGAGAAACCGAAGCTGGAAAGGACCAAGACAGGAAATCTGTTGCAATCGCCATGGTCGTTCAAGCAATACGGCCGATGCGGAACGGCCGTCAGCGAACTTCTTCCCCACATTTCAACCTGCGTGGATGACATGTGCGTCATTCGCTCGATGGTGGCGGACAACATCAATCACAATGGCGCCTGTCTCCAAATGAACACCGGGGAACAGGCGTTCTCCCGTCCCAGCCTGGGATCGTGGCTGCTTTATGGGTTGGGCAGCGAAAACCAGGATTTGCCGGGTTACGTCACCATCAATCCCTCTCCGAATTTCGG
>VFSW01005908.1_pt1 | contig 18054 bp, 11 predicted proteins | sample 5358111 | NCBI WGS metagenome assembly VFSW01 (sample SAMN11554181, study PRJNA540505) | mine drainage metagenome | isolation source: sediment from site ElyBrook_90M | place: USA: Ely Copper Mine, Vershire, VT | collected 2017
CCTGGAACTGGGCCGTAACCCAGATACCCGCAACCGAGACCAGGGTCAGCAGATTTTCCCCGGTGGCAACGTTCTGATATACCTCAACGCTCTTGCGGGTGATGATGCCGGCCTCGGGGGCGATGATTTTGGTGTAGCTCAAGTTGAGATTAGCCTGATCGAGTTGTGCCTGGGCTTGCTCGACCTGGGCCTGCGCCTGCTTGGCTTTGGCGTTTTGAGCGGCGACCTGCTGAGGGCCCGTTTGAGCGTATTTCAACTGGGCCTGGGACTGAATCTCGCGCTCGCGGGCGACGCGTACGCCGTCGGCCGCAGCCTGTTCGCTGGCCGTTGCGTCCTGTACTGAAGCGGCAGCAGCGGCGGCAGCGGCAACAGCCGCATCGAACTGCTGCTTGCTGATTACGTCTTTTTCGACGAGCGGCTTGTAGCGTTCCAAATGCGCCTGGGCGTGGGCATTGTTGGCCTGCGCCTGGCCGACACGGGCATGCGCGGCCGCCTGCTGGCCTTGAGCCTGCATTACCTGGGCATGGGCGCCGCTGACGTCGGAATTCGCGGAACTGAGAGCACTGCCGGTATTGATGGTGGTAAGCGGCACATTCACATTTGCCGACGCGGCATTGGCTTCGGCGCTGGCCAGGGCAGCTTTCGCATTCTCTACGGCGACCTGGTAGTCGCGGGGGTCGAGTTCGGCGATGAGGTCACCCTTGTTAACCATCTGATTTTCTTCAACGTTCACGTGGAGCACCTGGCCGGAGATACGTGAGCTGATCTGGATCAAATGGCCGTTGACCTGCGCGTCGTCGGTGTCTTCGGTGAAGGTAGAGTGCCACCAGAAGGCGACCGCAGCCACCACGAGCACGGCAAGCACAACAATAATGATGCCCCTGCGGCGGGACCGCGGCTGTGCGACCTCTGTACTCGCATCCGGTTCGTTTTGAACTGGTGTTGTCGTTGTATCCGCCACGTTCACTTCCCTCCCAAATAACTCTTGTAGTTCTCGGCCGCCCCCAGCGCACGCGCCAGGCTGAGTTTGGCGATGTTGTGCCGGTAAAGGCTGGTCACATATTGATCGTTGGCCTGCGCCACGGATTGTTCGGCCTGGCTGACCGCGAGATTGTCGCTCACCCCGGCGGCATAGCGCTGTTGCGCTTCACTAAGCACCTGGTTGGCCAGATCCACGCTGGAGTGCGCAACTTCGACCTGCTTCTGTGCAGAAGCAATATCGAGCAAGGCGTCGCGTACATCGGCGTCGACCTGCGCGTTCATATCACTCAATTGCGCTTTCTGCGTGTCAAGCTGCGACTGAGCCTGGGCCGCTTCCCCGCGCAGGGCAAATTCCTTGAAGACCGGCACGCTCAGCGTGCCGCTGGCGTCCACTGTGCCATGGGAATGGCGCACATTGACGCCGATGTCGCCGTAGTCCACGTCCGCCCTGAAAGTCGGGAAGCGATCGGCCGTTGCCGCTTTGCGCTGTTCTTCAGCAGCCTTGGTCTGTTCGATCATGGCAGCCAGATCTTTGCGGTTGGCATGGGCCTGACGGATGGTGGCGTCGATATCCAACTGGTCGAATGCGGCGTAGGGCACCTTGTCAACCAGATTGAACTTCTGGGCCAAAGGCAGCCCGATGGTGCGGGCCAGCGCGAGGCGGTCTTTCTCGAGTGAATTCTGAGCCACGATCAGTTGTTGTTCAAGGCTCTGATAGTCCACCCGCGAGCGCAATTCATCGAGCATGGGAGCGGTGCCTGCCTGGTGGCTTTGCACGGCCTGGTCGAGGGAAACCTTGGCTGTCACAACCTGGGCCTGCACGCTGGTCACACGCGATTCGTCAGCGACCACGAGCAGGTAGGCGTTTCCGACAGTCAGTACGACGAGGTCGCGGGCATCTTGCGCAGTTAGCTGCGAAGCATTGAAATTATGACGTGCGGCGAGGTAGGTGCGCAGCGAATTGACGTTCACCAGCGACCAGCTCATTGCGGCGCGAATATCGGTGTAGCCAAACGGACCCACAATGGTGGGAAATCCCGGGATGCGGAGGCCCTCGGCGGCGAGATCCACTTGCATTGCAGCCTCTTTAATGCTGCCGTCGACCGAGGGAAGAAGGGCCTGGAGCTGGCTCAGGCGCTGTCCGCGAGAGGCTGCCGTCTGAGTCGAACTCAAAATTACGCCCAGATTATTTTTAAGGCCGCGCTGAATGGCATCGTCCAGCGTCAAATCGAGAGGCTGGGCTGAAGCGTCGCCCGCCTGCACACTGCCCTGAAAACTCGTGGAGCTTTGGGGCGCCGCGGTGGGCGGAGCACCTGGCAACTCCTGTGCGGCCAAGCCCTGGGTCGCCATGGCAGAGACCAGAGCTGTCGCCAGCACCACCAGGCTCGAAATTGGTCGTCGGACGCAGGGACGGATTGCGTGTTTTGTAATGGATTTCAACGGCATCAATGATTTTCGACCTGGTAAAGCGCGAAACGGGGACAACTGCCCCAAAAATGTTGGCTCACTAATGGATGCACAAGGATAGCGGCAAGGTTCCTAAACAGTGTATCGAACTCTAACCGCCCGGGTTCGTGCGCAGGCTCACGAGTCCGTGGCCGGGATGCGTGGCCCAGAACGGGAAAAATCATCTCCCAGAGTCATCTCAGAGATGGATGCGTTTTTTGGTTCTAGCGGCCCGACGAAGCGTGAATAAGTTGCGATGCCAGCGAGCAAAGCCCCTGGCGGAACAACTCTCTGACAGCGTCAGGGGTCCAGGCGGCTGCCTGGGCTCCGCCGTGCGAAGCGAGCAACCCGGCGGTCTCAGGAGCGGTGAATCCGGCAACGGCGCGCAGCACGTAGATGGTGCGCAGAGAGACCGGCAGGCTCGCTAGCCAGTTGCGAACGCGATCGCGGTCGGGGCCGGCAATCATTCGGCTGACGTCGTTTTGCGCCTCGCTGGCGGCATCTAGGGCGTCATCTTCAAGGCAGGTAACGACGGGTTCCAGGCCTTCGGGAGCAGAGAGGCTTTCGGGATCGCGGCGGGCCAGAAGTTCGATGGCGGCGGCCGCCAGCACGCGCCGGCTGCTGAGGCGGGCTTGTTCGGGATTGGAGCAGGCTGACACCTCGGCGTTGGCCACGGCGGTTTCGACCAGGATAATGCTGTCTTCCCCTTCGCCGACCAGCATCGAAGCGATGCTGTAGAGACCCGAGGCGATAAGGTCAAAAATCCCCTCCATGCCTTCCAACTGGAGTTCGACCTCGGTCTGTTCCTTGTGCTGACCGTCCATCATGCTCTGCACCTTGTGGAATAACGCCGCGGCTTCGGGCGGGATCGGTTCGGCCGGAATCAGGCTTGCGGTGGGAGTAGGGATTTCCTCAGGCATCAGGTCGCTCCTCATGAGATGGGGGAAGGAAGCACTCGCCCTTTATCTATCCTCAACCCGGCGGGGGTCACGGGTCAATGCAACGGGTCATAGATTTGGATAGTCGATTTGGATAGTCAAACTTTGGGAGTTCGGAGATAGGAGATTGCGAACCGATCCGGACTTTTTGCGTGGCTTTCACATTTTGCAGGGCCGGCTTGCTGTAAGGATTGCGTTATGCCTCCCCTGATCTGGAATCCGGCGCTATTCTGCCTGATCGGGGCGAGGTTGTAGACTGCCAACACGGTAGCGTGCACGCACCCCATGGCCAGAACTGCCAAAAAGCTCGTACTTTTCAACGGACGCGATGCCTCGTGGATGCAGTTCAACCGCCGTGTCCTCGAAGAAGCGGAAGACCCGGCCAACCCGCTCCTGGAACGGGTGAAGTTCCTGGCGATCACGGGCAGCAACCTGGACGAGTACGTCGAGATCCGCCAGGCAGGCCTCATGCAGCGGATTGAAGACGGGTTCAGAGCGCCGGGATATGACGGACTGCGTCCTGACGAATCGCTGGATGCGCTCACGGCCGAGATTCACCGCTTTGTCGATGCCCAGTACGCCTGCTGGAATGACCGCCTGCTGCCGGAATTGCGCAAACAAGGTGTCAGGCTGCTGGAATGGGCCGAGCTGGACGAGGACGCTCAGACCTTCGCGCGCGGATACTTCCAGAGAGAAGTCGATCCGCTGTTGACGCCGATCGCCATTGACCCCGCCCATCCATTTCCGCGCGTTCTGAATAAAGCGCTTTGCCTGGCTTTGCTGCTGCGGCCCAAGCGGCGCAGTTCGAGCCCCCAGGTGCTGGGCGTGGTTACGGTTCCGCGAGCTCTGCCGCGCTTTGTGCGCTTGCCTGCGTCCGAGGGCACCTATGATTACATGCTGCTTCAGGACCTGATTGCCCAACATCTGGGCGGAATGTATCGCGGCTATGAAGTGCTGGCGCACGCGGCGTTCCGGGTGACGCGCAATTCTAATTTGTATTTTGAGGAAGAAGAAGCGCGGTCTCTGCTGGATTCGATTCGAGTGGAGTTGCACAACCGGCGCAAAGGCGATGCGGTGCGCCTGGAGATCGAAGCGGGCGCCCATCCCGACATTATCGAGCGGCTGCGCGTGAATTTCGAACTGGAAGAGGACCAGGTATTCCGCGGCGACGGGCCGGTTAACCTGTCGCGCGTGATGTTTTTCTATAGCGATGTGCAGAGGCCTGATCTGAAATTTCCGCCGTTCACGCCCAAGCCACTGCACCTGAGCCGCAAGGCCGCCAACATTTTTGAAGATCTGCGGACGCGGGACATTCTGCTGCACCATCCCTACGACTCATACGAGCCGGTGGTGACCTTTATCGAGCAGGGCGCCGAAGACAGCGCCGTCGTGAGCATGAAGCAGACTCTTTACCGCACCAGCCAGGATTCCCCGGTGTTTCAGGCGCTGATCGATGCCGCGGCGACCAAGGAGACGACCCTGGTGGTGGAACTGATGGCCCGGTTCGATGAGGCGTCCAATATCCGCTGGGCGCGGAGCATGGAGGACGCCGGTGTGCAGGTCTTTCATGGCGTCGTGGGCCTGAAGACGCACTGCAAGCTGGCCATGCTGGTGAGGCGGGACGAAGACGGTGTGACCCGTCGCTACTGCCATCTGGGAACGGGCAACTACAACCCCGTGACGTCGCGGTTTTACACAGATTTGAGCCTGCTCACCAGCGATCCGCAGATCACGGAACGGGTCCACATGGTATTCAACTACCTCACCGCGCACGCGGAGATCGATGACTATCGACCTCTGCTGGTGGCGCCCCTGACCATGGCGGAGAGCTTTTTGGGGTTGATTCGCCGGGAGGCAGAGCATGCCCGGGCCGGGCGGCCCGCGCACATCATCGCCAAGATGAACGCGCTGCTCGAGCCCAGCGTCATTGAGGCGCTATACCAGGCATCGCAGGCGGGGGTGGATGTGGATCTGATCATTCGTGGGGTTTGTACCCTGCGGCCGGGCGTCAAGGGGCTGTCGGAGCGCATCCGGGTGCGTTCGATCGTGGGCCGCTTCCTGGAACACTCGCGCATCTTCCACTTCGCCAACGGGGGCGACGACGAGATCTACCTTGGTTCGGCGGACTGGATGCCGCGCAACCTGTTCGAGCGCTGCGAGGTGGTTTTTCCGGTACGCGATCCGGTTGCCAGGGCGCGGATTCATGACGAGATTTTGCCGGCGCAGCTTGCCGATACCGTTAAAGCCCGACTGCAGCAGGGCGATGGGACCTATGTGCGCGCATCCAAGGCCCTCAAGGATGCGCCGTCTTTTGCCAGCCAGGACTTTTTCATGCAACTGGCCGAGGGAAAAGTCGGCATCGACGCCATTCCACTTCCCCACGTTGTGAAACGGCCACCCCGGCGCACTCCGCACAAGGACGTTGCCGCAGATTGATCGCCCGTCGCGAATGGTCCAGGCGGATGACGCTTCGCATTTGCAGAACATTATTGATTGCAGTGGTAGATTCCCTTTAGTGGATAACGCGGTCGGGATTTTTGGCCGGAAGAGGCGTAGCCGAATGCCCGGACAAGCCGTCACAGGGACGAGGAGAGCGATCATGGGACAATCGGAGCCACAGACGTTTCAGAGCATCACCCCTGAACAGTTCGCACGCATGGTGGCCAAGGCTCGTGCGGCAGGCATTGACTTGAATGGCAATAGCGGAACGGCATCGAAGATGGGCGTGGAGGTAACGTGGAACTATGTGCCTGACAGCCAGGAGTTGAAAATTCAGTGCCTCAAAGCGCCATTCTTCATGAGCACAAGAGATGTGGACGCCCGGATCAAGTCGATGGTGACCGAAAGCCTGGCCTGAGAGGTTGTCCGGCCAACCCCACTTCCCCTTTTACCCTTCCTATAATGTAGAAGTGTCGCAAAAGCTCGCTAATTCGTTCCCGTTAACTTCGAATCCTGAAAAACCGATCGTCACGAAAGGCGGCTGGCGGGGTCCGGCTGTGCTGCGTTTATGGCATCTCTCGAGCCTTGACGCTCCGACCGTGGCCGTCGTGTGGTCGGTCGGGTTTGCCTGGGCCATCGGGGTGCGTCTGCCGGTATGGTCGCCGTTGCTTCTGGCGCTGGTAGCGTGGGCGAGCTACATAGGCGACCGGCTCCTGGATGCCCGTGCCGGGTTGCGCACTCCACCCGAGCACCAGTTGCGGGAGCGCCACTATTTTCACTGGAGGCACCGCTATATTTTTGGCGCGATTGCGTCAGGTGCTCTTATCAGCAGTGCCTGGATGGTTTACAAACTGATTCCGGCTGGAGCGAGAGTCCCGGATTCGGCATTCGCGGCCGCCGCATTCGCTTATGTTTCCGGGATACATTCCCGCCGCAAACTCCCGGCACTGGTGGAGCGTTTCGTGTTGCCATTCGTGACGCGGGAATTTCTGATCGCCGTGTTTTTCACGGCCGCCTGCCTGCTGCCGATCTGGTCAAAACCCGCTCCGGGAGGAACGACGGCGTTCGGATTGCTGGTTATGCCGGCCTTGTACTTTACTGCTCTGGCGTGGCTCAACTGTCATGCTATCGGCCGGTGGGAGACGGACACAGGCGGACACGATGAAAAGAGGCCTGCAAATCGAGTGGGGCTCGCGGCATCCATCGTGGCCGGGAGCGGGCTCTTTCTGGCGGCCTGGCAGGCTTCCGCTGCTCCGCGCGTGGCGGTGCTGATAATTGCGGGCGCGGGAAGCGCATTTCTGCTGGGAGCGCTTGAGACCCTCCGGCCACGTCTGAGTGCGCTGGCGTTGCGCGCAGCTGCAGACCTGATCCTGCTAACTCCGGCGTTGGTGCTTGCCTTGAGCCTGCTGAAAAGATGGTGAGCTCAGGAGCCGCAGACAGCGCCACTGGAGACAGGAAAGAAACACGACCAGGGGAGAGCACCCAGGCTTCTGGCCCGGCGAATTTCGATTCCCTTGCCCGCGTTTACAGATGGATGGAATATGGAAGCTTCGGGCCCTGGTTATGGTGGTGCCGATGCGCTTTTCTGGATCGGCTCGGCGATCGGAAAAGGGCTCTCGTGCTGGGCGACGGCGACGGACGGTTTACGGCGCGGCTGCTGCAGGAGAATGACGCGATCAACGTTACGGCGATTGATGCCAGTCCAGCGATGCTTGAGGCGCTCAAGAGACGGACGAGTGCCTATGTGTCGCGTGTCACGATGCATGTCATGGATGCTCGACGCATGCGGTCGTTTGCCTCGGATCAGGGGCCTGAAGGGGTGACTGGCCAGGTAGTCTCCTACGATCTGGTCGTCTCTCATTTCTTTCTGGACTGCCTCACTACCGAGGAGGTCCGTTCGCTTGTTGCGGCGGTTCGGCCAAACCTGGGGAAGGGCGCCTTCTGGGTTGTTTCGGAGTTTGCCGTACCCGATAGCTGGTTGGGCCGGCTGGTTTTCAAGCCCCTTATTGCAGCCCTCTACGGCGGATTCGCAGTGTTGACAGGCCTGGCGGTGTGCCAGTTGCCCGATCATGGGTCGGCGCTTCGGGAGGCCGGAATGATACTGACCGAGCGGAGGCCGCACCTCAATGGTCTTCTGGTAAGCGAACTGTGGAGGGCGGATTGAGCACGCGGTGGAGGGTGGCGCCGGATCCAAGGCGGGGAAATCCAATGTTACAAACGTGTTAAAATGACCAAGATAAGGAGCTGGCACCCTCCCGCATTTCCAGCCGGACTCACATAATGAACCTCTACCTGATGCGTCACGCGAACGCTGGCCTTACCCGCGAAAATCCACAGCTCGATAACAAAAGGGGCCTGATCAAGGAAGGCAAAGATCAGTGCATTCTTATGGCGCGACTTCTTAGTGCATTGAAAGTGCAAGTGGATGTCGTGGTTTCGAGTCCATTAAAGCGAGCTTTGCAAACAGCCCAGTTTGTAGCTACGGAGTTGGGCATCGAAGGCAAGATTGAAATCAGTCCGGCCCTCGCGCCGAACGGCGAATATCCAGCGTTTCAGGACCTGCTTTCAAAGTTTGCCGGAAGGGAAGGGGTTCTGGCCGTCGGGCATAATCCCAACCTCTTTCAGTTTCTGGGACGGCTCGTGACCGGGAACGGCGGGGCGAATCTGCGCATGCGCAAAGGCGCGGTCGCACGCGTCGATCTCGATCGCCATCCCCCGCAATTGCAATGGCTGATCGATCCGCGGACAGCGAGATCCATCTACAGCAGTGTGGCGAAGAGCTCGCGGCCAAAGACTTCGCGGAAGTAGCTCGCCTCTTTGCGCAGCGACCATAGTTCGAGTTCCGCGCCCGTTCGACCCGGTCTGATTTCCAGATAAATGCGCTTTGGGTAAATCTTGGCAGCGACGCGCAGTACATCGCTGGCGCGATCCTGATTGAGCGCTACGGCGAGGCGGAGCAGAACCACGGCGCGATGAACATTCCTGTGCTCTTCAGGAGGGATGTTGCGGAGGGCGCGGTCGCCGGGTTGGGGACGGCTCTTACCAAGATAACGGGCGATCGCCGACACAACTGTCCTTTGTACCGGGGTATATCCGTACATTTCTGAACTGGAAATAATGTACTGCGTATGGCGGTGATGCCCCTGGTGGTTGATGAATTTGCCGGTGTCGCGGAGGACCGCGGCCGCCGCCAGCCAGTTCTCGTAGTCCGGCGGTAGAGCGTGGAGCCCTTTCAACTCGCGAAAAAGCTGTATGGCGTGAGAGCGCACCGGCTCCGCCTGGCGTGGATCGACACCGTAGCGGCGCGCCGTGGTGAGGACGCTCTCCCACCGCTCCTGCTCGAATTCGCGATGTCCGAGGGTACGGGTGTCGGACTCGGCGAGCATCTGGGCGAGCATGCCGTCGCGCAGCCCCAGCGGAGAATAGCGAAACCCGGGAAGGCCGAAGCCTTCGAGCAGTTCAGCAAACACCTCGGCGCCGGCGACGATGATTTCAGAACGACGGGGCCCGATGCCGGGCATGGCTTCGCGATCGGGCAGGGTCATGCGGGCAAGACGGGAGGCCAGCTTGCGAACCAGCTGGGTGGGTGCGAAACCTGCCATTCCCGCGGAGAGGGTGCGCCACTGAGCAGTCTCTCGTCTGGCAACTTTAGAGGCTTTCTTGGCCGACTTTCGTGCGACTCCAGCGGACTTGATGACCGCTGCGCAAGCCTCTGCCAGGGCCGCGGCGGTGCCGGAAGTTGCGACCATGGTGGTGAGATTTTCCTGCGGAATGCGGCGCCGGGCACGACGCAGTTCGCGGGAAATCAGGGCTCTCATCTGAGCGAGACCTTCTGCGGGCGGCGGATCTGCGGTGGTGAGGAACTCCTCGGTTAGCCGCACCGCCCCCAGGGGCATGCTGATTGTTTCCTTGATGCGCTTGTTCTCTGAGAGGGTGATCTCGCAACTGCCGCCGCCGAGATCAACCAGCAGGACGCGGCCACTTAGTTTGGTTTCGCCGCTTACCAGGCCGCGATGGATGAGTCGGCCTTCTTCGAGGCCGGAGATAATCTCCATGTTCCAGCCGGTCTCTGCTTTTACCCAGGCTTGAAAGGCAGTTCCGTTGCGGGCATCGCGCATGGCCGATGTGGCAACGACGCGGATCTTGTCGGCGGCATGTGCCTGTACGGCGCGCTGGAACCGCTTCAGCGCACGAAGGGTCGCCGCCATTGCCTCCGGCGAGACAAGGCCCGACTCGAATACGCTCGATCCCAGTCGCGTGACTTCGCGATCCTCGTGAAGTGTCTTTAGCCGGTGCGCCGTCATGCGCGCAATCTTGAGCCGGCAGGAATTGGAACCGATATCAATTGCGGCGAATGTGGGCATGCTGGGTCGAGAGGGTCTCCAAAGGGAAGAAATGAATCTCTGCGGTCAAGATACACGATGTGCGTGGAAATTCAGGGAGTGCAAAAGTGGAACGAATTGGCAGAAACGGGGTCCTGAGTAGCTGATGGTTCTACACATACTGTAAACATGCGGCTGATATCCTGAACCCTGTATTCATTTTGACCATGACGACAATATCGGACACACGAGATTCTCCGCCGCAGGCGCCTTCCCCGCTGGTTGCATGGCTTGTTTTGGCTGTGGTTTTTATCGCGGTACAGTTTGCGTCGCTGTTTACTCCGCCACTGCTTGACGACGCGGACGCGTCGCACGCGCAGGCGGCCCAGCACATGGTGGAGTCGGGCGACCTGGTGACGTTGAAGGTAGACGGGATCAGATACCTCGAAAAGCCGCCGCTGCCTTACTGGCTGGAGGCGGGCTTTTATCGCATCTTTGGGGAGAATGCGTTTGCGACACGGCTGCCGAATGCCCTGGCCCTGCTGGGATGCGCGTGGCTGGCGTGGCTGTGGGCGGCCAGGGCATGGGGACAACGAGCCGGCTTCTACGCCGCCCTGGGTGTGCTCACCTCGATCGGTCCGTTTCTCTACACCCGCTTCGCGATACCGGAGGCGGTGTTGGCGTTTCTGCTGCTGCTGGCGCTTTACTGCTTCATCACCGGAATGGAGAGCCGCCGCCCGGTTCGCTTCTATGGCATGTGGACGGCGCTGGCACTGGCGACACTGACGAAGGGACTGATCGCGCCGGTTTTCTTCGCGGGGGCTGCGATACCTCTGCTTTTATTGAGCGGCCACTGGCGGCGGTGGCGCCAGTTGAAACCCTTCTCGGGACTTCTATTGTTCCTCGTTATCGCGGCGCCCTGGCATATTCTCGCGGGAATTGCGAATCCGGATCAGGGGCACCCGGTGGGCAATCATCCGACGCCAGGAAACGTGCATGGGTTCTGGTATTTTTACTTTCTGAACGAGCACGTTTTTCGCTTTCTGGGCACGCGATATCCGCATGACTATAACCGCATGCCTTTTGTCTGGTACTGGCTGGCGCACCTGGTCTGGCTTTTTCCCTGGAGCCTGTTTTTGCCGGCGCTGGTTGTTGTGGCGTGGAGAACGCGCCACGGCTGGATACAACACCTGCGCCGCGATTCCGGGCAGACGGTGGATTTTTACCTCGATTATGCCGCGCGCGAGGATGTGGCGGGCTATGTGGCACGGCTGAAATTCCGAGTACGTTCGGCATGGCTGCTGGGGCTTTACTCGGCGTTCATCCTGCTCTTCTTTTCGCTTTCGACGAACCAGGAGTACTACACGTTTCCAGCATGGCCTGCACTGCTGATCTTGATCGCGGGGGTGCTGGCGGGAGTGGAAGAAGGCCGCAGACCGGAACCGGGATCGTATGGAACTCAGTGGCCAACGCTGCCAACAGTGTGGCTGACGGGAGCGCAGGCCGTCTTCGCGGCGGCCGGCGCGCTGGCTGCAATCGCATTAGGGTGGGGATTGTGGGAGTCGCGTAATCTGCCGTTTGTGGCCGATATAGGCACCCTGCTCGCCCATCGCGATGTGGGCGGATACACGCTGTCGATGTCGCATTTCTTCGATCTGACGGGACCATCTTTTGCGGCGCTCCGGCTGCCCGCGGGCCTGGCGGCGATCACGTTGTTGATCGGCCCGGCAGTGAGCTGGCTGCTGCGGCTAAGGCGCAAACATCTTGCGGCGACGACTACATTGGCGCTGACATGCGCCCTGTTCCTGGTGGCTGCGCATATTGCTTTTGCCCGATTCGAGCCGATGTTGAGTTCGAAGCAGTTGGCAGATGTCATCATTGCGGATGGGTCTCCATCTGATTCATTCATCATCTATGGCGACCAATCGGATGCTTCGTCGGTGGTCTTCTACACGCACAACTTCCTTCACAAGCCGGCGTATCTCGTGCTCGAGCCATGTTCGCCCCACGGGGAAGGTTCATCGCTGCTGTGGGGTTCGTGCTATCCCGATGCGCCGAAGATCTTCCTGAGCGAGGATCAGCTATCGAAGATGTGGGGAACCGGGGAACGCAAGTGGCTGTTCGCGCAGGATACCAACCAGCCGAAGGCGGAACAGCTTCTCGCGGGGCGGCTTTATCCCGTGAAGTCAATAGCCGATAAAGCGCTCTGGACCGACCGCCCGCTTAAGTAAGCCATTGAACGATTAATTCGCGGCGCGCATCTTGCCGCCGGGCAGGAGTTGAAAGACACGCCCGCGCCATAGAATGCGACTCGACGAATAGCTGGCGGCCCAGAAGAAAAAACCCATGAGGTCGCGAATGGGGTAAAGAACGAGCAGATTGAACCAGTTCTTATCGCCAACGACCCAGTTGCCAACCGCGATGGAGAGAGCCAGTCTGGTGAGCACGCTCCACGCAAGAAGCATCAGGCCGGCGCCCCAGTGCCCCAGACCGGTTGCGGCGGCCAGTCCCAGAAGGCCGAACGGTATGCTGAACGTGAGTGACGTTCCGAAATGTCCTTTGGGACGGGAGTAGCGGGTTGACTTCATCCAGCGAACCTGGTGCTTGATGGATTGAACGAAAGTGGAATTAATCACCATGTGATCGATGGCGTGATGGCTGAGAACAACACGCTGGTTGAGTTTGAAAGTCTCGTTACCCAAAACAAAATCGTCAGCACAGTAATCGGCCGTGACGCGGAATCCGCCCATGCTTCGAATCGGCTCGCGACGAAAGGCCATGGTCGGGCCCAGCGTGAACTGCATGCCTTCCATCATGCGCGCAACGAGAACCCCCGCGGTCATCTCCACCGACATGCCCACGGCTTCGAGCCTTGCCCACAAGCCGCCGTCTGGGGCCACGCCGCGGTAAGGACATGTGATGGCGCCGACCCGAGTATCGGCAAAAGGCAGTGCCACGGCGCGGAGATACCCCGATGTCACGCGCACGTCGCTGTCGCTGATGATGAGAATGTCGTACGCAGCCACGGATTCCATAGCTTCCATGGAGGCTACCTTGGCATTGATGTAAGGCGGCTCGCCTGTGGAGAGGAATTTCGCCGGAATTTGAGGATAGCGCTCAGCGACGACGCGCGCGATTGCCAGGCCCGCATCGTCGGCGGATCGGGCGCAAAAGAGGATTTCGTATAACGGGTAATCCTGCTCGAAGAAGGTCGCCAGGTGCTCTTCGAGGCCAGGTTCGTTGCCGTGCAGCGGCTTCAGCAAGGTCAAGGGAGGAGTGAAACCTGGCGGGTTCTCAAGTTTTGCAAATGCGGAACGTCTCTCGCGCAGGTATTCCGGAACGGCCCAGAGCACCATGCCGGTGAAGACGCTGGAGGTGATTAGACCGAATATGGCGAGGACGAGCAGGGCGTAGAACATGCAGGTTCAAGAATACCCGCCTGCCCGAAAAGCTGTGAAATCGGAAGATGAATTAATCCGCGGTCCAGCCGCATTCGCAGCCGAAGGCAAACGCTGCCATCAGGCGCCTTGCCAGGCGGTGCGGTGATTGGAGGGGGCTCCATCTTGTTCACCACGCCCGATCTCGGTATTGGCGGTGTTGGGTGCGCCACTCACGGGCAGGAACACCCGAAAGCAAGTAATGCAGCCGGAGTAGTTTCTATAACTGCGGCATGTCAGACTGCCGTAATATTTTTGAACGATCCCCTTACTGATCCAAAGTCCGAGGCCAGTGCCCTTGGTTGATTTGGTGCTGAAGAAAGGCTGGAAGAGGCGTCTCGCATCTTCGGGCCGGATGCCCACGCCGGTGTCGAGAATGGAGATGGCGGTGCCGCGCCGTTGCGTACTCCACTCAGTCATCTCGCGGACGTAGATGCGCATTCGGCCCCCGTCCGGCATTGCCTGAACGGCGTTCCCGATCAGGTTGAGGAATACCTGGCGCAGTTCCACCGGGAATCCTTGCACAATGGGCGTGCTGGCATATTTTTTGCTGAGATGGATGTGGCTGGAATGGAGAACTCGATCCTGCAGTTCCAGAACATCGTTCAGCAGTTCAGTGAGATTTACGGGGATCGGCTGCTTGGATTCGCGATAGAAGCTGAGCGTTTGACGGGTGATGTGGGAAACGCGCTGCAATTCCTGTTCTGCGACATCGGCGAAATGGCGGGCGGTGTCGTCGAGGGACGGATGATTGCGAACCAGGTAGAGCGTGTTGGTGATAGCAGCGAGAGGATTGTTGATCTCGTGAGCGATAATGCCGGCCACGCGGCCCATGGCAGCGAGCTTTTCCGTCTCGCGGAGAGCCTCCTCAGCCTGTAACTGTGAGGTGATATCGCGGCTCACTTCAAGGATGGCATTGCCTTCCTGGTTCATTGTCTTGCGACAGGCTACGACTATTTCTCCGCCGTCGCGTGTTCTCTGCACGAGATTGCCATGCCACGACTTGTTTTCGCGAAGTACCTTCTCAATCTCTTCTCGCGGGACAGGAAACGTTGTTTGCAGCATCCGGTGCATGTCGCGGCCTGAGACTTCTTCCCGGCTCCAGCCATAAAGTGTCTCGGCGCCACGATTCCAGAATTGAGTAGCGCCATTCAGATCGCGCACCATGATCGCTTCGGTGGCAAGCTCGAGCAGTTCGGCGCGCGTACGGAATTGCTCTTCACGATGGCGGAGTTCCTCAGTGCGTGCGACCACGCGGCGCTCCAGCTCATTGTTGAGCAGTTCGAGTTGCCGGGTCTTGCGGTGAAGATCAACAAAGATGGAGATTTTGGCGCGCAGGACGTCAGGAACGACGGGCACCGAGATGTAGTCCACAGCGCCGCTGCGGTAGCCCTGCAATTTGTCGGAATCGGTGAGATGGACGCCGGAGATAAAGATGATGGCGGTCTTTTGAAAACGCGGATGCTGGCGAATGACGTCAGCTAGTTCAAAGCCATCGAGGTCAGGCATGCTCACATCCATCAGCACAACGGCCACATCGGTCTTCAGCAGGACATTGAGCGCCTCGCTCGCAGTTGTCGCCTTAATGAGGTTTTCTCCCAGCTCTGCGAGTATGACCTCGTAGCTCAGCAGCTTAGCCGGTTGATCGTCCACCATCAGGATGTTTACTTTGTCCTCTGCCATGCGGCCCTCATTTTCCCTACTGCTTTAATCACGTCCCTCCAAAATGGTCTAGCGGTGCAGCCACATGCGCAATGCGGACAGAAGCTGTTCTGTATTTACGGGTTTAGCCAGATACTCTGAAGCGCCCGCTTCCAGGCACTTTTCGCGATCGCCCTTCATTGCTTTCGCGGTAAGCGCAATGATCGGGAGGCGACGCAATGCGGGGTTCTGGCGAATGACCTGCATGGTCTCGTAACCGTCCATCTCAGGCATCATAATATCCATCAAAACAATCGCCAAGTCGGGTGTCGTTTCGATGGTTTGGATGGCCTCGCGACCGGTGCCGGCGGAGAGGACCGTCATGCCGCGGCGTTCAAGCACGCTGCTGAGAGCAAAAATGTTACGCACGTCGTCATCGACGACCAGGACTTTGCGTCCGGCCAGTGCATCATCGGAGCGATGGAGGCGGTCGAGCATGTCCTGCTTGGCGCGGGGGAGATCAGCAACGACGCGGTGAAGGAAGAGCGCGGTCTCGTCCAACAGGCGCTCAGGCGATTCCACGTCCTTGACGACGACACTGCGGGCCAGCGTGTGAAGTTGGGAGTCTTCCTCGGCGGTCAGTTCCCGACCTGTAAAAACGACTACCGGCAAATCGCGGAGCCTGGGAGTAATTCGTAGTTTTTCGAGCACGTCAAAGCCGGTCATGTCGGGCAACCGCAAATCCAGCACGACGCAGTCGTAGCCGGAAGTGTTGAGCAATTCGAGTGCGTTCGACCCGGAGTCGACGGTGTCGATGTCGATGTCCTGGTGGCCGAGCAGTTCGCGAATGCTCAACTGCTCTGCCGGGTTGTCTTCAACCACGAGGAGGCGCTTGCGGCGCGGCTGCGAGTAATCGCGGATGCGCGTGAGCGCGGCGTCCAAATCCTCAGTCGATGTGGGCTTGGTCACAAATGAAAATGCGCCGCGGGATAGTCCATGGTGGCGATCTTCATCGAGGGTGAGCATCTGCACCGGAATGTGGCGAGTTTTCGAGTCCTGCTTGAGGTGATTGAGGATGGTCCAACCCAGCATGTCGGGGAGGAAGACATCGAGCGAGATGGCGGTGGGGCTGTACTCACGGGCAAGAGCCAGCGCTTCGGCCCCGGTTTGCGCCACGAGCACCTTGAATCCCTTGTCGCGGGAGAGATCGCAGAGCACGCGCGCGTAATGCGGATCGTCTTCAACAATAAGCAGAATGGCGTCGCCTTCCAGCAGATTGTTGCGATCGTCTTCGAGGCGCGATTCCTGTTCTGCCGCAACCACGTTGGCCAGAAAAACGGGCAATGCGGGAGAGGATGCGCCGCTCTTCTCAGGCTTTACGATGGAGGGCGCCGCAGGGCCGACATAAGTCTGCGGCAGGTAGAGCGTAAAGACGCTTCCCTGTCCGGGCACGCTGCGCAACTGGATTTCGCCGCCGAGCAGGTTGGCAAGTTCGCGGCTGATGGCCAGGCCGAGGCCGGTCCCACCGTATTTGCGGCTGGGGCCGGCATCGGCCTGCTGGAAGGCCTCGAAGATGATGCGCTGCTTCTCGGGTGGAATTCCGATGCCCGTATCCGAAACTTCAAATGCGATGACGGAGCCGGCACCAGAGAGGATGGGATGATCGGGGCTCCAGCCGGTGGTGACGGGCGAAATGTTGAGCTTGACGCTTCCCTGCTCAGTGAACTTGAACGCGTTGGAGAGCAGGTTTTTGAGTACCTGCTGGAGGCGCTTGGAATCGGTAACAAGACTGCGGCCCATGCGCGGGTCGTTGGAAACCTCAAAGGACAGCCGGCGATTTTCCGCTTCGTGACGGAATGGGCGAGCTACGGTTTCGAGCAATGCGCCAAAGAAGATTTCTTCCGCTTCAACGGAGACGGTGCCGGACTCGATCTTGGAGAGATCGAGAATGTCGCTGATGAGATTGAGAAGGTCGGTTCCGGCACCGTGAATGGTGCGCGCAAATTCCACTTGCTTGGGCGTGAGGCTTCCGTCGGGATTCTCGGCGAGTTGCTGCCCCAGAACCAGGATGGAGTTGAGCGGGGTCCGCAACTCGTGGGACATGTTGGCAAGGAACTCGGACTTGTATTTCGAAGTAAGCGCGAGTTCGCGGGCTTTTTCTTCGAGGGCGCGCCGGGCCTGTTCGATTTCCTGGTTCTTGCGCTCCACTTCGTAGTTCTGTTCAGCGAGCTGCTGTGCTTTTTGAGCCAACTGCTCGTTGGTCTGCTGAAGTTCCTTCTGCTGCGTTTGCAGCTCGGTAGCGAGCTGTTGCGACTGCTTGAGCAGGCCCTCGGTCTGCATCGTTGCTTCGATGGAGTTAAGCACAATGCCGATGGATGCTGTGAGCTGCTCAAGGAAAGCCAGATGAGACGCAGTGAAGGCGCCCAGTGTGGCGAGTTCGATTACGGCCTTTACGCGATCTTCAAAGAGCACGGGCAGGACAATGACATTTTTGGGTGTGGCCTTGAAGAGGCCGGAGCGAATAGGAGTGGCCTTGCGGGGAAGGTCGGTGATGAGCATGCGGCGCTTTTCAGAAGCGCATTGACCAACGAGTCCTTCGCCGAGCCTGACCTCACGCAGATGGCCTTCCGGTGTGTCGGCGTAAGTGGAGAGCAAGACGAGTGTACCGTCGGGCTGCGCGGCTTCGCTCTCCATCTGGTAGATGACGCCCTGCTGGGCGTTGACGAGGGGAGCGAGTTCCGAGAGCAACATGCGGCCCACGGTGCCGAGGTCGCGTTGGCCCTGCAACATGCCGGTGAAGCGCGCCAGGTTGGTCTTGAGCCAGTCCTGCTCGGTGTTGCGGTCGGTGGT
>VFSW01005909.1_pt1 | contig 18048 bp, 10 predicted proteins | sample 5358111 | NCBI WGS metagenome assembly VFSW01 (sample SAMN11554181, study PRJNA540505) | mine drainage metagenome | isolation source: sediment from site ElyBrook_90M | place: USA: Ely Copper Mine, Vershire, VT | collected 2017
GATACAAATGAATGGAGCCGACTTGCAATTAAAGCGGGCACTATGCGGCGATACTTGCATTTTATCTCGAAGATCAATTGCAACAATCTGCACCGCGTTTTGGCCATGTCATTGAATTCATTGCGGCAGAACTTGCAGCCTAAGTGTGCGCGCACAAACAGGTAAACGAACAAAGAGCGCCCTCATGGCGCTCTTTGTGGTTAATGTCCATTAGCCTCGCATTCTCCATCACCAGTTGGAGCCAGGCACCCGCAGCACCCTCGTGGCACTACTACCAAACCGAGTGGAATTCGGTCATGGTTGAATCAACGTATGAAATCTTGGACACTACTCCGCACCGAGCTTCAGGAACCGCGTTCATTCTCGCAGTTCCAACGAAATCTGAAACCAAGGTACTTGATCCAAAATCTTCCGCAACCGCAATGGACGGCAAGCCTGTTCTTATCACCGCGGCACATGTTCTCCGCGCAATGCTGGGAGATTTCGCAATAATTGATATGAGAAGCAAAGAAGGAGATGCTTGGACTGAGGTCAAGATTCCACTACACATAAGACAGCACGGCCACCCTCTCTGGGTCGAACATCCAGCTGCAGATGTTGCTGTAATGTGGATCAATGATCGACGAGTAGAAGAACACCTGATTGAGCCACTCGTCCCGACGTCGTGGCTCGCGACCGACCAGTGGCTAGAACATTATCAAATTCACCCCGGCGATGAGGTTACTTGCCTCGGCTATCCAGAAGCCATCACTTCTCAATTCGGATTTCCAATTCTTCGGATGGGAAGAATCGCGTCATTCCCCATTCTCCCTACGCTTACTTCGCGACCACTTTACATAGACTTTCCAGTGTACGGGGGTAATAGCGGAGGCCCTGCCTACATAGTGCCCGGAGGTACTCGTGGAAACGTCGTCAGCACCGAACACGTGCCCAAAATAATCGGGCTGGTAACGATGAAACAGTTCGGCGTCCCAACGGCACAAAATGCAGTAGCTGCGACTCCATCTAACCAGCTTTCCGACCAACATCTGTCCGATATGCATCTGGCGATTCTAGAGCCATCTAGCGTTATCACGGAGGCGCTGAGCTTCCTGCCATAGCGGACTTAGTGTCGGGCGACCACGTACGGCCGAACACACCATTCACACGCGGCTTCTCGTGGATGAGGGCACTCATTGCACCCGGCCATCTGCCACCAACGACCCAGCAGGGCACGGCTTCAGCCGGGCCATAAACCGCCGGGCCTGTAAGGCCCTTCCGCTCTGCCGAAGGCCGGAATCCAAACAAGACTCGCTCCTAGATTTCCACCACGACCCTCGAAGGGGCACGGCTTCAGCCGTGCCATAAACTCCACATCACCGACGCGGCTTTAGCTGCTGAGGGTAAGCTTGGCAATCTATGGCTATCCCCACCCGAGCAACAAGCCACGGAACCTTCTTCATCACCACCCAGACCCACAACCGCCGCCGCCTCTTCCAGGTCGACGCCAACGCCGCCCTCTTCCTCGCCACGCTGCAACACGACCGCGCCTGAAGCCATGCTCAGCGAGGCGTGTGCCTGCCAAACCAAGTTGTCGAGAGGGAGTGCAGTTTACGGTTCCAGAACATCAGGATGCCCGTGATCGCCAGGAGCGCGGGCACGATGCCGAGGAGTAGCCAGAGGATTTTCACCACGAGCCCTGGCAGGCCGGCGCCTCCGAAGAGACCGAAGTGGAGCGCGACCGAGTATTGCTCGATCCGAGAGCCCATATCCTGGTCGCGAGTGTCACTGCTTGCGAGGAGCGCACCGGTGTGGGGGTCGAGAAGGATGCGCACCAGCTGCGAGTACGGTGCGGCGTCCCTGTAATAGCCCGTGATGCGAAAGGGCGAACCCGGAGTGGAGGGCAGTTGGAGATAGCCGGGAGGGGCGTCAGGCGGCAGCACCCTGTAGGCAGCGGCGATGGCCTGGTCGAGGGTGAGGAGTGGGGCCGCCAAGCGTTGTGGCCTGCGAGCGATGGCGTCGAGTGAGACGCCGGTGTCGCGATAGCCGTGGCCCGTGACAAACTCGATGAGCTTGCCCGAGGGCGCGGGGAACGCGAAGTCGAGGCCAGTGACAATGACGAGGATGAGGGCCGCACTTGTCCAGAACCCGATGACAGTATGGAGATCGAAATTCGTCCTCCGCCAACTGGATCTGCGATGAAAGACCAGCGCCGAGGCCCACCGCTGCACTCCCGGCCACCAAAGCACCAGCCCCGATACGCAGAGAAGCAGCAGCCCCAATGCCATCCAGCCACTGATGAGCAGGCCGGTTTCGCCCGAGAGTAGATAGACGTGCAGATTGCTGAGGAAGCCGAGCAATCCCGCGTAGCGAAGGCGATCGAGCAGGATCTCTCCGGTGTAGGGGTTGAAGGAGATGACGCGATAGTTAGGCGTTGGGCCGCCAGTGGCCGGGCGCATCAGCAGATCAGTGGCCCGGGTGGGCTTGTCGAAGTCGCGGAGCGCGAAGGCAATCCAGCCGGGGCGTGTGCCCTCGATGCGACGAACGGTTGCGTCGAGGGTGGTCTGCGAAGCGACCGGTAGCACGTGATAGAGCGTCGGCTGGAGATCGCGAAGAAGCTCCTCTTTGAAGATGAGCGCGCTGCCAGTGAGGCCGATGACGATGGCATACGCGGCGAGAATGACACCTGCCCAAAGATGTACCTGAAAGAGCGCGCGCCGCAGGAAGACACGCTGCGGAGACCGCAGCCAGTCTGGTCGGCTACGTATCACCGCACTCGCCGGATTGCGTGTTGGACTGCTGCCCACTGCTCGCTCCATGACTCCGCGCTACGGGTTGGCGATTGGAGTAATGTCTGCGTCCTCGTGCTGGAACCACAGAGGCGGCAGAGGCTTTTGGCTCGGCCAGATTTCGTCGAGCGTGTCGCTCTCATAGAGGCGGCCGTTCTTCATCACCTCCTCGATCGAGAGCGTGTTCCTGATGTCGGTGAGTGGATTCTTCTTGAGGATGATGAGGTCCGCGAACTTGCCCGGTTCAAGGCTGCCGAACTCATGATCGCGTCCAATCGTCTTGCTGGAGCCGATGGTGGCGGCGTGGAGAACCTCCATCGGTGTCATGCCGCCGGAGGCGAGAGCCTGCATCTCGAGATGATAGCCGAGCCCAGGAATTTCTCCATGACTGCCAACACCCACGAGGCCACCTGCGCGCTGAATTTTAGCTGCGCCCTCGGCCACGAGCGGGAAGTCATACTCACGCGGGAGAGCCCAGTGGACGCGCTCGGTCTTGTGGTCGATGAAGAAACCGGGCATGAAGTGACGCAGTTTCGCGTCGGCATTAATCGCATCAGGCGCAAGCTGCGTGGTGTAGTAGAACTCCTGCGCGGCGAGGCCCCCGTTACCGATCTGGAGCGTAGGCGTGTAGCTCACCCCGGCCCGTGCGAAGAGTTGCACAATGTCATCGGCGATCGGGACAGCGGAGAAGGCATGTTCGTTGCCGGGAAACCCGTCCTGAATCTGCGTCATGTCGAGCTTCATGTCGAGCGCGCCCTCCGTGGTCGCCTGCACATTCAGTGCCTGCGTGGCTTCGAGCAGCCATTCGCGCTGCATACGGTTGCCGGTGCGATACTCCTTGAGGTTCTGAATGCGGTAGAACTTCGCATAGCGGCTAACCACGTTGTAGGCCTGCTGCTCGGATTGAAGGTTGTTGAAGGAAAATACTGCCGGGCCGGTGGAGAAGACGCGACTGCCTGTCATCATTCCGGCGTCCATAAGATCCTGATAGGCCAGCATGTCGATCGAGAGTGGCGAAGGATCAAGCGCCGAGGTGACACCATAGGCGAGCGAGGACAGGAACCCTGGATCGAGCAGCGTAAGTTCTCCGCGCCGAACGTCGGCCCAGTGCAGATGCACGTCGGTGAAGCCGGGAAGAATATATTTTCCGGCGATGTCGCGGATGGTCGCGTCTGGTGGGATCGTGATGCTGCCGCGAGCGCCGATGGCGGTGATGTGGTTGTCCGTGATGAGGATGTCCGCGTTGGGAATGACTTCATCTCCACGCATAGTGATCGCGGTTGCACCGCGTAGAACCAGCTTTCCCTGAGGAATATCTCGGGGCACCTCAACGCCAACAGAAATCGCCTCAACATTCTTGCGCTCAGTGTCCGGCTCGGCCGGCGCATCGACGTGCCCGGTCACGACAGACGCGAGTGACTGACGGAAGTACGTCGACCCGATTGCCCAAGTGATCGTCTTGCCGCCGTCGGCCCAGTTGAAGAAGTCGGCACCAATCGAGGTGAGTCTCGTCTCAAGCGGCGAAGGCTTACCAAGTTCAATCGCAAATTCCTTGCCGGCCTCCGCGTCTTCCGGAGGAATTTGCAGCAGGTAAAGCTGCTGCGTGATCTGTGCGAGTGCCCAGTTGCCATCGGGACTGATCTTGATCGAGTCAGCGTTGCCGGTTCCATCGACAAAGTACCAGGTGGGTCCGGTGACCGCCAGAACGCGGTGTTTTGGAGCACCGTCGAGAGGCACCCGATAAAGACCATCGGCAAAATTCAGATAGACGCTTCCCTGCTCGCGTGTGAACTGCGGTACGTTGCCAAGCACGCCAGAGCTTACGACCTTCGCAGGACCACCCTCGGCGGGCAGTTCAATGGCATCCGACTCGAACGGACTGAACTCCATGTAGCGATGGTTATGCTCGTAGTTGCTGGAGCGCAGCGCGACGATCGTCTTACCGTCGGGAGAGTAGACCGGATTGCGATAGAAATCCGGATGATCGGTGAGGCGAGTGGGTGCGCCCGTGCCGTCCGCGTTCATGCGCCAGATGCTGCCGCCGCCGATGGCCGTCCACGTGATGTACACGATCGAGCGCCCATCCGGTGACCACGCAGGATCGAACTCGGGTTGCGAAGAATTGGTGAGCCGATGCGGGATGCGATCGGCAAAAGACATCACATACAAGTGAGTGAGCGCAGACAAGACCAGGCGTGTGCCGTCCGGGCTTTGCGATGGGGTTTGAATAATCCGAGCACGGACGGGGCCGGTGTCCTCGTGGATGTTCTGGCGCAAATAAGGCCCCATCGGGAGATCGATGTGGGCGACGAAGCGTATGTTGGTGACGTTGCGCGTGGCAATGTCGACACGATGAATGAGGCCGCCGTAGTTAAGGATGATCGATCGACTGTCAGGCGTGAAGGCGTAGCGCGGCAGAACATCGCGAGACGCACTCCCCTCCTGATCGTCGCGTTGAATCGGATACAGCAGCCACTTATCTTCATCGCTGGCGAGAGTCCGAATGCGAAGTCCAGTCTTGCCGTGAAAGCGCGTCGCGTAGACCAGCGATTTTCCATCAGGGGACACCAGCGGACGGAAGGCGCTTCCCTGCGCAGTGACCACAGTGTCTTCCGCGCCTGTGACAAGGTCTCGACGGACGATACGCCAGAGCGGGAAGGTGATGTCGTCATCAAAGCCGGGTCCGGTCTTGGCTTCGTAGTAGAGGTAGCGGCCGTCGGGCGAGAGCGCGGCCCCAAGCGCGTTCGTGCGATACGGCTTCGGTGTTTCGGCCGTCGCTTTCGCGTGAGTAATCTGTTCAACCGGAGATCCGTCAACTCCGAATCGGAAGAGTTGAAACGCATTGATATCGGGGTTGAAGCGCGAGATATAGATCGACTTGCCATCGGCAGACCATGCCGGCGAAATGAAGACGCTGTTGTCGGTGAGCTTCGACATCTGCCGCGGTTGCGATCCGTCGGCATCGGCGATCCACAGATTCTCGTTCCCCGAGCGGTCGCTGACGAACGCAATCATCCTGCCATCGGGCGAGTAGGTGGGCTGCGAGTCAAACGGAAGGCCGCACACAATGCAATGCGCTTCGCCACCCGCGATACTCATCTGATAGATGTCGCCGAGAAGCTCGAAGACGATGCTCTTGCCATCCGGCGAGACATCGAGCGAGACCCACGTTCCTTCGTGCTCGTCGAATTGCAAGTGGCGTGCCGGAGCGAGTGGGAGTACATCCCCGGACTCGTGAATGCTTCCCTGCTGTTGCGCTTGCAACGCGCATGGGGCGAGTACCGATGTTGCGAGCAGCATAAGCGCGGCGAGTGTCTTCATGAATTTGCCTTAGTGATAGCCGGGAGGCAATGGATTCGAGTTGAGAGCAGGACGATAGCGCCTTTCCAGTGCAGTCTGCCGAGTTTCAAGCGACACCTGCTTGCCTCGCACGAATACCAGAACCGGCGCGCTCGAGGGCTCGAGGGGATCTCCATCCCACAGGACCAGATCAGCATCTTTGCCCGGCTCGAGTGTGCCGTAATGGTCGTCGATGTCCCACGTCAGCGCGGGATTGAGCGTGACGGCCCTGAGCGCATGGGGCCAGGATAGTCCATTCGCTACAGCGATCCCGGCACCCTCCCGAATCGCAATCCCGGCGTTGTAGCTGACATGAACAAACGCAGCCTTGAAGGAGATGATGACGCCCGCGCGATCAAGGATAGCGGCGTTGTCCAGCCGGGCCCCGATCTGATCGTAGGTCGCCGGCGTGCTTGCGTAGGGATCCAGCACGACGGGAATTTTATGCGACGCAAGGAGGCCCGCGACGCGCCATCCTTCTTCCGCTCCGATCACGACAACGCGAATCCTGTAATCGTCCACCAGTGCAATTGCCTGTCGCAGATCCGACTCGCGCGACGCCGCAATGACGAGGGGAATCCTTCGCTGCAGCACAGGCGTAAGTGCCGCGAGATTGATCGGGGTCAGAAGCTTTGAAGCATCGCCAATCGATTGCTGTTGATGCCCTGGAGCAACGGCGCGGGTCGATGCCATAGTAAGTGCCATACGGATCAGCATCCATTGCGCGCTGCGTGAGCCTCCGGACTCCGGCGCAACCATGCCTCCAATCGTGGCCACCACCGCAGCGTCGGAACGATCGAGAATGTCCGGGCCTTCGCTAAGGCGGAGGACGGCGCCGATACCATCGAAGGGCGGCGTGGCTGAATGCGTCGGCAGGACCATTGCGCGAGTGAGGCCATCCGCGCGCGCAATGGGCAGCAGCGTGGAGTTAGGATTCAGCGCGTACTTCACATCAAACGCAGCGCCGAGCGGACCGGTCGCGACACCGGCGTCAGTCGTATCGGCCGTGCCAGTTTCGACCAGCCCAAGTTGGCTGCCCGAGTTCATCAGGCCCGGGGTAACGATCCGTCCCTTGGCATCGATGGTCTTCGTGCCCAAAGGCACGGCAACATGCAGACCGCAGGCCGCGATCTTTCCGTTCGCGATGAGAAGTGTCGCGTCCTGGAGCGCGGCATCACCCGGATGAACATAGGCCGTGGCGTGCGTCACCGCAAGGGTTTGCGCTCGACAGGGAACAAGCGCCGTCCCCACCAGGACCAGCGAAGTGACACACATCCGGCGCGTCATGGCAGCGGCTCCATCGCCGGCTGGCCGAGGTCAAAGTCTGAGGTCGCCTGCCGAGCGGCGTCGTCGCGATCATAGACAACCGCACCATCGAGGAAGACCATCCTTGCGCGCGTATAGACGCTGAAAGGGTCGCCGGACCACAAGACAACATCCGCGTCCTTGCCAGCCTCGAGAGATCCGATCCTGTCCTCGAGGTGCAGAGATTTCGCCGGATTGATAGTGAGCCACTCAATCGCATGCTCCTCAGAGATATCAATTCCCGCACGATGCGCATCCCCGAGAATCAACGCTGCGTCGAGCGGAAGGTGCTCCGCGCTGATGGTTGCGTCTGAGTGCAGCATCACGCAGCCTCCGCCTGCATCTACGAAGGCGGCATTGGCGCGGATGGCGTCAAAGGCCTCGACCTTGAAGCCCCACCAATCCGCCCAGACAGCGACACAGACGCCGTTCTCCTTCAAGAGCGGAACGATCTTATAGGCTTCGACAGCATGATGAAATGCGTCGATCTTATAGCCGAACTCCTTCGCGACATCCATCATGATGGCCATCTCATCGGCCCGATAGCAGTGCATGTCCACGAGGATTTGCCCGCGCAAAACCGCAGCAAGTGTTTCAAGCTTAAGGTCGCGCGCCGGCGGTGGCAGGCCAGGATCGTTCTTCGCATAGTAGTCATCCCAGCGACGCTTATATTCGGCAGCGGCAATCCATGCTTCCCGATAGCCCGCTACATTCCCCATCTCGCTCGCAGGAAATTTTCCCTGAGACCCGAACGTGTACTTCGGGTTTTCACCGCATGCCATCTTCAACGATGGCATCGCACCCGGAAACTCCATCGCCTGCACCGTAACGGCGGGGACATTCTTCAGCACCACCCCTCTTCCCCCAAACAAATCACTGGAGCCCGGAAGCACCTGCAGCGTCGTAACGCCGGCCGCTCGCACCCGCGAGAATTGGGGGTCCTGCACGCGGATTGAATGGAGCGCCCACACCTCCGCCGAGTTCGGATCGCTCTCTTCGTTGACGTCCGAAACCTTCACGTCTTGCAGCGTATACGGCGCGGCAAAGTCGCCCACGTGCGAGTGCACGTCGATGAGGCCCGGCGTTATATAGCCGCCATGCGCGTCGATAATCTTCGTGCCCACCGCCGCGTGGAGGTCAGCACCGACAGCGACGATCTTTCCCTCGTGGAGCAGCACACCTGCATGCAGCAGCTTGTGCCCGATGCCATCAAACACGGTGGCATTCTCGATCAACGTATCGCTTCGCGGCAGCGGCTTATAGGTGCTCGGGTAAGGATCAGGCAGTGGTGGAGCCTGCGCTGACACATGCAGCATCGTGAGGCAGAGTGCTGCGGAAGAAAGCAGCCCAAGCCCTACGCGAGCGCTGCCTCCCTTGTGCTTCACGGATTCGTGCTTATCGCAACGATTGATCCTCTGTGTCATGCTGTTTCGACTCTAGTACAAAAGCCGGTTGATGACTTGTATCGCTGCCCGTACCTCTCAGCGACATGGGTGAAGCCGATGGCCGCGCTGCCCAAACTTTCCGCAATGAACTTACGAAATGCCTCGTGCTGAAGAGTAGTCATGCAGCCTGCCTCAACCTCGCTCTCCTGCTCCATCGAGCGGATCGGAGCAGGAGAAGGCCACGAGGAGGATGCGTGGTAAGTGGCAGCCAAAGCACCCAGCGTCGGATGAACCGACAGCAGTCGCTTGCACCTGATCATCATGCTCCTCCCTGCGTTGCCCGATTGCGGTGACGTACGCTGCCGTTAGAAGTGCAGCTTCAGCGCGACCTGTAGCGAACGCGGACCGCCGACCTGATAAAGGCTCGACAAGCCACCCAACTGGCTGCTCTCGGTGTCATACGTGTTGCCGAACAGAGTGGCGCCATCAGCCAGCTGGTTGTAGATGTCCCCGAAGATGGGATGGTTGAACAGGTTGTAGGCTTCCACGCGGAACTGGAGTCCAACTCTGGACGTGAAAGGAAAATCTCGCCGCAGGGTCAGGTCGCCTTGCACGGCATCGAAACCGCGAGCGATATTACGGCCTGCATTGCCATCGACGTTGCCGCCTCCGGTGATTGGGGTGAACGCATTGAAGTTGATCACGCGCCCTCCAATATACTGCGATCCATAGAGATACAGCGGCGTGTTGGGAACACGGTTCGGGTGATAGTTCGTGGTCGCACCAGAGGTCGTATCCACCAGGCTTGGGCCGTCGAGCACGTCAACCGGCAATGACGAGCGCGCCGACACGCGGGCGTCCAGCGCCCAGTGAGTGAGCGCGTAGGAGACGACAGGGTTGGCGTAATGGCCGCCGACGTTGTAGCTAAGCGCGACCTCGAAGTTGTTACGAATATCGTAATCGGAGCTCGACCGTTCCAACTCAAAGATGGTGAAGTTGGTCGTAGCATTATCGATGGCGTGTGACCAGGTATAGCTGGCGAGAGCCTGCAAACCGTGCGAGAGCTTGCGATCGAACTTTACCTGCAGCGAGTTGTAGTCGGAGCTCGCTGCGCCGGTCGTGACATACAGGCCCGAGCCCCCACTGAAGTTCGCGTTCGGCACCGGCAGGTCCTGCGGCTCATAGAACTTTTGCGTCAGCAGACGGCGTCCCGCCGATCCAACATAGTTGATCGTGAGGGATTGCTGCGAGCCGAGCGCCTGCTCAATCGCAACGTTCCATTCCCCCGTGTACGGCAGCTTGAGGTTTGGATCGAACGCGAACACCGGCGCGTTATAAGGAGAGGTAGCGCTGGGTTTGGGTGTTGCCTGCACCTGCGCAAGCGTTGCGGGAAATGGGCCTTCGCCTGTGTAATTTCCGAAGCCCGTAGTTCCAACGCCGTAGTAGCCTTCCGCGCTGAGTGTCGTGCCCGTGTCATAGAACAGTCCGCCGCCAGCGCGCAATACAGTCTCCCACCCGGCCTTGGTGTTCAGCTGATAGGCGATGCCTACCCGTGGAGCGAAGTTGCCGTAAGTCGTCTTCCACAGTGGCGTATTCTTCGGCGCAATCACAGCGGTCGAGAGGTCCGTAATCTGGTCCAGCGTGTAGGGCGTGTTCCCATTGGCGTCGAAGGGCGGCGGATTCACATCCCAGCGAACGCCGTAGGAGATGCTCATCCGCTTGGTCGCCTGCCAGTCGTCCTGCGCATACAGCGAGAAGTTGCTGCTATGCGCCTTCATGTTGATCGACTGCGTGTAAACGAACAGGCCAGCGGGCTGATTCGCGAGCACCGAGGCTTCATCGAAGTAGTAGCCCACCTCCCACAGCGGAGGAAGCTCTTCCGAGGTCACGAGGCGGCGGTAGTCGACGCCATACTTGAAGTTGTGGCGATGATAGTTCTCCGTCAGTGAGTCCACGATGTTGACCTGGCGCTGGCGGTTGGATTGCGGCTCGATCAGGTAGTAAGGGTACAGGCCATAGAAGAGGAAGAAGGTCAGCCAGCTTCCGTTGTCGAGGCCTGGAACCGTACCGATGGAGAACGGCGTAGCACCGCCAAAGTTGTCGAGATAGCGGCTGGATTTATAGTCGTTCGCCGTTAGTCCGAAGCGGAACTCATCCGCGATATTGGGTGTAAACACGCTGCTGGCGCCGAACACAAACGTCTTGATATTCCGCGTCGTCTCGTTGACCTGCGCCAGATCGGTGGGCTGCCGCGACTCGTTCTGCGACGGCACATCGCTGTAGCGGCCGAAGATCTTGAAGCGATCGCCGAAGCTGTGGTCGATGCGGATGCTGGTCGTGTCCAGGCGGCTCGGGGCCGAGTACCCGATGGTCAGATCAGCAAGTCCATTGCCAAGATCCGGACTCGTGGTCGTGGGGAAGGCGTCGAGGAACGGCTGCAAAGCTACCGGCGCAATCTGCCGGAAGTTCGTGCTGGGCACCTCGTACAGTTGCGCCGCCTGCGGCTGTTGCAGACGCAGTCCTTCATACGAGAAGAAGAAGAATGTCTTGTCTCGGCCGTCATAGAGATGCGGAATGCGAATCGCGCCGCCAAGCGTTCCTCCGAAATCATTCTGCCGCTCGGGGAGCTTGTTGACATCGAAGTAGTTCCTTGCGTCGAGAGCGTCGTTGCGTAGAAAATCGAACGCCGTGCCATGGTAAACATTGGTGCCGGAGCGCGTGCTGAAGCTGAATTGTCCTCCGGGCGTGCGGCCATATTCGGCCGAGTACGACGACGTCGATTCGCGGAACTCTTCCAGCGCATCAATCGAGACCAGGCTCTGCGTCGTGCCCAGCGCACTCTCCTGTGGCGTCGCACCCGAGAAGCCGCCGCCCGGATAGCCCGCCGACGACACCGACGCGCCCGTGTTCGCGCTCACCCCATCGATCGTGTAGTAGTTGGCCTCCGTGCGCTGGCCGTTCACGCTGATCTCGCCGCTCGAGCCAACGCCCGCCGATGGAACCACGGTCACGCCAGGCGACAACGTAATCAGCGATTGAAAGCTGCGCCCGTTCAGTGGAAGGTTCTCCACAAAGTTCCGATTGATCACCGTGCTCACACTCGCGTCGGTCGTGTTAAGTTCCTCCACACTTCCGTTCACCGACACCTGGTCCGTCTGCGCTCCAATCTTGAGCGTGAAGTTCAGCGAGATCTTCGCTCCAATCGTCACCGCTACGTCCGTGAGCGTCTCGGTCTTGAACCCGGCTCCGCTCACGATGACCGTGTAGTGTCCCGGCATCACATTCGGAATCGCGTAGTAACCCGAGTTGTTCGACGTCGTGACCTGCCGCGTCTGGGTCGATGGGTCGAGCAGCTCCACCGAAACCTTCGGAACCACCGCGTTGGTCGCATCCGTGACCAGGCCATTGATCGACGCACTCTGGGCGATGGCCGGCGTGCTGATCAGCACCAGAACCACGAGGACAAAGATCGAACAAACGGCCTTCTGGAAGGTATGCAGGCAATTGAACATGAGGATCTCCCTTTACGTCGTGCAGGTTTTTCAGTTTTGTCCAGATGTGATAGTGCGCAGCGTCACGGAACGAACCTGGTTTCAGATACAGCGCTGCCCTGTCAGAAGAGGCCAAAGCTTCGGTCTGAGGACAGTTACTTTTGGGACTATAGCACGATATAGGACTAAGTTAGTCCTATATCAATCTCTCCCCGATCCTCGGTGAGGTTGCGCCGAATCGGTTGGAAGGCCGAAAGCATATGAATTTTTGCTGAATTGATTCGTGTTAGAACAAAGATAAGCAGCAACGTGGCACTGGTAAAGAGCCAGTTTTAGGAGTTTCGTTGAGTCCAGATCCCGCGCAGTTGAAACGACACCAGGTTCTCTTCCTCAATCGCAAGAGCGATCTCTCCCTCCAGGTCCAGCTCGCAGCCCAACTCAAGGGCATGATTCAGAGCGGTCAACTGGGCACCGGCGACCCGCTCCCCTCCAGCCGCGAGCTTGCCGCGGAGCTCAAAGTCTCGCGCAATACAGTCGTCTACGCGTATGAGCGGCTGATCAGCGAAGGATATCTCAGCAGCCGTCTGCGTTCCCGCATCTATGTGTCGGACACCGCTCCCGAGTTGCGTTCCGCAGCGCAGCGCCGCAAGAGCCAGCAGAACACCGCACCGGCGATTCACCTGCCGAAGGCCAATTATTCTGCCGGCCCAAAACCCTTTCGCCCCTGCCAGCCCGACGTCCAACTCTTCCCTCTCGCCTTGTGGAACCGCCTCCGCGGCCGCGCTCTGCGCTCCACCAACCGCAGCCTGCTGCACTACAACTCGGAGGCGGTGCTGGGCTTCCGTCCCCTGCGCGAAAACCTCGCCATGTATCTGCGCGACAGCCGCGGCGTCGCCTGCGAGTGGTGGCAGATTGCCATCACCACCGGCTCGCAGCAGGCGCTCTATCTGCTCGCAAATCTCCTCCTCAAGCCCGGCGACACCGTCTACATGGAAAACCCCGGCTACAGCGGCGCCGTGCGCGCATGGAAGTCCGCCGGCGCCTCCATCGAGCACCTTCCCATTGACCAGCATGGGATGGTCTTTCCGCCCCTCGAGACCTCGCCCGTCTCGCTCGTCTACGTCACGCCGTCGCGCCAGTTCCCCACCGGAGCGTCCCTGTCCCTCGCCCGCAGACTCTCCCTGGCCAACGGTGCCGTCGGTGCGCAGACGTGGATCGTCGAAGACGATTACGACTCCGAGTTTCGCTACATCGCGCCTCCGCTCCCCAGCATGCAGAGCCTCGACTCCGGCAACCGCGTCATCTACGTCGGCACCTTCAGCAAGCTCTTGTTTCCCTCCCTCCGCCTCGGATATGCGGTCCTGCCGAAGTCGCTGGTCGAGCCGTTCACCGACCTCAAGACCGTCGCCGAAGATCACGGGCCCATGATCGATCAGGCAACGCTCGCAGCGTTCCTCGATAGCGGCGCGTTTTACTCTCACATCCGGCGCTGCCGCAAAAACTACGCCGAGCGCCAGCAGGTCTTCCTCGATGCCATCCAGAAAGGAAGCCTGCCGTTGGACTTCCGTTATCGTGACGGCGGAATGAACCTGACCGGATTTCTTCCCGAGAGCTGCGATGATCTCGCCTGGTCATCTCGCCTCAAGCGGGTGGGCCTCGATGTGCCCGCGTTATCGCAGTACGCAAGCGGTCCCACAGAGCGCGGCCTGGTCTTCGGATTCACTGCATTCACGCCAGCCCAGATACGGCGCGGCGTAGAAAAGCTGTTGAGCCTCAAACTCGATCGGCCCATCCCCGCATCTGGCTCTCTGGGAGTGGCCGCATCTGGCTCTTTACTGGCACCATGATCTCTATCAATATAAGGGAAACTCATGGGCCGCAAGACCTCCTGAACCCCGCTGCATACTAGCGTTCGCTGGGACCGGAATGTTTTGTAACGCACGCCTTCTCCTAAACTCTTGCCGTCTAAGCGCTACGTGGTGAATCAATGTTTGTAAGACAGAGCTGGTTGCCGCAATCGCAGCAGGACGTGCACGAACTCATCATCAACAATCCCTGGGGAATGCTCGTCTCCAACGGCAGCGATGGGCCGAACGTCACCAATCTGCAGTTCGTTCTCGATCCAACGCGCGGCGACAAGGGCGTTCTCACCAGCCATCTGGCGCAGGCCAACCCGCACGCAGCGGCCCTGCAGCAACTCACCGAGCCTGCCCTCGCCGTCTTTCATGGTCCGAGCAGCTACATCACGGCGAGCTGGTATCCCGGCCGCGACATGCCGCCGACCGTCTATTACAGCGCCGTGCATTGCTATGGCCCGCTCGTCTTTCAGGACCACTCCCAGTTGCGCGAATCGCTCGAGGACCTTACCACCCGCAGCGAAGCCGGCATTCCCAACGGGTGGAAGACCCACGAGATTCCCGACGCCGCCATTCAGCGCAGGCTGCCCGCCATCCTCGGCTTCGAGCTCAGGATCGAGCGCCTGGAGGCAAAGTTCAAGCTCGGGCAGGATGAACCCAAACGCGACGCGATGGCCGTTGCTGAGCGTCTGCTCAAGTCAACCAACCCGCAGGACGTTGCCCTCGGAGCCATGGTGTACAGGTATAACGAAGCCAGACCCTGATCCCAAACGACGGACAGCGCTTCGCCGTAGCATCACACAAACTATCGGAGGTTCACGATGAGCTTGCGCAGAAGTGCACTCCTTTCGCTGACGCTGGTCGCACTGGCAATCTCCATTTCAAATCAGTCACTGCACGCCCAGACCGGAGCCCAGACCCGCGTGCAGGGCGGAGCAGACGTCGTGCTCGTCGGAGGCAAGGTCTGGATCGGCCCCTCCTCGCAGGCCGAAGCCGTTGCGATTCGCGGAAGCCATATCCTCGCAACCGGCAGCTCCGATGCCATGCTCAAACTCGCGCTGCCCGGAGCAAAGATCATCCAGTTGCACGGAAGGCTCCTGCTCCCGGCCTTCAACGATGCGCACGTGCACATTCAGATTGGCGGCGCGAATCTGGTCGGCGTCCATCTCACCGACACCCATAGTCCCGAGCAGTTCCGTGACCGCATCGCTGCCTACGCGAAGACCATTCCGAAGGCCAAGTGGATTCTCAACGGTGCCTGGGACGAGCAGCGCTGGACACCGGTGGCTCTGCCAACGCACCAACTCATCGACGCCGTCACCCCCAACAATCCCGTCGCGATCTCGCGCACCGACCTGCACATGATTCTCGCCAACGCCTATGCCATGAAGCTGGCGGGCGTAAATCGCGACACAAAGGATATTCCGGGTGGCGTCATTCTGCGCGACGCCGAAGGCAATCCCACCGGCATCTTCAAGGACGCGGCGAAAGACCTGATCCTCTCGAAGATTCCTCCGGAGACCGAAGCCGACATGGAGACCTACATCCTCGCGACCCAGAAACTCGCCGCGCAGAATGGTGTAACCAGCGTGCAGGACATGGCCGTCAGCCCCACCGATCCAGCCGGCCGCCTCAAGCTTCAGGCCCTCCAGAAACTCGCGCGCGAGGGTCGTCTCAAGCTGCGCGTCGCCGAGTGCCTGCCCCTCGCCGACGGCAAGCAGATGGCCGAGTTAGGCATCGAATCCACCTTCGGCAATGACCTGTTTCACATCGGCTGTCTGAAGAGCTTTGCCGATGGCGGCCTCGGTGCATCCACCGCCTGGTTCACAGCGCCCTACGCGGATAATCCGCAGAACTACGGTATCGCAAGTGACTCCATGCAGCATCCCGAAGAGATGTACGCGCAATTTAAGCTGGCCGATCAGGCTGGCCTTCAATTAATCACGCATGCCATCGGCGACCGCGCAAACCACACCATCCTCGATATGTATGAGCGCCTCCAGCAGCAAGATGGGCCACGCGACCGCCGCGACCGCATCGAGCACGCTCAGACCCTGTTGCCGTCGGACATCCCCCGATTTGCGCAGCTGCACGTGATTGCATCCGTACAGCCGTATCACGCGATTGACGACGGACGCTGGGCAGAGAAGCGCCTCGGGCCCGATAGAATCACGACCACCTACGCGTTTCGCTCGCTCATGGATTCAGGCGCCGTGGTCGCCTTTGGATCGGATTGGCCCGTGGGCCCACTCGTCCCACTCACCGGAATCTACGCGGCCGTAACCCGGCGCACGATCGACGCCAGGAACCCCAACGGATGGATGCCACAGGAGAAAGTTTCCGTAGCTCAAGCAGTGCTCGCCTACACATTCAACGCGGCCTACGCGGAACGCGAAGAAACCCTCAAGGGTTCCATCGTGCCGGGCCAGCTTGCGGACCTCATCCTTCTCTCCGACGACATCTTCCACATCGATCCGGTGAAGATCGACGCAGTGAAAGTCGACTTGACTCTGTTTGCAGGTCAGGTCATCTATGACCGCGATGATCATCCATGACCGCGATGATCATCCATGACCGCCCGTCACGAATCACAGCACGCTGACCTCGCGACCCCGCGACCCCGCCCGCATCCTCGCAAGCCTGCTATCGAAAACCGTACTGAGAGTGTCATCCTGCAGCCCAACATTGCGCTGAGAGTGCACTGCTTTCAGGCGAAAACCTTCCCGCCAGCCGGGCAGCCTCGGCCGAAACGCGAAGCCCAATCTGGACGACGCAGTGGAGTTGAACGGCAGGAATTCGAGAAATCACTCCCAATGGGGTATGATATCTTTTCAAATCAGCAAACAAAGTGAACATTCATGTTTCAGGAGATCAGCTATGACTCGCTGCAGATCCATTCGTGCACTTCTCTTGTCGTCCCTTCTGATCTTTGCCGGTGCCGGTAATGCGTGGGGGCAGGCAACCACTTCACTGAACGGGCGCGTTTCCGATGCCACCGGAGCCGTGATACCCGGCGCCAAGGTGGAGCTCCTCCTTCAGTCCACCGCAGCCGTGCGCACGATCACGGCCGATAGCACTGGCCACTATCAGTTATCCCAACTGACGCCCGGACGCTACACGCTCAGTGTTTCGGCTCCCGGCTTTGCAACCGTAGAGAGGCCCAATATCGATCTGCTGGTCAGCCAGCCCGCAACGGTGAACATTGCTCTTGCGCCCGCCACCGCGACGCAGAAGGTAACCGTGATCGCAGGCACGCAGGCCACGATCAACACCACCGATGCGACACTGGGCAATGCCTTCAATGAAAATCAGGTGCAGTCCCTGCCGCTGGATGCGCGCAATGTCCCCGACCTGCTCAGCCTGCAGCCCGGCGTCACCTTCCTCGGTCGTTCCGACGACGTCAGCGGCACGCAGGGAGTGGGCAACAATCCCACCGACTCGCGTGCAGGCTCGGTCAACGGAGGCCGCAGCGACCAGTCCAACATCACACTCGACGGCATCGACGTCAACGACATCAACAACGGCTACGCCTTCACCAGCGTGCTCCGCACGACCCAGGATTCTGTCGCTGAATTTCGCGTCACCACCAGCAATCCCAACGCCGCGGAAGGCCGCTCCTCCGGCGCTCAGGTTGCTCTGGTAACGCGCAGCGGCTCCAACGCACTCCACGGTGCGGCGTATGAATACAACCGCTCGAACCTCCTCGAGGCCAATGATTTTTTCAATAAGCAGCAGCAACTGGGATCTGGGCTACCGAACCGTCCTACGAGCCTGGTGCGCAACATCTTTGGCGCCGACGTCGGCGGACACATTATCAAAGACAAGCTCTTTTACTTTCTCAACTACGAGGGCCGACGCGATTCCCAGGGCACCAGCGTCAATGCCGGCGTGGTTCCAACGCAAA
>VFSW01005910.1_pt1 | contig 18048 bp, 17 predicted proteins | sample 5358111 | NCBI WGS metagenome assembly VFSW01 (sample SAMN11554181, study PRJNA540505) | mine drainage metagenome | isolation source: sediment from site ElyBrook_90M | place: USA: Ely Copper Mine, Vershire, VT | collected 2017
CCACCTTCCCGAGCGTTCCCGGCGATATCTCCGACCGCTACCAGTACATGGTCGATAGCGGATCCGCCTGCATCGGCACCCCCGACGACGCGATCGCCTTCATCGAACGCCTGCAGAAAGGTTCGGGTGGGTTCGGCGTGATCATGGAACTGGCGCAGAACTGGGCCGATTTCGCCGAAACGAAGCGGCATTACGAGCTGATGGCCCGCTATGTTCATCCGCATTTCCAGGCGTCACGGGAATGGCGGACGCAAAGCTATGACTATGCCCGCGACCACCACGCGGAATTCACCGGCCAGTCCAGCGCGGCGGTCCAGGCCGAAATCGACCGGCAGGCCGCCCAAAAGCGCGCGGCGGAGTAACCCGCCGCGATAGAACCAGCGTCATGCGGGCACCGCCCCATGACGCTGAGAATACTACTTCTTCTTCGCGGCGGCCTTGCGAGCCGTCGCGGCGCTGGAGGCCATCGGCGCGCAGACATCCAGCGAGGCCGGGATCAGATCCTTGCCCGCCGCGAAATCCGCCAGTTCCGACGGGTTCTCCAGCGCCAGCACCTCGCTGAAGATCATGCCGTTACGCGGGCAGAAATCGCCGCCCAGGTCGCTGCCCTGGCGGGAGATCGCGTTAGCCAGGTCGGTCACGAACCGATCGTGTTCGGCTTGCGCCGCACGCCCGTAGCGATGCTGGAAATAGGCGTCGATCGCCCGCTCGTTGCCCTGCAGGGTAGGCTGATAGCGATGGATGAAGGCGTTGTACTGCTCATCCGTGTGGCAACTGGTCGCCAGCACCATCAATTCGCTACGCAGCGACTGAACCTCGAACGCCGACTGGTCGGCCTGCGAGGTGCATTGGCGGGCGGCCAGCACCGGCTGGGCAGACAGCATGGTCAGGGCGGCAACAGCACAGATGAGTCGACGCATCGCTTTTCCTCATTTCCGAATCCGGCCGCTGGATAGCGCGGGACGGGCCGCGCCGCCAACCTTAGTTTCCGGGGTTGACGGCAATCGCACGATCGCGGCGACAGTTTCACCATTATGAGGAAATTGTTATAAAAGCCGTAACCGGCGATAACTTGGAACAATAATGCCAATTCAGCGGCCAAGGAGCATGAACGTGTCCGCAATCGTCCCCGGCGCACCGGATTTAGGCGGCCGCTGGGTTCAGCTTTCGCTGGGTGTCGTCTGCATGGCGCTGATCGCGAATCTGCAATACGGATGGACGTTGTTTGTCGATCCGATACATGCGGCGCGCGGCTGGACCCTAGCCGAAATCCAGTGGGCATTCTCTATCTTCATTGCCACCGAAACCTGGCTGACTCCCGCCGCCGGCGCGATCGCGGATCGTCTTGGACCACGCACCGGACCTTCGCTGACAATCGCCGGAGGCGGGCTGTTGGTCGGGGCGGGCTGGGTCATCGACGCCTACGCCGGATCGCTGGCTCTTCTATATGCAGGCGCAGCGGTGTCCGGGACTGGCGCCGGGGCGATTTATGCGACGTGCGTCGGCAATGCCGTCAAATGGTTCCCCGATCGCCGTGGACTGGCAGTCGGGCTGACCGCCGCCGGATTCGGTGCCGGCGCGGCGCTGACGGTAGTGCCGATCCGGCTGACGATCGATTCGGCCGGATACCAACAGGCCTTTCTGTGGTTCGGCATCGGGCAGGGGGCGATCCTGTTGCTCATCGCCCCGGTTTTGCGCGGCCCGGATCGGCCGATCGTCCTGCCCGGCCAGGCGAACCCCCATCTGCGGCAATCGGCAAGCAGTTACACCAGCCTTCAGATGCTGCGTTCGCCGATTTTTTGGCTATTGTATGCGATGTTCCTGGGCGTGTCGGCCAGCGGCCTTATGGCCACGGCGCAGCTTGCCCCGATCGCCAAGGATTACGGCATCTCCGACACCGCGATCTTCATGGGAGCCAGCACCCTCAGCGTGGCCCTGGTGGTGGACAACGTCCTGAACGGAGTCGCCCGGCCGTTCTTCGGCGGCCTGTCCGACAGAATCGGGCGGGAGAAGACGATGGCGCTGGCATTCGGCACGGGCGCACTCAGCTATTGGCTGCTGGCCGTGGCCGGCCATACGCCCTGGGCGTTCGTGCTGTGCGCCGGGCTGATCTTCTTCACCTGGGGCGAGATATTCTCCTTGTTCCCCTCCACCTGCACCGACACGTTCGGCCCGAAATACGCCACCGCCAATGCCAGCCTGCTGTACACGGCGAAGGGAACCTCGGCCTTCCTGGTGCCCCTGGCGAACGTGCTGAAATCGGCGACCGGCGGCTGGGAGGCGGTTTTCATCGCCGCCGCTGTCATCAATATCGCGGTGGTGATTCTGGCGCTGTCCGTGCTGCGGCCGATGCGCGCGACGCGGATGCGCAACGCGCGGGTCGCCTCCGTCACCTGACCGAAGACGCGCGCCCGGCGATGTGCTAGGCGCCGCGGATGACCAAAGGCGAGCGTTTCGCACTCGGCAGCATGGCAATCGGCTGTCTCGTGCTCTGTTTGAAAGGCGTCGCCTGGTGGCTAACCGGCAGCGCGGCACTGTATTCCGATGCGCTGGAAAGCACGGTCAACGTCGCCGCCAGCCTGCTCGCGCTCGGTGCCCTGCGGTTCGCCGCGCGGCCGGCCGACGCCAACCACCCCTATGGGCATGACAAGGCGGAGTTCTTCGCCGCCGTGATCGAAGGCGTGCTGATCGTCGTCGCCGCGCTGCTGATCTTCGCGGAAGCCTGGCACGGCTGGAAACATGGCCATGTCCTGGTGCTGCCATTTCAGGGAATCGCACTGAACGCCGTGGCGACGATGCTGAACGCGGGCTGGTCGGGCGTGCTGTTCGCCGTAGGGCGGCGGCTGCGATCCCCGGCGCTGGACGCCGACGCGCGGCATTTGATGTCGGATGTCGTCACCTCGGCCGGGATTGCCGTGGGGGTGATCCTGGCGGTTTTCACCGGCCAGTACTGGATCGACCCGCTGCTGGCCGCCGCGACCGGGGTCTATGTGCTGTGGGCCGGCATGCGGATGATCTCATCCTCGGTCAACGGACTGATGGACAGCGCGCCCGAACCGGCGGTGGTGGAACGGATCGGGCAACTGGTCGCCGGCAGTGCGTCGGGCGCGATCGAGGCGCACGACCTGCGCACCCGCCACGCCGGGCGGCTGACATTCCTGGAATTCCACCTCGTCGTACCCGGCAGTATGACCGTTGCCGCCGCGCATGCGATCTGCGACCGCATCGAGGATGCACTGAGGACAGAGATGGGTCACCTTATGATCACCATTCACGTCGAGCCCGAGGAGAAGGCCAAGAGAGCGGGCATCCTGGTGCCCGGAGACGGGCGGAAACGGGGGTAACACGGGGGAAACGGCCTTGACTCCCCCGGGGGGGCTGCTTAGAACGCCCGTCTTCCGCCAACGTGTCCCGGTTCAAAGCTGGGGGGCGAATGGCTCCTTAAACTTGTGATCGAAGAACGAATGGCCAATACCGCATCGGCGCGTAAGCGCATCCGTCAGACCGTGACCCGCACCGCGCGCAACCAGGCGCGTAAGTCCCGTATGCGGACCTTTATCAAGAATGTCTAAACCGCGATCGCGACCGGTGACAAGTCCGCGGCAGCGGAAGCCTTGAAGGCTGCCCAGCCGGAGATGCAGCGCGCGTCTGGTAAGGGCGTAATCCACGCCAACACCGTTGCCCGCAAGCTTTCCCGCCTGTCCGCCCGGATTAAATCGATCCAGGCAGCCTAACGCACGCGGGCCGATCGTCTATAAAAGGATCGATCGGCCCTCGGCCGCGATTGTTTTCAATCGCAGATAGTATTTTGTAGTGTTTAATAGTTACGCTACAGGTTAAGGCCTTATGTCTTACCACTTCAGACATACCTCGCAACATATTATTGCGTTTCTCCGCTTTTGTTTTGCTCGGCTCGAATTTGCATTGCCTCTTCCTTAAACTCTGACATACTTGGCTCCAGCAGCCTAAAACTCCGGTTATAGATAAAACCCCAGTTAAGGAGTCAGGGTATCTCTGACTTTGAAGGAAACAAGGGGAAGTGCCCAACGAATACGTTTCGTTGGTAGGAAAACTGTTGTTTGTTAATTGGCGCCGATTCAGGGGGGCTTTGGATGACCACGACTGCGCCTGAGATCGTGGAAATGCCGCAAATCGTGGCACAATGGACGCGAATTAAAGCACGCCTTCAGGCCGAAGTCGGTGAGGTGGAGTATCGCACATGGCTGCGCCAAATGACCTTGGCCGGTATGGAGGGCGATGAAATTACTGTCAATCTGCCGACCAGATTCCTGCGGGACTGGGTTTCCAGCCGCTATGGCGGCCGCTTGCGCACCCTTTGGCAATCGGAAAACATCGATATCCGCAGAGTTGAGATCGGCGTCGGTCAGACCGTCGCCCCCGCTTCCTTGGCCGACAATACGGCTGCGGCACCCGCGCGCCGCGTCGAATCGGTCCGACCCGCCGCTGTCGCGCCGGCCGCGGTCCCGCCGGTTCAGCCCCTGCAGGCACCGTCAGCGCCACCGGTCGCCACGAACGGCTTCAACGACGAGCGGAGCGAACCAAAATCCGATCTGGCCGCTCCGTTAGACCCGCGGTTCACATTCGAAGGCTTTGTTGTTGGCAAGCCTAACGAATTTGCCTACGCCTGCGCCCGCCGCGTCGCCGAACGCCCTTCCAGCCCGGGATTCAATCCGCTGTTCCTGTATGGCGGCGTCGGCCTCGGCAAGACCCACTTGATGCATGCCATCGCCTGGGAATTGACGGATCGCACCGCAGCTCCGGTATCGGTCGCCTATATGTCGGCCGAAAAATTCATGTACCGCTTCATCGCCGCGATCCGCAGCCAATCGACGATGGAGTTCAAGGAAAATCTGCGCAGCGTCGATGTGCTGATGATCGACGATCTTCAGTTCCTGATCGGCAAGGATAATACCCAGGAGGAATTCTTCCATACGTTCAACTACTTAGTTGAACAAGGGAAACAAATCGTCGTCTCGGCCGACAAATCGCCCTCCGATCTGAACGGGCTGGAGCATCGGCTTCGTACCCGCCTGGGCTGTGGGATGGTCGCCGATCTCCACTCCACGACCTACGAACTGCGCATCTCCATCCTGGAAGCCAAGGCCGCTCGGGCTGGCGTCGATGTCCCGGTGAAGGTGCTGGAATTCCTGGCACACAAGATCACATCGAACGTTCGTGAGCTTGAAGGCGCTCTTAACAGGCTGGTTGCTCACGCGAACCTATTTGGACGCCCGGTTACTTTAGAGACTACACACGAGGTACTTCACGATATTTTGAAGGCCCACGACCGCCGCGTCACGATCGAGGAAATCCAGAAGAAGGTTGCGGAACATTACAGCATCCGCCTGACCGACATGTCTTCCGCCCGCCGAGCACGGGCGGTTGCTCGGCCGCGGCAGGTGGCGATGTATTTGGCGAAGCAGCTTACCAGCCGCAGCCTGCCAGAGATCGGCCGCAAGTTCGGCAATCGCGACCACACCACGGTTATGCACGCGGTTTCCCGTGTGACCGAACTGATGGATCGCGACGGAACGTTCGCCGAGGATGTGGAGCTGCTGCGCCGTCTGCTGGAATCCTGACCGCCGCAATCCGCCGCGCAGCCATGCGCCGGATGCTCAAGCGTAGTTGACGACGGACGCCACACCTATATTGCTGAGTGAAACAGCTTAGGAGCCAGCGATTATGGCCGATTTCGATACGCAGGTGCCGGTGACAGTGCTGACCGGATATCTGGGGGCCGGCAAGACCACCCTGTTGAACCGCATCCTGACCGAAAATCACGGCCGCAAATATGCCGTGGTGATCAACGAATTCGGCGAACTGGGGGTCGATAACGACCTTGTCGTGGACAGCGATGAGGAAGTGTTCGAGATGAACAACGGCTGCATCTGCTGCACCGTCCGCGGCGACCTGATCCGGATTGTCGGCGGATTGATGAAGCGGCGCGACAAGTTCGACGGCATCATTATCGAAACCACTGGTTTGGCGAACCCCGCCCCGGTGGCGCAGACATTTTTCGTGGACGACACGGTCAAGGCCAAGACCCGCCTGGATGCCATCGTGACCGTGGTCGATGCCAAGCACCTGCCCGCCCGTCTGGCCGACAGCCATGAAGCCGCCGACCAGATCGCCTTCGCCGACGTGATCGTGCTGAACAAGACCGATCTGGTGACCCCCGAGGAACTGGACGCCGTCGAGGCGACGATCCGCGGCATCAACCGGTTCGCGGTCATTCACCGCACGCAGCGCGCCAGCCTGCCGATCGAGCAGATTCTGGATCGCGGCGCGTTCGACCTGTCGCGCATTCTGGCGATGCATCCCGATTTCCTGGACGGGGACGACGACCACGAACACAACGAGGATATCTCGTCGATGAGCTTCGAGGTCGAAAAGCCGATCGATCCGGAGAAGTTCAACGCCTGGATCGGCGTGCTGCTGCAGGACAAGGGCGCCGACCTGCTGCGGACCAAGGGTATCCTGTACTACGCGAACGAGGATCGCCGGTTCGCCTTCCAGGCGGTGCATATGATCGCCGACGGCGACTTCATCGGCCCCGCCAAACAGGGCGACCCCAAGACCAGCCGCCTGGTGTTCATCGGCCGTAATCTGAACCGCCCGCAACTGCGTCGCGGGTTCGAGGGTTGCGCGGCGGAATAGGCCGCGTTAGCGCGTCAGGGCCGGGCACGGTTACCTGCTTCCGTTTTGGCCGGGCATCGTCCCGGCCATCGTCGCACTATACGGCGAAGCGCGGAGGGGAAGCGACCATGCCATGATGAATAGAGAGAACGACCGATCATGAGCCAGACGTCCCGAACAGAGTTTTTGGTAACGTCGCGGGGTATATCCCGCGAGTTGGATGCATTTGTCGTCGCCGTGCGGTTTTCCCGCGACGGGCGGCATGCCGGATTCGCACTGGGCGATGGAACCGTGCGGCTGGCGACGGTCGGCAGTGCCGGCGAGTGGATGACCGCTGCCGCCCACGATGGTTCGGTTCTGGATTTCGCGGCCGATCCCACCGGCGACGGCTTCGTCTCGGCAGGCGACGACGGCAAGCTGAACCGGGTCGGCGCCGATGGATCGGTCTCCGGTATCGGTAATTTCGGCTCCAAATGGGTGGAGCACGTAGCCACTTATGCGCTGGACAAGAGCAAGGGCCTGATCGCCGCCAGCGCCGGCAAGTTGGTGCGGTTATACGATCAGGCTGGGCAGATTCTGAAGGAGCTTGTCCACCCGTCCACCGTCACCGGACTGGCATTCGACGGCAAGGGCAAGCGGATCGGGGCATCGCACTACAATGGCGCGTCGTTGTGGTTCGTGGCGGCGAAGACCGACACACCGCGCAAGCTGGAATGGAAAGGCAGCCACACCGGGATCGTAATTCATCCGGAAGGCGAAGCCGTGGTAACGGCGATGCAAGAGAACGCGCTGCACGGCTGGAAGCTGCCGAATGGCGAGCATATGCGCAGGAGCGGCTATCCCGCCAAGACGGTCAGCCTGTCGTTCACCCGCAACGGCAAATGGATGGCCAGCAGCGGGGCCGACGCCATGGTTCTGTGGCCGTTCTTCGGCGGCGGGCCGATGGGCAAGGCGCCGCTGGAACTCGCTGGCGGCGACGGGATCATCTGCAACCAGGTCGCCAGCAATCCGCGCGATGAAATCGTGGCCGGCGGGTTCGCCGATGGGCTGGTGGTGGTGGCCGATATCGACTCCTCCCGCATTCTGCCGGTGGTGCCGCCGGACCATGGCCCGATCAGCGCACTGGCCTGGAGCGCCGACGGCACGCAGTTGGCGATCGGGACGGAAACCGGATACGCCGCGATCGTCGATTTCGCCAAACGTTAGGATGGGGGCGGGTTTTGATTACGACCTACGGCGGCGGACGAGATCGCGGCCGTCGCCTGCCTGTTCCGGGAATATGCCGGGTCGTTGGACATCGACCTTTATTACCAGGGCTTCGATGCCGAACTGGCCGCGCTTCCCGGGCCCTATACTCCCCCCGCCTGGGCGCTTCTGGTCGCGGCCGAACAGGACGGGCGATTGCTGGGCTGCGTGGGGGTACGCCCGCTGCGGACGCCCGGGGACTGCGAGATGAAGCGCCTTTATCTCCGCTCGGCGGTCCGGGGAATGGGCGCTTGGGCCGCTGCGGCGGTGGCAGCGATCGAAACCTCCACCGGTGCGGGGTATCTGGCAATGCGATTGGACACTCTGGTGTCGATGCTTTCGGCTCGGGCGCTGTATCGGCGGCTTGGGTTCGAACCGACCCCAGCCTACTACAAAACGCCCGTCGCCGAGACGACCCTCATGCGCAAGGTGCTGCAAATCGCCTGACCTGTGCCGATCATCGCATCGTCGCAGTTGGTCTATTTGCCGGGACCACGTGCCCTGCCTACCGATGTTTGGGCGTCAAACTGATCGGCAGCAAGGTCAAAGCCTCCTCACTTAGCGCTCGCGGTCCACAGAACCTTGTTGGCATTCACCGGGTCGATTGCCATCGCCTTCACTATATGGCCCCTTACGTCCACACTGTCGAACACGTTCTGCGCTGTCGAAACAGCATTGGCCGTGAAGGTCAATTCCATCACAATCTGGCGGTTGACGTAGCCGCCATTCTTGCGCTTCTCCAGGAAGTGCTTCGCCGCATCGGCTTCCATGGGCAAGCCGTCGATAACATCCGTATTGTCGAAGAAGACCCGAAATTGACCTGGGATCCCATCGCAAAAGCAGGGCCGCCCCTGGCTAAAGAAGATGTCCGAGGTCAACGGATGCAAGGCGAATTTCTTTGCGTCGAAATCATATTCCCCAAAATCCGCATTGGTGCGGATTGTATAAATCTGATCGGGGCTTGCGGCTTTTACGATCCCATCCACGCGCTGTAGGTTAGCGGCTTCCTTGTCATGCAGCGAAAATTCATCGTGCTGATACTGCTGCCATTGTTGCGGTGCAAAGACCTGTAGCAGATCGCCGGAATGCGCCTTCATGTCGAAATCCGGGGACAGCTTGATGTAGGCTAGCAACATGTTGGGATATGAGAATTCCGCAGCTACCGCACTTCTCGCGAAAGTCGCTGCCAAAACAAGCACAAGCGGAAAAAGCCAGAAGCGGGCAGCAGGTCGGTGGTTGCGATTCAGCATTTTTTGTATCCTTATCCAAGGCTGGGGAATTGAGGGTGACCGATTGAGAGAGTCAGCTCATGTCCGACACAAAGCATCGGCATAGTTCGATGCTAAAGTTTTGGAACCACACCGACGGCGGCCTTTTCAGCCGCTCCCGTGATGTCGCTGCCGGCTTGCGCTTTGGCCGCCTCGGCGCGATAGCTGTAAATTCCCTGTTGATCATAAAGCATCAGCGTGAGGCCGTGCGCCAGTTTCGGGTCCCTCGGACCCTGGGCGATCAAGTTGCCCTTGCCGTTCACGATGAAGGGATTTTTCTCGATCCGGACGCTCAGCACGATATGTCCACCGATGCTGGCGATCGAAGGAACGCCAAGCGTCGGGCAGTCTAGATCGCGAATATTGGGCTCACTATTATCGAGCGATGAAACTTGGTCCATGTCGATGCGGCAGTCGCTGAGCAATCCCGATGGATCGGTCAAGCCAACGCGGTGATGATCGGCTGCTATCGGGTGATTTTGATTGTCGAAATGCGCCTCGAGGAAATCCGTGACACCATTCTGATCGCGTACGAATTGCTTGTCGCTAAGTTGGTACTTGTCCTCTACCGCCTTCACCACGCCATCGACCGAAGGAACAGGGTCGAAGAAGGTCTGCGCGCTTTCCACAGCGATAACGGTCTTGCTGGCCGGTGACAGCCACACAATGATTTCCCGCGGCGCTTTCACTAGCTCGGCAAGATGGTCGTTGACATACTTATTGCCATTGTAGCGACAGTCGGATCGGATATTGAACTTCTGCCCCTCGATCATTCCCGGAGGCCAATTCGCCTTCTGCCAGACGGGGCCAAATTTCGCCAGTTGCTCGGCAATGCAGACTTTTACCGCCGCCGCCACTTGGTCCTTGACCATGGCGGCTGGGGTGAGGTCGGGGCTATCGGCGACAATCGCATAGGCCGAAGCCTGAAAGTTCTCGCCCAGAATCTGCGCGGGGGAAATCTGCTTATCCGGGAACGCGGTGTTATCTCGGATCGCGTAGCCTGGATTGGCGGCTTGCAGCGCGCTCAACGCGGCTTCGCGCGACATGCCAAGCTTCACTCCTGACACGTCGTAACCGCTGGCGTCGGGCGGGACGGCATGTGCCGCCACCGGCCCGCTCAGAAATCCGACCAGTACCATAATATTTTGCCAGCAATCCAACCTCATGGGGTGGGCCTTTCCAAGGTCAGTTAATTGACGCGGGTGAGTTCAATCGACGAGCCGCCAGTCTCCATGCGAAGCCGCTCGGGCGAGAGAACCCGCAGCGTCAGAACGGTGTTGTCTGGCGCCGTGATATCGATGTTACGGCCCTGCACGGTATAGGGCAGCGGTGGCGAACGACGCCCCTGGAAGCTAACGCTCACATGGCCGTCGGCGAAGGCAAAGGTCCGCCCGGCCGGTTCGGTAAAGGTGCCGGCAATTGCGACCGCCGGCCCGCCATCAGGGTCGCAACCAGACAGAAAGGGAGCGAGTACCGCCTCTTGCGGCGACACGACCATGACCGGGCTGCGGCCATCGGCCAGTGGGACTTCAACCCGCAGTTCGCGCCCCGCACGCAAATCGGCGAGGGTGCCGGCCGCCATCATCGGCATCAGAGTGGGTAAAGCCTGAAGAGCCATCGCCCCCACGACCTGATTCATAGCAGTTACAAAGCCGCCCAGATCCGGCGATCCGCTGCCCGGGGCCGAGCGTGGCGAGTTCTCGAGGGTAGAGGTGGCGTTCGCGGCTGCCCGTTTCAGCGCAGCGGGGTCATAGAAGACAATCTCGGCCTCATTTCGGTACTTCGATGAGGAGTTGCGTTCCAATATCGCCTGCTGATCCAGGCGCACACGTAGGGGAACCCATTCTTTAACGTCGCGATGCAGTTCCGTGGAGAAGCCGAATGTGGTTCCAGAATAGGTTTCACTTTCCTGCCAGGCCAGCGCCGAGTTGCCATGGGCGCTGTGATAGTCGAATGCAAAATTCACAAGCCCGTTAGCGCAGGCAACCGTAACCTCCATGATGCCGCCACCGGTTAACCCGTAAGTGCGGATCAGTCGGCTAGTGCTGGTATCAGCCATTGCGTCGGTTTGGCGAAGAAGATGCCAGCCATCGCGCGCGCCTTGGCCGCGAGCCGGGGTGAATCGTGCCGCAACTGAAAAGCCAGGGACAAAGAGTGCGGTAGCCAGCGCAAGACGCAACAAGCGAGCCGTAAGCACTTTCCCTATGCCCCTTATCGACATAAAATAATATCTAATTAATTATTATTCGGATTTCGTTCATACCGTCAAGCTGGCCCCTCGCATTCTTCGTATCCGCTCATTGGCGATATGGACGGAGGATCGCCTGCCGCGCCAATGCACACGGTGCGACCAAAGGCGGTCGAGGCCGTCATCGCCGGGGGTGCGTGCAACGCGGCCAGCCTCCATCGCGGGCACTAAAACTCGCCTGCGTCTGCTGCGGCACGCTCGGGCTGTCCGACGTCAAATTACTCAGCTTGCGGATCGAATTCCCCAATCCCGCGGACTATCGGCCATGGAACCCCAGGCTGTCAGATGGTCCCGGTTGCGCCAGTGGCGCGGCCACACAGCCGGTTAGCAAGCAACCCAGCGCCACCACCGACAGCCCGAACTGTTTGGTCGTCATCCCACGGCTCCCTTGCATCGAACAGAACCGCCAGGATGGGCGCCATGTATGAATATCCGGTTAACGCCGGCAAAAATACTCCGCCGCCGGCCCGCGCCGTTGCCAAGCTGCGTGGGCCGGTTAAGGTTAACGACAACAAAGAATTAGGAAACGTCCCGTGCTTCAACCGTTCCGCCGAACCGTTCTGGCTGCGTGCCTTCTTCTGACCGCCACCGCAGCGCGGGCCGCCACGACCTGGGAGGCTTACGTCTATAATCCCCTGGCCAAAATGGCCTCGGTCGAGGCGATGATCCGGATGATCGCCGAGATCAAGGACAAGACCAACGGGGAGTTGGCGATCAACCTTCATCTAGGCGGCAGCCTGCCGATCAAGGCGGACGGCATCACCGCCGCGGTAACCGATAACGTGATCCAGATCGCCGACGATGGATTCGCCACCGGGACGATCCCGATAACCGGCGTGCTGCGACTGCCGATGCTGCTGCAGTCGCAGGCCGATCTGGATAAGGCGATGGCCATCGTCGCGCCTTATCTTGAAGCGGCCTATAGCAAGCGCGGGATCGCGGTACTAGGCCAGTACTCGTATCCGTTCCAGGTGCTTTGGGGACGCAAGAAGATCGCCAGCCTGGAAGACATCAAAGGCCTGAAACTGCGCGTCACCAGCGTGGAGCAAGGCGAGTTCATCCGTCGTTTCGGCGGCGTGCCGCTGACCATGGGTTCACCCGACGTAGCCGCGGCGTTGGATCGCGGCGTGGTCGATGGCGCATTGACGGCCAGTTCCGGCGGCGGGCTGGCGTGGCACGATCTGCTGAAATACCGGTTTGCGTTCCCGACATCGTACGTGAACTCCACCTTTGTGGTGAACAAAGAGGCTCTGGACGCACTGCCGCCGGCCACGCGGAAGATCGTGCAAGAAGCCGGCGCAAGCTGGTCGCAATGGGCGATCGGGGAAATGAACCGTCAGGAGAACGAAATCACCGCCCAGTTCGGCAAGGACGGCATGATCCTGACCGATGCCACCCCTGCGGAGATCGCCGAGGCCACGGAGAAGATGCAGCCCTACTGGGACCAGTGGGGCAAGGCGCATGGGCCCGATGCGGCCGCCGCACTGGCTAAAATTCGCACCGCTGTCGGCCGATGAAGGACGCCGAATTCGCGTCGGAAGCCGCCGAGGACCGCTTCCATCCGGCGCCGACGCTGCTGGAAAACCTATGCATGTGGATCTGCGAAATCGCCATCGTCGCCATGGGCGCGATCGTGATCCTGGAGATCGTAACGCGGAACCTGTTCGGCTTCTCGTTCGAGATGTCGGAGGAGATCGGCGGCTACATCGTGGTGGGGATATCGTTTCTGTCGCTGCCGGTGTGCCAGGTTTACCGGTCCTACCACCACGTCCAGTTCGTGCAGAACCGGCTCTCGCCGCGCATGCAGGCTGCCTCGCACCTGCTGTTCGATGTGCTGTCGCTGGTCTTCTGCGGTGTGCTGCTGTGGCAACTGACCCGCTTCGTCGCCTCCACATACCGGTCGGAGGACATCGCCCCGACGCTGCTGGCCACACCGTTGTGGATTCCGCAGGAAGTTATGCCGATCGGCATGCTGGCGGCCACGATATCGCTGCTGCGCTCCGCCGCAGGGAACTGGCGGCGCTTCCGGGCGGGTGGGGTCTGAAATCATGATGCTCGCATTGCAACTGATGGGGTCCTTCGGGATCTTCCTGCTGCTGCTGGCTGCCGGCATGGCGGTGCCGTTCGCTATCGCGGTGCCCGGCGTAATCTATCTGCTGATGCAGAACGGGCTGACCGCGCTGAAGGGCATCGGGCTGGTCACCTGGGGCAGCATGAACAGCTTCACCCTGCCCGCGCTCCCGCTGTTCGTGCTGATGGCCGAACTCATGCAGCGCAGCGGGCTGTCGTTCCGCATCTATCGCGGCCTCGCCAAGGTGGTATCGCGCCTGCCCGGCGGGCTGCTGCAGACCAACATCGTCGGCTGCGCGCTGTTCGCCTCCATCAGCGGGTCGTCGGTGGCCACCGCGGCGTCGATCGGCGGGGTTGCCCTGCCGCAACTGGTGCAGCGTAACTACGACCGCCGCCTGTCGGCCGGGTCGCTGGCGGCGGGCGGCACGCTGGGCATCCTGCTGCCGCCGTCGATTGCGATGATCATCTATGGCTCGTTCACCGAAACATCGGTGGCCAAGCTGTTCATGGCCGGCGTGGTTCCCGGCGCGATGCTGACGCTGATGTTCATGACCTATATCGCAGTCCGCTCGTTCTGGAGCGGGGCGGTACCGCGGGAAAACGCCACCGCCAACGGCCAGACCTGGATCTCGGCGCTGGCGGATATCGTGCCGTTCGCGCTGTTGATCGGTGCGATCATGGGCAGCATCTACGCCGGATGGGCGACACCGACCGAAGCCGCGTCGGGCGGGTGCCTGTTTTCGTTGATCCTGTGCCTGATCTGGGGCGACCTGACCTGGACTCACTTTACCGGGGCGCTGCATCGCACGGTGCAGGTGTGCGGCAACCTGCTGTTCATCATCTACGCCGCCTATATCTATGCCTACGCGATCGGCGTTGCCGGGGTGGGCGAAAGCGTCACCGCCTGGCTGGTCGGCCTGCATCTCTCGCATTTCGAGTTCTTTGCCGCCCTGTTCGTGCTGTACACCGTGCTGGGATGCCTGGTGGAAAGCATCGGCATGATCGTGATCACCGTGCCGCTGCTGTACCCGGTGCTGGGGAATTACGGTATCGACCCGATCTGGTTCGGCGTGATCCTGGTGATGTATGTCGAACTCGGGCAAATATCGCCGCCCATCGGTATCAATCTGTTCGTCATCCAAAGTATTTGGGACGGCGAGCTGAGCGACGTGGTCATGGGGACAATTCCGTTCCACATCATCATGTTCGTGCTGCTGGGCCTGCTGACGGTGTTCCCCGGGCTGGCATTGTGGTTGCCCGGACAGATGAACTGATCGTCCTGGACCGGGTTCAACGCGCGTGCTTTTATAGCGGTGCTACCAGGAGTCCGCTGCGATTACTTACAAATCCGCACTTTCCGCCGAAGACGAAGCGGACCTCGACGCGACGATCCAGACAATCGCCGAAAGCCACGGCTATATTTCGAACCTGATGCAAACATTGGCACTGGCCCCGAAAGGGCTGGCCGCGTTCGGCGCGCTGAGTGCCTATACGCGCTACGGGTCGGAATTGACGCCATTGCAGCGCGAACTGGCGATCGTCATCGCCGTTCGCGACGTCCATTACGGCTGGACCCACCACGAGCCGCTCGCCCGTTCGGTTGGCGTAACGCATGAGCAGTTGCTGCTGATCCGCGAAGGCCGGGTGCCGAAGGATCTGGCGCCGGCCGACCATGCACTGGCCAGCTACGCGTTCGAAATCGCCGCCGGCCGCCGGGTGCCCCCGCGGGTGGCAGACGGGGTCCACGCCAACTTTACCCCGCGCCAGATTGTCGATATCGCGCTGTTGACCTCATTCGCCATGGCCGTCGCAGCCCTGGCCATCGGGCTGGATGTCGCTCTGGAACCAGCGGAAACCCTGCAATTCGAGCAGGAGTGGCAGCAGACCCGGGCCGCCGGATAGCTATCGGTCGTCCACCGGCATATTCGCCGCCACCGACGGGCGGGCATTGAACGTCTGATGCCATGCCGCCAGTTTCGGGTGCCCGTCGCGCCACGCCAGCGATGCAAAGCGGAAATCCAGGTAGCCCAGCGCCACGCCGATGGCGATGTGACCCACCGAGAACGCATCGCGGTCAAGGTCCTCGGCTTCGTCCTCCAGCGCCGCGACACACGCCACCAGTTTGGTCCGCCACAGCGCCATGTGCGGCTCGCTCTGGCGTTCTGGCGGGCGGAAACCCTCGGACAGCAAGGGCAGGGCGTTATCCAGCATCCCCTGCCCCAGCGCATGCCGGCGCAGGGCGGTCAGCCGCTGCGGCCACGCGGCGGGGAACAGCTTCGGCCCCTGGTGCAGCGTGTCCAGGTATTCCACGATCACCGCTGAATCGTACACCGCCGTTCCGTCGGTCAGTTCCAGCGTCGGTATCTTACCGACCTGGTTAATTTTCATCAGTTCCAGATGCGGCGTGGTGCCGCCGGCGACCGTGCGCACGATTTCGATACGGTCCTGCAACCCCATCTCGGCGATCGCGATCGTCACCTTGCGCACGTAGGGCGACCGGGGGGACCAATGCAGAATCATTTTCCGGGACATACGCGCACCTTCATCGGGCTATGGGTTCGGCTTAACCTCCGAACAAAGCGATAGGGAACGTTTGCCGGGAACTGGATTGAAGTCAACGGCAGCGGCACAAACAAAAAGGGCGGAGGATACCCCCCGCCCTTCCGCAACCCGGTTATCGGATCGGACGTCAGTTGTTGTTCCGGTTACCCAGAAGCTGCAGCAGCATCATGAACAAGTTGATGAAGTTCAGGTACAGGCTGAGTGCATCGTACACGCTGCGCTTGGCCGCGCCATCGACACCTTCGGCATAGGCGAACTGCAGGTAGCTGGCCTTGATCCGCTGTGTGTCATAGGCGGTCAGGCCGGTGAACACGACCACGCCGACGATGCTGAGTGCGAACTGCAACGCGCTGCTGTGGAAGAAGAAGTTCGCCAGACTGGCGATGATGATCCCGAACAGGCCCATCATCATGAAACTGCCCATCCGGGTCAGATCGGCCTTGGTCGTGTAGCCATACAGGCTGGTGGCGGCGAATGTCGCGGCGGTGATGAAGAATACCCGCACGATCGATTCGCTGGTGTAGATCAGGAAGATGTTGACCAAGCTGGCCCCCATCACGCCGCAGAACGCCCAGAACAGCGCCTGCGCCGCAGAGGTGGACAGCTTGTTCACCCCCAGCGACAGCACCAGTACGAAACCCAGCGGCGCGAACATCGCGATCATCGCCAGGGCCGTCGGATGATGCGCGAAGCCGAACGGCGTCTGCACCAGCGGATAGAATGCGTCGATCAGGCTGGTGTTGGCGATGCCGTATGCCACCACCCCGGTCAGCAGCAGGCCGGATGCCATCCAGTTGTAAACCCGCAGCATATAAGCCCGTAGGCCGGCGTCGAAGACGGCCGCGGTAGCGGCGGAAGCCCGTGGATAGGCCCCGAATTGCGGACTGTAAGCCATGGTTCCCTGTTTCCTTTCGAGCGTACGCTCGCGTTACTCATATCAGATTTGGCCGCCCCGTCATAGGCGGGCAAGCCAACCGACCCGGTTCGCACTATACTCCGCTTGCAGGCCCGACGGATTGCCAAAAATGCGCTACTCGTTCCTGAGCAGCGGCGCCGGTCTGGCCCGCAAAGCAGCCGCCGTTCCAGCATAGCCGAACAGCAGCATGAGTGCGAGTGCTCCCGCAAGAGTGTAAATGAGCGTAACCGGCAGGAAAATCCAGTCGGTGTGCATAATGTAATGCGCCACGCCGAAGCTCGCCGCCGATCCCACCACGGCAGCGATCAGGCCGGACGCCAGGCCGATCAGCCCGAACTCGGTCAGCCATGCGGTGCGGATCTGGGCCCGCGTGGCACCCAGGGTCTTCAGGATCGCCGCCTCGCGGATCCGCCGGCGCTGGCCCGCGGCAATCGCGCCGACCAGAACGAAGCTGCCGGCGAACAAGGTCAGTGCCCCGGTGACCGTCAGCGCCGCCGCCACTTGGTTAAGCAACCCGGCAATCGCCGACAGCACATCCTGTACGCGGATGCCAGTGACGTTCGGCAATGCATCGGTGACAGCCCGCAACAGCGCCCCCTGTCCGGCATCCGCGATCCTGACAGTCGCGATATGGGTATGCGGCGCGTGCGACAGCAGGCCCGGGCTGGCGACCATGAAAAAGTTAATCGACATCGACTGCCATGCAATGTCCCGCAGGTTGGCGATTGTCAGGTCGATATCGCGGCCCAGCACATTCACGCGGATGATGTCGCCGATCCCCACGCCCCAGCCCTTGGCCATCGCGGCATCGAACGATACCAGCGGCGGGCCGTCGTAGCCCGCTGCCCACCATGAACCGGCAACCAGGCGGGACCCTTTCGGCGGCGTGGCCGCATAGGTCAGCCCCCGGTCGCCGCGCAGCGCCCACGCGGTATCCGGGGTGGTGACAACCCGGTCCACCGGCACGCCCTTCACCGCGACCACCCTGGCCCGCAGCGAGGGCACCTGTTCCATCGACTCCACGCCGGGCTGGTCTTGAACAATCGCCTCGAAACGAGGCAACTGATCGTTCTGGATATCGA